>Ga0157369_10008238_pt1 | contig 11950 bp, 11 predicted proteins | sample C25metaG_FD_113461 | JGI IMG/M metagenome (GOLD analysis project Ga0157369, IMG submission 113461) | Corn rhizosphere microbial communities from Kellogg Biological Station, Michigan, USA - C2-5 metaG | ecosystem: Host-associated > Plants > Roots > Rhizosphere > Soil | place: USA: Michigan...
CTTCTGGCGCGTGTGGCGCGGCAACGCCGACCGCATGCGGCGCTCGAACCATTACGCCGATCTCGCGATGCGGGCCGATGCGGCGAAGGAGGTGCGGCTGTTCGGGCTCGAGGACGAGGTGACACGGCGCATCGCGAGCTCGCGGACCGAGATTCGCGACTCGTTGTTCCGCCAGGATCTGCGTGGGGTCGTCGTGCAGTCCGTCGGCTACACGGTGTTCGCGCTCGCGTACGTCGCCGCTCTCTACCTCGTCGTCCGTGGCGCAGTCCGTGGTGCGCACACCCCCGGCGACGTGATGCTCGCCGTCTCCCTCGCGAGCCAGACGAACAGGCTCGTCTTCACCGTCGTGCAGGCGCTGCAGCGTCTCCAGTACTCGATCGGCGCCACCGACCGCATTCGGACGGTGCGCGCCATGGTCGCCGAGCTCTATCCGCCCGCGCCGGCGCCGAACGACGCACCCGAGCGGATCGAATCCGGCATCCGCATCGAGCGCATGGCCTTCCGCTATCCCGGCTCGCACGCCGACGTGCTCGCGGACGTCGACCTCGACCTGCGGGCCGGGTCGACGGTCGCGTTCGTCGGCGAGAACGGCGCCGGCAAGTCGACGCTCGTGAAGCTGTTGGCCCGGTTCTACGACCCGTCCGCGGGACGGATCGCCGTCGACGGCATCGACCTCGCCTCGATCGATCCGAAGCGGTGGCGCGAGCGGCTCGCAGTCGGCTTCCAGGACTTCGTCCGCTTCGAGCTGATCGCCCGGGAAAGCGTCGGCGTCGGCGACCTGCCGCGCGTCGATGAGCGAGCCGCCGTGGAGCGGGCGGTCGATCGCGGCGCGGCGCGCGACGTCGTCGAAGAGCTCGAACAGGGCCTCGACACGCCGCTGGGACAGACGCAGAGCGGGACCGACCTCTCCGGCGGGCAGTGGCAGAAGCTCGCACTCGCGCGCGCGATGATGCGCGAGCGGCCCCTCCTCCTCGTGCTCGACGAGCCCACATCCGCGCTGGACGCGAGCGCCGAGCACGAGCTGTTCGAACGGTATGCCGAGTCCGCGCGCGCGGTCGCTGCGGCGACCGGCGGCATCGCGATCTTCGTCTCACACCGTTTCTCCACCGTACGGATGGCGGACCGGATCATCGTCGTCGCCGGCGGCCGGGTGGCAGAACAGGGCACGCACCAGGAGCTGATCGCGCACCGGGGGATGTATGCCGAGCTCTACGGCCTACAGGCCGCTGCGTACGCCGGCTAGGCACGTCGCGGTCGGCTGCAGCGAATCGTCGAGAACGACGACGTCTGCGGGGGCGCCCGGCGCGAGCGAGCGGCGCGACGCCGCAAACAACGCCTCCTCGACGGTCGCGCCGATCCGGACGAAGTCACGGATCGCGTCGGGCATCGTCAGGACACTGCCCGCGAGCGTCCCGTCGGCGAGCCGCGCCGCGCCGCCGCGAACGGTGACGGCAACGGAGCCCATGTGCCAGTCGCCGTCGCCGATGCGCGCCGCGGCGAGCGCATCGGTGACGAGCACGATGCGGCCGCGCGCTGCGCGCATCGCGAGGCGAACCGCATCGTCGGCCACGTGGTTGCCGTCGAGGATCAACTCCACCGTGACGTCGTCCCGCACGAGCGCGGCGCCGGCGATGCCCGGATCGCGGTGGCGGAACGGGCGCATCGCGTTGAAGAGATGGGTGACGTGCCGTGCGCCACGGTCGAAGGCCGCGTGAGCCTGGTCGTCCGTCGCGTCGGTGTGGCCGCAGGCGACGGTGACTCCGCGCGTGACGAGCAGATCGACGAGCTCGAGCGCGCCGGGAAGCTCTGGCGCAAGCGTGACGTGCGCGACACGGCCGGCTGCGAGCAGCCGCTCGAGCAGAGCGACGTCCGGGTCACGGCGCGCAGCCGCCGGGTGCATCCCGAGGCGACGCAACGAGATGAAGGGCCCCTCGAGATGCGCGCCGAGGCCCGGCGGGACCTCGCGCAGCGCCGCGACCAGCTCCGCCTCGGGTGCGGTGATGAACGACGGACGGAAGGAGGTGACGCCGGTCTCGAGCAGCGCCTCGCGAGCGAGCCGGTAACCCGCCGTGTCGGCGGTCGCGAAGTCGACGCCGGCGAAGCCGTGGATGTGCACGTCGACGAACCCGGGCGCGGCGATGCCGCGCCCGCCGCCTGCGAGCCCGACGCCCACGACGCGACCGTCGTCGATCGCGACGTCGCCCGGTACGAGCGCGCCGTCGACGAGTGCATGTCCGACCCCGAGCCTCACTCTGTAATGGTGTGAACGTGCACCCGCATCGACGATACAACCCGCTCAGCGGCGAATGGGTGCTCGTCTCCCCGCACCGTACGCAGCGTCCGTGGCAGGGCCAGGTCGAGCGTGTCGTCGATGCCGCACTGCCGCGGCACGATCCTTCGTGTTACCTCTGCCCCGGCAACGAGCGCGCCGGCGGCGTGCGCAATCCCGACTACGACGGCACGTTGGTCTTCACGAACGACTTTCCGGCGCTCGTTCCGGCCGACGGGGGCGAGTACGGGACATGCCGCGTCGTCTGTTACTCACCGCGCCACGATCTCGGCCTCGGTGAAGTGGATGTCGAGCGAGTGGTCGAGGTGTGGACGGAGCAATACGCAGCACTGATCGGCGACTCTCGCATCGGGCACGTCCAGATCTTCGAGAACCGCGGCGAGATGATGGGCGCGAGCAGCCCGCATCCGCACGGGCAGATCTGGGCGACCGAACACGTGCCGACGCAGGTCGCGCGGGAGCAGGAGCGCTTCGCCGAGACGCCGTCCCTCCTCGAGGAGTATCTCGCCGAGGAGCGCGAGCGCGTCGTCGAGGAGAACGAGCACTTCCTCGCCTGCGTGCCGTACTGGGCGGTGTGGCCGTTCGAGACGCTCGTGGCGTCGCGGCGACGCGTCGCCTCGCTCCCCGAGCTGCGGGACGAGGAACGGGCCGCGCTCGCCGCAATCCTCGAGCAGCTCGTACGGCGCTACGACCGGCTCTTCGACACGCGCTTCCCATACTCGATGGGGCTGCATCAGACCTCGCATCTGCACGTGCATTTCTATCCGCCTCTCTTGCGCTCGGCGACTGTGCGGAAGTTCATGGTCGGCTACGAGCTGCTCGCGGAGCCGCAGCGCGACCTCACCGCGGAGGAGGCGGCGGAACGGCTGCGCGCCGCGTGATCCGCGCCCGCGCGCCGGGCCGCGTCAATCTGATCGGCGAGCACACGGACTACAACGAGGGCTTCGTCCTGCCGTGCGCGATCGATCGCTTCACCGTCGTCGAGGCCGAGCCGCGCGACGACCGGGCGGTGCACGTCGAGAGCCTCGGTGAGCGCGACGACTTCACCCTCGGCTCGGTCGAGCGCACCGGGACCTGGCGCGACTACGTGCGCGGCGTCGTCGAGCGGCTGCAGCTCGAACGCGGGGCGTCGCTGCGAATCGAAAGCGACGTTCCGCGCGGCGCCGGCCTGTCGTCGTCGGCGTCGCTCGAGGTGGCGGTGGGCAGAGCGTTGTCCGACGTCGCGGGCGAGGAGCTTGCGCTTCTCTGTCAGCGCGCCGAGAACGACTTCGTCGGCGTGCAGAGCGGCATCATGGACCAGTTCGCGGTCACGCTCGGGCGTGCGGATCATGCGCTCCTCCTGGACTGCCGTGACCTGACGTACCGGCACATACCGATACCGCCCGGCGTTGCGATCGTCGTCTGCGACAGTCACGTCCGGCGCACGCTGGCCGACTCCGGCTACAACGAGCGCCGAACCGAGTGCGAGGCGGCGGCCGCACAGCTCGGTCTCGCGTCACTGCGCGACGCAACACCGGAGCAGGTCGCAGGCCTGAAGCGCGCACGCCACGTCGTCAGCGAGAACGACCGGACGCTACGCGCGGCGGCCGCGCTCGAGTCAGGCGACTGCGTGACGTTCGGCGGGCTGATGGACGCCTCGCACGTGAGCATGCGCGACGACTTCGAGATCGTCCCGCCGGAGCTCGATGCGCTCGCTGCGGCGACGCGCGCGGTCGACGGCTGCTTCGGATCGCGGTTGACCGGCGGCGGCTTCGGCGGCTGCACCGTGAGCCTGGTCGACGACGAGGCGGTCGACGCCGTCGGGGCGGCGGCGCAGGCGCTCGGCGCGACGGTCTACGTCTGCCGCGCATCCGACGGGGCGGCGCGCGAGTGAGAACGACTGGTGCCTGCTCCAGAGCAGGCACCAGTCGGCGGACCTAACGGCTAGCGACCCTGGACAGCCGAGACCGGCGGCGCGGCGTTTTTCGCCTTCGCGAGCGGGCGCGCCTTCACGGCGACCGACGCGGGCTTCGCGGAGATCGTGATCGTCTCGCCCGTTGCCGGGTTGCGACCTTCACGCTCCTGCGTCGCGGGGCGCATCCGGGCCTCGATCTGGACGATCCCCCCGATCTTCACCTTCTCTGCCTTGCCGATCTGCTCGATCACAACGTCCTCGAGTGCCGTGATCGCCTTCTTCGCATCTGCACGCGACAGGCCCGCCTTCTCGGCGACCGCGTCGGCGAGCTGAGTCTGCGTCATTGCCATTCAGAGCCTCCTCCGGGTCAATTCCGCATCCAATCCAAGCAAATAGGGTGGACGGCGGCGGGCGGAACCGGCGTTTTCCGGCGCGTTGCAGGGGTGTTCCAGGGCAGACTTGGGGGATGGCCGACCCCGAGCTGACGAATCTGCGGGACGAGATCGCCGCGCTCGACCGCGAGCTGCTGGCCGCGCTGAACCGCCGTCTCGATCTCGTGCGCCGCGTCGCGGAGCACAAGGCGGAGACCGGCGCGCCCGCGATCGACGCGCAGCGGGAGGCCGAGTTGCTCGCGCATCTCGTCGCCGCGAACCGCGGGCCGCTCTCCGAGCAGGGCGTCCGAACGGCGTTCTCCGCCCTCTTGGACGTGCTCAAGCAGGAGCTGCGCACGAGCAGAGCGCCTGCTGAGGGCGCGACCGGCGCGAGAAAGCCGGCCGTCTCCTCGCTCGCCGTCATCGGCACGGGCCTCGTCGGCACCTCGATCGCGCGCGCAGCGCAGCGTTCGGGTGTGGCCCACGTCACCGGCTGGGATGCCGATCAGCGAAGGCTCGCGGAGTCGAACGTGCAGGCTGCGGGCTCGCTCGCGGCAGCCGTCGGCGACGCCGAGCTCGTGGTCGTGGCGGTCCCCGTGGGGGCGCTCCGCGCGGCCGTCTTGCAGACACTGGACACCGTCGCGGCCGAAACGACCGTCACCGACGTCGGCTCGACCAAGCGCGGCGTCGCCGGCATCGAAGACGCACGCTTCGTTCCCGGACATCCGCTGGCAGGCGGATCGACGGGCGGCCCGACGCGCGCGACGGCCGACCTGTTCGACGGCGCGACGTGGATCCTCTCCCCGACCACGGCCAGCGGCGCCGAGCACGTGGCCCGGATGCGCGCGTTCGCGGAATCGCTCGGCGCGCACGTGACGGAGCTCGACGCCCAGACGCACGACCGAATGCTGGCGCTGACGAGCCACCTCCCGCACGCGATCGCGAACCTCCTCGTGCAGGCCGTCGGAGACGCCGGTGCATACGCGGGGCCGGCGTTTCGCGAGATGACGCGCGTCGCCGGCGCAAATGCGGCGATCTGGGCGGACATCTTTCTCGAGAACGCCGACGAGCTCGCGAGCGCGCTCGTCGCCCACGCCGGCTCGGCGGAGGACGTCGTGAAGGCGCTGCGCGAGCGCGACCGCGCGTTCCTCGAGCGCTGGATCGCCGAGGCGGCGGCGACGCGCGCGAAGCTCGACGAGCAGGCCTACCGCACGGACGCGCGGCAGCTGCACCGCATCCGCGTGCGCGTCCCCGACAAGCCCGGCGTGCTGGCGCGCATCACGCAGACACTCGGGGCGGCCGGCGTCAACATCGAAGACTTCGAGCTCCGCCACGTCAGCCCCGAGTACGGCGGCGTCCTCGTCGTGCTCGTCGCGGGCAGCGAGAACCTCGAGCTTGCGCGCACGCTGTTGCGGCGCGAGGGATACAGCGCGGCTTGACCGGCGCCTGCTTCGAGGCAGGCGCCGGTCGCTGGACCGTCTAGTAGCCGCCGCCGGCGTCGTAGCCCGGCGCGGTGGTCGTCGGAGGAGCCGGTGTCGGTGTCTTCGGGGCCGCTGCGCGGAGCCTCGCGCCGGTCGGCGACAACGCCGCCCAGTGCGCGATCGAGGCGCCGTGGACGTCGCCGGCCTTCGTGTCACCGACGAAGAAGTAGAGCGGATGTCCCATGAACGTCACCTGGAACTTCCCGTTCGCACGCTTGGCCATACCGAGCTTCGCCGCCGCGACGCCGTGCAGCGCGGCGGGCTTGCTCGACGTGAGGAACGCATGCCACGACGCGGTGCACGCGCCGGTGCAGGAGCTCTTGGTGCCGCGATCGAGGTCGAAGACGTACAAGGTGTGGCCGCGCGAGTCGACGAGCACCGACCCCAGTGTCGTCGAGCGCGTGGACACCTGCGTGCGCGCCGGCGCGGCGAGCGCGACGGCGGTGCAGGTCAGGGCCAGGAGGAGAACGGCTGAAATACGCATCGCTCTCCCATACGAGCGGCGGGCGAGATCGGATTTGCGCCGAGAGCCGCGAGGCGATCGGCTCAGGCGATCATCGCTTCACGCAGCGCGACGGCGACCGCCTGCGTGCGAGTGCGCGCGCCGAGCTTCGTCATGGCGCGCTGGGCGTGGGCGCGCACCGTGTCGGGCGAGAGGAAGAGCTCGCTGCCGATCTCGGCGTACGAGCTGCCTGCCGCGAGAAGCCGGAGCACCTCGCGCTCGCGCGGGGAGAGCGCGCGGCGATCGGCACTGCGGCGGTTGGTGCAAATGGTTGCGGCCAGGACGGGGTCGACGTAGATGCCACCGTCGGCCACGGTGCGGATCGCGCGCTCGATGTCGTCGAGCGGCGCGTCCTTCAGCGCGAAGCCGGACGCCCCGACGTCGAGCGCGTCGGAGACGAGTGCGGCGTCGGCGACGCCGGAATAGAGGAGGACGGCGGTCTCCGGCGCGCTCCCCTGCAGCCGGCCGGCGAGGCCGAGACCGTCGAGGCGGGGCATCCGCAGGTCGGCGACGCAGACGCGCGGCCGGTGCGACAGCACGGCGGCCGCCGCCGACTCGCCGTCCGTCGCGGTCGCGACGACGTCGATGCCCCTGACGCCGAGGAAGCGCGAGAGCGAGTCGAGGATCGGCGGATGGTCGTCGGCCAGGACACACGTGATGGGCATGGGCTCCATGCTCACGTCATCGTCGTGCGTCAGCGCCGCGCGGATCCACGATTTCGCGTGACCGCCATCACCCGGATCGGGGACGGCAGGAGAGCGGCGACCGCGGCGCGGAAGGCAGCCGGAGAGACCTGTCCACCCTCGTCGGCGCTTCCGGCCGGCTTCAGGACGTTGTCCGGAGACGTCCAGTACGCCCAGGAGATCAGATCGGCGAAGCGCTCACACGTGAGCTGGCCGTGCGGTGCGCCCGCACACCAGGCCGTCCCGCCGAGCAGCTGCTGCAGCTGGGCGCGGCCCGCCGCCGTCAGCACGGAGAAGTCGACCTGGTGGCCGTACTCGTGCTGCACGACACCCCAGGAGAGACGGCCCGCATCGAGCAGGTCGGCGTCGAGCGAGATCTGTCCGGGTGACGCCGAGGACGAGAGCCCGCGGCCGATGTGGATCGTCACCGGCCCGGGCACGACCGAGAAGTCGAAGGCGCTGACGTCGAGTGCTGCCTTGACCTGCGCCTGCTCCGCGTGCGTGCCGCCGTCGAACACGTAGTTGCCGCCGCGGGCCCATGCGCCGGGCGCGAGGGCCAGCGCGACGAGCGAGACGAAGATCATGCGCCGAAGAAGCATCGCTCATGTCGTCGTCCACCTCGCTCGCCGGCAGGTCGCACCCGCGGGGATGCGTCGTGTCGCGATCGCGCACGCCGTCGGCGGGCGGAAACGGGGATCCGCCCGAAAAACGGCTGAGGTCCGCGCAGACGGGGGACTGGGAACGAGCTGACCTGAGGATCGACGCGGGGGCTGCGCCGCCGATCATGAGAGTGATGGCAGCCGCGGCGACATTTCAGGAGCTTCCGCCGGTCACGAGGATCTCGCTCGTGCCGACGCACGACGTCGAGCAGATGCTCGATCGCGCCGACGCCCTCGTCGCGGCGCAGCGCTTTGCGGACGCAGCCGTCGAGCTCGCCTCCCTTTGGGAGGACGTCCGGAACGACCCGCCACACGCGCTCCGCCAGCGCCTGACCCTCGCCTGGGCCGAGCTCTATCTCGGCGAGCTCGGCGAGGCGGAGCAGTTGCTTGCGCACGCCGAGACGCTTGCCCGCCTCCCGCAGTTCGACGCCGCCGACCGCGCGGAGGTGCTGTATCGCCAGGGCTGCGTTTCGCTCAAGCAGAACCGGATCGCCGACGCGAGCGCCCTTTTCACACGGGCGCTCGAGTCGAACGGCCGCGCTCCCCAGCCGCGTGCGCGACTGATGTCGCGGGCGCACGAGTGGCGGTCCCGCTGCCACGTCCGCCTGCGCGACTGGGATGCGGCGCGGCGGGACGTCGAGCTCGCCGTCGAGCTGGCGGTCGAAGCCGGCGACACCGAGTCGCACGCGCACGCGCTCTTCCAGGCGTCGATCGTCGCGGAGCGGCAGAAGCAGTGGCTGCTCGCCCGGTGTTACGCGGAGCAGGCCCTCGGCCTCTATACGCACCTCGGGGACACGCTCTGCACGGCGCGCGTCCTGAACAATCTCGGCGGCATCGATTTCCTGCTCGGCGACGTCGAGGCGGCCGAAGAGGCACTGCTCGGAGCGATCGACAGTGCATCGGCGGCTGCCAGCGACGCCGATCTGGCGCAGGCGGTCAACTCGCTCGCACAGGTCCTGCTGCACAGCGACCGACCGACCGAGGCCCGAGCCCGCGCGTTGCGAGCCGTCGAGCTGCTCGAGCCCCGCGTCGACTTCCTCGACGAGCTCGGCAACGCCCAACTCGTCGTCGCGAAGTCGCTGCAGGCAGAAGGCGAGCCCGCCCAGGCTGCCGTCTGGCTCGCGAGGGCCGAGGCGACGTACACCCGCCTCGGTTCACCGAGCCACGTCGCAACCGTGCTCGTCGCGCAAGGAGATCTTGCGCGGGCAGCCCACGACCAAGAGTCGGCCGCGCATCTCTACCGCCGCGCCACCGAGCTTCTGCAGGACATCCATTTCTGAGAGGGGGTGACACCGTGCGCCGCGTACTCTTCTTCGCGCTCGTCCTCGCCTCGTTCTATGCGAAGACGAAGGGCATCCAGCCGTTCGGATTCTCGACGGGTTGGTAGCTCCTAGGAAATGAGCGACTCGCGCAGGGCGGTTGCGACCGCCTGCACGCGGTTCTGGGCGTCGAGCTTGTCCATCGCCTTCTGCACGTGCGTACGCACCGTCTGCGGAGAGATCGAGAGCTCGGCGCCCATCTGCTCGTTCGTCATTCCGTCCGCGAGCAGACGCAGCACCTCGCGCTCCCGCTGCGTCAGCGGACGCGTATGGTCACGACGGTTCGCGATGAGCGCGGCGGCCGCGGTCGGATCGAGATATGTGCCGCCGTCGGCGACGACGCGGATCGCCCGCACGAGATCGTCGAGCGGCGCATCCTTGTCGAGCATGCCGGTGACGCCGGCATCGAGTGCGTCGCTGAGCAGCGCGTCGTCACCGAATCCCGTGTAGAGGATGACGTGCGTCCGAAGACCGCGTGTGCGGAGCTCCTTGACGACGTCGATTCCCGAGCGGCGCGGCATTCGCGCATCCAGCACCGCGACAGTCGGCTGCGTCTGCTGGATCTTCTGCAGCGCCTCCTCCCCGTCGCGCGCGCTCGCCGTGATCGTGATCCCGCTGTTGCTCAGGTAGCGCGAGAGGAACTGCAGGACCGATGGGTGGTCGTCGGCGATGACGCAGGTGATGCTCATACCAGCCCGCCGGTGAATGCGTCGACGATGTCGGGGTCGAACGCCGCGCCGCGCTCCTCCTCGATCAGCGAGATCGCCCGGGCAACGCTGCGCGCGGCCCGATACGGACGGTCGTTGGTCATCGCGTCGAAGGCGTCGGCGAGGGCGACGATCCGGCCTTCGAGCGGGATCGCAGCGCCGGCCAGCCCGCGCGGATACCCGCTCCCGTCCCAGCGTTCGTGATGCGTCCAGGCGATGGTCGCGGCGAGCTCGAGCAGGTCGTTGCCGGACCCGGCGAGCAAATCTCGGCCGAGATCGGTGTGGTGCTGCATGACGATGCGCTCGACATCGTTCAGCGGCCCGGGCTTGCGCAGGAGCACCGTCGGCACGCCGATCTTCCCGATGTCGTGCAGCGGCGCCGCCACGCGTACGAGGTCGACGCGGTCAGGCTCGAGGCCGAGCCGGCGCGCGATCGACGCTGCGTGCGCCGCGACGCGCTCGACGTGCGCGCCCGTCGCACCGTCGTGGAATTCGACGGCGCGGGACAGCCGCCGTAGAGTCTCGAGGTACGCCTCGCGCACCGCATCGTCGCGCTCGCTGCGCCGCTTCACCTCCGAGTCTCGCCGGTGCAAAGCGTTCGCAAGGTCGATCAACAGGGCGTTGGGCTCGAACGGCTTCGTCAGATAGCCGAGCGCTCCGAGGTCGCGCGCGGTGTCGGCGAGCGCCGGCTCGTCCCGTCCCGTCACCATCACGGCTGCGACCTCCGGATGATCCGCGCGGAGGTCGCGCAGCAACTCGAGGCCGGACTCCCCCGGCAGATTGATGTCGCAGAGGATGGCGCTGAATGCGGTCTCGGCGAGCAATGCGCGGGCTTCCGTTGCGTCGGCAGCGGCAACGCATTCGTGGCCGGCCGAATCGAGGACTCGCGCGATGAAGGTCCGCACCTGGGCGTCGTCGTCGACGCAGAGGATGGGACCGATGGAGCTCACTGCGGCTCCAACGTCTCGCCGTCGAGCACCGCGCGCACGGCGCGCGTCAGCTGCTCCGGCGAGAAGGGCTTGCGCAGCAGCTCGCCCTCGGGCAGATGGGGAGCCTCGCCCATGGCCTTGTGGGCGTACCCCGAGATGAAGAGCGTGTGCGCCTCCGGATGGCCCAACCGGATGCGGACGGCCAGGTCGTACCCACTCATCTCCGGCATGACGACGTCGGTGAGCAGCAGGTCGATCTTCGCGTCGATGGCAAGCCGCTGCGCCTCGCTCGGGCGGGCCGCGGAGAGCACCGTGTAGCCGGCATTCTCGAGCACGCGGCATACGAGATCGCGGACAGCGTCCTCGTCCTCGACGAGGAGGATCGTCTCGTTACCGACCGGCAACCGCAACGCCGGCGCGGCTTCGGCGTCGGACTCGGGAGCGCCGTCGAGAGACGGCAGGTACACCGTCATGCGTGTGCCGGTCCCCGGCCGCGCGGCGACCTCGATCGCGCCGCCGCTCTGCGCGACGATCCCGTAGACGGTCGAGAGCCCGAGGCCCGTGCCGATGCCGTCGGCCTTCGTCGTGAAGAAGGGCTCGAAGATGTAGGGCAGGTCGGCGTCCGAGATGCCGCTGCCGGTGTCGGTGACCGTCAACGCGACGTACGGGCCGGGCGCGGCGGGTGGAGAGACCTCCGCAGCCGGCTCGAGCACGACCGGCGCCATCGAGACGACGATGCGCCCGCCGGCCGGTGTCGCGTCGCGTGCGTTCACGACGAGGTTCAGCAGCACCTGCTCGATCTGGGCCGGGTCCGCGAGCACGACGCCGATCTCGTGATCCAGGTCGAATGCCATCTCGATGTCCTCCGGGACCGAGCGCCGCAGCAGCGTCTCGATGCCGTGCACGATTTCCCGCAGGTCGACGAGCGCCGGTCTCAACACCTGACGGCCCGCGAACGCGAGCAGCTGGCGCGTCAGGTCGGCCGCGCGGTCAGCCGCCTTCGCGATCTCGTCGACATCGGCCACGAGCTCGGAGTCGCCGAGCGCCGACCGCAGGACGCTGCTGTACCCACGGACGACGAGGAGGATGTTGTTGAAATCGTGTGCGATGCCGCC
>Ga0157369_10008239_pt1 | contig 11948 bp, 13 predicted proteins | sample C25metaG_FD_113461 | JGI IMG/M metagenome (GOLD analysis project Ga0157369, IMG submission 113461) | Corn rhizosphere microbial communities from Kellogg Biological Station, Michigan, USA - C2-5 metaG | ecosystem: Host-associated > Plants > Roots > Rhizosphere > Soil | place: USA: Michigan...
ATCTGCTTCCATTGCGCCGTGATGGTGGCATTGAGTTCCTCGATGGTCTCCTCCTGATACATCGCGCGCGCTTCCAGCGCGTCGATGCGCTCGCTGAGGTCCTTCTCACTCATCAGAGACGGCTTCCTTAATGCGTTCGCGCAGGCCATGGCCAAGCGCGACGCGCTCGTCGAACACGAAGCACTCGCCGCGCCAGCGGCTCTCGGCCTCGGGCATCTCCTCCAGATATTTCAGGATGCCGCCCTTGAGGTGATAGACCTCGGCAAAGCCTTCGGCCAGGAGCAGCGAGCTCGCCTTCTCGCAGCGGATGCCGCCGGTGCAGAACATCGCGATCTTGCGATGCCTGGCCGGATCGAGCTTTTCGGCGACGAACCGCTTGAACTGGCCGAAGCTCGCGATTTTGGGATCGAGCGCGCCCTCGAACGTTCCGATCGCAACTTCAAAGGCATTGCGGGTGTCGATCACGAGCGTGTCGGGAGAGGCGATCAGCGCGTTCCAGTCGGCGGGATCGACATAGGTGCCGACTTGTCGCGTCGGATCAGCCTTGGGATCGCCGAGGGTGACGATCTCCTTCTTCAGGCGCACCTTCATCCGGCCGAACGGCATCGCATCGGCCCGCGAGAACTTCAGCTCGAGATGGTTCAGCCTGTAGCCGAACAGCTTGCCCTGCTGCAACTCCTCGACCAGCGCGTCGATGCCCTCATCGCTTCCCGCCACCGTGCCGTTGATGCCCTCGGCGGCGAGCAGGATGCTGCCTTTGAGGCCGAGGGAGGCGCAGAACGCGCGCAGGGGCTCGCGCAGCCCGCGAAAATCGGGCAGGGCGGCAAATTGGTAGAAGGCGGCGACCTTGAGAGACATGGCGGGCGGTCTATCAGGCGTCTATTCTAGAGGAAACCCTGCAATTCCTGCATTGGGGCTCTGGTATACCATCCATTGCCGAGACCCTCATGAATATGTCATGTAACCCCGCTTCTCCCTCGGATAAGCGCTGTCAAAACAACGATCAAATGAGCGGTTTCGCATGAGGAATTTCCATTTCGCCGGCCGGTCCACCGTCCACGCCCAGAACGGGATGATCGCAACCTCGCATCCGGCGGCCGCGTTGGCGGGCATCGAGGTGCTGAAGGCCGGCGGCACGGCGGCGGACGCGGCGGTCGCGGCCTGCGCGCTGCTCGGGGTGATCGAGCCGCAATCGACCGGCATCGGCGGTGATTGCTTTGCGCTGATCCAGCCCAAGGGCGAAGGCAAGATCGTGGCCTATAATGGCTCCGGCCGGGCGCCGGCGGCAGCCACCGCCGACTGGTATCTGGAGCGGAAAATCCATTCGGTGCCGCTGACCTCGGCGCATGCGGTCTCGATCCCCGGCTCGGTCGATGCCTGGGACGTGATCCTGCGCGATCACGGCAAGTTCGGCCTCGACACGCTGCTGCAACCCGCGATCAAGGCCGCGGAAGAGGGCTATGTCGTTGCGCCGCGTATCGCCTTCGACTGGAAGAACCAGTTCGAGAAGCTGAAGAACGGGACCAATACCCCGCGCTATCTGCTTCCCCATGGCAGGCCGATGCTGGCCGGCGAGGTGCTGCGTCAGCCCGAACTCGGCAAGACGCTGCGTGCGATCGCCAAGAACGGCCGTGACGCCTTCTACAAGGGCGAGATCGCCGAGGACATGGTCGAGACGTTGCGCGGCATCGGCGGTCTCCACACGATGGATGATTTCGCCGAGCACACCACGGAGACGACCTCGCCGATCGGCACCATATATAAAGGCCTTGATGTCTGGCAGTGTCCGCCGAACGGTCCCGGCATCACCATGCTGGTGATGCTCAACATCCTCTCGCGCTTTGACCTGACGAAATTCGCCCCGCTCAGCATCGAGCGCTTCCATCTCGAGGCAGAAGCCGCGCGCGTCGCCTATATGATGCGCGAGCAATATATCGGCGATCCGGCGCAGGTGAAGGTCGACGTGGCGCACATCCTGGCCAAGGAATTCGCCGACGAATATGTCGGCAAGATCCGCATGGACCGCATGCTCGACCTGCCGAACGTCGCCCCGCCGATGAATCCCTCGACGGTCTACATCACGGTGGTCGACAAGGATCGCAACGTCTGCTCCTTCATCAACTCGATCGCGCATTCCTTCGGCTCGGCGATCGTTTCCAACAAGACCGGCATCCTGCTGCAGAACCGCGCCGGCGGCTTCCGCATCCAGCCCGGCCACCCAAATTGCATCGCGCCGCGCAAGCGGCCGCTGCACACCATCATCCCGGCGCTAGCGACCAAAAACGGTCGCGCGGTCATGCCGTACGGCGTGATGGGCGGGCAGTATCAGCCGGTCGGCCAGACCCATGTGCTGACCAACATGCTGGATTATGGCTGTGACGTGCAGGAGGCGATCGATATGCCGCGCGGCCTGCATTACGAGGGCGTCTATCAGCTCGAGGACAGCGTGCCCGCCGCCACCGTCGAAGGTTTGAAGAAACTCGGCCACAAGACCACGAGCGTGGTCGCGCCGCTCGGCGGCGGTCAGGCGATCTGGATCGATTGGGACAAGGGCACGCTCACCGGCGGCTCCGATCCGCGCAAGGACGGCTGCGCGCTCGGCTATTGAGCGCGCCGTCAATGCCCGCGTGCCGGCGCGCCGAGGTCGATCGTGCGTAGCGAGAGCGCGATCGGAATCATGATCACGCCGATCATCGCGAGCATCCAGAACACGTCGATATAGGCGAGCAGGTCGATCTGGTGCTGGAGCGTCTCTCCGACCCAGGCAAGCGCCTGGCCTGAAGCGTCCGACGCATTCGATCCCTGCGCCTGAAAGAAGCGCGTCATGGCGTCGATGGTCTGCTGGTAGCCGAGATCGGAGGGAGCGATGTGCTCGATCAGCCGGCTCTGATGGAATTGCTGGCGCTGCGCCAGCATGGTCTGTGCCAGCGCCACGCCCATCGAGCCGCCGAGATTGCGCGCGACATTGATCAGCGCGGAGGCCTGGTTGGTCTTCTCCGGCGGAATGCCGTCGTAGGAAGCGGTGGTGATGGGCAGAAACAGCAAGGGAAGACCGAACGCGAGATAAATGCGCGACATCGCCGCGTAGCTATAGTTGATGTCGCCGGTGATGCCGGTAAGATGCCACATCGAGAGCGCCGAAATCGCCGCTCCCGCAGCGATCAGCCATCGCGGCTGCACCAATCCGATCAGCTTTCCCGTGACCGGCATCATCGCCATGGTGACGAGGCCGGCGGGTGACAGCACTAGTCCTGCCAGAAACGCGGTATAGCTCATGTCCGCCTGAAGGAACTGCGGCAGGATTTGTGTTGTCGCGATCACGATCGCGCCGGTGCCGAGCATGGCGAGGAAGCAGGCGCCGAATTGACGCTGACCGAGCAGGCGGATGTCGATGATGGGATCTTCGACTATGATTTCCCAGACCACCAGGGCCATCAGGCAGACGGCAGATAGGCAAGCGAAGAACAGGATCATGTTCGATCCGAACCAGTCGTTACGCTGCCCTTCGTCCAGCACGAACTCCAGCGAGCCGAGGCCGATCGCAACCAGTGCGAAGCCGACAGAGTCGACGCGCAGTCCCTTGCTGAGCAGCTTCTGCCGCTCTTCTTCCGCACCGGAAGGCTCGCTTACCAGCGTGCCGACCAGAAATAGAGAAAGCAGTCCCATCGGCACGTTGATCAGGAAGATCCAGTGCCAGGTGTAGGTATCGGTGATCCAACCGCCCAGCGTCGGCCCGATCACCGGGGCGACGACAACCGCGATGCCATAGATGGCGAAGGCCTGGCCGCGTTTGGCCGGCGGAAAGGAATCGGCGAGGATCGCCTGCTCGCTAGTCGCCATGCCGCCACCGCCAAGCCCTTGCAGGATGCGGAACAGGACCAGCGCCTCCAGATTCCAGGCGAAGCCGCACAGCAGCGACGCCAGCGTGAAGGTCCCGACGCAGATCATGTAGAAGCGTTTGCGTCCGATTACGGTTGCAAGCCAGCCCGAGATCGAAAGCACGATCGCATTGGCGACGAGGTAGCTCGTGATGATGTAGGTGCTCTCGTCGATTCCGACCGCGAGCGCGCCAGCGATGTGACGCAGGGCAACGTTGGCAATCGTCGTGTCGAGCACTTCCATGAAGGTCGCGATCGAGACGACAAAAGCGATCAGATAAGGGTTATGTCCGCCGGCTGCCGATCGCTCCGGCGACCAGCCGCCCGCGGCCGCGCCCTGCGTCGTGTCGGTCATCGCACTTTGGTCCAGGGCACAACCGACATGCCCGGACCGATGGCGACATCATCAGGCCATTTGTCGACGACGATTTTCACCGGCACGCGCTGCACGACCTTCACAAAATTGCCGGTCGCGTTCTCGGCCGGCAGTAGGCTGAACGCCGTCCCGGAGCCGGGCTGCACGGAAGCCACGTGGCCGGTCAGCTTGCGCCCGGGATAGGCATCGATCGTGAACTCGACGGGTTGGCCCGGCCGCATGTCGCGGAGCTGCGTCTCCTTATAGTTCGCAACGATCCATACTTCATCCGGCACGAACATCATGAGGCTCTGGCCTGCGCTCGCAAAGGTACCGACGGCGCCGGACAGATTGACGACGCGCCCGGACTGAGCGGCCGTGACGCGCGTATATTGCAGGTTGAGATTGGCCTGATCGAGCTGCGCCTGCGCCTGCCCTAGCGAAGCGCGTGCGCTTTCGAGCTGGGTCTGGAGCGTCTTGATCCCGAGCTTGGCCGCAATCAAGGCGGCATTGGCCCGGGTGGTGTTGGCCTGTTGTGACTGAAGGTCGGAGCGCGTCTGCTGCTCGCGCTGCACCGTGCCCGCACCCTTCTCGACCAGGTCTTTGGCGCGTGCTTCCTCTTCCTGCGAAAATTGTAGTTGCGCCTTCGCCTGATCCAAGTGCGCCTGAGCCTGTTTGACCTGTTCGTTCTGGCTATCGATCTGGGCCTGGATGTTGTCGATATTGGCCTGCGCCACCGCGACCTGTGCCTTGGCCTGGTCGACCGCAATCTTGTAGTCGCGGTCATCGATCTGGGCGAGCAGATCGCCTGCATTGACATGCTGGTTGTCGGTGACCGGAACTTGCGTGACATAGCCGCCGACCTTCGGCGCGACCGAGAAGCTGCGCGCGGCAACGAAGGCGTCATCGGTGGATTCATAGTCGCGGGTTGAGAACCAGTAGCTGAGTCCGCCGATCACCGCGACCAACAAGAGGCATGTCACGATTGTCAGGAGCAGCCAGTGCTCGCGCATGCGATCGCGCAGCGAAGTCGGCTTCGCTGTGTCCTCCTGCTGCCTGTCGGCGCTCTCACGATCCTTGGTCGGAGTCTGATCTGATCGCGTCGCCGGCTGCCGCGGCTCTTCTGCGGAAGGACTCCGCTCTGCGGTTCGGGCTTCCAATGCGATTACCCTCGGTGGTGTCCCGCCTTGGTGCTACGCACCAAGGGAAGCTTGGTTCCCAGGTATCGCGCTGATCTGAATGGGGAGCGCTAGGTGTGCGAGACCCGCTGTGACAATGTCGAGGACGCGGTTCTGACGTGTTTGATCGTTGTCACCGCGGCGAGGGCGGTTGCAAGACTAAACGCTGCAGCGAGTGCAGCCAACGCAATGCGCATGCGCATGATACTGCCTCCAATATCTTCGATCTCGAAAGTTTGGCCGAATTACCGGGCCAAGGCGTGCGCTGAAAGCGGAGAAATCTCTCCGTCCAGCCAGTCCTGCTCATCGGCGAGCGCAAGCCAAGCCTGTGCCATTCGCGAATAGCGGCGGAAGGCTGGCTGCCCTTCGGCGCGCTCCGCCAATTGCAGGCAGTTTTCGGCGTTTTCCCTGTATATGTCCGACTGTTTCATGGAAGGGACGTGGGGAGGGAACATGGACATTACAACTCACAATTACCCAATCTTAATGGGAACCATTTGCGGACTGGCGTCCGTGCGTGATCACACGCATGTTTGATCGCGCTTCCGTCAACGTCGACGGTGCGATCACAGCCGCGCTGCCGGCGAGGGGCCGGTTCCGGAAGACGTTACGCGCCACACCGTGTTGCCGACATCATCGGCGATCAGGAGGCCGCCGGCCTTTCCGATTGCCAAGCCTACCGGCCGGCCGCGCGCCTGGTTGTTGCTGTCGAGGAAACCAGTGACGACGTCTTGCGCCTTGCCATTGGGCTTGCCGTTGCTGAAGGGCACAAAGATCACTTTATAGCCGTTCAGGACCTGCCGGTTCCAGCTGCCGTGTTCGCCGACAAAAGCGCCGCCCCGATATTGCTCGGGAAGATTGGTGCCGGTGTAGAAGGCGAGCCCGAGCGGCGCCACATGCGAGCTCAACGCATAGTCGGGCGGAATGGCTTTCGCGACGAGGTCCGGCCGCTGCGGCCTTACGCGCGGGTCGACGTTCTGGCCGTAATAGCTGTAGGGCCAGCCATAGAACGCGCCGTCCTTCACGGACGTCATGTAGTCCGGCACCAGATCGGGCCCGATTTCGTCGCGCTCATTGACGACGGTCCAGAGCGCGTGGCTCTGCGGCTCGAATGTGAGGCCATTGGGATTGCGCAGGCCGCTGGCAAAAATGCGATAGCGTCCGGTGGCGCGATCGACTTCGAGAATGTCGGCGCGGTTATGCTCCGCCTCGATACCGTTTTCGGTGATATTGCTGTTGGAGCCGACGCCGACATAGAGCAGCTTTCCGTCAGGACTTGCGGTCAGGCTCTTGGTCCAGTGGTGATCGATCGGGCCACCCGGCAGCGGCGTGAGGGTTTCGCCGGGTGCGGTGATCTTGGTATCGCCGTCATGATAGGGATATTTCACGATCGCATCGGTGTTGGCGACATAGAGATCATTGCCGACCAGCGCGACGCCGAACGGCGAGTTGAGATGATCGAGGAAGACGCTCTGCTTGTCCGGCACGCCGTCGCCATTGGAGTCATGAAGCAGGGTGATGCGGTTGCTCTTGCCGGCCTTGCCACCCGACGTCGCCCACGACTCGATATAATTCATGGCGATTTCCTTCGGCCGCTTGATCGAGGCAGCCTTCGGCGCCTTCGATTCCACGACCAGCACATCGCCATTCGGGAGCGTGTAAAGCGAGCGCGGGTGCTGCAAGCCAGTCGCCAGCGGCTCGATCTTCAGACCTTGCGGCACCTTCGGCGTCTCGCCGTGTTTCCATCCGACGATCTTGGCGATATGCATCGGCGGCAGCAGATATTGCTGCAATGCCGGTAATGGCGGATTGGGGCCGATCTCTGCATTCGGGTCGCCGCTTCCGTCGTTGCATCCCGCAAGCGTTAGCGCCGAGCCACACAGGAGGGTGGCGCAAAGAAAACGTGAGGACGTTCTCATCGGACTACCCCCACGCCATGACGATAGACCATCGACCATCCAAGCCAGCCCGTGATCGGCAGGATCAGAACGGTGACGATGGAAAGGATGAGCCCGACCGGCACGACCGAGGTCCAGGCATCGCGCGTGTGGATGAGGTTGTTGAAGAAGGCCAGTATCAACACGGCGAGATTGCCGAGTAGATGCGGCCATGCCGGCGCCTGGGCGCGAATTTGGCGGTTGCTCAGGAAGTCGACAAGGCCAGCGATGGCGGCGAGGACCCCGAAGATGAAGCCGACCAGGAGAAACCAGGCCGAAAAGTCCGCCCACATCATCTCGGCGGTGACGGCATAGACGATGTCGGTCACCAGCGCGCCGATGAAGCAAACGATCGGGATCGGCACCAGCATCGGATGGATCGGATGTCTTGCGATTTGTGCCGTCGAGAGCGGCCTTGCACTATTTTCGTCAAACGTCATCACGGGCAGCCCTCATTCTTGCGTGAATTTTGGAGGCCAACCGACTCGCGATAGTGAGGTTCCTAATCGAAAAAGATGCTGCCTTCGGTCATCAGGTAACAAAAAAGGACCCCGGTCGCGCAAGCAACCGGGGCCTTCAGGGGACGTTGCCGGCTCACGGGAGGATGGAGCCGGTCGTCAGAACGATCGCGTGATAGGCACGCCGTAATAGTCATTGAGCGCGCGAGTCGTGCCAACATCGCTCCAGTTCCAATCGCCGTCATTGCGGTATTTCGGGGCGCCGCGAAGCTGCTCCTCGGTGATTCCGGTGCGATAGCCGCCGAGGCGCGTGTCATATTTCAGCGATTGCCAGGGCAGGGGATAGTGGTCGTTTCCGACACCGAGGAAGCCGCCAAAGCCCAGCACGGCGTACGACACCCTGCCGCTCGCCTTGTCGATCATGACGCGCTCGATCGAGCCGATCTTGTTGTCGTCGGGACCAAACACGGCTGTGCCCTCGACCTTGTCGCTTCCGATCAGGTTACCGAACTCGCGTTCGTCCATTTCTCTCGCGCTCATAACCATTTGCACCTCCGTTGCCTTTGGGAGGCAAACGATGGCAGGGGTGGATCGTTCCTGCGTCAACCTGTCGGTGCGCCGCCGTCATCGTCCGGTCCCATGCCCGAACCCGGCGTCTTCTCGGCGTCGTTGAGTTTCGGATCACGCGTGGCTTCGCGGGAGGCGGACTTCTTCGGATCGCTCTTGTGAACTTTCTGGGCGCGTTCCTTGTCCGTCGGTTGCTCCTGCGCCTGGCGATCCGTCGCAATGCCATGGTTCGAATGTGCCATTCGTTGCTTTCCTAGTGAAGGATATCGATCGGGAGGCGGCAGATCTCTTCGCCCTCCTCGTCGGTGACCAGTATAGCGTAGTGGTGATTCCTCGCTTCCGGCCGTTCGCGCAGCACGCGGCGCGCGATCAGGTCGGCCGTATCCATCGCCTCGATATCATCGGGCAAATCGGCATCTCCAGCGTCGAAGTTGGTCTTGGTATTCACAAGGTCAAAATGATAGAGCGGCATCACACGCTCCCATGCCGGCCCCGGCGGCGATCAAACGCCGGGGCCCACTCGTTGAAACAGCTTCCGCCAATCCGGGGGTAGCGAATGACGGAGGCATCGGGCCTACGCGGCAGGTGACAAAACGTTCCAAGTTTGGTCACAATCAAGCCGCGACCTAATCACGCTTCTTGTCGCGAGCTTCCGCCATTTGCAGCCAGCGCTGCGATCGGAACATCCGCGGGCCGGTCTTGTTGACCGGGAAACCGGCGCAGGCGTGCGCCGCTTTTCCTCAAACGGCGGAGGCCGCCGATGTCCGAAAGTCCTCCCTCCAAGAAAACCTCCAAGAAAATTTCCGGATTCAACCGCAGAGCCTTCATGGCCGGCGCGGCTGGCGCCACGGTTGCTGTCCCGCTGACGGCGAGGGCGGCCGGCGACGCCGCACGTCCGCCGGCAGCCAAGGATGCTTCACTCCCCGTCGACATGATGTTGCGGGTCAATGGCGCGGATCGGCCATTGTCGGTCGACGCCAGAACGACGGTGCTCGACGCGTTGCGCGAACATCTCGGCCTTACCGGCAGCAAGAAGGGATGCGATCACGGTCAGTGCGGCGCCTGCACGGTGCTGATCGACGGGCGGCGCGTGGTGTCGTGCCTGACACTCGCGATCGCTGTGCAGGGCAGGGAAATCACGACGATCGAAGGGCTGAGCCAGGGCGACAAGCTGCATCCGATGCAGCAGGCGTTTATCGACCAGGATGCGTTCCAGTGCGGCTATTGCACGCCGGGCCAGATCATGTCGGCCATCGCTTGCGTGAAAGAGCGGCACGCCAACAGCGACGAGGATATCCGCGAATATATGAGCGGTAATATCTGCCGCTGCGCTGCCTATCCCAACATTGTTGCCGCGGTGAAGCAGGCCGCGTCCCAAATCGAGAAAGGCTAGGCGCATGCGTCCCATGACCTATCAGAAGGCAAATGACGCCAGGGCTGCCGTTCAGGCACTGGCTGCCGCGGCGGGCGGCGATGCCGCATTGACGGAATCCTCCATCCAGCCGCTCGCCGGCGGCACCACTCTGATCGATCTGATGAAGCTCGATGTGATGCGGCCATCGACGCTCGTCGATATCAACCCGCTTGCAGGCTCCTGGTCCGAGATCAATCTGGAGAACGGCAATTTGCGGCTTGGCGCGTTGGCACGGATGTCCGACGTCGCTGACCATCCCGAGGTACAGCGGCTTTATCCCGTGGTCGCCGAATCGCTCAAGCTCGCGGCGAGCCCGCAGCTGCGCAACATGGCAACGCTGGGCGGCAATGTCCTGCAGCGAACCCGCTGCACCTATTTTCGCGACGTGAGCTACGCCAGTTGCAACAAGCGCAATCCCGGCTCCGGTTGCGCCGCGATGGATGGCTTCAACCGTATGCATGCCGTGCTCGGCACCTCGGAGGCGTGCATCGCGAGCTATCCCGGCGATTTCGCGCAAGCGCTGATCGCGCTTGATGCCACTGTCGAGATCACCGGAAAAGCGGGGGTACATCAGATGCCGTTTGCGCAACTGCACAAGCCGCCCGGCAATACGCCGGAGATCGAGACCGTGTTGCGGCCGGGCGAACTGATCTCGGCGTTCGTCATCGACGGCCGCTGGCCGCGTTCGCTCTACCTCAAAATACGCGACCGCCAATCGTATGAATTCGCGCTAGCCTCCGCAGCGGTGGCTCTCGATGTTCAAGACGGAATCGTGCGGGAAGCGCGTGTGGCGCTAGGCGGCGTCGCGACGGTTCCGTGGCGTGCACGCGACGCTGAGGCGTTGATGAAGGGGCAGAAGCTCGACGATGCCACGGCGCAACATGTGGCGGAAGCCGCGATGGCCGGCGCCAGCGCACGCCAACACAACGCCTTCAAGATCGACCTCGGCAAGCGCGTCGTCGCGCATGCGCTTCAGCGCGCAGCAATGATGGAGATTTGACCATGTCAGTAGCCGCTCCCGAGCCCAAGGCCAACATGGGCAAGCCCGTGCCGCGCTATGACGCCCTCGCCAAGGTGACGGGGAAAGCCAGATATGCGTCCGACGTCTCGCTCACGAAGCCGGCCTATGCCTATCTGGTCACGAGTGCGATCGCCAAGGGACGCATCGACAGCTTCGATCTGGCCGACGCAAGGAATGTGCCCGGTGTGATCGATATCGTCACGCACGAAAACGCCGAGCAGCTCAAGGACGCAAAGCTGTTCAGCAGTGGCGGTTATATGTCCACCTCGATCCAACCCTTGAAGTCGCCGGAGGTCGCGCACGACGGCGAGATCATTGCCGTGGTTCTGGCGAACACCTTCGAAGCGGCGCGCGAGGCCGCGCACCGGGTCAAGGTCAATTATGCAGCGACGGCGCCGACCGCGTCGTTCAATTCGCCCGGCGCGACATCAGCGCCCGCGAAGGGCCAACTGGCGCGGTTCAAGGATGATCCGAAGGTCGGCGATTTCGCCGCTGCATTCGCGCAGGCGGAAGTCAAGGTCGAGGAAACCTATGAGACGCCGGCACAGCATCACAACCCGATGGAGCTGTTCGCCACCAGCTGCGTCTGGAACGGCGACGCGCTGACCGTCTACGAGCCTAGTCAATATGTCTATGGTCTGCGATATGGCGTTGCGGAACAGCTCGGCGTCAGCCCGGACAAAGTCCGGGTCATCAATGATTTCGTGGGCGGCGCGTTCGGCTCGAAAGGATCGGTGACGCCACGCACGGCGATCATCGCGAGCATTGCCAGGAAGTTGAACAGGCCGGTCAAGCTCGTTCCCACCCGCGACCAGGGCTTTACCATTGCAACGTTCCGTGCCGAGACGCGTCACCAGATCAAGCTCGGCGCGGGCCGTGACGGCAAGCTCGTCGCGCTGCGCCACGAAGGCGCGGAGGTTTCGTCCCGTCCGGACGCCTATGCCGTCGGCGGTACCAAGACCACGACGCGGCTTTATGCCTGCCCGAATGTCGACAGCCTGGTTTCGATCGTACGCGCCGACCGCAACACGCCGGGCTTCATGCGTTCGCCGCCCGAGGTGCCCTATATGTTCGCGCTGGAGAGCGCGATGGACGAGCTGGCGGTCAAGCTGCGGATGGACCCAATCGAGCTGCGTCGTA
>Ga0157369_10008243_pt1 | contig 11946 bp, 10 predicted proteins | sample C25metaG_FD_113461 | JGI IMG/M metagenome (GOLD analysis project Ga0157369, IMG submission 113461) | Corn rhizosphere microbial communities from Kellogg Biological Station, Michigan, USA - C2-5 metaG | ecosystem: Host-associated > Plants > Roots > Rhizosphere > Soil | place: USA: Michigan...
AGACTACGCGAATTTCATCAAGGCGTATTTGGCCGAGCAGGGGAGGGAACTTCCCGACGGAACCGGAGAAATTGTGGACACAGCGGGCCGAGTCGTGGGTGAACATGCGGGAACGCACCGTTTCACTGTTGGGCAGAGGCGAGGGCTAGGTGTGGCGGCGGGCGAGCCGCTCTACGTGATCTCGACAGATCCTTCTACGCGACGTGTGCAGGTAGGCCGCGATCGCGAGCTCATGAGAGACTCGCTGATCGCCGGCGGAGTGAATTGGCTATCGATCGCCTCGCCAACTGAAGCGCGTGAAGCGCAGGTGAAGATCAGGAACAAACATGCTCCCGCGGTTGCTACACTCGTGCCGACTGGCGATCCGGAGCGCGTTGAAGTACGCTTCCGCCAACCGCAGCGCGCCGTGACGCCCGGGCAGGCAGCGGTCTTTTATAACGGCGATCTGGTGCTAGGCGGCGGCTGGATCGTCTAAACTCCACTATTGGCGCAAAAGAAAAGCGGGGCCCAGCTTTGGGCCGAGTACATCCTCGCGTATAGCCTTGTCACGGCTCTTCGTTTTCTACCACGCACGGCGGCTGAACGTGTGGCCGACGGTGCTGCCGCCATATTGGATAAATCTGTACCAAGATTACGCCGGATTGCACGCCAAAATCTGGCTATGGCGCTTCCGGAAGTTGATCCGGTGAAGCGCGAGGCCATCGTCGACGGTACGTTTCGTAGTATCGGCCGCTTACTGCTAACCATGGCGCGGTTTCCTTCGCTTGGCGCATCGAACATCGGCACGTGGATCGCGTATGAAGGATTGGAACACTATACGGCAGCGAAACAACGCGGGCGCGGCGTTTTGGTGGCGACGGCGCACCTGGGAAACTGGGAGCTAAGCGCGTTCGCTCATGCCTTGATGACCGAGCCAATGAACGTGATGGCGCGTCCGCTCGACAACCGGCTGATCGATCGGCTCGTGGAAAGCCGGCGTGTCCTATCGGGGAACCGGCTGATCTTTAAGCGAGACGCGGCGCGCGCGGTGCTGAAAGCACTGCGCAACAACGAAGCAGTAGGGGTTTTGATCGACCAGAACACCAGCGAAAGCGAAGGGGTGTTTGTTGATTTTTTCGGCAAGCAGGCATGCGCTGGAGTGGGGTTTGTCAAGCTGGCGTATCGTTCGCACGCTTCGGTGGTGCCTGGGTTCGCGCTATGGGATCGCGAGAAGAAACAGTACGTCCTACGTTTTTTTCCGGCGATTGAGCTAACCGGAGATGAACGCGTAGACACGCAATGCATCCATTCGTTTCTCGAGCTTACGATCCGGCAATATCCGGACCAATGGATGTGGATACACCGGCGCTGGAAAACACGGCCGGCGGGCGAACTGCCACTTTATTGAGCGGTGACGCGCCGGCGTTGCGCAACTGGGCGCTGATCCAGGCCCAAAACAGCGGTTACGACGTCCTTGAGATCAACCGGGAGGGAGATCGCTCCCCGGTAGGTGAGATGAGTGCTGCCGGATGCGTCGCTGACCGAGCCAATCGAAACGCCAAAAGCGGCGCTCATTTGCGCGACGGTGCCCTGGACCTGGATCGTTCGCGCCCCCGCGTTTTCATTGGCGATGCTGAAGCCTTCCGCTTGGATGAAAGCTTCCACCACGGCTAGATCGTTCGGATTCGCGGCCAAGGCCTGTTCGGCCACGGCGTGCGACACGGGAGGGGAACCGCCAGCGAGAATTTGCTCGCTTAGCGCGGCCGCTTGCGCTGGTCTGCGAATGACAATCGTCGCGGCGATCTGCTGATTGGGATCGGCGGACGACCACGTTCCGGCGATTCTAGGCTTAGCGGCGCTGCCCGGAATCTCCACACGTTGAGCCGGGGAGAGCGCGCTCAAAAGAGCGGTGCCATTCGGGGTGCCCAGACCGGTGCAAGGATCCCAGCCGGATCGCGCGTTGTAATTGCCATGGCCGCCGTCATCGTTGTTTCCACTTGTAATGTCTCGAAATGAAGCGGGCGGTACCGTATAGATCTTCGGTTGCAGAAAACCAACGGGCGTTCCGAGTTTCTGATTGAGAAGCGCGATCAGAGCGGCCCACAAAGGCGCCACTGCGCTGGTGCCGCCATAGACCTGATCTTTTCCGTCCACTCGCACTTTGTAGCCCGTGGCGGGATCGGCATCGCCGGCTACATCTGGTACGCCGCGGCCTACGAAGTTAGTCTCGGGGTGCTTCGGGACGCGGGTGGAATTTTGATACGACGGCAACGCGAAGAGTCCGCTGACGCCACCGCCAGTCGCCCCATTCTTGTTCGCGGTCTCGTTCCAAACGACCTCTGACGAAATCTTGCTACCGGAGCCGTAGAGCGCCGTACCCCCGCATGCGAGGGCATAGGGACTCGAAGCGGGGAAATCGACGTGCAGCTTGCCGTCTGTGTCGCCATCGGTGGACCCATTATCACCGGAGGCAGCCGTTACGGTTACTCCTAGAGCGGCCGCGTCTTCGAGCGCGGCATTCATGGCGGATCGTGCCTGGTCTGTCCAGGAATCCTCCGAAGCGCCCCAACTAATCGAGACGACAGAGGGTTTACGCACAGTGTCATGAACGGCGTCCGTGATGGCGTCGACAAATCCCTGGTCGGTATTGGGTGCGAAATACACGACGATATTCGCCTGATACGCGATGGCGCCAGCAACCTCAATATCGAGGAGTACTTCTCCATCGGAGTCCGATCCCGGTGTGTTCTTCCCGCCGTCGACGGAGACGGACGTTACTTTAGGAATGGGAACATTCAGGCCGCCAAAGTATGTGGTGAGGTCCGCCGTTTTGTACCCTCCGCCCAACTCAATGATGGCGATCGTCTGTCCGGCTCCGAAGACGTCTTTCGGGAAATCATAAAGAGTCGCGACTTCGATCGGGGTGAAGGCCGTAGCCGTAGCTTGTGCGGCTTTTCTCTTTCGAAAATGCGGCTTGGCCACAGGACGTGTGTCGAGACCCAGGACAGCGACCACGACACCATGTAGCTCTTCGGGTACAGTCAGAGCACCCGTGCGGCAGCGGAACGTGTAGCCCGTTTGTTTGCTCTTATAACGCGTTAGCTTCGTGCCAAACGCTTTCGAAATGTCATTCGCATTTCCAGTTAAAACGACACGGCGCTTTCGCGGATTACTATCGACGACAGTAAGGCGAGCATGGTGAGCAAAACGCTCCACCAGATCCAGATCGCCGGCATCCGCGGGGGCTGCACCGTCGCCATTGCGGCGAACGACTACGGTCACACTGACCTGTGAATCTTTAGCTAGCTTTCCAGCTTTGCTCGCGTTCTTGGGAGGATTTCTTTCGCTTCCAGCCAACCTGACTCGGTTCTCAAATGCCACGGTCACCGTCCTTTTAGTGATTTCGTCCAGTGTAGCGCCGCCCTGACGAACCATTAAATATTCAAGGGTTCGCGTAACTAAGTTTGCCGTTCCATCGAATACCTGGATGTTTGGGAAGGGGAAATATGAAACAGCATTTGATCATCTCCGCAGTCTGCATCGCGCTTGGCTTGGGAGCGAGCGGCCAAGCCCGGGATAACGATCGTGACGAGGCACACGCCGTCTTTGTCATGACCAATTCGGCGCGGCACAACGAAATCTTGGCATACCACCGTGGCTCAGGTGGCACCCTCGAGCAGAGTGGACGCTTTGACACAGGGGGGCGGGGGAGCGGCGGAACGACCGATCCGCTGGGCTCTCAGGGATCTCTCACTCTAAGTCAGGATCGCTCATTGTTGTTTGCGGTGAATGCGGGCAGCGGCGATATTTCGGTATTTCGGGTAAAAGGAGATCGTCTGAAGTTGCAAGACGTGGTTCCTTCCGGAGGAAGCGCTCCTGTAGCGATTGCCCAATGGGATAACCTCGTGTATGTATTGAATGTTGCCGGCAACAGCAACGTCAATGGTTTTCGATTGAATTATGCGGGCGAACTTACTCCAATGCATAAGTCCATTCGCTATTTAAGCACTGCAAACAGCGGCGCCGCTTCGCTCGCGTTCAGTCCCGATGGGAAGTTCTTACTGGTTACAGAAAAGCTAACCAACAACATTGACGTCTTTCCGGTTCAAACCGACGGGACGCTCGGGCCGGCGACGATTACTCACGATGCCGTTCCAGGGACGTTTGCCGTGACATTTGCTCCCGATGGAACCGCGCTGGTGGTTGAAACGGGTCCATCAGGAGGCACAAATGCCAGCATGATCTCCTCCTTCCTGGTGCAATCGGGCGGGACGCTCATGGCCCTTAACAGTGTGCCTACGTTGGGAGCGGCCACTTGCTGGCATGTGGTCACACCTGACGGCCGTTTCGTTTACACAGCGAATTCCGCTTCTTCCAGCGTATCGGGTTATTCCATTGTGGGAGCCGGCAACCTCAGTCCGTTGGGTGGCACTATCGTAGCGTCGCTACCGGCCGGGACTACCGATCTCGACGTAGCTGTCAGTTCAGACGGGAAATTTCTGTACACCCTAAACAGTGGCAATGGGACGATCGGGATTTTCCGCATTAACCAGGACGGCACGCTGACAGCGACGGGAGTTGCTTCTGACGTTCTACCGGGTGCAGGCTTCAACGGGATCGCGGCGTTCTAGACCGATCACATGCCCAGATTCTCGCGTGCATATTTCAAGCAAGCGATGACATTTTGATCCTCGAGCTTGAGCTGCTCTTCGTGCGAAAGTTCCGAAACGTGCGGGAGCGGCTTTCTGCTCTTGTTTGCGCTCACGAAGCGTAGACAGGCGGTCAAGTAGGAGGTCGTCGCAACGCCGAGCTTGGACTGGGGCGTGTTGGCTGAGGGAAGCATAAATGCCGAACTTGCCTGCAAGAAGGCGCGGCGGTTCATCGCGTTTGCCGGCGCCGGAAGAAAACGACAGTGACAACCGCCGATATCCAGCAAGTGCCGGCGAGAGTGAGCAGAGCGGGCGTCATCTGGTGTGTTGCCTGGTGGATCACCCCGACCAGCCAAGGACCCGCTAGTCCTCCCAGGTTGCCAAGAGAATTGATAAATGCAATCCCGCCCGCGGCCGCTGCACCGGACAAGTAGCCGGTGGGTAATGACCAGAAGGTCGAAGATGCCGAGATGATTCCGCACGTCGCGAGCGTCAGGGCCGCCAGCCCGAAGGCCCCCGAAATTCCCGGAATGGATGAAAGCGCCAGGCCAGTTCCACCGGCGGCGGCCGAGAGCGCGACATGCCAGCAGCGTTCGCCCGTCGCATCCGAGTGGTGACCGACCAGGACCATGACGATGGCGGTCACACCCCAGGGAATCATTGTCAGCAATCCGATGTGCCAAGGGTCTTTCGTGAGAGTATCTTTGATGATCTGAGGCAACCAGAACTGGAGCCCGTAATTTCCTGTTACCACGCCAAAGTAGATCAGTGAGAATAGCCACACCTTCGGATTGCGGAGTGCCTCTCCGAGTTTGCGATGGCCGCCGATGCTTCTTTTTCCGGCTTCATCTTCTTCGAGCCGCCACAACAATAGTTCTCTTTCCTCCTGGTTTAGCCATTTGGCTTTAGCAGGATTGTCACTCAGAAAGAACATTGCGATTACGCCCGCAAGCAGCGAAGGTATAGCTTCCACCAGATAGAGCCATTGCCACCCTCGCAAGCCGCCTACCGATGACATGCGTGCGAGCAGCCAGCCCGAGACCGGCCCGCCGAGCACGCCCGATAGTGGAATGGCCGTCATGAACGCCGCCACCATCTTGGCGCGATACTTGCTAGTGAACCAAAACGTCAGGTACAAAATGACGCCGGGAAAAAATCCCGATTCCACAAGGCCGAGAACGAACCGCACCAGATAGAATTCCGCTTGGTTCCGTACCAACATGGTGCATGCCGAAACCATGCCCCAGACAATCATGATCGGCCCGAGCCAATATTTGGCGCCGATTTTCTGTAAAGCCAGATTGCAGGGGACTTCAAAGAAGAAGTAGCCGACGAAGAAGATACCAGCGCCCGTGCCGTACACCGCGTCGCTTAGTCCCAGATCGGTCTGCATCTGGAGTTTCGCGAAGCCGACGTTCACTCTGTCTACATAGGCAAAAATGTAGCAAAGAAAGAGAAATGGAATCAGGCGCCAGGTAACGCGGCGGTAAAGCCGCGCCTCAGCGAGCACACCAGCCGCCGTCGATGAGAATGTCCGTTCCAGTGATGAATCCGGCGGCTTCCGAGCACAGGTAACTTGCGAGCCCACCGATTTCTTCTACCTTTCCCCAGCGCCCCACTGGCAGGTTGGATAGAAACTGGGCGTTTGCTTGCGGATCCTGCATCAGGGATTGATTCATCTCGGTGCCAAACGGACCGGGGCTGATTCCGTTCACCGTAATGCCATCAGCAGCCAACTCGAGCGCGAGAGCACGGATCAAGCCGAGAAGAGCAGCCTTGCTCGCGGAGTACGCGCTGCGCTGTGGGAGTGATACATGACTCATGATTGAGGTCATGTTCAGAATGCGTCCATAGCCAGTGCCTCGCATATGAGGCACGAACTTCCGGCACATCAGGAACACGCTCGTCAAATTCGTATCGACAACGCTCTGCCATTCGCTCAACGAGAAATCGATCAGGTTTTTGCGAAGGTTGATGCCTGCATTGTTTACCAGAATCTGAATCTTGCCGAGTCGAGTCGCGACTTCAGTTTCGAGGCGTTCGACTTGTTGCTCGTCTTTGACGTCGGCAAGAAATAATTCCGCCTTGCCGCCCGAATCTTCAATTTCACGCTTTACGCCCTGAAGTTTGGCTTCATCACGCGACACGAGGGCAATTGTTGCCCCCGCCTGGCTCAACGCCACAGCCATCGCCTTCCCTAATCCCTTACTGGCGCCGGTAATGAGCGCGATTTTTCCGTCGAGAGAACCAGACATCTGAGCCATACTATCAGCGCAGACTCTGGGGCTAGCGTCAATTCTCCATGAAGTAGTAGCAAATCATGTGGCAGACGATCATGTGCCCATCCTCGATCCGCCCCATGTGGGGCGCCGCTACGCGTACCTGTAACTTGGCCAAAGGCCCGAGTTTCCCGCCGTCGCGCCCCGTAAGCGCAATCGTCTCGCAGCCAAGCGAATTCGCGTACTCGACCGCGCATAGTACATTGGGTGAGTTGCCCGATCCGCTGATTGCCATTACCACGTCGCCGCGCTGCGCGAAGTTCTTGAGCTGCTCCGCGAATATGCACTCGTAGCTGACGTCGTTCGAATAGGCCGTGATGGTAGATAGCGAGTCGGTCAATGCCATGATGCGGAAGCGTGAATCGCGATTAAAGCTGGCGCCTTTCACCATGTCGGTTACGAAATGGGAAGCCGTAGCCGCGCTTCCGCCGTTCCCGCAGACGAAAATATGCCGATTCGCATCGCGAGCGCGGCGCAGCGTTTCTATTGCCTCGCCCACTCTTTCAAGGTCCAGCGAGTCAAGTGCGCCAAATAACTTCGTCTTGTAATCGCGCGAAAACTGAAGCGCATCCATATTTGTATCCTAGCGCCCCGTTTGAGAAGTACGAGTTTCTTTCCACAGTTGCTGTGCCGGTAAAACAAACACGGTCAGTGCGCATCCGGCGGCAGCGGTCAGCACCACGAATACGCGGACAACGGCCGACAAGCGTTTGAGCGGGCTAAGTTCGGGAATAAAGGGATCCGTAGCCGCCAGCCCGTAGAAGATCCCTTGCAAACCGAGCGCAATCGCACGCCAGGGATTGGGCAGAAAAAAGCTTGCGAGCATCGCTGCAAGAAGGGCAAAGGGCAACAGCAACCGTCCCAACTTGTGCGAAAGGAAATGAATGAACCGGCGATTGAAGGGAGAGAGCAGAGCGGGGAAGTGAAACAGGATTTGATACACGCCGGCCTGGGTCCGCACCTTGCGCCAGAATTCAGCGTGCAAGGCGGTCGGCAAATCGTATGCTTTGGCTTCATCCTCGAAATAGATGCGCGAACCACGGAACGCCACCGCGAAGGGCACGTACACATCGTCCAGCAAGACATCTTCGGGAATGCATGGAGCAAGTTCCCGCCGGATCGCGTAGATCGAGCCGGTGGCACCAAGCATCGCGTCGATACGGTTCAGATTGCGGCGAATCCATTTTTCGTAACGCCAATAAAGGCCGGTATTGTATTCTTCGTGGCTCGCTCCTTCGCAAATCACAAGTTCGCCGGTCACTACACCGACGCCCGGTTCCGCGAAGCATGACAAAAGGTGCGGGATTGCATCGGGATCAAAGGTTTGCCGCACATCCGTCAACACCACGATCTCACCCGAGACGCTCGCGATTCCGCGATTGACGGCATTAGCTTTGCCGCCTGCTGGCAGTGCGAGCAGCCGTACGCGCACGTCCGGATACTGGCGGACGATTTCCTCCGAGCCATCAGTCGATCCGTCCGAGACAATCAGCACATCGATGAGCTCGCCGGGATAGTTTGTCTCGAGCAGAGAACGAATCTTCGCTTCCACCCAGCGGGCCCCGTTGCGAACGGGAACCACAATCGAGACGCGTGTGCGGACGGGCGTCTTCCGTATCGGCCTGGGGCGAGCCTTTGCCCAAAAGGACAGCAGCAACGGATATATGGCGAGCACGTAAACCACGAATCCGACGCTGAGGAGGAAAAAGAAAACGGCCGCTGTCATGCGGGCTGCGAAACCGGCCTCTGGGCCGCTTCCAGAGCGCGCTCGAAGCTGCCCGTCACATGCTCCCAGGAGAACTTCGCGTGCAGCAGGCCGAGCGCCGCAGCCGCCATGTGTTCGCGTGCCTCACGATTCGCAAGCAGTTCGAGGCATTCGGCCGCGAATGCCTGGGCTGAATCCCCGATCCGTATCGTTTCTCCATGTGCCACCGGTAATCCCTCGGCGCCGATCGTGGTGGAGACCACAGCCGTTCCTGCCGCCATGGCTTCAAAAATTTTGAGCCGAGTTCCACCGCCGATTCGCAGCGGAACGATCGACACGGGCGACTGCCAGAGAAAAGGCCGTACATCTGGCACTGTTCCTGTCACGGTGACATGTGCGCTCTGTTCGGCTGCCAACGATGGCGGGGGTTGGCGCCCGACGATAGCGAGACGGCAATCCGGTTTCTGCGAACGGATCAACGGAAACACCTCGTCCAAGAACCAGCGGACACCGTCAATATTAGGCATCCAGTCCATGGATCCGACAAACACGAGATCGTGCGCGGGCACCACACCTGATGGCCGCTCAAAATATGGCAAATCCACACCTGTGGGCACGGACGAAATACATTCGACGCCGAACCGTGAGCGCATGGTTCGCTCGTCCACTTGAGAAACCGCAACAACCTGCGCGGCCCGTTGGCAAACGGTTTTCTCCCAGTCGAACATCCGCCTCGCCTGGAGGCCGAAATAGGCTCGATGCGCCCACGTGCGTCCGCTTTCGGCGTGCCGTTCCCAGATAACCGATTCAACATTGTGTTGGAATAGGGTCCATCCCACCCAATCGCCAATATTGATGCTAGGGAACAGGAAATCGCATACCTTGGCATCGAAGCGATGTGTGGAGAGGAGGCGGTCTACCATGTCTCGCATCGCTTGCGAGCGCCAGCGCATACCGGCTACCGGAATGGGCGAAAACAGGCCCGCGACGAGCTGGCCGCCAAACCGAATGGACCGTTTAGGGATAGGCTCGAATTGGACGGGGTGCGCTTGTGAACAATATTCGGAACTGCGCGCCAGCCCTTCCGGGTTGGCCGGATCGTCGAAGGCCACATAGTGAACTTCGTGGTGGCGGTGAAGCTGCCGCAGCATCTCGAGCGAGCGTATCTGCCCGCCGCGCGTTGTCGGGTGCAGAAAATCCGTTTTGACCCAAAGAATTTTCATGCCAGAGCCGGTGCCTGCAGTAGCCCGTCCCAATGCTCCTGGCGTCGGCCGCGCAAAAACAAATCGCCCCACAACTGCAGATTGAGCAAGCGCCACAAACGGTCCGTGGCATCTTCCAAACCACCGCGCTGCCGCTCTATCAGCTCTTCAACGTATTTCAAATCCACATGTTCGGCAAGTAATCCGTCGCGGTCCATCAGCAGGTCGAACAGGGGCTGCGCCCGATCCTCTTTGAGCCAGGTCTTGAGCGGCGTGGGAAAACCCATTTTGTTGCGATAGATAATCTCGTGCGGCAGTAGATCTTCGACCGCCCGCTTCATGATGTACTTCCCCGTGCCGTTCCGTATCTTCATGGTGTCCGGGACCGTTGCCGCAAACTCTACGAAAGGATGGTCGAGAAAGGGCACCCGGCTCTCAAGCGAACAAGCCATGCTCATTTGATCCTGCTTCATCAGCAGCTCTACCAGATAGGTCTTTTGATCGGCATAGAGCATCTGCGATAGAACCGACCCGCCGCGGGCGTTCCAGTACGACAAATAGTTCGCGTATGGATCTTGCTGTCTGCCGGTATGCCGGGCGAGCATCTGTTCGCGTTCGGCTGCGGCAAATGCGCCATAGAAGTTATCGAGCTGCAACGATTCAACGGTTGCCTCGCGCCCCAGGAACGTATGCTGCAGCTTGCGCCGCAAATCGGCCGAGAGCAGGCCCGAGCTTTCTATCGACCGGCGAGCCATTGCGCGCAGCGCGCCTGGCACAATCCGATAGCGTTCTGCCCAACGCCGATTGAAGAGATAGTGCTGATACCGGTGATAGCCAGCAAACAGTTCGTCACTTCCCTCGCCCGTCAGCACGACCTTCACATGCTCGGCCGCCAGGCGGGAGACAAAGTACAACGAGACGCTCGACGGCCACGCGATCGGTTCGTCTTCGTGCCATACAAGGCGCGGCAGGGCGTTGAAAAACTCCTCCATTCCGACAGTGATTTCGTGGTGATCAGTACCGATGATTTCCGCGACCCGGCGCGCGTACCCGAGTTCGCTGTAGGCGGCCTCGCGATAACCCACAGAAAACGTTTTCACAGGCTCGGTACGCATTCGCTTCATCAGCGCGGCGATCGCGCTCGAATCCACCCCACCGCTCAGAAACATGCCGAGCGGGACGTCGCTCATCAGCCGCATTTCGACCGTTTCTTCGAGCCGCGCGCGGCACTCCTCGATCCACCCCCGGTCAGTTTTATTGATTACTTCGCCGGCTTCTGGAACGTCCCAATATTGGCGAATCTGCTCACGCCCGGTGGTAACGTCGAGTGTCAACGTATGCCCGGGCATCAGTTTGCGGATGCCAGAGAACATTGTCTCTTCGCCGCTGGTATACCCGAAGGTCAAGTACTCGGCTAACGAGCTCGCATTGAATTCCGTTCGGATCTCTGGATGTCGCAGCAGCGCCTTAATTTCGGACGCGAACGCGAACACTCGCCCACTTGAGAAGTAGTAAAGCGGCTTGATTCCCAGCCGGTCGCGGGCGCAGAAAAGTGTCCGTCGAGCGGCATCCCAGATGGCGAACGCAAACATGCCCCGGAAGCGTGTCACGCAGTCCGCGCCATACTCCTCATAGGCATGCACTATGGTTTCGGTATCGCAACGGGTGATATAACGATGACCTGCCTGTTCAAGCTGAGGGCGGATAGCCGCATGATTGAAGATCTCGCCGTTGTATATAAGGTGGACGGTGGCGGTTTCGTTTGCCATCGGCTGGTGCCCGCTTGCCACGTCGATGATGCTCAGCCGCTGGTGCCCGAGAAATGCTGTGCCGTCCTCATACACACCGTCTTTGTCCGGGCCGCGATGCGCGATGGCCTCCATCATCCGCCGCAAATCGGCGATGCCCGCGGTCCGGTCTTTCAAATTAATGAATCCTGCGATGCCACACATGTCTTCAGATATTTAGTGCCTGGCTGAGTCGATAACGAAATCTTCAACCCGGCCGTGATCGAGAGGGGTCGGCTCCGCGTCCGGCGAAGAATCCAGGCACGAATCGACGCTGCAATAGCGGCACCGGCGCGCGCTAAACATTCCGGCCGCCGGACCGTCTTACCCGTCATGCAAACCCAA
>Ga0157369_10008244_pt1 | contig 11945 bp, 9 predicted proteins | sample C25metaG_FD_113461 | JGI IMG/M metagenome (GOLD analysis project Ga0157369, IMG submission 113461) | Corn rhizosphere microbial communities from Kellogg Biological Station, Michigan, USA - C2-5 metaG | ecosystem: Host-associated > Plants > Roots > Rhizosphere > Soil | place: USA: Michigan...
GGTCTGGATCATGTAGTCCGCGCGCAGATCGAAGCACCCGCTAGGATGCGTAAGCTGCCAATCCCAGCCACCGGGCATGATCTTGCCGCGCAGCCCGGGACCCTCGAAGGTGCCTCCGGTGATTGGGACGATGTTGCGCTTCCCGATGGGGGTCTCGCCTACGGGAATATCGGAGGCGAGTGTCACCTGCTCCTCGAACACGAAATGAAGCTGAGGAGCTTTCGGATCCGCCTGTTTCTGACTCCAGGCGAGAGGGGTGACTTGTGCAGCGCTGATGAGCGCGGCCGCAACCGCGAGACGCAAACAGAACCGATTCACCGAGCGTTCTCCGTTACTTTTCGACGGCAGCCTTGCGCGCTTCTACGTCGAAGATGGTCGGATCAGGGTGCTTGAAGAAGGCAGCATGGAGGGAGCGGACCGCTTCGTCGGCATCCTCTTCTTCAATCATGAAGCTCATATTGATTTCGCTGGCGCCCTGGGAGATCATGCGCACGTTGACATGGCGAATGGCGGAGAAGACCTGCGCGGCCATACCGCTCTGTCCGCGGATGTCTTCGCCGACGAGGCAGACGAGAGCCTTCTTCCCTTCGTAGTTGACGTCGGCGAGCTTACTCAGGTCCGCTGCGATGAGCGGCAGCTTGTCGTTGGAGTCGACCGTAAGCGACACGGAGACTTCGCTGGTCGACACCATGTCAACAGGGCATTGGTGCTTGTCGAAGATGTCGAAGATGGCCTTCAGGTAGCCGTGGGTCATCAGCATCCGGCTGGCGACCACGTCAATGATGCTGAGTTTCTTTTTCACTGCAATCGACTTGAAGGGGCTCTGACAGTGCGGGGCGACGGAGATGATGCGCGTGCCCTCGTTCGAAGGGTTTTTGCTGTTCAGCACAAAGACCGGGATGCTCTTCTTGACGGCCGGCAGAATGGTGGCGGGATGAAGTACCTTCGCGCCAAAGTAGGCGAGCTCGGCGGCTTCTTCGAAGCTGATGACTTTCACGCGTAGTGCATCTGGGCAGACGCGCGGATCGGAGGTCATGATGCCATCGACGTCGGTCCAAATCTCAATGGCATCGGCCGAGAGCGCACCGCCGACCAGTGCCCCGGTGAAGTCAGAACCGCCGCGGCCAAGTGTAGTTGTAATCCCGTCCTCATTTGACGCGATGAATCCGCCCATAACGACAACCTTGCCGTCACTTAAGAGCGGGCGGATGTGTTCTTCAGCACGCTTTTCGATGAGGGCATCGAGTGGCGCCGCTTTCTGAAACTGGGAGTCGGTGATGATGACGTTGCGCGCGTCAACGTGCGCAGCATGGACGCCGCGCTCGTGAAATGCCGCGGCAATGATGCGGCTGGAGAGGCGCTCGCCGTAGCTGACAATGAGGTCGGAGATGCGGGGAGTGAGTTCGAGGATGGCGGCGAGTCCGCGCAGGATCTCATCGAGAGAATCGAACTCCTCTTCGAGGTGATTGCAGATGGCCGACGAATCGCAGGCCGTTTTGATGAGAGCGCATGCGGTATCGCGATGCCGGGCACGAAGACGTGAGCTGATAGCGAGTGCGCCGGTGCGGTCGCCCTGCGCGGCTGAAGACGCGGCGCGGAGCAGCAAGTCGGTCACCTTGGCCATGGCACTGACCACCACCACGGTCTGCTTGCCGGCAGCCACTCGGCCTTCCACGATGGAAGCCGTACGATTGATCGCGGCCGGATCTTCGACCGACGTGCCGCCGAACTTCATCACAACCAGGCTCATGCGTTGTTGTCGAACCTCAGGGGCGTGACGCCCGTTCTCACTTCTTGACCTGTCTGGCGCGGAAAGTATCGAGCTCCGTGCAAGGCGCTTCTGTGCTGATCGAGCTTAGACCCGGGTAGTCGTTTCGGTATCCGGCTCCCACCTGCGAGCACGGCCGGAAGGTTCTTGCCTGTCAGAGCCCAGAGTGAGCTTGTCAAGGCGGGCGAGCAATTCGGCATTCAGGATGGTCGCTCCGGCTGCGCCACGAACTGTGTTGTGCGAAAGCAGGACAAATTTCCAGTCGAGCAGATTGCAGGGACGCAGGCGGCCAACCGTGACCGCCATACCGCGTTCGCGATTACGGTCGAGCCTGGGTTGCGGACGATCCGGCTGTTCGGCGAACTGTACAGGCTGCTTGGGAGCGAAGGGCAGGTCCATTCCTGCGAGCGGCTTGAAGTCGTTCCATGCGGCCAGAATCTGCTCGCGTGTCGCCGGTTTGCGGAGCTTGAGGGAGACGCACTCGGTGTGGCCATCCACGACCGGCACGCGATTACAGTGAGCGGTAATGCCCGCCTTGAGCGGCGTGACCGTGTGCGCTTCGGATTTGCCGAGGAGCTTCAGTGTTTCGGCTTCCATCTTCTCTTCTTCGCTGCCGATGTAGGGAACAACGTTGTCCAGGATGTCCATTGAGGCCACCCCTGGATATCCTGCGCCGCTGACTGCCTGCATGGTGCTGACGAAGATCTGCTCAATACCGAAGCGCTCTTCAAGAGGCTTCAGAGCCATGACAAGGCCGATCGTCGAGCAGTTGGGGTTCGTGACCATGTATCCGCCCGATTTCTTGCGCGATTCCTGCTCTTCAATGAGGTGCAGGTGGTCGGCGTTTACCTCGGGGATCACGAGGGGCACATTCGGAGCCATGCGGAAAGCGCTGGAGTTGGATAGCACGGCGCATCCGGCGTCAGCGAACTTTGGCTCGAGCTCACGGGCGAAGGCCGCGTCGACTGAGGCGAAGATGACGCGCGGGGCACCGGCGGGGTCGGCGGGCGAAACCGGCATTTTCGCAATGCGCTCGGGAAGAGGCGTGTCGAGGCGCCACTTGACGGCTTCGCCATAGGGCTTGCCGCTTGAGCGGTCGCTGGCCGCGAGCCATGCGATTTCGAACCACGGGTGGTCTTCCAGAAGCTGGATATAGCGCTGACCGACCATTCCGGTGGCGCCGAGGATGCCGATTGGGTATTTGTTTTGCATGGGACTGAACAGTCTAGTGTACAGGAAAGCGTCTGTTGAATCAGCGGCTTTCCCACGTTCACAGGAGTCAATGAACTGGAAGGCCCTTCGTATTTGGAGAATCTGAACGGCGCTGGTCGGGTTGGTATCGAATCGCTACGCAGGGCGCTTTGGATTTGCGGAAAGCTCGCCGACCACGGTGGTCCACTCACGCACATACCAGCGGTTCACAAGACCGTTGGCGACATAGGGATCTGCTTTTGCGAATTTCTCGGCCACCTCGGGAGAATCGCCTTTGAACAGAAGGACAGCACCGTCGGTGGGGTTAGCCAGTGCACCGCCGAGAACGAGTTCGCCTCGCTCCGCCGCTTCCCAGCCCAGCCGGAGATGGATGTTACGAAACTCAGTACGGCGGGCTAAGTAATCGTCGCCAACTTCATAAAAAAGCAGGTAGTGCATGCGTGACTCCTATCGATTCGGATTCTACCCGAGCGAGATTCGTCGCAAATTTCTGCCCGGCCGCTAAACTGGATGACTGTGAAAGCACAGAAGCTTGAAGCCGTGGATACCGCAATCCCCATGCGCGCGCTGCTTGCCGGCGCCAGACGGAAGGATACGGCTCTGATTGAGCTCACGCGCAAGTTGGTGGTTTGCGAGTCGCCGTCAGACAGTAAGGCCGCGGTGGATGCCTGCGTAGCCGTAGCCACGGATGAATTTCGAAGGCGTGGAGGACGCGTAAAGCTATATCGTCAGCGCGAATATGGCGATGTGGTGGAGGCCCGGTTCGGAGCGAAAAAGAAAGGAGCAAAGCCGGTTCTGCTGCTGGGGCATCTGGATACGGTTTGGCCGGTTGGGACGCTTCGTTTGATGCCATGCCATGTGGCCGACGGTCGGCTGTGGGGACCGGGAACGCTGGACATGAAGGCCGGCATTGCCATGGCGCTCACGGCGATCGAGATGCTCTCGGAGGCGGACCTGCTTGCACGGGAAGTTGTCCTTCTGCTCAACAGCGACGAGGAGATCGGCAGTCCGGTATCGCGCCCAATCACGGAGAGGCTGGCAAAAGAGTCTTCGGCGGTATTTGTGCTGGAGCCGGCTCAGGGTCTGGCCTATAAAACGGCGCGCAAGGGCACGGGGAATTGGCGCATCGACATCCGCGGAGTAGCGGCACATGCCGGAGTCGACTTCGAGAAGGGCGCAAGTGCTCTGCGCGAACTCTCGCGTGTCATCGAGACCGTCAGTGGGTGGACCGACTTGAAGAGGGGGCTAACGGTGAGCGTGGGCATAGCTGGAGGGGGAAGCAAGACGAACGTAATTCCCGCGGAGGCGTTCGCCGAAGTGGATGTACGTATTGCGAAAATCGCAGATGGGTCAAAGATCGAGCGCAAGTTTGCTTCGCTTCGGGCGCAAGATCGCCGGTGCTCTCTGGGCATTGCGGGTGGGACCAATCGGCCACCAATGGAGCGGACACGCGGGACGGTAGAGTTGTACAGGCGTGCGCGGGCCCTGGCAGCGGAGATCGGAATCGTTCTTGAAGAGGCCGCGACCGGGGGCGCGTCGGACGGCAATTTCACTTCGGCACTGGGGATACCGACGTTGGATGGAATGGGAGCAGTTGGCGAAGGCGCGCATGCGAGCCATGAGTCGATCCTCGTGGAACACTTAGCGGTGCGCACCGCTCTGTTGGCAGGCATGTTGGCCAAAGCAAACTGACGGGCAGAAAACAGACTCACCAGATCAAAGGAGGCTTAGTGAAATGCGTCCCTTAATCAAGTCGGCAGTGTTTGCCATCATCAGCTTTCTCGTTGCAGATGCCAGTGTTGCCCAGAACGATCGAAAGCCGCCGACGGTTGCGGTTCAAGTGCCGACAGGCGGAATTGACGCCATCATGGACTACGCCGGTACATGGAAGGTGAGTGGAGAGCGGTTTGCCACAGCGCACAGCGATGCAGGCAAAGAAGACAACACGCTGCGCAATGAGTGCTGGAAGAGTGGCGGGTACGTGGCCTGCAATCAATATGTCAACGGTGAATCGAAGGTGCTGCTCGTTTTTACTTATAACGCTGTCACGAAGATTTATACGAGCTATCCAATTCCCAAGGATGGAGAATCAGCGGGCGCGGGCCGACTGCAGATTGTCGGCAATGTGTGGACGTTTCCGTGGGAGATTTCGCAGGGTGGAGTGACGACGTACTTCCACGTGGTGAATGTCTTCAAGGATCACGATCACATTGAGTATGCCCAGGAGTTCTCGCCCGACAATGTGCACTGGACCAAGATGGCGCAGGGTTCGGAGACGAAGATTGGGGACTAGGGAAGTGCTGCTAAACTCCCGAATGAGAACAGAGTGGAGTTTGCACTTGTGATGAAACATTTACTCAATGGCTTGTTTTTCTCGTTGGCGATATCACCGCTCCTGGCGCAGACTGCGCCGCCCCCTGCCGCACATCGTCCCGGGCCCAAAGCGGCGAGCACCGCTGCAGCACCCTGGGTGAAACTTCCGGCAGGTGTGCCTCCAGGGCGAGGCATAGTCAAAACCGCTTTCAGCCTGCGGTACCAGGATCTTCGGATTGGTACAGGCGATGAAGCTGAACCGAACAAGTCATATAAGGTCCATTACACCGGCTGGCTGGCCGCGGATGGACGCAAGTTCGACTCTTCCTACGATCGAAAAGAACAAGTCCTCGACAAGGACGGCAAGCCGGAACTCGATGCCGACGGCAAGCCCAGGATGGAGGCGAAGCCGCTTAGTTTCCCCCAGGGATTTGGACGGTTGATCCCTGGATTCGACCAGGGTTTTACGGGAATGAGAGTCGGCGGGAAGCGACGGCTCTTCATTCCGTGGCAACTTGCCTATGGTGCACGGGGACGTCCCGGTCCGAACGCGGCGAATCCAGGTATTCCGCCGAAAGCCGATCTGATTTTTGATATCGAACTGGTGGATCAGAGTGATCTGAACATGCAGATGCCGATGGGGCATCCGGGTATGAGCCAGCCGCAACATGCGACGCCTCCTCCGACCGGAGCGGCTCCGAACCCGGGAGTTCCACCGCCTGCGGGCACACCTCCGCCGACGACTCCACCGACTGGTGCCCCGCCCGGAGAGAAGCCCCAGTCGAAGTAGGTTTAGTCGCCGAGTTCAGGGTGAAGCTTGTTGAACTCTGTTGCCTGCTGATAGGCATGCGCAAACGCAGCGAGGCGGGCATCGTCGTACAAAGCAGCGAAGAACGTGATGGAAACCGGCGTGCCCGGACCACCGATGTCGTCCTCATCACCATCGTCCACCTTAGGAGGATGCGGCGCATCCTTGCCGCGCAGGCCGTTGGGAACGATCGCGGCGGGATGCCCGGTCAAGTTAGTGGCGAGAAGCTGCATACCTCCCGAGGAGGCTACGATGATGTCGACTTTCTCGAAGAGAGCGGAAACCTGCTGAATGGCAAGCGTGCGGGCGCGGTTCGCCTGAATGTACTCGACTGCGGGATAGAAGCGCGCTGTGCGGAACGCGTTTGGCCAGTCTCCGACGCCCTGCTCGGTGAGCAGGCGATCGCGGCCACTTAGGGTTAAGTCGTCGAAGGCAGCTGCAGCCTCCGCGGTGAGCAGTGGCACCATTGCTCCATAGGGCAGCTTCGGCAGTTCCAGCGGGATGAGATTGATGCTCATCGAGCGCAGTTTATCGAGAGCCGCAAGTTCATAACGATGGTCATACAGGCGGCGCGCGTGTGCAGCTTTACCCTCGGCTTCGCGTTTTTCCCGGCCTTTTTTATCTTCGACGGTCTCGGATGCTGGTGGTGTCTCGGGCTTGAAGGGTTCCGGTTCGTCGAAATCATGCTTCAGATATCCGACGCGAAGCGATCTAACGTCGAGGTTCGGATTCCAGTGGAATTGGACAGGCTGAGCGGAGAGATCGTGTCCGTCCGGCCCGTAAATGGCATTCAGTACCAGCGCGCAGTCTTCCGCAGAGCGCGTGATGGGACCGAGCTTGTCCATGGTCCAGCTCAAGGCCATGGCGCCGGTGCGCGGAACGAGGCCGAAGCTGGGGCGAAGTCCCGTGGTTCCACAGCGCGTGCAGGGCGAACTGATAGAGCCCAGCGTTTCCGAGCCGATCGCGAATGCCACGCATCCGGCTGCAACGGCACTGGCTGATCCAGCAGATGAGCCGCTGGAACCTTGCTGAGGGTTCCATGGATTACGTGTCCGCCCTCCAAACCATTTGTCGCCCATTGCGAGTGCGCCGAGAGTGAACTTGGCAATCAGCACGGCGCCTGCTTGATCGAGACGCTTAACGACCGTCGCGTCTTCGTCGAAAGACTGGTGCTCGAATCCGCCGGCACCCCACGTGGTTGGATAACCTTTTACGGCGAGCAGATCCTTCGCACCCCAGGGGATGCCATGCAGTGGCCCGCGGTATTTGCCGGAGGCGATTTCGGCATCAGCGGCTTTCGCCTGCGCGAGAGCTCGATCCTCGGTCAGCGTAATCACGAAGTGCAGTTTAGAGTCGTAGCGCTTGAGACGAGCGATGTACATCTGCGTGAGTGCAAGCGATGTGATCTTGCGGGAGTGCAGCAGGCTCGCGAGTTCGCTGACAGAAGCAAAGGCGAGTTCGTCCAGTTGGGACGGCGCTTTAGAGTCCGGGTTTGCTTTCCATCCATGCGCAGCGCGGGTCTGTTCAGAGCTGGTCTCTTCGCGAGCGGTCGCCGCTGCCGGGGGAAACGGGTGGAATGCGTAAGCGGGCTGCACCGAGTTCGGCATCCTGAGCTTGCGGACAGCTTTGTATGAGCCGTTCTGATCGACGAGACCGTCAATCATCATCTTCTTCTGGTCTTCAGTAAATGGCCCGATGCCGGCGATGATCGCCGCTTGATCGATCATTTCAGAGGTGATCTTCGGAGGTTTCGACTGATCAGTTCCCGTCGTTTCCTGCGCCTGCACGGCAAGCGTATAGAGCGCTCCGGGAAACAAGGCGGATGTGATACCCGCACAGCTGCAGGCGGCGAGAAAACCGCGGCGATCCAGATTCATTGCGAGTCCTTGGGAACGGGAAGACAGTTCTTCGCACAACTATAGCTGAGCAATCCGGAACCCGCGGCTAGGTTGTGAGTCGATCGGGCGAGATGGCCTGGAGCGGCCAGTGTTCAACCGGAATGCTTTCGCCGCCAAGCAACTCAATGCGAAGTTCGGTCTTATCCGGCGCAATGTTGTATACGCGGCTGGTGAGCGCCTCGCGACCGACGATGAAAGTCTCGATCACAGATGCGTCCAGAAAGATGCGCAGGTTGTCTCTGGTCCACGGAGGCTGCGGTAATGGGATCGAGATATCGCCGCAGGTAGCGGTGCGCCCAGGAACGTCGACTACCAGTTCCCACACCTTTGCTCCATCGCTGAGAATGCTGACGCTGAATTTGGGCGATTGCGGGCTGAGCGAAATGTTGATTTCGCGGCGTAAGGAGTCGAGCTTGATTCCCAGCGGCTCACTTGAGGTGACAGTGGCAGATTGGGTGTCGCCGCGGAGCTTCTCGCATTCGGCTGCGGGATTCATCTCGAGATAGCCATCGCGATTGACCCCGAGCACGCGCGGAAGGCTCATCGCTCCCGACCAGCCGGCCGCGGAGAACTGCGCGTCGGGACGCAATTCGCGCAACCATCCCCACAAAACGCGGCGGCCGTCGGGTGCGACGAAGCTCTTGGGAGCGTAGTAGGCGGACTGGTGGTCCAACACTCCGCTCTTCATCGGGAAGTAGAGATGTTTGTGCGTGTCGTACTCGCCCGTGGTCCAAAACACCTTGTTCTCCGTTGAGTAAAGGAGCACGTGGTGTCCGTCGACCGCGAAGAAGTCGGGGCACTCCCACATCTCCCCGCTGTCACACGGATTAACCGCAACCTTGCCATTCGGTTTGCCCTGGGCTAGCTTGTGCATGAATTCCCAGTGGCGCAGGTCTTTCGATCGATAGAGCAGGACGCATCCGCCAACTTCGCGCTCACCAGATCCGATGCCCACGTACCAAGTGTCGCCTTCACGCCAGGGGCACGGATCGCGGAAGCCGGTAACCATCATCCCTGGTGGCGGAGCTGCGATGATCGGCTTCGGATCTTTCTTCCAGCGGAGCAGCTTGTCGTCTTCTGCGATGGCGAGCAGTTGAGTTTCGCGCAATTTGTCACTGCCGTCGCGGATGGTGGCCTGGTCGGGAGGGGCGTTCTGAACACCGGTGTAGATGAAAGCCGGCTTGCCATCAAGCACGACGGCTGATCCGCTGAAACAGCCCTCGCTGTCGGGCCCTCCGTGTGTGGGAGCGAGCGCTATGACCTCGTGGTGCCAATGAATCATGTCGGGACTGACCGCGTGTCCCCAGTGCATTTCGCCCCAAACTGCCGCGTGTGGATTGAGCTGATAGAAGAGGTGGTATTGGCCCTTCCACCAGATCGGACCGTTGGGATCGTTCATCCAGTTGTGTGGCGGCATGAGGTGGTATTCAGGGCGCAAAGGATCGTGTGCAATTACCACAGCTTCAGGCGCTGCGAGAGTCCTGCGCGAATTCGCGGCCAGCAACAGTCCTGTAGCGGCACCGGATTTGAGAAAGCTGCGTCGATCCTGCTTCATATGCTTGGGCTCGGAACTTGATCTCCACTGAAACTATATCGCGGCATGGGCGGCAGAAAAATGCGTACCAAGGGCAACACTCCTGACCAAACAGGGTCTGAAGGGAAGAACGCGCCTCGAGTTCGTGCCAGGCGCGCGATCTGTATTCGAGGGTAGATTATGCGTAAAGTACTTGCTGTGGCTGCTCTGGCACTACCTCTGGCGCTCGCTGGATGCGCAGAGCATGAGAGATCGTACTATTCAGGACCGTATGCGCCCGCCTATGAACAGTTTGGACAGCGCGGCTTCCACGATGGGTTCGATGCGGGGCGTCACGATCTGTCGCGAGGTTGGCGGCCCGATATCGACAGGCATGGCGATTTCCGCAACCCGCCGGTTCCGGACGGAGCGCGCAGAGAGTACCGACACGGGTTTCACGAGGGCTATGAGCGCGCATTTCGCAGTGGCCGCGATGATTACCGGGATCGCGATTGGCGCTGAAGGGTCGCGCCGGGGGCGAGCCTGCTTGGGCCTGGGCTCGCCGCTCAGATTTATTTAACCGCGAGCTTTAGCGTATAGGCGTATTTACATTTCATCGCGGAAGGAAGCGTCACATCGAGTGAGTCGGATGTCTGAGTAAAGCTCACCTTCTCTGACGAGCCGAGGAGTTCGATGCTGCCAATTGGCAGGCTTGTACCTTCGTGCGAAGTGCCAAGTGCGTGAATCGTCGCTTTGCCGTCAGAGGGGCAAGCCATACCGATGACGTACACGTTGCTGCCCTTTGCCGTGAAGCGGAAATCCTGCGACGTGTAGGGTTTCGTATCGGTGTCGTGGAAGGCGCCGGCGACTACCTGCGTAGGCCCCTCGCCAAAGCTCTTCCAGGGAGTCGTCCCGTAGATTGCCTCGCCGTTCACTTTTAACCACGCGCCCATTTCGCGCAACGAATTCTGGACTTCATCCGGGATGGTTCCGTCTGGACGCGGTCCGAAGTTGAGCAGCAAGTTGCCATTCTTGCTGACGATATCGACTAGCTGGTGCACGAGAAATTCAGGTGATTTGAAAGTGTCGTGTTCGATGTAGCCCCAGGATGCGTTGCTGATAGAGGTGTCGGTCTGCCAATGCTCGGCAATGATCTTGTCCTGCTGGCCGCGTTCGAAATCGCGAGTGGCCGCCTTCCAGTTGAGTGAGTAGTCTTTGAAGTCGATGACGCCGGTGTAATTGTGGGCCGCAGCGTAGTTGTAGTAGAACGCGGCGAACTCTGTAACGGCGCGTCGGAAATTCGGCTGTCCGATCCACCAGTCGAAGTAGACGATCTCGGGCTTGTATTTCTCCACGAGTTCGGTGTCGCGGGCAAGCCAGTCGCGTGTCCAGGCTTCGCTCACATAAGTCCAGTCGTTCATCATTCCATGCTCGTCGCCGCCGGGCTCAAGCCACTGGTGCGCCGGACCATATAAGGAAGCATATTTCGGATCGTTGACGTCAGAACGGTTCACGCGGCCGTAGGAGTAGAAGAAGTTGTGTTCAGCACGATGGGAACTGAGGCCGAAGTGAAGGCCCTGCGCGCGAACTGCTGCGGCTAATTCCCCGAGGGTGTCACGCTTTGGGCCCATCTTTACGACGGTCCAGTCTGAAAGGCCTGAGTCGTACATCGAAAACCCATCGTGATGCTCGGCGACCGGTACGACGTATTGCGCGCCCGCCTCTTTGAAGAGCTTCGCCCATTCGGTGGCATTGAAATGTTCAGCCCGAAACTGGGGAATCAGGTCCTTGTATCCCTTGGAAGGGTCGCCGTTCGCGAAGTGCGCCTGGAAATTTTTGTATGCGCCGTCTTTGGGGTTGTACATGTTGCGCGGATACCACTCGTTCTCGGCTGCGGCAACCGAGTAGACACCCCAGTGGATGAAGATGCCGAACTTGGCGTCTTTGTACCACTGCGGCTGCTGATATTTGATGAGGGTCGCCCAATCAGGCTTGTAGGGGCCGTTCTGGGAGATGCGATCGGCCTCCGCAAGCAAACGGTTGCGTTCGGCGTCATATTTGCTGACGGAGTGTTGCCATTCGCGATCGATCTGCTCGGCCGATTTCACATCCTGCGTAGGGGCGAGTGGATCAGAGGAGCCAGCGGATTGTGCGAAGAGCGCCGGGCAAACAAGCAAGAGAACTGCAGGCAACGCAAGGGATTGCTTTTTCATACGGCCGAATCCTAACCGAACCATCGAGGCCGCTGCAAACGCTTACATTTCCAGTAGTGTCTTAATTCACTCTCCAGAGGCGGCATTAAGCAGGAACGTAGGTCAACCGAACCAAGTCATCCGCGATCACATCGCTGGCCAGCAGCCGCAGCGGAGGTTGAGCACCCATGAAGAATGGCTGGCCCCCTCCAAGCACAACGGGGCGCAAATAAAGTCGATA
>Ga0157369_10008246_pt1 | contig 11943 bp, 8 predicted proteins | sample C25metaG_FD_113461 | JGI IMG/M metagenome (GOLD analysis project Ga0157369, IMG submission 113461) | Corn rhizosphere microbial communities from Kellogg Biological Station, Michigan, USA - C2-5 metaG | ecosystem: Host-associated > Plants > Roots > Rhizosphere > Soil | place: USA: Michigan...
AACACGGCCATCTTGGTCGAGCCGACGACGGTCATCTTGCGCATCTTGTGCGGGTCGAGCCACGACAGGTGGAGGTGACCGACCTGGCCCGTGTCGAACTTGACGTAGCCGAAGACGACGTCCTCCACCGACGGCCGGACATACGCTTCTCCGCGCGCCCAGACCTCGACCGGGCTGCCGTCCAGCAGGTGCAGCACGACGGAGATGTCGTGCACGCCAAGGCTCCACAGCGCGTTCTCGTCCTCCCGGATCACACCGAGGTTCTGGCGGTTGCCGTAGACGCAGAGCACGTCACCGAGCTCGCCCGAGTCGACGAGCTCCTTCAGCTTCTGCACGCCGGGGTGGTAGAGCAGCAGATGTCCGGGCATGAGCACGAGGCCGCGCTCCTCCGCGAGCGCGACGAGCTCTTCCATCTCCGTGGCCCGCATTGCCGGAGGCTTCTCGACGAAGACGTGCTTGCCGGCCTCGAGCGCCTGCTTGGCGAGCGAGTGGTGCGTCGGCACCGGCGTGGCGATCACGACGGCCTGCAGGTCGTCGTCGGCGAGCATCTCCTCGAACGACCCGGTCGCGCGGGCGTTCGGGTAGCGGGAGCCGAACTCGGCGCGCCTCGCCTCGTCCGCCTCGCAGATCCACGTGAGCTCCGCCAGCTCGTCGAAGTTCCGGACGAGGTTCTTGCCCCAGTGCCCGAGGCCCGCCTGCCCGACGCGCACCGTCACAGCTTGAAGACGGTCGGCGACGCAGTGCCCTTCTTCCCGGTCGCGTTGCGCAGGTCGACGACGAGGCTCGCGTCGTCGACCAGCTGCTCGTAGTCGATCGAGCTGTGGTCGGTGGCGATCACGACGCAGTCGTACTCGGCAGGCTCGAACGCGACCGATGCCATCTGCAGGCCGTGCTCCGCGAACGCGGGCACGTGCGGGTCGTGATAGGAGACCTGCGCGCCCGCGTTGCCGAGCAGCGAGATGAGCTTCAGCGCCGGCGACTCGCGCATGTCGGCGATGTCCGGCTTGTACGCGACGCCGAGCACGAGGATCTTCGCGCCCTTCATCGCCATCTCCTTCGAGTGATTCAACGCCTGCGAGACGAGCGAGCGGCAGAAGTACGGCATCTCCTCGTTCACCTTTCCTGCAAGCTCGATGAACTCGGTGTAGAAGCCGAACTCGCGAGCCTTCCACGTCAGGTAGAACGGATCGATCGGGATGCAATGCCCGCCGAGGCCGGGCCCCGGGCTGAACGGCATGAAGCCGAACGGCTTCGTGGCTGCAGCGTCGACGACCTCCCACACGTCGATCGACATGCGGTCGCAGAGCTGCGCGAGCTCGTTCACGAGCGCGATGTTCACCGAGCGGAAGATGTTCTCGAGCAGCTTCGTGAGCTCGGCTGCCTCCGGCGTCGAGACCTCGACGATCGAGTCGATGGCGCGGCGATAGACGTCTGCCGCCCGCCGCGTGCATTCCGGAGTGATGCCGCCGAGCACCTTCGGCGTCGTCTTCGTCGTCCAGTCCTCGCGGCCGGGGTCGACGCGCTCCGGCGACATCGCGAGATGGAAGCCCTCGCCCGCTTTCAAGCCGGAGCCCGCCTCGAGCAGCGGCTGCAGCACCTCGCGCGTCGTCCCGGGCCACGTCGTCGACTCGAGCACGACGACCTGGCCCTCCTGCAGCACCGACGCGATGCCGCGCGTGGCGGCCTCAACGATCGAGAGGTCCGGCTCACGCTGGCGGGAGAGCGGGGTCGGCAGGGCGATCAGAATTCCCTCCGCCCGTTTCAGCTCGCCGTAGTCGGTCGTCGCCTCGACGAGGCCCCGGTCGACGAGCGGAGTGAGACGGGCGCTCTCGACGTCCTCGATATGGCTCTCGCCGCGGTTCAGCGCCTCGACGACGTCGGCGACGACGTCGACGAGCAGCACGTGGCACCCCGCCTCCGCGAACGTCGCCGCGAGCGGCAGGCCGACGTAGCCAGCGCCGACAACTGCGATGTCGTAGTCCATGACCGGGCAACCCTAGCCGCGTAGGGCGGTCGCGACGCGCTCCGACGCGTGCCCGTCGCCGTAGAGCGGCGGCCGCTCGTCGGGCATCCGGGCGGCGGCGACGGCAGCGGCGAGCCGCCCGGGATCCGCGTCGACGAGCACGTTGGCGCCGGCCTCGACCGTGTCCACCCACTCGGTCGAGGGCCGCGCCGTCACGCACGGCACGCCGTACCAGTACGCCTCCTTCTGCAGCCCGCCCGAGTCGGTGACGATCACACGCGCCTGCGAGCAGAGCGCCGCCATGTCGAGGTACCCGAGCGGATCGACCAGGCGCAGGTTCGCCGGCAGCTCCCCGTTCAGCGACCGGAGCAGCGCCCGCGTGCGCGGATGCGCCGGGAAGAGGACGGGCTCCGTGATCCGCCCGAGACCGTCGACGATGCGCGCCAGGCGCTCCGGCCGGACGTTCGCCTCGCGATGGATCGTCGCCACCACGTACGTCCCCGGCTCGAGCTCGAAGCGCTCGAGGACGTGCGAGCGCTCCCGCGCGAGCGGCGCGAGCCGAAAGCACGCATCCGCCATCACGTCGCCGACCACCTCGATCCTGCCCCCGACGCCTTCCGTTCGCAGCGTCACGGCCGAGCGCTCGTCCGGCGTCAGCAGCAGCCGGGCGACGCGATCGACCGCGATCCTGTTCCGCTCCTCCGGCATCGAGAGGTCTCCGCTCCGGAGGCCCGCTTCGACGTGCGCGACCGGGGTGTCCGCGGCGACCGACGCCTCGGCGCCCGCGAGCGTCGAGTTCGTGTCGCCGTAGACGAGCGTCCAGTCCGGCCGCTCGCGCCCGAGCGCGGCGGCGATCCCCGGTCGCATCGCCGCCGGGTCTGCGGTGTGCAGGTCCAGGCGGTACGCCGGCTCCGGCAGCGACAGCTCTTCGAAGAAGACGTCGGAGAGCTCTCGATCCCAGTGCTGCCCCGTGTGCAGGACGACCTCGTGGATCCCCGCTTCGCGCAACGCAACCGACACGGAGCCCGACTTGACGAACTGCGGGCGGTTGCCGACGACCGAGAGAACCCGCACGGCATGAGGCTACAATGGCCGCCGCCTCGGGCCGTTAGCTCAATTGGCCCGCGCACGGCCGAGGCTACAATGGCCCGCGCCTCGGGCCGTTAGCTCAATTGGCAGAGCAGGGGACTCTTAATCCCAAGGTTGGAGGTTCGATTCCTCCACGGCCCATGTTTTCCGCTTCGCCCGCTTCGCGGCCCGGCGTCGCCGGGCCGCTCTCGCGGTCCGCTCGCTCGAGAGATTCGCCGCACGCGCGTCGAGGCATGCGCCCGTCGTGCGGCCGGCGGCGGAGCCGCCGCCCGCTGTCCCGAGTTGCGACTCTGCGGGCTCAGAGGCCCGAGCGGTCGTCGGCGATGATCCGGTCGAGCTTGCCTGCCATGTCGACACGTTTCTCGCACGTGTGCTCGGCGCGCATCGCCCGGGGCGAGGACGCCGCCTTCGGGGCGGCCCTGAAGCCGAACATCGCACGGCCTCGCGGCAGGTTCTTCACGAGCGGCGGCCCCATCGCATACCCATATCCCCGCATGCACCGGCTGAGCTGCCGCAGGACACCGAGCGCCTTCTCCTTCGCACCTCGTGAGAGCGGTGACATGTTGAGGCCCTTCAGATGGTGGAAGCAGGCCTTGTCGGCGGCGTCCCTGGCGCTGCGCGGAACCGAGCGCATGCGGCGCTCCTGCGCAGGCGTGAGGTGGAAGTCCCCCCGCTTGTCGGGGTCCGGATGCGGGACGCCGTGCTGCCGCATGCACGCTGCGTACCGCGACGACGCGACGTACGGGTCCGTGCTGTAGGACGGCGAAGGGCTTACGACCGACACCGACGCCGAGCCGCCACAACCGGCGGCGCAGGCGACGACGGCGGCGGCCAGTGGGATCTGCCACGTAGGGCGGGAAGCACGGCCCATCGAACGAACGTACACCCGTCACGGCCGCCGGGTTCCCCGTTCTCAGAACCAGCCGACGGCGCCCTTGTAGACCGCGAACGGGAGCAAGAGCGCCAGGAGCACGCCGACGAGCAGGCGGGCCCGACCGAGACGGTCGCACGCGAAGCCGAAACAGAGGGCGAAGGCGGGCATCGTGGTCAGCATGTAGGTCGGCTTCAACACGTCGCCGTCGTGGGTCGGCCAGCCGACCGTGAAGTAGAGATAGCCGGCGAGACCGGCGAGCGGTAGGAGCGCCGGCAAGAGAAACGCGCCGTCGAGCCGTCGAAGCGAGCGGGCGAGCAGTGCGAGCCACCCGAGGAGCGCGAGTGCGCTCGGCACGAGACCGAGCAGCATCTGCGCCGTGAGCCACGAATGCGCCGCGCGCGAAGGAACCGGCGCGGCCGCCCGATTCCACGAGAAGACGCCGTACCAGTCGCCCCAGAGATCGGCGTACGTCTGCGGCCAGGCCTTGTTCACGAAGTGCGGGCGGTACGGCGCGGTGATCGTGGCGGGCAGGCCTGTGCCGAGGTAGAACGAGGCCGGCCGCCGCTCGAAGAACGGCTTGTCGACGGTCAGCGGCCGGTCGAAGACGGCGTTCCCGTACGTGGTCGCGCGGTAGCCGTACCACGGGCCCGCCAGCACCGCGACCGCCACGAGCGCGAGCGCGAGCGAACGCAGGATCCGGACGTCGCGGGCACGAAGCCAGGCTGCCCCGAAGGCGAGGGCCACGACGGCGAGCGTCCAGAGCGCGAACTGCCGGGTCAGCTCGCCGAGGCCGAGCACCACCCCGAGCCCGAGCGCCGCGCGCGCCCCGTGACGGGATCCGGTGAGGATCCGGGCCGCGAGGAAGAGCGCTGCGACCGAGAGAAGCGCGTCGAGCGGCTCCGGGTTGAACATCGAGCCCGTCTTCAGGAGAAGCGGGCAAGCGACGAGATACGCCGCCGCGGCGACTCCGATCGTGCGCCGGCCCGGCCAGAGGACACCGGCGAGGGCGAGCGTCAGGAGCCCGATCCCGGCCACGATCGGCACGTTCAGGAGCTGGCCGAGCTTGTGCGGCTCGGCGAGGCCGGCCGCGCCGCCCAGCCTCACGACGAGCCCGGCGAGCGCGTAGTAGAAGGGCGGCGAGTAGTACTCGGGCGTCTCGTTCTCGTGCGGGAGCCGCCAGTGGTGCGCGAGGAAGTCGGCGTACTCCCGGTGGGACGCCGCGTCGAAGCCGGCGCCGGCCGGGTAGCTGAGCGCATTCCAGAGCCCGATCAGCGTCGCCAGCGCGACCACCGCGAGACCCGCGCGACGGGCTGTCACCCGAGCGACTCTAGACGCTCGGCGGTCGCCGCTCGCTTCCCATCCGTTGCGACCTGGTTCAGACTGACCCCAGGTGGCGGCGAAGGGGGGTGCGATGACCGAGATCGATTCGTCCGTGACGCCGGAGACGACCGGCGACGACTTCGTCTACCTCGCGGCGTTCCAGCAGCTCGTGCTCGAGCGCGTCCACGACCTGGTCGCGGTCCTGGACCCGGTCGGGACGATCGTGTACGCCTCTCCGTCCTGGAGGACCCTGCTCGGCTGGGACCCCGACGCGATGGTCGGGAGGTCGATCGTCGACCTCGTCCACCCCGACGAGCAGACGGCCGCTGCCGCAGCAGTCGCGGACGTGCGCGGCGGCGAGTCGATCCAGTCGATCATCACCCGGCTGCGGACGGACGACGGCAGGTGGGTCTCGGTCGAGGCGGCAGCGACCCCGCTCCACGACGGACAGGGTGACATCGTGTACCTGCTCGGGACTGCACGAGACGTCACCGAGCGCGAAGAGCTGAACGAGCGCGTCGGCGAGATCGACGCCCTCTACCGCGTGGCCGACGCGATCGCCCACGCGACGAGCCTCGAGGAGCTCTTCGACGAGGCGGTCGAGACGCTCCTGCAGGCGTCGGGGGCGGATCGCGCGGCCGTGCTCCTGTGCGACGAGGACGGCGTGATGCGCTTCTGGGCGTCGAGCGGGCTCTCGGACACGTACCGCGCGCAGACGGAAGGGCATTCGCCGTGGCCCCCCGACGCCGTCGATCCGCAGCCGGTCCTCGTCGCCGACGTCGGCGAAGCCGGCTTCGACGCCGAGCTCGAGGCTGCGGTCCGGGCCGAGGGGATCGTCGCGCTCGCCTTCGTGCCACTCGTGCACGGCGACCGGCTGCTCGGGAAGTTCATGCTCTACCGCGACGAGCGACACGAGTGGGGCGAGCGAAAAGTGCGCCTCTGCCGGACGATCGCCAACCATCTCGCCTCGGCAACCGTGCGAACGCGGGCGCGTGGAGCCCTTCAGGCCTCCCGCGAGCAGCTCGAGACGATCATGCGGACCGTCGACGAGGGAATCATCGTTCAGTCGAGCAGCGGGCGTCTCGTCTACGCGAACGACGCAGCTGCACGCGTGATCGGGTTCGAGTCGACCGCCGACCTGATCGCCAACGACCGCGAGGACACACTGTCGCGCTTCGAGATGCTCGACGAGGACGGCTCGCCGCTGCCGCGCGAGGAGCTTCCGGGCCGGCTCGCCCTCCGCGGCCACTCGAGCGAGCGCCTCGTCCGATACCGCGTTCGCGCCACGGGCGACGAGCGCTGGTCGGTCGTGCGCGCCAACCCGGTCCACGGCGCGGACGGGGAGATCGCGCTGGCGGTGAGCGTCATCCACGACGTCACCGAGGCGAGAGCCGCGGAGGAGCGGGTTCGCTTCCTGGCACGGGGCAGCGAGCTGCTCAACGAGACGCTCGTGTACCAGCACGCGATCGGAGCCCTCGCGGACATCGCAGTGCCGATCTTCGCCAGCCATGTGACCGTCGACCTGCTGGAGGACGGAAGCCTGCGATGCGTCGGCGCGCGCCACGTCGATCCCGAGAAGACGGAGCTCATGCTGCAGCTGCGGGAGCGGTATCCGCCCACCGTCGAAGCCCATCCGGTCCAGCGCGCGCTGCGCACCGGGGAGCCGCAGTTCGTCGCCGACGTCCAGGGCGAGGCGCGGACGATGGCGCACGACGACGAGCACGCTCGTGCGATTCAAGAGCTCGGAAACACGTCGGGGATCGTCGTCCCCCTGATCGCGCGCGGCCGCACGTTCGGCGCGATCACGTTCGGCACCGTGCGTCCCCATCCTCAGTTCACGGACTCCGACTTCGAGCTCGCGATCGAGCTCGGCCGGCGTGCCTCGGTGGCGCTCGACAACGCGCTCCTCTACGGCCAGGTCGAGGCGAGAGCCCACGCGGTCGAGGCGCTCGAGTTCGTCGACGACGGCGTGTTCCTCGTCGACGGCGACGGGGTCGTTCGCCTCTGGAATCCCGCCGCCGCGAAGACATTTCGCGTCAAGGCGGGAAAAGCGCTGGGGCGTCGCGTCGCCGACGTGATCAAGGACTGGGAGACCGTGCGGGAGCGGGTCAGGACCGCGTCCGAGCCGACCGCCGGCGCGCGTCCGCCGGAGACGTTGCCCGTGGACGTGCACGGGGAGGAACGCTGGCTTTCGATGTCCGCCGTCGAGTTCGCCGGCGGGACGGTGTACGCGTTCCGGGACATGACGGACGAACGCGCGGTCGAACAGCTGAAGAGCGACTTCGTCTCCACCGTCTCGCACGAGCTGCGCACCCCGCTCGCGGCGATCTACGGCGCCGCCCTGACACTGCAGCGCGACGACGTACGGCTCGAGGAGTCGCAGCGGACGGGGCTGCTCGACGTGATCTCGAGCGAAGCCGACCGGCTCGCCCGCATCGTCAACGACATCCTCTGGGCGAGCCGCCTGGACTCGGGCCAGATGGGCGTCGCAATCGTGAGCTGCAACGCACTCGAGCTCGTGAACAAGGTGATCGGCGCCCTCCGGGCCCACTCCCCCGTCGAGATCGAGCTCGCCGTCGACGCACCGGACGGGCTGCCGCAGGTCGCAGCGGATCCGGACAAGCTCCGACAGGTCCTGACGAACCTGCTCGACAACGCGGTGAAGTACTCGCCCGACGGTGGCCGGGTCCGGATCCAGCTGCGACAGGCCGGAACGCGGATCCGGTTCCGCGTCGAGGACGAGGGCCTCGGCATTCCGGTCGCCGAGCAGACACGGATCTTCGAGAAGTTCTTCCGGCTCGACCCGAACCTGACACGCGGCGTCGGCGGGACCGGGCTCGGCCTCTACATCTGCCGCGAGCTCGTGTACCGCATGCACGGCCGGATCTGGGTCGCGTCCGACGGACGTCGGGGGTCGACGTTCACGGTCGAGCTGCCGGTCGCAAGTCAGGCCCCGTAGGCAGTACGAGCACGAAACGCGCGCCGTTCGGCTCGGCCGGCTCGTAGGCGAGGTCTGCTCCGACCGCGTCCGCGAACCCGCGCGCGATCGCGAGGCCGAGCCCGGCGCCGTGCGCCCCCGGGTCGGCTCGCGTGAACCGCTCGAAGAGCTGCGGCACGAAGTCCGGCGGCACGCCGGGCCCGCGGTCCTCGACCGAGAGCCGGAAGGGCCCGCCCCGGTCACCGCCGCGCACGACGACCGGCGGCTTGCCGTATTTCAACGCGTTGCCGATCAGGTTGCCGACGACCCGCTCGAAGGCGACGCGGTCGGACACGATCTTCTGCCGCGGGTCGATCTCGACCGTCACGTCCCCGAGCCGGTCGGGTGCGAGGCGGGGGAGAAGCTCGTCGACCGAGTCCCGCGGATGGAAGCAATGCAACTCGACCCGCAGGCGGCCGGAGTCGACACGAGAGAGGTCGAGAAGCTGCTCCGTCAGCTCCTGCAGCCTCGAGCTCTGCTCGTAGAGCGCCGACTGAAGCTCGACGAGCTGCGAATGCTCGAGCTCGTCGCCGCGGAGGTGAAGCGTCGCCGCGATCCCGTGCACGACGGCGATCGGGGCGCGCAGCTCGTGAGACGCGACCGCCACGAACTCGTCCTTCAGCTCGTCGACCCGCCTGAGCTCGTCGAGCGCCCGCTGCAGCTCGTCGAACTGCTCCGCCTTCGCGACGAAGACCCCCGCCACGAGGCCGACCGCCGAGAGCAGATCGAGATCTTCCTCCACGATCCCGAGGTCGAGCCCACCCCGGTCGGCGACGAGAAAGCCGAGGCAGCGACCCTCGACGAGGAGCGGAACCGCGACCTGCCCGTCCCGGACGACGGCCCGCCGCTCATGACGCGCCGCCTCGAGGAGCGGTGTCCGGACGTCGTCCCACACCATGCGCACCGAGGCGAAGCCGAAGTCCCGCCGGACCTCGGTGCAGATCCTCTCCAGAACCTCGGCGAGCGAGTACGGGCCGGCCTCGACCACCCGTGAGAGCTCGTAGAGGATCCGGAGCTGCCGTGGCAACCGCTCGGGCATCCAGAACCGGCATCTCCCACCTCGGCCCGATCTCAAACGCCCCGGCTCTCGAACGCCAACTCTCGAAAGCCGGGGGCGAAACGCAGCGGGGGCGGCTCACGCCGCCCCCGCCAGCTCGGTCGCTCGGTCCGGCTAGTAGCCGGAAGGGCCGGCCGGGCCGTCGTCGACGTAAGTGGTGCGCCTGCGGCTCGACCAGTAGCCGGGGCCCGCCCACGACGACCAGAAGATCATCGAGAGCACGACGCCGATGATGCCCACGATCAGCAAGATCCAGCCGACCGTGTGAATGTTGACGCCCGACACGGTGTCCGTCACTGCGAAAGCGAGGACAGCGCCGACGGCCGCGAGAAAGATTCCAACTCCAAGACCCATAGTTCGTCTCCCTTCTAGCTCACTCCGTCACAAACCGGACGGTGTCGATTCGATAACGGTCGAGGGCCTCTTCCGGGTGCGGGTGGGAACTGCTCCCTCCATCTGTTTCGTCTAGGCTCAGCGCGGGATGCGCAGGGGCCCCATCCTCGCCTTGCTCGGGATCGGCACGCTCGCCGGCGGCATCGCCGCAGCCGTCGCGCTCCTTCTGCCGTGGCTCCCGCCGGTCGCCTCGACCCAGCGCGCCCGCATGGACGAGGTCTTCTGGCTCGTCGTCGTGATCTGCATCGTCATCTTCGCGATCGTCGTGGCAGCGCTCGTCTACTCGATCCTCCGCTTCCGCGCCGCCCCGGACGACGACTCGGACGGGCCGCCGATCCACGGGCACACCGGCCTCGAGATCGTGTGGACGCTCGTTCCCACCGCGCTCGTCACTGCGATCGGGATCTTCAGCGCGATCGTGCTCGCCCGGAACGACGCGCTCGGCAGCAACCCGCTGCGCATCAACGTCACCGCCCAGCAGTTTGCGTGGAGCTTCACCTACCCGGAGGCGAAGAACCTGACGACGGGAACGCTGCACCTTCCCGTGAACCGGTCGGTGCTGCTGACGTTCACCTCGAAGGACGTGATCCACTCGTTCTGGGTTCCCGAGTTCGGGCAGAAGCAGGACACGGTGCCGGGGCTCCATCCCACGCTGCACATCACCCCGAACAGGATCGGCACCTACCCGGTGATCTGCACGGAGCTCTGCGGCCTCGGGCACGCCGTCATGCGCACGACCGCGATCGTGACGTCGCGGGCGGCCTTCGCGAAGTGGCTGAAGGGCCAGACCGCGGCGACCTCGTCGCCGACCCCGGCGGTGTCGGGCGCGGCCGTCTTCAAGAACAACCCGTGCGGGTCGTGCCACACGCTGTCGGCGGCAGGGTCGACAGGCACGATCGGGCCGGACCTCGACAAGCTCGCGCAGTACGCCCAGGAGGCCGGGCAGCCGCTCGAGCAGTTCGTCCACACCTCGATCGTCGACCCGAACGCGTACGTTCAGAAGCACTACCCGAAGAACGTCATGCCGCCGTTTGCGAACCTGCCGAAGAGCCAGCTCGACGCACTCGTCCAGTACCTCGTCCAGTCCGCGAAGAAGGGGTGAGAGCGAGCACGTGACCACCGCGACCGCCGACCACGACATCCACACGCCCGCACCCCCCCACCGGGGGACGGCGCGCCGTCTACTGCTCGGCCCAGGCTGGATCCGGGCCGCCTGGATGACGCCGTTCTTCGCCGCGATCGGGTTCGGGATCGTCGTCGCGCTCCGCTGGTGGGGCGGCTGGCATCCACTTCTCGACGGACAGCCGCTCGTCCTCGTCTCGGCACTCGTGGCCGCCCCGCTCGGCTTTCTCTCCGGGATCGGCACGTTCGACTACTGGACCTACTACGCCCTCGGCCATCCGACGCGGCCCGAGGACCACTCGAGTCACGGCGCCCGCTCGTGGCGCGACTACTTCCGGGTCAACACCGACCACAAGGTGATCGGCGTCCAGTACCTCGTGACGACGGTGATCTTCTTCCTGATCGGCGGCCTCCTCGCGATGCTGATGCGCGCCGAGCTCGCCCGGCCCGGCATGCAGTTCTTCGACACGCAGACGTTCAACGGGCTCTTCTCCGTCCACGCGTCGCTGATGATCTTCCTGTTCGTGATCCCCGCCTTCGCCGGGCTCGCGAACTTCGCCGTGCCGCTGATGCTCGGCGCAGCCGACATGGCGTTCCCGCGCCTGAATGCGCTCTCGTTCTGGCTGCTGCCGATCGCCGGCGTGATGATGGTGCTCTCGTTCGTCGTGCCGGGCGGCGCTTTCGCGTGCGGCTGGACCGGATACGCACCCCTCTGCTCGTCACACCAGCCGATGGGGGCGATCTTCTTCAACCAGGGCGTCCAGTGGGCGGGCGCCTCGTCGATCATGACGGCCCTCAACTTCCTCGTCACGATCATCACGATGCGCGCCCCCGGCATGACGTTCTGGCGGATGCCCCTGCTCGTCTGGGCGAACTTCACGACGTCGCTGCTCGTCGTGATCGCGACGCCCTTCATCGCCGGCTCGCAGTTCTTCTCGATGTTCGACCACGTGATGCACACGTCGTTCTTCAACGCGTCGCAGGGCGGCTACCCGCTCGGGTACCAGCACATCTTCTGGTTCTACTCGCACCCGGCCGTCTACATCATGATCCTCCCCGGCATGGGCGTGATCAGCGAGATCGTGCCCTGCTTCGCCCGCAAGCGGATCTTCGGCTACCGCTTCATCGCCTGGTCGAGCCTCGCGATC
>Ga0157369_10008247_pt1 | contig 11942 bp, 10 predicted proteins | sample C25metaG_FD_113461 | JGI IMG/M metagenome (GOLD analysis project Ga0157369, IMG submission 113461) | Corn rhizosphere microbial communities from Kellogg Biological Station, Michigan, USA - C2-5 metaG | ecosystem: Host-associated > Plants > Roots > Rhizosphere > Soil | place: USA: Michigan...
TCGCGATCGTGCCCGCGGACGAGCCGCTGCTCGAGCCCCATCTGCAGCGAGACGACGTGATCGTCAACCGAGTCGCTGAGGACGAGCCGCTGCCGTTTGCGACGAGCTACTCGTCACGGCACCAGCTGATGAACACGCGCATGGCGGCCGCCGTCGCGCGCTGCCTCGAGATCCCGTTGCCGGCGGAGCTCCACGTGGAGTTCTCGAAGAACCGCGAGGAGGAGCGCGAGCTCGACGGCGGCGGTCTGCTCTTGAACGACTGTTACAACGCGAACCCGGTGTCGATGCGGGCGGCGCTCGAGCATCTGACGCAGCGTGCAAACGGTCGGCGGCGCCTCGCGGTGCTCGGCGACATGCGCGAGCTCGGCGAGGAAAGCCCGGCGTACCACGAGGAGATCGGCGCGTTGCTGCGCGAGCTCGGCGTCGAGCATGTGATCGCGGTCGGCGAGCTGGCACGCGCGTACGGCGGCGACTGGGTGCCGGACGCGAATGCCGCCGCCGAGCGCCTACGCGAGGTTCTGCAGCCGGGCGACGCCGTTCTCGTGAAAGGCTCGCTCGCAGTGGGACTCGCAGCGGTCGCGGAGAACTTGGGTCTCTAGCTATGGCCAAAGTCCTCGTCGCGGCGTTCGTCGCCATGATCATCGCCATCCTCAGCGGGCCGACGTTCATCGCGTTCCTGCGCCGCAACGAGTTCGGCCAGCAGATCCGCGAGGAGCTGCCCGAGCATCACCTCGAGAAGCAGGGGACGCCGACGATGGGCGGCCTGCTGATCGTCGCGGCTGCAGCGATCGCGTTCCTCGCGCTGTCGGACTACACCGTGCCGGCGCTGACCGTGCTCGGCACGACGATCGCGTGCGGCAGCATCGGCTTCCTCGACGACTACATCAAGCTCCGCCACAAGCGCTCACTCGGCCTGCGCGGCCGGTGGAAGATCTTCCTCTTGATCGCGGTCACGGTCGCCGTCGGGTACGCGGCGCACCATCAGGGGCTGTCGCACTCGGTGTACGTGCCGGTGCTGAGTCACTCGATCCCGCTCGGGCCGGCGTGGTACGTGCTGTTGTTCCTGATCATCGGCGGCGCCGTGAACGGCGTGAACCTGGCCGACGGCGTCGACGGGCTCGCAGCAGGCACGGGGATCATCGCGCTGGCGACGTTCACCGCGATGGCGGTGACGATCTACATCCGCTCGCACGGCGCGCACGGCGGCCGCATCGAGAACCGGCTCGACATCGCGTTCATCGGCGCCGCGCTGATCGGCGGGCTGATCGGCTTCCTCTGGTTCAACGCGTTCCCCGCCGAGGTGATCCTGGGCGACACGGGCGCGATGGCGATCGGCGGCGCGCTCGCAGCGATGGCGATCATGATGAAGGTCGAGCTGCTGCTGCTCTTCGTCGGCGGCATCTTCGCCATCGAGGCGCTGTCGGTGATGCTGCAAGTCGTGTCGTTCAAGTACTGGGGCCGGCGCATCTTCCTCATGGCGCCGGTGCATCACCACTTCGAGATGAAGGCGTGGTCCAGCACGAAGATCATGGTGCGCTTCTGGATCGTCACCGCACTCCTGTGCGCCCTTGGGTTCGCGCTGTTCTACCGGTACTTCATCGGCTTCCGCGCGCACACGTGAGAGCGCTCGTCTACGGCCTGGCACGCTCGGGCCGCGCGGCGGCGGCGCTGTTCGCCAACCCGGTGCTCGTCGACCGGTCTTTGGGAAACGAAGGCGACCTGTCGCTGCTCGACGGCGTCGAGCTGCTCGTGAAGTCGCCGGGTGTGCCGGGCGACGTGCCGCTCGTGAGGGCCGCGCGGGAGCGAGGGATCCCGGTGTGGGCGGAGGTCGAGCTCGGCTACCGGCGGCTCGCGGAGCAGGGGACGAAGCTTGTCGGTGTCACGGGCACGAACGGCAAGACGACGACGGCCGAGTTGCTCGGCGCGATCTTCCGCGCCGCCGGCCGCGATGTCGCCGTCGCGGGGAACGTGGGCACGCCGCTCACGTCGATCGGCGCCGCGGAGTGGGTGGTGTGCGAGCTCTCGTCGTTCCAGTTGGAGGACGTGCACGAGCTCGCGTGCGACGTCGCCGTGCTGCTCAACCTCGAGCCGGACCACCTCGACCGCCACGGGACCTTCGAGGCGTACCGCGGCGCGAAGCTGCGGATCTTCGAGCACGCGCGGGTCAAGGTCGTGCCGCGCGGCATGGGGCTCGACGGCATCGAGTTCGCCGCTGACGATCCGCTGCCCGCCGAGCCGCTCATCCTCGGTGCACACAACCGCGAGAACGCGGCCGCTGCGACTGCCGCCGCCCGCGCCGCGGGGATCGACGACAACGCGATCGCGGAGGCGCTGCGCACGTTCCCTGGGGTGCCGCACCGGCTCGAGCTTGTCGCCGAGCACAACGGTGTGCGCTTCGTCAACGACTCGAAGGCGACGAACGTCGCCGCCGCGCTCCGCGCACTCGCCGCGTATTCGTCGGAGCCGGTCCACCTGATCCTGGGCGGCTCGCCGAAGGGGGAGGACTTCGCGCCGCTCGCGGCGGCGATCGGCCCGAACGTCCGCTCGGTGCACCTGATCGGCGAGGAAGGCCCGCGAATCGGGGAGCTGGTCGACGGCGACAACGACGAGACGCTCGAGCGCGCGGTCGCGCACGCCCGCGAGCTCGCGCAGCCGGGCGACCTCGTCCTGCTCAGCCCCGCCTGCGCGAGCTTCGACCAGTTCGCGAACTTCGAAGCACGCGGCGATGCTTTTCGGAGGCTTGTGGCGCCTAGCTGACACATGGCCGTTCGCGGCACGTCTAGGGACTGTCCCCGGACACGTCCCTTGGGGACGGGTCCGCGAAAGATCGTGTCTGACACCTGTGGTTTCAGACACCCGGTCAGGCGCTAGGAACCGAGCGTTTCCCGGCGAATCCAGAACGGATGAAGCGGGGAGAGGTCGAATCCAGGCTGCTGATCCTGGTCACGCTAGGCCTGGTCGCGTTCGGGCTGGTGATGGTCTACAGCGCGACGTCGGCGGCGGCGGCGCTCGGCGGCAAGGACCCGACCTATTACTTGAAGCGCCAGGGGATCTACGCGGCGCTCGGGATCGTGCTGATGACGATTGCGCAGCGGTGGGACTACCGCCGGCTGCGGCACCTCGCGCCGACGCTCATCGTCGCGTCGATCGCGATGCTGGCGGCGGTGCTCGTCATCGGGCCGGCCGTGAACGGCGCGCGCCGCTGGATCTCGTTCGGCCCGGCGGTGTTCCAGCCGTCGGAGCTCGCGAAGCTCGCGCTGTGCATCTGGGCGGCGTCGTACTTCGCGACGCGCAAGCCACCGCAGGACCTGCGTGAGCTGTGGCGCCCGGCGGGCGCGCTCGCGGCTGTGTTCTCGGTGCTGCTGATCCTCGAGCCCGACATGGGAACCGCGATCGCGCTGATGCTGATGCTCGCGTGCGTGCTGCTCGTCGCGGGCACGCCGGCGCGCACGCTCGGCATGGCGCTCGCGATCGCCGGCGCACTCGGCACCGCCGCCATCTACATGGAGCCGTACCGCCGCGCGCGTTTCTTCGCGTTCCTGCATCCGTGGCAGGATGCGCAGGGAACCGGCTACCAGATCGCGCAGGCGATGATCGGGATGGGCTCAGGCCACCTGTTCGGCGTCGGCATCGGCAACGGCGTCCAGAAGATCTTCTACCTCCCCGAAGCGCACACGGACATGATGCTCGCCAACATCGGCGAGGAGCTCGGCCTCGTCGGCGTGACGGCGGTGATCGCGGCGTACGCGCTCTTCGCCTACGCGGGCTTGAAGATCGCGCTGAAGTGCCGCGACCCGTTCGGCAAGCGGCTCGCCACCGGCCTCACCGCGCTCGTCTGCGCGCAGGCGGCGATCAACATCGCGGCGGTGATGGGCGCCGCGCCGCTGACCGGCATTCCACTGCCGTTCCTCTCCTACGGCGGCTCGAGCCTCGTGGTCTTGCTCGCCGGGGTTGGAATCCTCCTTAACATCGCGGAGCGTGGCCATGCAGCGTCAACTTCGGTGTCTGATCGCAGCCGGCGGAACAGCCGGGCACGTCCTGCCCGCGCTCGCGATCGCGCGGGCGCTCAACGAGCGCGGCGTGCACGTGACGTTCGCCGGGTCGCCGGATCGCGTCGAAGCGCGTCTGGTTCCTGAAGCCGGCTTCGAGCTCGACACCTTCCGCATCACCGGGCTCCCTCGCCGGCCGAGCGTCGCGCTTGCGCGCGCGCTGCTGCTCGCGGGCAGCGCGCCGATCGCCTGCCGGCGGATCCTGCGGCGCCGCCAGCCGGACGTCGTGCTCGGCGCGGGCGGGTTCGTCGCCGGGCCAATGGTCTTCGCCGCGTCGCGCATGCGCATCCCGACGGCTCTGACGGAGGCCGACGCGCACCTCGGGCTCGCCAACCGGCTCGCGGCGCCGTTTGCGCGGCAGCTCTTCCTCGCGTATCCGATTGCGACGCGCTACGCGCGCAAGGCTCGGGTTGTCGGGCGTCCGCTCCCGCAGTTCGAATCGGTGTCGCAGAACGACGCGCGCGAGATCTTCGAACTGCCGCAGGACGTGCCGGTGCTCGGCGTCTTCGGGGCGCTCGCCGGCGCGACTGCGCTGAACGAGTTCGTCGTCGAGACGTGGGCCGCTAACGGCCCGGCGATCCTCCACCAGACGGGGCTCGGCGACTACGAGCGGGTCAAGCGGCGCGTGCGCCGTCCCGACTACCGCGTGATCGCCGAGACCGATCGCTTCCACGCGGCGCTCACGGCATGCGACCTGATCCTCGGCCGTGCCGGCTCGAGCGTCTGGGAGATCGCCGCGGCCGGCCGCCCGGCGATCCTCGTTCCGTATCCGTTCGCGACCGGCGACCATCAGGCCCGCAACGCCGAGCACTTCCAGCGCGCGGGCGGCGCGATCATGGTGCGCGAGCAGGACCTCGGGCGCGTGCCCGAGCTCGTGCGCTCGCTGCTCGGCGACCCCGACCGCCGCGACAAGATGAGCCGCGCGATGCTTGCAGCGGCTCGGCCCAACGCGGCCGAGGAGATCGCAGACGGCCTTATCGCGATGGCGGCGCGATGAAAGGCCGGAAGCTTTGGTTCGTCGGCATCGGCGGTGCCGGGCTGAGCGCGTATGCGCAGCTCGCGCGCGCGTGGGGCGCGGAGGTCGGCGGGTGGGACCGCGTGCAGACGCCGTACCTCGAGCCGCTCGGCGACATGCGCATCGAGATCTCGCCGGAACCGGTCGTGCCCGACGGCTGGGAAGTTGTCGTCTCGTCCGCCTACCCGTCGATTCCCGGCCTGCGCCGGTGGGAGTTCCTGGCGGAGCTCGCGGGCGAGCGGCCCTCGATCGTCGTCGGCGGCACGCACGGCAAAGGGACGACCGCTGCGATGATCGCGTTCGCGCTGCGCGAAGCCGGCAAGGACCCCGCGTGGCTGATCGGCGCGCCGGTGCCGCAGCTCGGATCGAACGCCGGCTTCGGCTCCGGGTACTTGGTCGTCGAGGCGGACGAGTCGGATCGCACCGTCTTCGCGCTGCCGGCGGAGATCGCCGTCGTGACGAACATCGAGCTCGACCATCACTCCGAGTACGCCTCGCTCGCGGAGCTCGAGTCGGAGTTCGAGCGCTGGCTCTCATCCGCGAAGCACGTCGTGCGCGACGCGCCGCCGTACGACGGCGAGCTCGCGGTGCCCGGCGAGCACAACCGCCGCAATGCCGGCAGCGCGCTGGCGGCGCTCGAGCTCGTCGGCGTCGACGGCCGTGAGGCGCTCGCACGCTTCACCGGCACCGGCCGCCGCTTCGAGGTGCACGAGCTCAACGGCGTCACGCTCGTCGACGACTACGCCCACCATCCCAGCGAGATCGCGGTCACGGTCGCGGCCGCGCGCGAGCGCTTTCCCGGCGCCACGCTGCGCGTGCTCTTCCAGCCTCACCTCTACTCGCGCACGCGCCACCTCTCGCGCGAGCTCGCCGAGGCGCTCGCCGCAGCCGACGATGTGACCGTCACCGACATCTACCCGGCGCGCGAGCAGCCGGTGCCGGGCGTGACGGGGAAGCTCGTCGTCGACGCGCTCAGCGACCTCGGCGTCCTCGCCGGCTGGACGCCCACGGTCGACCAGGGCGCCGACCGGCTCCGCCGCCGCGCGCGGCCGGGCGACGTGCTGCTCGTCGTGGGCGCCGGCGACGTCGACCGCGCGGTGGAGCTGCTGCATGGATGAGAACGTCGCGCTCGCGCGCTACACGACGATCGGCACCGGCGGACCGGCGCGCTGGTTCGCGAAGCCCGAATCGGTGGATGAGCTGCACGCGGTCTTGCGGGAGCACAGCGGAGCCGTCGAGGCGATCGGGCTCGGCTCGAACCTGCTCGTCGCCGACGAGGGTGTCGACGCGCTCGTGCTGAAGCTCGCCGGCGAGCTCGCGTCGGTGCGGATCGAGGACGACGTCCTGGTCGCGGGCGGCGGCGCGGCGAACGCCGTGTGCCTGCACCGCGCGCGTGACGCCGGGCTCGGCGGCTTCGAATTCGCATCGGCAATCCCCGGTACGACCGGCGGCGGCGTCCGCATGAACGCGGGCGCGTATGGCACGGAGTTCAAGGACGTGCTGCTCGATGCCGTCGTCGTGAGCGCGGACGGCGTGCGAACGCTCACCGTCCCCGACCTCGACCTGTCGTATCGGCACTCGGGCCTCGAACCCGGCGAGATCGTCGCCCAGGTGCGCTTCCGGCTGGAGCCGCGCGACCCGGCCGAGGTGAAGGCGCGCGCGACCGAGCTGCTCGCCCAGCGCAAGTCGACGCAGCCGACGAACAAGCGCACGTTCGGCTCGGTCTTCAAGAACCCGCCGGGTGAGAAAGGCGCGGGGCGGCTGATCGAGGAGTGTGGTCTCAAGGGCCACCGCATCGGCGGCGCGCAGATCTCGCCGATGCACGCGAACTTCATCGAGAACGCCGGCGGCGCGACCTCGGCGGACTGCATCGCGCTGATGCTGGAGGCGCGCCGGCGCGTGCGCGAGCAGAACGGGATCGAGCTGGAGCACGAGGTCCGCTTCCTCGGCCCGCTCGAGCTGTAGGGGAGACGCACCCCGCGCCGAACTGTGACGGGTGGCGCGCCGTCGACCGTCCGCCCGCACTGCGGTCCTGCCCGCGCGTCGGCCCCTGCCCGAGTTTGGGTCGCTGATCCCGACCGGCCGCTCGCTCCTCATCGCGCTGGCGATCCTCTTCGCGGCGGGTGGCGCGTACGCGGTCGCGCGCGAGACGTCGATCTTTGCCGTACGGACGCTCGACGTCCGCGGCGGCACGCCCGCGATTCGCGCGCAGACCCGCGCCGCGCTCGCCGGCGAGCTGGGCAAGAGCCTGCTGCAGGTCGGCGGCGGCGACATCGAACAGCACCTCGCCTCGGTGAGCGGCGTCCACTCGTTCCGTTTCGACCGGCGGTTCCCGAACACGCTCGAGGTCGTGGTCACCGCCGAGCGGCCGGTGCTGATCATCCGGCAGGGGAAGAGCGCGTTCCTCGTCTCGTCGTTCGGCCGCGTCCTGCGGAAGCTCGACCATCCGCGGCTCTCGAGCCTCGCCCGCCTGTGGCTCCCGACGAAGGCCGACGCGCCCGAGGTGGGGAAGACCCTGCCCGCGGCCGAGGCCGCCGCGGCCGTCGCCGTCGCGCCGCTCCGGTCGGTGCAACTTCCCGCCCACGTGGTCGACGTGAAGAGCGACGGCACGCAGCTGACGCTCACGCTGGGCAGCGGCTTCGAGGTGCGCCTGGGCGACGTCGGCGACCTGCGGTTGAAGCTCGCGATCGCCCGCAGGATCCTCTCGCAGACCGGCGCGGCGACCGGTTCCGGCTACGTTGACGTCAGCGTCCCCGAGCGGCCCGTGCTCTCCTCCAACTCTCAAGTCGCAGGTTGAGGTTGAGACTTAGGCTGGTTGAGACTCGGTCGATTGGCGTTGACACTGTGGATAACCGTCCCTACGCTTCAATGACAACAAGGCGCTCGACCGCCCCAACCTGCACTCGAGCTTGAGGTCGAGGACGCTTTAAGGAGACTCAGCCCATGAGAGACCGCTCCGGGAATTACCTAGCTGTCATCAAAGTCGTCGGCGTCGGCGGCGGCGGTACGAACGCGGTCAACCGCATGGTCGACGCGGGCCTGACCGGCGTCGAGTTCGTCGCGGTCAACACGGACGCGCAGGCGCTGCTGATGTGCGAGGCCGACGTGAAGATCCACATCGGCGCGAAGGTGACGCGCGGTCTTGGCGCGGGCGCCGACCCGAACGTCGGGCGCGAGGCTGCGCTCGAGTCGCGCGACGAGTTGAAGGAGGCGCTGAAGGGCGCCGACATGATCTTCGTCACGGCCGGCGAGGGCGGCGGCACCGGGACCGGTGCTGCGCCGATCGTTGCCGAGATTGCGCGCGAGCTCGAGGCGCTCACTGTCGGTGTCGTGACGCGGCCGTTCGCGTTCGAGGGGCGCCGCCGGTCGCAGCAGGCAGAGGGCGGCATCGGCGAGCTCGCCGACAAGGTCGACACGCTGATCGTCATCGAGAACGACCGGCTGCTTCAGGTCGTGGAGAAGAAGACGCCGCTGTCGGATGCCTTCAAGCTCGCGGACGACATTCTCCGCCAGGGCGTGCAGGGCATCACCGACCTGATCACGGTGCCCGGCATCGTCAACCTCGACTTCGCGGACGTGCGGACGATCATGCGCGACGCCGGCTCGGCGCTGATGGGCATCGGCGTCGGCCAGGGCGAGAACCGCGCGACCGACGCAGCGCGGACGGCGGTCAGCTCGCCGCTGCTCGAGTCGTCGATCGAGGGCGCCACGGGGATCCTGCTCAACATCACCGGCCCGCCCGACCTCGGCCTGTTCGAGGTCAACGAGGCGGCCGAGGTGGTCACCAGCGCCGCCGACCAGAACGCGAACGTGATCTTCGGCGCCGTGATCGACGACCAGACGCGCGACGAGGTGCGGGTCACGGTCATCGCCACCGGCTTCGGCACCCAGCGACGGCGCCGCGCGCGGCAGTCGCTGGAGACGGCCCCGCTCGGCGGGCGGTCGGCTCCGGATTTCGACGTCTCGCCGGACGCCCTGGACGTGCCGTCGTTCCTGCGCGACGAGTGATGTTTAGAACCCTGTGGGGGCGGTCATGAATCACCTGCCCTCTCGGGACTGAAAAGTCCCACACGACCCGGTCCGAGGCCCCGACATTGTCGGGGCCTCGTCCTTTTCCGGGAACCTCTTAGCCGTGGAGCGGGACGCCGAACGCGGCGTACATCGCGTGAAAGGCCCAGACGCCCAGGCCGAACAGTGTCGCGACGACGGCGATCGAGATCACGCCGGGTCGCCACGCGCGTCCCGGGATCCGCGTCACGAGCCAGGCACCCAGTAGCGCGATCAGCCCGAGTGCCGGCACGTAGAACCTCACGACCTGCACCGTGACCTCGCTGCTGTCGTCGGCCGTCCACGTGTACGCGGAGTAGAGCGCCCAGAGCGCGAGCCAAGCTGCGCCGAGGGCAAACGCGACGGAGAGATCGCGACGCGTCGCGAAGTCGGCTCGTGCCCGCGCCCACCGAACGATGATCCAGACGAGCGCGACGACTCCAAGGACGATCATCGGCATCGCCCGAAGCAGGTGCGTCGGGAGGATCCGTGCATTGGTCCCCATCGCAGCGACGGCGAAGTTGACCTCTCCGGGTTGGTACCCCGACGTCAGCGGGCCGCCGTAGGCGATGTCGTTGAACATTGCCAGGCCTGCACAGAACGCGGCGACTGAAGCGAGCCACCAGAACACCGTGAGACCTGACAGCTTGGCGGCGCCCGCTCGCCAGACTGCGATCACGGCCACGACCGCGCAGCCGAGGATCACGACGTTGGTGTAGCGGACGAACGTCGCGAGCTCGATCGCGACGAATCCGGCGAGCCCGATCCCGGTGCGACGGCGTGAAGCGACGTCGGTCGAGAGCATCGTCCACAGCAGGGCTCCCGACCCGGCCGCCACCAGGGAGGCGTCGGTGAACGTCGGCATGTAGTCGCGCCACGCGAACGCGATGGCTGCACCCGACGAGCAGTAGAGGCCGACAGCGGTCGCGCCGCCGAAACGTCCGAGCCAGCGCCGTGCCCCGGCGAAGAGCCCCAGGCACGCAAGCGGGCCATAGAAAAGCGGCGCCCAGCGGATGAGCCCCACCTCTTGGAAGGGCACGGCCAAGTAGGGATAACCCGGGTCCTTCTCGCTGATGTACCGCCCGTCTCGCTCGATCCACTGGTTGGGAGGCGCAGACGGGTTGTCGTGCAACTTCCGTGCCACGCTCAACGCCTGAGCAAGCGACAGCGTCAGGAAATGCCCGTCCGTCATCGCGACGATCGAAGCGTGGTAGGCACCGTCGTCAGGCTCGGCAGGTTGTGCGGTCACCGACAGCACAGCGATGCAGAGGGCGACGAATGCGGCGGCCGCGAGCGCGGCTTCCCCGCAGAGCTGCTTCATGGTCCAGTTCTACGCCCGCGCCGGTGACACCACCGCGACGGCCGATGTCGTACCGATGTCATCGAGCCGGACGCATACTGCGAAGCATGCGAGTGCTGGTCGTGGAGGACCACGCGACGCTTGCCGCCCGGATCGCTCAGGGGCTCCGGCAGGTCGGCATGGCCGCGGACGTCGTTCACGACGGCGCGGCCGCCCTCGACGCGGTCGCCACCACGGCGTACGACGTCATCGTGCTCGACCGCGACCTGCCCGCCGTTCATGGCGATCGCGTCTGCCGGGAGGTGGCGGGCTCGGGCCCGCGGATCCTCATGCTCACTGCGGCGGCTGACGTCGAGGATCGGGTCGACGGGCTGGAGCTCGGTGCCGACGACTATCTCGGCAAGCCGTTCGCGTTCGTCGAGCTCGTCGCCCGGGTGCGCGCGCTCGATCGCCGGACGCCGTCTGCTCCGCCGATCGTCCGGCGCGGAGATCTCACGGTCGACCGTGCCCGGCACCGCGCGAGCCGCGCAGGCCGTGCGCTGTCGCTCACCCGCAAGGAGTTCGGCGTGCTCGAGACGCTGCTCGCCGCCGACGGTGCAGTCGTGAGCGCGGAGGAGCTGCTGGAGCACGTGTGGGATGCCAACGCCGATCCGTTCAGCAACATCGTCTCGGTGACGATGGCGCGACTGCGCCGCAAGCTGGGCGACCCTCCACTGATCGACACCGTGGTCGGTAAGGGCTACCGGATGTGAGTCATCCGACGCGACTGACCGTCCGTGCCCGGCTGACCCTGCTGTACGTCGCGCTGTCCGTGGTGTGCGGTGCGATCGTCGTCGCTGTCAGTTACATCCTGGTTGCGCGGCTCGAGCCGAAAGGGCAGGGCGGTCAGGCGCCGGCGGTGTTCCTTGCTCGGTGTCGGTCGGTACAGCTGAGCGCGCACCCAAACGATCGTCTGCTCGCGAAATGCAATGCCTACTTCCAGCTGCAGGGCGCTCAGCACCAGCGGGCGCTCACCCTGTCCCATCTGTTGCAGTACTCGCTGATCACGCTTGCCGTGGTTGTCGCACTCGCGGCGCTCCTGGGCTGGGTCGTCGCCGGCCGTGTGCTGCGTCCGGTGCACCGGATTACTTCTGCCGCTCGCGCGGCGTCGGAGCACAACCTGTCGGCGCGCGTCGCGTTGAGCGGTCCACGTGACGAGTTGCGGGAGCTCGCAGACACGTTTGACCAGATGCTTGGCCGCTTGCAAGAGGCGTTCGAAGGACAGCGGCGCTTCATCGCCAACGCCTCACACGAGCTGCGTACGCCGCTCGCGGTCATGCGGGCCACGCTCGACGTCGTACTCGCTGACCCCGACGCGTCGCCGGACGAGCTTCGCTCGATGGCGGTGGACATCCGCTCTGCCGTTGGTGATGCCGAGCACCTTGTCGGCGCGCTGCTCATCCTCGCGCGCAACGAGCGAGGGCTCACCGTTCACGAAGAGGTCGACTTGGCGACCGTCGCGGAGGATGTCGCGGACGCCGCGGACACGGCA
>Ga0157369_10008251_pt1 | contig 11940 bp, 9 predicted proteins | sample C25metaG_FD_113461 | JGI IMG/M metagenome (GOLD analysis project Ga0157369, IMG submission 113461) | Corn rhizosphere microbial communities from Kellogg Biological Station, Michigan, USA - C2-5 metaG | ecosystem: Host-associated > Plants > Roots > Rhizosphere > Soil | place: USA: Michigan...
ACGGGAATGAAGCGGTCCGTGGCGATTGCGCGGGCTCTGGCAGCCCAGCCGACGGCGATTCTGTACGACGAGCCGACCACGATGGTCGACCCGTTAATGGCTCATCTGCTTGGGAATCTAATCCAACTTCTGAAGATGCAGTTGCATCTCACGAGCATTGTCGTAACTCATGACACGCGGTTCGCCGAAAAGCTCGCGGACCGAGTAGTTTTCCTCCACGAAGGCAGGGCACGCTTTTTTGGCACCATGGATGAGATGAAAAAAAGCGCGGATCCTGTTCTCCGGGAGTTCCTCTTGCTCGATGAGCTCGTCCCACCTGGAAACGGTGGTGGAATGGGGTCCCCAAACGGGTGACACTTCCGGGTCGTTGTGGCCCTGACGGGTAACTCGGAAAACACCAATTGTTGCAAAACTTTACAGAGCAGATCGTGTTAGCGTGGGAGTAACGTACCAGGTCGAAGATAGCTTCCAGGCGGGAAAGTGGACCTCCCCGGGTCTGTGACTCGCGTCTCGTACAACGACAACCAAGAACGCAGAGCTGAGAAGGTTTTGATTCCGATGGCGACACCGGATTACATCGAACAAGTAGTGATTTCTCGGCGCAGTCAACGGCGGTCCAGGCCAATCGCGCGCGAGGGAACATCCAGCGTGTCGCGCCCGTCAGTGGTCAGCCTGGTCTGGGTGGCTTTGGACTGCATGAGCGTGCTCGTCGCGGGACTGATCGCGTTTCAGATTCGACTGCCCCAGGCGCGCACTGCTGAAGGAACGCTGATACACCAGATCGCCGGACCGGCGCCGGGAGTGTTGTTCCTCTATCTGCTGCTTTTCTGTTTCTACCTGGTGGTGTTTGCACGTATTTACGGACTGTATCGATCCACCGACTCGCGCAGCGGGATGCATGAGCAGCGCATGACGGTGCAGGCGACTCTGACGGCCGGTCTGCTGCTGTGCGGCACACTGTATCTGTTGCGAGCGTATGCGGTTTCTCGAATCGTCATGATCATCACCGTGCTGTTGACGATGGTGATGCTGATGGCGCGCCGCGCTTTATGGCGCCGGCTGCGGCAAAAGCGATTTATTGAAGGTCTCGAGGTCCGCAATGTGCTGATTGTGGGTGATGGTCGCGTCGGACACGCGCTGCGTAATCATCTTGAGTCATTGCCGCACATGGGTTTCCGGTTCAAGGGTTTCATCACGATGGACGGTCGCAGCGAGGGCGTTGCGGGGTCACAGGTGGTGGGCAACATCCGCAACTGTGTGGCGCTGGCCAGATCGCTGTTCGTGGATGAGATTTACTTCTCGACACCTGCGGAGAAGCAGACCGTCATCGCGGTTGTAGAGGATGCGCGCGCGCTCGGCATCGAAGTGCGCGTAGTGCCGGACCTATACGATGGCCTGGCATGGAACGCGCCGGTGGAGTACATCGGCCAGTTTCCGACGATTCCTCTGCACCGGCAGGATTTCCCACGCGATGCGTTTCTTCTGAAGCGCGTGATTGACATTGCGCTGGCTTCGGCGGCGCTGGTATTGGCGGCGCCGTTCATGGCACTGATTGCCCTGTTGATTCGTTGGGACTCGGCAGGGCCGGCGCTGTATACCGCCGACCGACTGGGCCGCAAGGGTCGCGTCTTCAAATGCATCAAGTTCCGCACGATGGTGAAGGATGCCGACCAGCGGCGCGACGATCTGCAACACATGAACGAACGCGACGGTGTGTTATTCAAGATCAAGGAAGACCCGCGGTTGACGCGCATCGGCCGCTGGCTGCGCAAGTACTCGCTGGACGAGTTGCCCCAGTTCTGGAACGTGCTGAAGGGCGAGATGAGCATGGTGGGACCGCGGCCTCCGCTGGCCGCTGAGGTGGAGAAGTACGATCTTGCGCACCTGCGCAGGCTGGATGTGCTGCCAGGCATCACAGGGCTTTGGCAGGTGGAGGCGCGACAGGATCCGTCGTTCGACAACTACATCTCTCTGGATACGGCGTACGTTGAGAACTGGAGCCTGATGCTCGATCTTCGGATCATGGCTCGGACAATCGGCGTTGTCGTTGCCGGCACCGGCGCCTGAGGGCAAAGCCCCGAATCGACGCAGGGCTGTAGACTTAAGGTGTGCGAATCGCTCTGGCCCAGGTAAACCCCACTGTAGGGGATTTCTCCGGCAATTTTCAACTTATCTCCAGGTTCTACGAACAGGCGGCCCGGCAGGACGTCGAGCTGGTGATCTTCCCTGAGATGGCGACTGCGGGTTATCCCGCGGCGGACCTGCTTGAGAAGGAGACCTTCGTCCGAAGCGCCGAGGAATCGCTGCACAGGCTGGCAGAGCTAACGTCGGGCGCGAACAGCCCTGCGATGCTTGTGGGGTCCCCGATGCGCTGCCAGCAGGATGGCGGAGGCAAGCGCATCCGTAACGTCGCTGCCGTGCTCGAAGGCGGAGAGATCCGATTCACGCAGACGAAGCGTCTGCTCCCTTACTATGACGTCTTCGACGAACAGCGGTACTTCGAGCCGGCTTCGCGCCAGGGACTGACAAAGATCGCGGGGCACGCGGTGGCGATCACGGTCTGCGAGGATGCGTGGAACGACAAGATGTTCTGGCCGCAGCGCTTCTATCCGAACGACCCGGTGGAAGAGCTGATGAAGCAGTGGGCGGTTCTTCCTCAACCGCTTGGCGGCCACCGGCTGATCCTGAATATCTCGGCCTCGCCATACTGGCACGTTAAGCCCGCAGTGCGGCGCCGGATGATCCGCGCATTGGCGGAGCGCCACGGCGCGACGGTTGTGATCGTGAACCAGGTTGGCGCCAACGATAGCCTCATCTTCGACGGTGATTCGTTTGCGATGAATCCTCGCGGTGAGGTGATCGCGCAGGCAAAGGAGTTTGAAGAGGACCTGGTGATCCTCGACACGGTCAACGCGCAACCAGTGACGGTTTCGCACCGGAACGATGCAATTGCTGAAAGTGCAAAGATGCCTGGAGGTGAGGCGGAGTGCGAGCGTACCTGGAAGGCACTGGTACTTGGCACGCGCGATTACCTGCATAAGTGTGGCTTCCAGAAGGCGTTGCTCGGCCTAAGTGGAGGCATCGACTCGGCGCTGGTTGCGGCGATTGCCGTTGAGGCGCTTGGCGCAGAGAATGTGCGCGGGATCGGCATGCCCAGCGAGTTCTCTTCAGAAGGTTCAGTTACGGATGCGGAGAGGCTGGCGAAGAACCTCGGAATCGAGTTCGATGTTGTGCCTGTGAAGGCGATCTATGAGCAGTTCTCCGAAGCGCTGAAGCCACTCTTCAACGGCATGGGCTTTGGTCTTGCCGAGGAGAATCTGCAGCCGAGGATTCGCGGCAGTCTGCTGATGGCGCTCTCGAACAAGCATGGAGGCCTGGTGCTCACGACAGGCAACAAGAGCGAGATGGCTACCGGCTACTGCACGCTCTACGGAGACATGGTGGGGGCGCTGGCGGTCATTGGCGATCTGTATAAGACGGAGGTTTACGCGCTGAGCCGGTATGCAAACCGTCACCGCGAGATTATTCCGCAGGAGACGATCGATAAGGAACCTTCAGCGGAGTTGCGGCCTGGCCAGAAGGACACGGACTCCTTGCCACCGTATGAGGTGCTCGATCCTATCCTGCGAGCGTATGTCGAGGATTACCGTTCCGCTGATGAGATTGCAGCGATGCAGAAAGTCTCGCAGGAACTGGTGCAGAAGATTATCCGGCTCGTCGAACTGGCAGAGTATAAGCGGCAGCAGGCCGCGCCGGTGTTGAAGGTTTCGAAGAAGGCATTTGGTATGGGCAGGCGCTTTCCCATTGCGGCGAGGCGTGAGGTTTAATTCATGGCAGCGTGCACGCGTTGCAGCAAGAAGAAGGAGATTCAACTTTGGCAAAGTTTAGGCAGATGATGGTCGGATTCATATGCGCTCTGGCGACCGCGACGATCGCGGCGCAGACGGTTCCGGCTTCCAACACACCGGTTCCTCAGAACAGCGTGCCCGCAGCTCCGCAGGCTCCCGCGGCACAGCCGGCGAATCCGTTTCCGCCGGTAAATCCGAAGAACTTTACGAGCGACACGCCCACCGTGGACGAGGTGAACAGCTTTCTAAAGGCGCTATGGGGCTACGACGTGAACCGGCTCTGGCAGGTAGAGGGAATCGTCAAGACGTCCGCGCCTGGTGTGGCGAAGGTGGTCGTCCTGGTGGCGGACAAACGCGCGCCCGGGAAGACTTCGCCGCTGGTCTTCTTCACGACTCCAGATGGCAAACATGCGATTGCGGAGAACGTAATGGACTTCGGCGCAAAGCCGTTTGCGGACAATCGCAAGGCGCTGCAGGAGCGCGCCAACGGTCCCGCAAAGGGGGCCAAAAGCAACGAGTTGTTATTGGTCGAGTTCGCTGATTTGAACTGTGACAAGTGCCGCGACGCGCAGGAGAAGATGGACAGCGTCGAGCAGGACTTTCCGCAGGCCCGTATCGTCTTCATGGATGCCCCGGAACCCGGCCATCCATATGCAGAGCGCGCAGCGCTGGATGGAGTCTGCGTTCGCAAAACCAAGGGTGATGCGGCGTTCTTCGCTTATGCGCGTGCGGTCTACGCGAAACAGGCCGGTTTGACGGCGGCCAGCGCTGACGAGACTCTGAAGGCAGCCATAGGAGCTGCAGGTGCGGACCCCACTGCAGTTGCCGCATGCGCTGCACTGCCGGAGACCAAAGCGACCGTGGATGCGAACGTGAAACTCGCGCAGGACCTCTACGCAGTGCAGGTTCCGATGCTGGCGGTCAACGGTCACTTCCTGGCAATCGACTCACTACCTTACGAGACTCTGAAGCAAATGATCGCCTTCCAGGCAGGACAGGACGGGATCACCGTCCATTTGCAGCCCACGCTTTCGACACTCAAGTAAAGACAGGCACAAGAGAGAAAAACGAGGAGGCATAATGCCTCCTCGTTTTGTTGTGTCGGAGTGGTTACTGCTGTGGAGGTCCGGTGGGTCCAGTTCCACCACCACCACCACCTGTGCCACCACCACCGCCGCCAGTGCCACCACCGCCGCCAGTGCCACCGCCGCCGCCGCCGGATCCACCGTCACCACCACCGCCGGAGCCAGTGCCGCCGCCGCAGAGATATCCGCCCGGCATGAATCCGATGGTAGTGATGTCGAAGTACTCCCCATCCGGGATGCCGTCCTTCTTTCCAGCTTTGAAGGTAAACGTGGCACTAACCGAATTGAAGAGATTGCGTGAGAGACCCGACGGGTTCTTCGCGGTATTGCAAGAGCTGAGGTCCTTGTTCATGTCCGATTCGATAATGCACTGGACCTCGAAGGCGAAGAGTTGAATCGTGTTGAACGTGAAGCTCAGTGTGTTCACGGTGTGGCCGGTATCGTTGACGATGACGACCCTGCCGGGCAAAATCGGAAACACCGGAATCTGGATCGCACCGCTCTCGATCTCGGTGAGGCTGTACGCCTGCGTTCCGTTGCAGAAATAAAAGCCGCGACCACACTGGTTCACCTTCCCATGCGAGATGGAGAGGATGGCAGCGCGGGATGATGGTGGACTCAGAAACGCAGCAAAAGCAAGAACAGCGAGCGACAATCGGCATATGACTTTCATCCGATAGAACCTCCTCATTGCCCTCGGGGCTGAGCAATGGCCCGATTCTAGAGCGTGGTTCTGTGAGTCCCCCATCACGGGAGTAATGGGCGATCTGGTACGGAAGGCTGTCTACTTTTTGTATGCTCGTGCACAAATCTGCAACGAACGTGGGAGTGTCATGGGCAACGAGTTGCACAGGTCACTCAGATTCTGAGAGGTGCGCTGAGGGTGCAGGTCTGCGCGAGCACCACGCAAAGAACCACTCGCACGCATACGCGGCAAGTATCACGAGCAGCGGATCGATCACAAACTGAAAGCGCACGTCCGCATGAGTGATGTAGTAGGGCAGAGGAAAGAGCACGAGCGTAGCTGCGAAGAGATTGAACAACTGCCGCGAGCGCCAGAGCAACAGTAATCCAATGAACGCTGCGACCGACAGCGGCACCGTCATTGGCGCCGGTGACCTTGAGCTTCCAGTCCAGAATCGCATAAATCGCAGGCCAGTAAGGCGAGCGAATTCACGCGGGTGTGTTTCGATCCATGCCTTTGCCAGAAAGCTCTTCTGGCGCATATAGCCGACTTCCCCCTGGGTGACGTAAAGAGAGCGCTCTACTGTGTTGACGCCGGGGGTATTGAATGCCGGAGTCTCGCCATCGCTTCCTGGCTGGTTGCCCTGCCAGAGTTCATAGCCGAAATTGGATCGCATTGGGATAAAGGCGTGAAGTGTTGCATAGTTGCGGATAGGCCAGGGCGAGAATGCAATCACGAATACCAACAAGCCAAGCCACGGTATTGTTCGCGTTCGCCATGCTGCCCAAGCGACGATCGCAAGCAGTGAGAGCAGAAGTGCCGGATTGATAAGCGCAGCGATTGCGCACCCGAAGCCAGCCAACGCGAAGTCGCTTTTCCGGCGGAGGTCGGGTGCAACTCCGATCGCCACCACGAGGATAAGGGCCGACAGGCAGGTGTCCCACAGGTAAAGTGGCGCGATCAAAAAGGGCTCACCCAACGCGCAAAAGAGGCCGGCAATGTTGCCCGTGCGCACTCCAAAGCAACGGCGCGCGACCTTTTGGACGAGCACGACTGTAATGACTGATAGGACGATCTGAAAGGAAGTGAGTCCGATCGTGGCCGCAACGCCGGTGCCAAACACGCGCATGAATCCGGCTATCAAGGCTGGATAACCAGGCGTCATAAAAGCCGTCGGGCCGGATTTAAAGAAGAAGGGAGATGAGAAACCGTGCCCTGTCAGAAGTGCGACTGCGATGCTCACATTCTCATAGCCCAAATTGGCTGGTGCGAGGGGGTGGCTGGAGCGAAAATAGAACACCGTTATCAGAACGCGCGCGGCGACGGCGAATCCGACAATCCAAGGCAGATGCGAGTGCGCACTCTTAGCCTGCGTCGGGTGTTCCAGTGCAGCGGCTGTGGCCATGGCGCTCCTTCGCGCCAGAGTAGCACTTGAGTCAAGAGCGGGAGCATGAATCATCCGTCCCGCTGAACGAGTAGCGGAATTCGGTATAGACAGTCGAATATGTCGTACAACTCGGCTCAGAAGCCGACACATCGTGCACGAACTCCGCCTGCATCCAATGCATTGCGGGACTAAGAATTGTCGGCAACGGCTGCCGGGGCCAACCAGTCGCGTCGAAGGAGATTCCCATGATCGAGCAAAAAGCCTGCTCCCGATTTACGAAGACGGTACTAGGAGTTCTCACAGCCGTACTGTGCTCTACCGCATTGCAGGCGAGAGCTGACGAACCAAGTGAAAGAGTTACAAGTGCCGGTCAGGTGTTCAAGGAGCTCATCGACTCCCCCAATGGCATTCCCACGGATTTGTTGAACAAGGCCAGCTGCGTCATCGTGTTGCCTTCTGTGAAGAAGGGCGGTTTCATTGTGGGTGGTCAATATGGCAAAGGTGTCATGACCTGCCGAAGCGGTGCGAACTTCAATGGCAAATGGAGCGCGCCCATCATGATGCAGTCCAGTGGCGGAAGCTTCGGTCTGCAGGCTGGCGGTGAGGCCGTGGACTACGTGGTCCTCGTAATGAATGACGAGGGTGCGCGTACGGTAATGCATGGGAAGGCCAAGCTGGGCGCGAATGCCAGCGTTGCGGCCGGTCCTGTCGGACGTGACGCCGAAGCCGCAACAAATGAGAACCTGAACGCCCAGATGCTTTCCTACTCCCGCGCCAAAGGTGTCTTTGGAGGTCTCTCCCTGGCGGGAACGTCGCTAGGTCCCGACGCAGGCGACAACGAAAAGCTCTACGGGAAGAAAGTCACTGGTCAAGAGATCTTTGCGGGTAGCGTGCCGGCGCCTCCCTCGGCTTCAGCCCTGCTGTCCGAGCTGCAAAGGAAGTCACCAAAGAATCTTTCGAAAGGAAAGTAGCCCTCTCATCCCGGAAGATTGCAGGGTACGGTTGCCGCTCAAGCGGCAACTTGCGTATCAGTTTGTGAAGCAATTGTTCTCAGAAGGGAAGAAGTGGAGGCGCGGGCCGGGATCGAACCGGCGCATAAAGGTTTTGCAGACCTCTCCCTTACCACTTGGGTACCGCGCCTTACAGCCCACACGCTCAACCTCGCGATGCAGGACTCACAAATTGACTTGAGGAGTGTACCGCAGAAGAGGTGTTTTTGGAGCGGGAGACCGGGGTCGAACCGGCGACATCTTCCTTGGCAAGGAAGCACTCTACCACTGAGCTACTCCCGCCCTGCCAATATTGAGTATATCCAGAATTCGGACCGCCCGCAATGGCGCTACGGCTGCGGATTGGGCGTCGGTGCTGTTGCTCCAGGAGGTACCGCGGGGCGGGAAGGAATCGCATTTGGTGGAATTCCATTCGGTGGTTGTGTTGGCTGCGGCGCCGGTTGCGGAGGCGGTGGTGGAGGTGGCAACTCAATGAATGTCGCCGTGCTCGGATTCGGGTTATAGGGCAGCAACAGCGGGCGGCTAGCGATGCGCAGACCGCTTTCGCGCACGATGTGTGGCGTAATGGTGATGAGCAATTCACCGGTGCTGACGGTCTTGTTCGTGTTGGTCGTGCTTTGGAATCCCGGTAGTTCGCTGAGTCCCGGAAGGCCCTGCACGGACTTCATCTCAGAACTTGAGACCTCGCTGGCGAGCAGCGCTGTCTCACCGACAGGAATCGTTGCAATCGATGTCAGCTGGCGGCTGTTCAGCACCGGGATGTTGTTGATCGTGCCAGCCCCGAGTGATTCAAGCTTGAGGTCCAGCTTCAACTGCACCGTTCCGGCACGAAGGATCACCGGCGTCGCCTTCAGCGTTATTCCCAGGTCCTCATATTGAATCTGCGGCACACTGACCTGGTTGTTGCCGAGGGCCTGCTGCAGCAGCGAACCCACATTGGTGCCGTTGATGTTCAGCCCAGCTACTGAGGAAGCCACCGAACCTTGTACGCCGTAGGTGTACTGGGAGGTCAGAATCGGATAGCGCGTCCCGGCACGGAAGGTTGCGTCCTGGTTGGTGCCGGCCCGAACCTGCAGGGCGTCAAGCATCCGAATGTCGCTCGAATTCAGCAGCAGATTGATCGTCGCGCCCCCGCTGATGAATACGCCCGAAAGCGCGATTCCGTTGCCGACAGTGCCGATAAAGTTGCCGAACTGCGCGGCACTGGCAACCCCAGTTCCGATCAGGAATGCGGCCTCGGTCAGCAGATCCGTCAGCGGGTTTCCCGTGGGCTTGATAATGCCGGCGGCAATGGCCTGGTTGATGACCGACTGGTTCGCCGTTACGAGCTGCTGCGCCTCCTGGGCGATCGAAAACACACCGATCGACGATGGAAGCTGGAAGCCGATATTTCGAGTGTGCGTGCGGTCGACCTCGTACAGCTTGATATCGAGCATCACATCCGAACTGCCGCCCAGCAGGCCATCGTAGGTCGCGTTCAGAATCTTCAGATTGTCCGGATCACCACGCAGCACGATCGTGTCCGTCGCCGGGCTTGCCGTAACGGACGTCAGATCGAAGACGGCGCGGGCCAGGTTGGCCATCTCCGTCATCTGGTTTTCCTGCAGACCCGGCATGTACAGGGTCTCTTCCACCTGCGGCTTTAGACGCTTGCGATTTTCGTCGGTGTCCTCGGCGATGAGCGCGGTGTGCGCCTGCACAGGAATGGCAAACGTCTTCGTCATTTCCGAGGCAATCCGCGCTGCCTGATCGAAGTTCACGCCCTCCAGGTCGAGCCTGACAGGGAAGACGCTCCTCACCGACGAATCAAACGATGCGCTGATCCCGAACTGCGCATACAGCTGCCGGAGAACCTCGGCCGCACCACCGCGCAGATGCACATCCTGGGTGCCGGGCTTCGGCTCAAACTTGACCGGTCCGCCCAGCGAGTTCGCGATGGAGTTCTCAGCAGGGAGCTCGGAACCCGCAGGAACAACAGAGGCCCCGAAGTGCTGCGCGATGATGGCGTTGTTCGGATCGAGCTTGCGCGCCTGCTCCAGCAGTGCCTCAGCCTGCTGGTTGTTGCCCAACTGCCGTTGCTTCGCAGCCTGCTGCACCAACTCGCTCAGATGATGCTCGCGTGTCACGATCAGCGCCAGGGCATAGTCGCGATTATTCGGGTTCAGTTGCGTTGCCTTGACGAAGCTCTTCTCAGCTGCCTCCAGCTCCTCGCGCTCGACCTCCTTGGCACCCTGGAGATAGGCGTCCTCCGCCTCGCGCACCTGCTTCGCGGAAATCGTGGGCTCCGGGGGAATGTTGGGTGTCTGAGGCTTTGGGGCTGCGGGCCGGTCTGCGCCCGCGGGAACACTGGCCGGAGTATCTCCCGCTGACTGCGCCGAGCCAACACCTGCCGCAGCCAGCACCAGCGCCAGCGTGCCACACAAAGGCAGCAGGGCAGGGCCGCGGCGAAAGCATCGGCGTGGAGGCGTGTGCATCTTCCTTTCGATTAGACGAACCAGCTCGCCTGACGGCGTTAGCGGCCGCCTACAACCTGCAGTCCGGGGCGTGCAACCGGCCGCACAGAACGTGGCGGACGGCGAATGCCCTTGCGGATCTGCGCGGAGTCCAGATCCAGCTCCGCCAGCGTGCGGCTCAGCGTGTTGCGGTGCATGCCGAGCTCCTCGGCTGCCTTACATTGATTGCCGCGATGACGAACAAGCACTTCAAGTAGAAACCGCTTCTTGAACTCACGAACCGCATCGGTATAGCTGATACCAGCGGCGTGCATCTGGAGAACGAGGTTGTCGAGTTCACGCTTCACGCGCTCGGGTTCCTTTTTTTGACTTAACTGACAGTGTGCGACGAAGAGCCGTAGTTGATCCAGTTGGGCGTTGTGTGCTTGAGCCGGTCCAGACCCTCCACCAGTTGTCGCTTCAGCTGTCGCGGCATGACGAAGGATACAGCATGAGAGGCGCGAAGCAAATAGGGAGAAAATTTTGAGCCCTGCACCCAGGGCGCCGTAGGCAGAAAAGCCGTGACCGCCAACAGGAGTGCCGCCCCCAGCACCAGCCCGCGAGCCACGCCAAACGCCGCTCCTCCCAGCCGGTCCAGAGTACTCAGCCCAATCGCCGACGCACCGCGACGAATCACCGCAGCCAGCAACGCAGCCACAACCATTACCAATCCGATGATCATCAGGAACGCACAGAAGTCCGCCAGCGGCTCCGAGTTCACCAGCCCGCGCAGAAACTCCGCAACGTTACGGTAGTACCAACACGCCAGCACGAAGGCCACCAACAACCCGCCGAGCGCAAACAATTCCCGCACCAGTCCGCGCATCGCCGCACGAATCGTGGAATAGACGACAAGCGCCGCGAGCAACCAGTCCAACGGGTTCATCGAGCCGTCCTCGTCGGGTTTACGCTGCTTGCGGCGCCTTGCGGGATTCCTTGCCCTGCGAGCGTCCGCCCAGCGATACCGACACGATCTTCGACACACCCGGCTCCTGCATCGTCACGCCGTACATCACATCCGCCTGCTCCATCGTGCGCTTCGAGTGGGTGATGACCACGAACTGCGTGTTCTCCGCCATGTCTGCGATCAACCGCGCGAAGCGTCCGACGTTCGTCTCGTCCAGCGGAGCATCCACCTCGTCCAGCACGCAGAACGGCGCAGGCTGGAACTGGAAGATGCCGACCAGCAGCGAGAGCGCCGTGAGCGCCTTCTCACCACCTGACAGCAGCAGCACGTTCTGCAGCTTCTTGCCCGGCGGCGACGCGATGATATCGATGCCGCTCTGGTCGCTCTTCTCGGCCTCCGGATCGGTCAGGCGCATGAACGCCTGGCCGCCGCCGAAGAGCTTCGTAAACGTCGCCGCGAAGTTCTCGTTGATGATCTTGAACGCCTCGTCGAACTTCACGCGCGAGACCTCGTCGATCTCCTTGAT
>Ga0157369_10008252_pt1 | contig 11940 bp, 16 predicted proteins | sample C25metaG_FD_113461 | JGI IMG/M metagenome (GOLD analysis project Ga0157369, IMG submission 113461) | Corn rhizosphere microbial communities from Kellogg Biological Station, Michigan, USA - C2-5 metaG | ecosystem: Host-associated > Plants > Roots > Rhizosphere > Soil | place: USA: Michigan...
ATACGAACTTCGGAAAGCCATGGGCACTAGCAAACTTATGATTCTAGTGCCGCTTTTCGATTTGAAGTCCCTGGTCCATTTCTCGGCTTGCGGTGCAGGGACTTCAAATCGGCGGCACTAGGCACCGCCCATTATGCGCCCGGCATGATCGCCTGCACTCAATGATAACCAACGCACATGTCGCCGTCGTCCAATCATTCGATCCGAGGCAGAACCTCATATTCATGAAATCGCGGCGGCGAAGACAGTGTCCATTCGAGAGTCGTGGCGCCTGCTCCCCAGGGGTTGTTGCCGGCCCTCACCTTGCGAACCAGGGCGTAGGCGAGGCCTGCAAAGAAGACGATCAAGCCGACGGCGGAAATATAAGCACCGATCGACGAAATCGCGTTCATGCCGGCGAAGGCATCCGGATAGTCGGCGATGCGTCGCGGCATTCCCGACAAGCCCAGGAAGTGCATGGGAAAGAATGCGAGATTGACGCCGACGAAGGTCAGCCAGAAGTGGAGCTTCCCGAGAGCTTCCGAATACATGTACCCGGTGAACTTGGGAAACCAGTAGTACCAGCCGGCGAAGATCGAGAAGACCGCACCAAGCGATAAAACGTAGTGGAAGTGTGCGACCACGTAATACGTGTCCTGGAAGGTCCGGTCGACCCCCGGATTTGCCAGCACCACGCCGGTCACGCCGCCGACCGTGAACACGAAGATGAAGCCGATTGCCCACAGCATGGGCGTCTTGAACTCAATCGAGCCGCCCCACATGGTCGCGATCCACGAAAAGATTTTCACGCCGGTCGGAACCGCTATCACCATGCTGGCGAGGGCAAAATAGGCCTGAGCGCTGCTGCTCATCCCGACCGTATACATGTGGTGCGCCCATACGACGAAGCCGATGAAGCCGATCGCGACCATCGCATAAGCCATGCCGAGATATCCGAAGACGGGCTTTCGACTGAACGTCGCGACGATCTGGCTGATCATGCCGAACCCCGGCAGTATCATGATATAGACCTCGGGATGTCCGAAGAACCAGAAGAGATGCTGAAACAGCACCGGATCGCCGCCGCCATCCGCGGCGAAGAACGTCGTGCCGAAATCGCGATCGGTCAGCAGCATCGTGATCGCACCGGCGAGCACCGGCAGTGCCAACAACAGCAGAAACGCCGTTACCAGAACTGCCCAAACGAACAGCGGCATTTTATGCATCGTCATGCCGGGCGCGCGCATATTGAAAATCGTGGTGATGAAATTGATCGCGCCAAGGATCGAAGATGCACCGGCAAGGTGCATCGACAGGATCACGAAATCGACGGCAGGCCCCGGATGTCCGGACGTCGATAGCGGCGCGTAAAGGGTCCAGCCGGTCCCGGCTCCGAGAGAGCCAGGCTCCCCTTCGACGAACATCGAGATGATGAGCAGCGCGAACGACGAGGGGAGCAACCAGAAGGAGATGTTGTTCATGCGCGGGAAGGCCATGTCCGGTGATCCGATCATCAACGGTACAAGCCAGTTGCCGAAACCGCCCATCATGGCGGGCATGAGTGTGAAAAAGATCATGATCAGCCCGTGGCCGGTCACAAAGACGTTGTACGTATGAGTGTTCGTGAAGATTTGCAGGCCGGGTTCCTGCAACTCGGCCCGGATCGCGACCGAAAGGATCCCGCCGATCAATCCTGCGCACATCGCGAACACGAAATACATCGTGCCGATGTCCTTGTGATTGGTCGAATAGAGATATCGCCGCCAGCCGGTGGGGTGACTGTGTTCGTGGGGACCGGAAGACACGTTTGCAGCTGTAGACATCTTTCCTCCCTGGACGACGGAAGCGGTCCGGCGTCGCAAATGAGCGTGGTGATTTCCCACGATCGAGGGTGATCTGCGCCGGCCGGGATGATGATCGGCGCCTTCGCCAGGCTTCGGGCGATGCCACCCTCGACGTGAAACTGTAAGGCGCGCCTCAGGTCGATGACCCCTTCACGTTGGCGCCCTTCTTTTTGGCCAAAGTCTTCGTCGTGCCACCTGGAGGGCGCGGTTTCCGGGATTCCGCCGCCTCCGACGATGGAGCCAATCCGAAGTAAGACGGATCCATCTCATGCATGTAGCAAGGCGGTGAGGCGTATTCGTTTGCGCCAGGGTCTGCATCGTAACGGTCGATCTTCTTGTTCATTCGACACCGCCTCCCGTTGCAACAAGTCGCCATTCGCCGGTGGGTGATGATGAGCCGTACCGGAACGTCCAAACATCGATGCTGTGACGTCGATCCGGCCTCCTGTCGACCAATTGGCCTGAGGCATTGCGCGACAGCTTGTAGGATTCGGCGACGAACCGAATGGAAACCTCCACATCGGGCTCGTCGATGAAACCGGAAAGGATCTCGGGCGGTTCAATCCGCGAGAATAGCGTCTCGGTGATCTCGTGCCGTGCTTCTCTGGCTGCGATCGCGTCCGAAAAGGTATGGTAAACCTCGGGAGAGACGAGCTTGAGTAACGTGCTCCGATCACCGGCATCGAATGCGGTGACGATCGACTCATAGGCGGCAAGCATTTCGCCGAGGAAGTCCTTGATCGAGATGCCGCCGCTGCGCTGAAGGATTCCGGATGCGAGCGCTTCGAGATTTGACGATACTGACGAACCCTTGAGTGGCCGGATCTTCTCTCCCATCGATGAGCTGAACGAGTCTGTCCGCGGCTTCTCTTTCGACTGCGACATCAAGGACAGATGTTCGTGCCACCAGCAGACGCCGAGGTAAATCCAGAGTCCCCACAATAGCGAGACAAGTCCTGAATCGTCGCCACCCTGAGACATTGCCAACCTCCAGACTTCATCACGCGCCGCGCCGATCGTCCTGCGGCCCTCTTATCGACGGCGACGGAAAGCAGGCGTCGGGCCCGCTTTCCGCCGCACCACGACGGATATCCGCATTCTCAAGACGCGAGCCCAGAAGGGGGAGCCCTTTAGTCGTTGTCATGCGCAATCCGGCGTTCGTTATTCTCCCACAATTCGCAATCCAATCTGGCCCGCGGTGGACAGCGAGACTGGATGTCGCCGCTCGGCCGCTGCAGCGGAAGACTCTTTCCCCGGCGCGGTTTCGGACGCGCGTTGGGTCGTCCTGTTGCGGCGAACGAGGACGGCCTCGCCGATCACCGACAGCGCGATTTCTTCCGCGGTGCGCGCGCCTATATCGATGCCGGCTGGGGCTCGGATACGATCAAGAGCCGGCTGGTCAAGTCCGGCGCTGCGCAGATAATCCATTACGAGAGAAGTCCGCTTCCGGCTCGCGATCAGCGCGATGTAGCCGGCGTCGCCGGCAAGCAGGTGGCGCAGGGATTCGTGGTCGCCGCGATGCTGGGTCGCAATGATCACGAAGTCGCGTGCCGTCGGTCTGAGTTCGCCGTAGTCGGGGTCGTCGGTGATAAGGCGCAACGCTTCCGGATATCGATCCGGAGAAGCCATGGAATCATCGACCACCACGTCGAATGACATCAGCGTGCCGAGATGGCACAGGCATTCCGCTACCCGTCCGTGACCGAGAATCCAAAGCGTGGGTCTTGGAATAATGGGCTCGACGTAAATCCGCATGCTGCCGCCACAGGGCATGCCCGCGCCGAGAACCTCGTCGTCAAGATCGACATCGACGATTTGTGGAGTTTCGGTTTCGAGGGATTCGATCACCGCATGTGCGACGGTTGACTCGGCGCATCCTCCGCCAACCCAACCGCAGATCACCGCGCCTTCAACGTTGAAAACAGCCTTGGCGCCGACCCGAGCCGAGGTGGAGCCTCTTGCCTCCACAACGATGGTCAGCGCGAAGGGCTCCCTCGCCGCCATCAGTTCCGCGGTCACGCTCAGAACATCCGTCCTAGCGAAATCGGCAGGTTGCTTTGTCATTGCCATCGCCACACGCCCTGGCTCATAGCCGGCGGTCCAGCAGGACAGTCGTCGCCGTCGCGCACGGCCCCGGGTCACTGGACAATCCTTGCTCTCAAAGTTCAAGCAAGCAAATGAATTTAATAGCTTCATTAATGCAAAAAAAATGCTATAAAAGCTCACGAGAGGTGAGTTGCTATGGACGTCGAGCTTGCACGGACCTTTCTGGAGATCATCCGAGCGCGCAGTTTTGTGCGGGCCGCTGAACAGCTCAATGTGAGCCAGACGACCGTAAGCGCCCGTGTCCGGACGCTCGAGGAACAGCTTGGCCGTCCCCTGTTCGTTCGTAACAAGAATGGTGCATCGCTCACGGCAGCCGGGGAGCAGTTCCTTCGCTACGCGCCTATGTTCGTGCAACTGTGGCAGAGAGCGCGGCATCAGGTTGCCGTGCCACCGGGACGGCGGGCTGTTCTGACCGTCGGCGGTGAGTTGAGTCTCTGGCATCCATGGCTCACCGAATGGCTCCATTGGATGCGTCGCTCTGCGCCCGATATCGCGCTTCGCGTCCAGGTCGACGTGCCGGATAGCTTGACCGACCAGGTGTCGACGGGTGCCCTGGATGTTGCGGTGATGTATGCGCCGCAGTACCGGCCCGGCGCGCATGTCGAATTGCTGCTGGAGGAAAAGCTGGTTCTGGTTACGACCAAGGCGAAAGCCGGCGCGGTTGAGCCCGACAGCTATGTCTACGTCGACTGGGGGCCGGACTTCGCCCACCATCACGAGCTGAGCTTTCCGGAAGATAACAATCCTGGACTGTTCGTCGGCCTTGGGCCGCTGGCGTTGACCTACATCCTCGAAGCAGGCGGGTCGGGGTATTTTCGACAGCGCGTGGTGGCCCCTTACATTGCTACGGGAAAGTTGCATCTCGTAGCGGGTGCCCCGAGCTTCTTTTATCCCGTCTACGCTGTCTGTTCTGCGCAAGCAGACGATGAATTGATCGGCCTGGCGCTTAATGGTCTGCGTAGCATCGCTGCGGCCGACCAGGTAGATCGCAGCTTTTCGGCCACCGCCGGTCCGGCGCTTCCATGAGGCGCGCGCCGAGCAGGCGCGGTCAGGGCTATCGTGGCACCATTTATGAACCCGGCGCCCGATTGTCGCAGCAAGCGGCTTCATGGTCGCCAATTTCGCTTGCGCTTCAAGTCAGAAGAACCGCAGCGACCATCCCAACCAGAGTCAGGATCAGGCCTGCGACCAACATTGGCACGAGGCTGCTCCCGGAATAAGGGTCGGCAGAGGCCTCTTTGGTCACGAGATGCGCTCGATATTTCATGGCATGATCCCTCCTGCTCACGCTTGAACCTTTTCACTCTAGGCTGAGGCCGAACAGGTCTGGCGCTTGCGTTCGATGCACGTGCATAAACAGGTATTTCAAATGCATGTTTATAGGAGTATGGTTCGTTCGTCAATTTTTTTGAGGGCTCCACAATGACCGACGTCTGGCTCGCATCGTTGCAGACCGATACGCCCCAGGCGGGTTTTGAGCTTGCCGTCAAGCTCTCGCGAATGGGCGTAAAGCTCACACAGCCCTCCGACCAGGTGAGGTCGCATTTGCGCGCTGCTTACGAGCAGGATTCCGCACAGCTCATGACCGCCTCCCATGTCATTGCCGTGCACTTCCAAACGGTCGCCGCCGCCAACAACTGGTGGCGGTAGGCGCGGGCGGCCTATCGTGCTGGCCGCGCGCACTTTGGAATGCGCTGCGGCTGGTCTGCAGCGACGGAAGCTGTCTGCGTTACATGATCCGGCCGCGAAACGCCTGATTACGAAATCCCGGGCCTTGCGCAGATCATCAAAAACATATATTTTAAATATTGCTTTTATGAGTCAAACCGCCTAAGCATTCAAGCACGCTTGGTGGATCTCGATCCGAGTCCTCGGTGCCGAAGAAGCGGCGCAATCGGCTGGTCATCGCCGCATCAGTTCCGGCCGTACGGCCCGGAGAATGCGTTTGAGAGCGATTGGCCATGTTCATCCAGACTGAAGCGACGCCGGACCCGGCACGACTGAAGTTTCTGCCCGGCCGAGTGGTTCTCGCCGAAGGCGTGCTCAATCTACCCGACAAGACGCAGGCTGCCGCCTCGCCACTCGCGGAACGGCTGTTTGCGATCCCGGAGATATCGGCGGTGTTTCTGGGAAGCGACTCCATTACCGTCACCAAGGTCGGCGGCAACTGGCAGCTGCTCAAGCCGGTGATCATCGGCGCGATCATGGAACATTTCCTGTCGGAGGCGCCGGTATTGCGCCAGGGGAAGGAAGCGAAGCGGCCTTCCTCGTCCCGTCCGACCGAAGGAGATCCCGACCTGGTCGACCGCATTAGGGAAGCGCTACGTCAGGTGATCGACCCTGAGATCGGCTACAACATCTTCGATCTCGGTCTCGTCTATGACATCGCTGTCGAAGAGGGGGGCGTCGTTCGCCTCACGATGACCACGACGACACCGGGATGCCCCGCTACGAACTACTTGAAGGACGGCGCCGCAGAGAGTGCGAGCAATGTGCCGGGCGTCGAGTTTGTCGATGTGAAGCTCACCTATGAACCGCGCTGGACGCCGGAGCTGATGAGTCCGGAAGCCAAGGCGCATCTGGGGATCAGATGACGGAGGTGGATGGGCGAGCCGGAATGGCGGAATTCCACAAAGCTTCGTCTGCCGGCGGCATATCAGGATCAGAAAGGAAGAGAATGATGAGCATCGAAAACTCGCTTGGAAACCGTACCATCGGCGAAATTGCCGCGACACTGCCCGGCGCGACGGCCGTTTTTCGGAGGTTCAAGCTCGACTTTTGCTGCGGTGGCGATGCGCTGCTGACCGACGCCGTCCGCAAGCATGGGATGGATATCGGGCTTGTCGAAAGGACACTTGCCGCGCTCGATCCGGGCAAGTCGGCTCCTGCGCCCGAAGCAACCGACGCGCTGATCGACCACATCATCAGCCGCTATCACGAGACACATCGGCGTGAGCTGCCCGAGCTCGTTCGTTTGGCCCGAACAGTCGAGGCCGTCCACGCTGGTCACCCCGAGGTGCCGCGCGGTCTCGCCGACACACTCGAAGCGATTCAGGTCGAACTTGGCGAGCATATGCAGCAGGAAGAGACGGAACTCTTCCCGTTGCTGCGACAACAGCGCGTTGTCGGAGCCGAGCTTCCGATAGCCCAAATGCGTCACGATCATGATCGCCATGGCGAGCTCCTGCACCGCCTGGAAGCCTTTGCACAAGGCTTCGCCCTGCCGGAGGGGGCGTGTCGATCATGGGAGGCGCTCTATGTCGGGACCGATAAATTGGTCGATGACGTGATGGAGCATATTCATCTCGAGAACAATGTGCTGTTCCCGAGATTCGCGCATCGCGAAGCGGCGTGATCCGACGGTGCCGCTCGGGTGGCGTAGGATCCCGATCGCGGGCGGCTCCGACTTGCTCTGACTTGCACGGTCCTGTCGTCGTGCTGGCGTAGCCCAATCCCGGATGAGAACACGCATGAGCGCATTTTCGAACGAGCACTATTTCATCATCCAGACCATCCATCTTCTGAGTGCCATGACGTTCGGCGGCGTGGTGATCTTCGAGGTTCTGATCCTCGAATCCCTGCAAAAGCGCCTGTCGAAAGATGTCATGATGGAAATCGAATCCGGCATCATCCGGCGCGCTCGAAAATTCATGCCGGTCGTCGTCGTCCTGCTTTATGCGACCGGCATTCTGATGTTGCGGGCCCATTTTCCCGATCTTTCGACCATGCCGGAGAGCAGCTTTGGACGGCTGTTGATGGTCAAAGTCGCGCTCGCCGGCATCGTTCTCGTTTGCTTCATCAGCGCCATGACGCTGCATTTCCTGGAAAAGATGAAACCGGCGATCTTCAAGGCCATCCACCTCATCGTCTTCACATGCATCGTCGGCATTGTCGTCCTCGCCAAGGCGATGTTCTACGCATAGCGGCGGACGGACCGAGCCCGCCGGCCACGGTTCTGAGTTGGGAAACGCGGTCCGACCAAAGGTCGCGCTAAAAGATATATTTTATATATTGCTTTTATGGCTCGAGGTGCTTACACATCGATCGTCGAAATACCCGGTTACGCCGTGCAGCCAGCGTGCGGCGGAAAGGCTCGCTGATGACCCACGTCGTCACCGACAACTGCATCAAATGCAAATACATGGATTGCGTCGAGGTGTGTCCCGTCGACTGCTTCTATGTCGGCGAGAATATGCTCGTCATTCATCCCGACGAGTGCATCGACTGCGGCGTTTGCGTGCCCGAGTGTCCGGCCGAAGCCATCTTCGCTGATAGCGACATTCCGTCCGACTCGCATTGGCTCGGCCTCAATCGCAAGTATGCCGGGCTTTGGCCGAACATCATCGCCAAGAGCGAAGCGCCGCCCGACGCGGACGCGTGGAACGGCGTCCCCAACAAGTACGCCGAACATTTCAGTCCGCAACCCGGGCGCGAAGGCTCGGACGAGCGGCCTGGCTCCCGATCCGCTACCGAGGTCGCCGGCAGCGGAGAAACGGACCTTCGAGCGGCCAAAGGAGAAGCCTGAGCATGTCCACCGCCACCAACGACGCATCGGTCATCGATGTGCGCGAACTCCCGCCGGCCCAGCGCCACCAGAAGATTTTCCAGCTCGTTAACGAGCTGGCGGCCGGGCGCTCCTTCATTCTTGTGAACGATCACGATCCGAAGCCGCTCTATTACCAGCTCGAGGCCGAATATCCGAAGCAGTTCTCCTGGACCTATCTCGAGAGTGGCCCGACCGTGTGGCGGGTCGAGATCGGAAAATTCGCGAAGGCTGCCTGAACATGGGCTCAGTCGGGAGCGAGGCATATCTGCTTCGCTCCTGATTGGCCTGAAGACGAGAGCAAGCCATGATCGGTACATCCGTTTCCAAGTGGACGATGAGCTATTTCGGGGTCGCGCTCCTCGCGCTTCTCGGAGCCGAGTTGCTGATGGTCGCTGGTTTCGGCTTTCCCAGTCAGCCTGTGGCGGCGCCTGAGACCCTGGTCCTTGTTCATCTCGTTGCGGTCGGTTGGCTCAGCCTGCTGCTGTCCGGAGCGCTCATTCAGTTCGTGCCGGTCCTTGTCGCCAAACCGCTCTCCCATCCCGATTTGCCCGCGGTCGCGCTCGGCCTTCTGGTCGCCGGTCTCGCCGGCCTGATGGCCGGCTTTCTCGGCATGGCCGGATTCCACATGGACTCCACATTGTGGCTACCTCTCGGAGCCATCGGCCTCATCGCCGGGTTCACGCTGATTGTGTGGAATCTCGGCCGGACTATCTGGTCGGCGCGGCCCATCAATTTGCCCGCGCGCTTCGTTGCGGTCGGACTCGCGAGCCTCGCCGGCGTCGTCGCATTCGGAACGATCTTCTCCCTTACGCTGAGTGGGTGGACGAGCAACGCGGCGCTTCTTCGCCTCACGGCGGAGGGGATCCCGCTTCACGCCGCGCTGGGCCTCGGCGGTTGGCTGACCTTCACCGCCATGGGCGTGAGCTATCGATTGCTCGCGATGTTCATGCTGTCCCCTGAAGCCGAGCACCGTACGAGCCGTGTCGCCCTTGTGGCGGGCGTCGGGGCCGTCGTGGTTATCGCGATCGGCGGTCCCGTCTGTCTCCTGGTCTTTGGGCGAGCGGTCAGTCACCCGCTGCTCGCTGCGCTTGCGCTCGGGACCGTTAGTCTCGGTCTCTACGGCTACGACATCGTCCGGCTCTATCGGAACCGCAAGCGTCGGAAGATCGAGCTCAACGCGCTGATGGCGGCCTGGGCGCTGGCCTTTCTCGGGCTTGCAAGCCTTCTGTTATTGATCTTGGCGGCGCTCGGCGCGATCGATCGACTTGCCGGCGCGGTGGTGTTTCTCTTCGCCTTCGGCTGGCTCACTGGCCTCGGTCTCGCCAAGCTATACAAGATCGTCGCGTTTCTGACGTGGCTCGAATGCTACGGAGCCCTGCTCGGCAAGCGTCCGACGCCACGCGTGCAGGATCTCGTCGACGAACCGCGCGCGATGCCGTGGTTTCGAATCTATTTCGCAAGCGTCGGTATCGCCGCGATAGCCGCGTTCCTGACGGCTTCGCTTGCCTTTCGGATCGCCGCATTCGGGATGCTCGTCGCAACGATCGGAATATGCGTTCAACTCGTGTCGATCCGCATGCTGAGATCGGTGCCGACATCGATGTTGCCCGGCGAAAAGCACGCAAGGCCGCGATTGCTTCTTCCCAGCCTACAATCACGAAGATGAGGAGATGACAAATGACCCAGGTCCAACATGAACTCGACGTACGGCCGATCCTGCGCGCCGGCGGAGAGCCGTTTGCGGTCATCATGGATACGGTCAAGAATCTCGGCTCCGGCCAGGCTCTGCGGCTGCTCGCCACGTTCGAGCCGGTTCCGCTGTACGGCGTGCTCGCAAAAAAAGGCTTCGCCCATGCGGCGCGAGAGATCGGCGACGGCGACTGGGAGGTGGTATTTACGCCGACCGCTGCCCTTGCCCGTCCTCAAGAGGCGCAGCCCGTTCGGCCGACCGCAGGCAGCGCCGCACCGTCCGCATGGCCCGAGCCTTCGCGCCAACTCGACAATCGCGATCTCGAGCCGCCGGAGCCCATGGTGCGCACGCTCGCGGCAATCGAGGAACTGCGCCCAGGCGAGGTTCTCTCGGCGCTGCTCTGCCGCGAGCCCGTCTTCCTGCTACCCGAACTCAACGAACGCGGGCACGAATGGCGGGGAGCCTTCGAAGCGGACGGTAAGACCTATCGGCTTCTGGTCCGCAAAGGCGCAGGCAAGGAGGCGGCTGCATGAGCGAGGTTGATAGCCGGACGACCCGAGATATCGCCGGTGCCGGATTCGATTATTCGCTGCTCACGCCCGTCACGACGCCCCACGAACAGGTGATCGTGCTGCTGCTCGAGGCCTTGCAGAGACTCGCTGACGCCGGCGAGGTGGATGCGGCCTGCCGCGTCGCCGGGAGGGCTTGTGCTGTACTGCGGCGGAGCGATGCGAGGGGCGAACGCCGGTTCAACGCGCTGCTCCATCGTCTCACGCGCAAGCACGGACCAGTCGAGCAAGCGAATGATTGTAAGCCGTCATTGCCGTGAGCTCACCCCAGAGCGGGAAGTCCGGGAGCCGCGAATCCCGATAATCTTGCAAAATATGCATCTGTCGCATATCTTTACGCTGACATGCCCGCCAACATTTGCAGCCCTCGACCAGCAGCGCAGGGATGATCCATGAGACTGACAAACTTTACCGACTTCGCGTTGCGACTGCTGATGTACGCGGCGGCTCACGAAGACAGGCTGATCACCGTCGATGAGGCGTCCGAAGTCTATGACATCTCGCGCGCACATCTGATGAAGATCACGAATACGCTCACCAGGGCCGGATTTCTGAAGGCGGTACGCGGACGCTCCGGAGGTCTGATGCTGGCGAAGTCACCTCGCAAGATTTGGCTTGGCGACGTGGTTCGCGCCACGGAGCCCGACTTCGCACTGGTCGAATGCTTCGGCGCCGGCAATCAGTGCATTATCACGCGTAGCTGCCGATTGCGCGGCATCCTGCACGAGGGGTTCGAGGCCTTCAGCGCCGTCCTGGACAAGTACACGCTCGCCGACCTGATGCTGAAGCCGAAGGATTTTGGCGTGCGGCCAGCGGCGTGATCGAAAGTCGTAGCGGCGAAGCGTGTCCGGCGTATCCTCCTGGCGAAGACTGAGCGCCACACATTTCCAGATCCACAACTGTCACACGGCTAATCGTCATTGCGAGGAGCCAACGGGTCCGCGCGAAGCGCGGCCCGATGACAGGCTCCGCGACGGAGCAATCGAGAATGCTTTCGCGTCGACGGTCTGGATAGCTTCCGCCTTCGCTCGTTGAGTTTCGGCGGACACGTCGCGTTTTGCGACCAAATTGATTTTCTTGAGCCTAAGGCGGGATGAAGTTAGCTTGAATCGATTTGGGATTCCCAAATCGGGCGATTTCTGATTCACCATGCTGGCTGGGCTGGAGGCCAGCATGGATGGGCAAGCCTTACTCATTGGACTTTAG
>Ga0157369_10008253_pt1 | contig 11939 bp, 11 predicted proteins | sample C25metaG_FD_113461 | JGI IMG/M metagenome (GOLD analysis project Ga0157369, IMG submission 113461) | Corn rhizosphere microbial communities from Kellogg Biological Station, Michigan, USA - C2-5 metaG | ecosystem: Host-associated > Plants > Roots > Rhizosphere > Soil | place: USA: Michigan...
TGCCATCGACGAGCGGGGGCTTGGCCTGTCGGGCGGGCAGCGGCAGCGGCTGGTGCTCGTTCGTGCGCTCCTCGCCGATCCGCAAATCCTGGTTCTCGACGAGCCCACGAGCGCGGTCGATGCCCACACCGAAGCGAAAAACGCCGATGCGCTCGTCAGCAAGAGGGCCGATCGCATGACGATCGTCATGACGACGAGCCCGCTGCTGCTCGACCGCGCCGATCGCGTCGTCCTCATCGAGAACAACCGCGTCGTCGCCGAGGGCAATCACCGCGACCTCCTCACCGACCCGGCGTACCGATCGGTTGTCGAGCGTGACGAGGAGTCGGCATGAGTACGCCGAACGCAGCGCTACTGCCGATCGCCACCGGCGCCGAAGCGCGAGCCCACGCCGCGCAATTGCTGCGTAGCAAGCGGAAACGAGCCACCGGTGTGCTCGTGCTCTACGCGCTCGCCGGTCTGGCCGGTCTCGCCGGGCCACGCCTACTCGGTGAACTCGTGGGTGACGTCCAGCACGGCACCACCCGCGGTCACGTCGACGTTCTTGCGTTGATACTCGGGATTTTCGTTGTGGCGCAGGCAGTTCTGGTGAGGACCGCCCGCTACGCGTCGTCCGTCATCGCCGAAGGCGTCTTCGCGGAGCTACGCGAAGGTTTCCTGCACAAGGTCGTCTCGCTGCCACTCTCGACCGTCGAGCGAGCCGGCACCGGCGACCTGCTCACCCGCATGACGAGCGACATCGACGCGATGTCACGCAGCGTGCGCTTCGCCGTCCCCGAAACGCTGATCGCCACCGCCACAACGTTTCTCACGCTCGTCGCGGCGTTCATCACCGCGCCCCTGGTGGCACTGCCCTGCCTGATCGTCGTGCCGCTGATCTGGGGGGCAACCCGCTGGTATCTCAACCGCGCACCGCGCGGCTACCAACGCGAGCGCCGCGTCTACTCGCGGCTTTTCGCCACGATCACCGAGAGCCTCGAGGGCGGCCGCACCATCGACGCGCTGAGACTGCAACGCCAGCGAATCCGCAAGGGGGACGACGACGTGCGCCGCGCCTTCGTCGCCGAGCGATACACCTTGCAGCTGCGCACGTTCTGGTTTCCCAGCATCGAAGCGGCCTACGTCGTGCCGGTCGTCGCTTGCCTTGCCGTGGGCGGGTTCCTTGCCATCCACGGGCACGCCAGCCTCGCGCAGGTCACCGCCGTCACGCTGTATATGCAGCAGCTCGTCGACCCGCTCGACAGGCTATTGAGCTGGCTCGACGAGCTGCAGATCGCGGCGTCGTCGCTCGCCCGGCTGATCGGAGTCGGTCACGTTCCGGCCGACCGCACCCCGACCGGCGCCACGCCGTCCGGCGAACAACTGCACGCCGACGACGTGCACTTCGCCTATCGCGAAGGTCGCGATGTGCTGCACGGCATCAACCTCGACGTGCGGCCAGGCGAGCGCATCGCCATGGTCGGCCCGAGCGGTGCAGGCAAGAGCACGCTCGGCCGGCTGCTCGCCGGCATCCACGGCCCGCGGCAAGGACGGGTCACGGTGGGCGACGTCGCGCTCGTCGATCTCGAAGTCGACCAGCTGCGACGCGAAGTCGCGCTTGTGACGCAGGAACAGCACGTGTTCGTCGGAACCATCGCCGACAACCTCCGCCTCGCCAAACCCGAAGCGGACGACGACCAGCTGGCCGCCGCCCTCCGTGCCGTCGACGCCGCCGACTGGGTGAACGCGCTGCCCTAGCGAATCGACACGATGGTCGGCTCCGGCGGGCACGTCCTCACACCTGCGCAGTCGCAGCAGATCGCGCTTGCCCGACTCGTGCTGGCAGACCCGCACACCCTCGTGCTCGACGAGGCAACCTCCTTGCTCGACCCCCGAGCGGCCCGGCGGCTCGAACGCTCCCTCGCGGCCGTCGTCACCGGCCGCACGGTGATCGCGATCGCGCACCGGCTGCACACCGCCCACGACGCCGATCGGGTCGCCGTCGTCGTGGATGGCCGGATCGCCGAGCTCGGCAGCCACGACGAGCTGATCGAGGCGGGCGGCAGCTACGCAGGCCTCTGGGCCTCGTGGCACGGCGAAGCTGCCGTCCCAGCACCGGACACTTCGTCTCACATAGTGAACGGCGCTGGACGACAGCCGGTCGGCCGAAGCACACTGGCTCCATGACGCGGTCGGCGTTCTTTTATGGCACGGGCTACTTCTATGAGAAGAGCCCGGTAGCCGTCGACGCCGTCTGATCCAGCAGACACCAAAGACGCCCCGGGCTCACGAGCCCGGGGCGTTTGTCGTCTCCGGACTGTGAGCTTGGAGGCGCCCCAACCGAAAGGCACTCCGATGAACCAGAGCCTGACCGAGACGACGAGCGAGGCGGCGCCCGAAGAAGCCGATGAGGCGGCCGCGCTGATCTCCCAGCTGCGGGAGCAGATCGACGAGGTCGACGCCGAGCTGATCAGCATCGTGCAGCGGCGCATCGCCTTGTCGAAGCAGATCCAGGGCGTGCGGATGTCGCACGGCGGCCCGCGGCGACAGCACTCGCGCGAGCTGAAGATCGTGAACACGTACGTCGAGGGCCTGGGCCGCGGCGGCAGCCAGCTGGCGCTGACGGTGCTCGAACTCTCCCGCGGCCGCGCCTGATCCCGGCACGGCCGCGACTAGGCGGAAACAATTCGCGTCCCACCAAACAATTGGTTCCGCATTGGGCGGCTTGGGACGGGCGACCGCGCGCGGCCGCGCAGCCGCGCGCTTAGTTCGTTGCGACGACCTCGACGCGCTGGAACTCCTTGAGGTCGCTGTAGCCGCAGGTTGCCATCGCCTTGCGCAGCGCCCCCACCAAGTTGGTGGTGCCTTCGGAGTCGGTCGAAGGACCGTAGAGGATCTCGCGCAAGGTGCCGGCGGTGCCTGCGCGATACCGCTGGCCGCGCGGCAGTTCGGTGTGCCGCGCCTCCGCACCCCAGTGCCAGCCCTGTCCCGGCGCCTCGGACGCCCGGGCCAACGGCAGGCCGATCATGACGGCGTCGGCGCCACACGCGACCGCCTTCGCGATGTCGCCGCCCGTACGCATCGCGCCGTCGGCAATCACATGCACGTAGCGGCCGCCGGACTCGTCCATGTAGTCGCGTCGCGCGGCCGCCGCGTCGGAGACCACCGTTGCCATTGGCACTCCAATGCCGAGCACATGACGGGTGGTGTGCGCCGCGCCGCCCCCGACGCCGACCAGAATGCCGGCCGCGCCGGTGCGCATCAGGTGCAGCGCCGCCTGGTAGGTGTACGAGCCGCCGACGATGACCGGCACGTCGAGGTCGTAGATGAACCGCTTGAGATTCAACGGTTCGGCGCGACTCGAGACATGCTCGGCAGACACGGTCGTGCCGCGGATGACGAACAGATCGACGCCGGCTTCTAGCACCGCCTTGTGATACTGCGCGGTGCGCTGGGGCGAAAGCGCGGCCGCCGTCACAACACCGGCATCGCGAATCTGCTTGATCCGCGCGCCGATCAGTTGCTCCTTGATCGGCTCGGCGTAGATCTCACGCATGCGCTGGACGACGTCGGCCTCGGGCAGCTGCGCAATCTCGTCGAGATACGGCTTGGGGTCGTCGTAGCGGGTCCATAGGCCCTCGAGGTCGAGCACGCCGAGGCCACCTAGCCGGCCGATCTCGACGGCGGTCTCGGGCGAGACGACGCTGTCCATGGCGCTGGAGACGATCGGCGCCTCGAAGCGGTAGGCGTCGATCTGCCAGGCGACCGAAACCTCTTCGGGGTCGCGGGTGCGCCGTGACGGCACGATCGCGATCTCGTCGAACCCGTACGCCCGGCGCGCGCTTTTGCCCATGCCGATCTGAACTTCGGCCACCAAGAAGCCCTTCTAGATAAGAGAAACCTCAGCGCGAGTGGTAGTTCGGCGCTTCGGTGGTCATGTGGACGTCGTGCGGGTGCGACTCCTTCAAACCCGCAGCGGTGATGCGCACCAGCTTGGCTTCCTGCATCGTCGCGATGGTCGCGGCGCCGCAATAACCCATCGCCGAGCGAAGGCCGCCCACCAGTTGATGCACCACGGCACCAAGCGGGCCACGATAGGGCACCTGGCCCTCGATGCCTTCTGGCACCAGCTTGTCGTCGGACAGGACGTCGTCCTGGAAGTACCTGTCCTTGCTGTAAGAACGGGCCTCGCCGCGCGACTGCATGGCCCCGAGAGACCCCATGCCGCGATAGCTCTTGTACTGCTTGCCGTTGATGAAGATGAGCTCACCGGGGCTCTCCTCGACGCCGGCCAGCAGGCTGCCGAGCATCACGGCGTCGGCCCCGACCGCGATCGCCTTGGCGATGTCGCCGGAGTACTGCAGGCCGCCGTCGCCGATGACCGGCACGCCAGCGGTGCGGCACACCTGCGCGGCGTCGTAGATGGCGCTGACCTGTGGCACACCGACGCCGGTGACCACGCGCGTCGTGCAGATCGACCCCGGCCCGACACCGACCTTCACGCCGTCGGCGCCCGCCTCGACCAGCGCCTGGGCGCCTTCACGCGTAGCAATATTGCCGCCGATGACGTCGACGCTGACGTCGCGCTTCAGCCGCGAAACCATTTCGAGGACGGCGGTCGAGTGGCCGTGCGCGGTGTCGACGACCAGGATGTCGACGCCGGCGTCGACCAGCGTGCGCGCCCGCTTGTACGACTCGTCGCCGACGCCCACCGCGGCCGCGACGAGCAACCGCCCAGCAGAATCCTTGCTGGCATTGGGAAATTGGTCGCGCTTGGTGAAGTCCTTCACTGTGATGAGACCGCGTAGCCGGCCACTTTCGTCGACCAGGGGCAGCTTTTCGACCTTGTGCTTTCGAAGCAGCGCCAGCGCGTCGTCGTCCGACACACCAACGGGAGCGGTGACGAGGGGCATTGGGGTCATGACGTCGCGCACCGGCCGCGAAAAGTCGGTCTCGAAGCGGATGTCGCGGTTGGTGACAATGCCGACCAGCACGCCCGAGCCGTCGACGACGGGCACCCCGGAGATGCGGTAGTGAGCGCAGAGGCGGTCGACGTCCGCCAGCGTGTCGTCGGGTGAACAGGTGACGGGATTGGTGATCATTCCCGCTTCGGACCGCTTGACGAGGTCGACCTGGGCCGCCTGCTCCTCGATTGACAGGTTTCGGTGCAGGACGCCGACGCCGCCCTGGCGGGCCATCGCGATGGCCATGCGCGCCTCGGTGACGGTGTCCATCGCGCTCGAAAGCAGGGGGACGCGAAGGGAGATGTTGCGGGTGACGCGGGTCGAGGTGTCGACCGCGCTGGGGATCACATCGGACGCCGCAGGGAGCAGCAGGACGTCGTCGTAAGTAAGGCCGACGGTTGCGAATTTCTCGGGCAGCGATTCGGTCAACGCAGTCCTCCGGGGCGGTGAAAGACCATGTTAGCGGGCACGCGTGGAACCACCGGAGTTACGCTCCGAGGATGCACGAGGAAGCGAGCGAGCCGCTCTCGCCGGAGGATCGCGAGGAGATACTCGTCGACCTCGAAGATCTCGAGGTGTTCCAGGCACTGCTCGAGCCGCGCGGGGTGCGCGGCCTGGTCGTCGACTGCGCCGACTGCGAAACCGAGCACTACTTCGAGTGGGAGCTACTTCGCGGCAACCTGCGGCACCTGCTCGACGTCGGCAGCACTCGCGTGCACGAGCCGGCGTTCGACCCCGATCCGGCCGACTACGTGAGCTGGGACTACGCCCAAGGCTTTGCTGACGCCACGCTCGACGCGGCCGAGCACGAGGACCGGTCTTAGCGGACCAGGCCGCTGCGAAACCCCAGCGCGACAGCCTGGGCCCGGTCGTTCACGCCGAGCTTGCGGAACAGCCTGCGCGCGTGGGTTTTCACGGTGTCCTCGGAGAGGAACAGCTCGCGGCCGATCTCGTTGTTGGTCTTGCCGCGGCTCATTCCGTCGAGCACCTGCCGCTCGCGCTCTGTGAGGGGCGGGTCGATCGGGGGCAGTGCCGCGTGTCCGTTCGTCGCATGGGTGCCGTTCGAAACGCGGTGCACGCCGGCGTCGACGACGACGTGGGCGAGGGCAGCGCACAGTTCTTCGACCGAGACGTCTTTGGTGAGGTAGCCGCGCGCCCCGCCGGCCATGGCCTGCGCCAGCTGATCGTGATCGGCGCCACCGGCGAGCATGACGACGTTGGCGCCCGGGTGGGCGGCGACAAGGCGCCGCGCGGTCTCGGGCCCGCCGAGGTCGGGCATCGCAACATCGAGAAGGACGAGCGCCGGGAGTTCGGCGGCGTACCGCACGAAGGTCTCGGCACTGGTGTCAGCGGTGGCGACACGGTCGACACCGGGCACAGCGGCGACATACCGGCGCAAGTGGTCGCGGAAGCGCCGATGATCGTCACAGATGAGAACCGTCGTCACCAGCGTTCGCCCGTCTCCGTGATCAGTCTGGATTAGCCTCGTGCACGGCCCTGGGTGGGCCACCTGAGACAGTCATCGGCATGGTTCGGCGGAACCATGAGCCGCGCAGGCGCTATTCCGTTACGCCGAACAGCCCAATTCCCGGACAACCGGGCGACTAAATCGAGAGCAACGCCTCTATATCGGGCCTTGCAAGCCATTCTTCGCGAACGTCATCAGGGAGATCGCCTGCGATCGAGAGGACGGCGGACCGGGCAGCCTGCAGGCTCCGGGCGCTCGTGGCTGGGTCTTCCTCGGCGAGCATGGCTCCGACGAGTGCGCGAGCCGGCCAGATCAACGGCGTGGTGCCGAGCTGTTCGGCGAGCGTCGCGGCGCGGCGCAGCGTGGTGAGCGTCTCCGGCGCACCCGATTGCGCCTGGGCGACGCCGAGGAACAGCAAACCCTTGGCGACGTGCCGGGGCGCGCGGGCGAGTTCGGCCCGGTCGATCGCCTCGCCAGCCGCTTCCTGGGCGCCCTCAGGGTTTTCTTCCAGCAATGCGATCTCGGCCCGTACCCAGTCGAGCCGCACGCGCTGCCGCCACCAGTCCGGGTGCGCTTCGACGAGGGCCGCCGCCACGCCGAGCTCGGTCTGCGCGATGTCGCGCTCTCCGAGCCCGACCGCGTCGGAGGCCAGACCGAGCCGGCAGTCGAACACGGCCTCGTCGAGGCCGGGGATCGCGTCGGCCGCGGTCAGCCCGAGCGCGTCGAAGTCCCACGCCGTGGTGTGCCGCCCGAGCTGGCGGTGCACGCTGGCCACGGTGGCCGCGCCAAGTGCTCCGAAAAGCCTCAGCTCGGGGGCGGTTTCCTCACCGGCGAGGGCCGCGCGCAGCGGCCCCATGACGCCGCCGAGGAGGGTCAGGGCGGTACCGAACCGACCCCGCGCCGCCTGGGCGACCCCGAGCAACCAGCTCGCCGCGGTCGCCTCCGCTGTGCGCCCGCTCGCGTTCGCCAGGTCAACGGCCTGCTCGAGCGCGGTGACGGCGGTTCCGGGCGGGCCGTGGAACGTCGCGCGCTCACCCTTCGCGAGCAGCGTGGCGAGTTCGTCAGACGAGGGGGACGACGGGGCCGACACGACTTCGGTCTCACCGTCCACTCCGACGCACCTCCCGCGAGGGTTTTAAGGCAGGCAGCCATGACCCCGTCCGCGGGGTTGTAGAGCGGACGTTACTGCAGCGGACGACGCAGCGAGCCGCGAATCGCTGCGGTACGGCCGGTCGCCAGCTCGAATTGGTCGGACGGCGGGCATTGGACTGCGCCGACAGGCGGCCGGTCAAGCTCCGAGCGGACGCCGTTCAGCTGTGTCGGCGGCCTGTGCCCTGATCCGCGAGCCGACCGCCGCCAGCACCTTCACTGCAACCTGGGGCTCCTCCCGCAGCAACGACGAGAATTCGCCACCCGACAACACAAACACTGACATCGGCGTCTTCGTGGTAACGGTTGCCGTCCGCGGGCCACCACCAAGTAGGGCGAGTTCGCCGAAGAACCCGCCTTCGCGCACGGTCGCCACTTCAGTGCCCGCGATGTCGACCGAGGCTTCTCCGTCGATCACGATGAAGAACTCCGAGCCCGACTCTCCCTCGCGGCAAAGCACCTTGCCAGCCCCGACGTCGACGCGCACGCACAGCTCGCCGACGCGCCGCAGGTGGCGTCGGTTGAGCTCAGCGAAGAGCGGCACACCGGCCAGCAGGTCCAACTTGGGATCTTGAGCTGCCTTCAGCATGGATGCCTCCCGGGGCCGGCTGACATCAGCATGGCCGCTTCCGAGCGGCACCGTAGCAGTTCGGCGAACTCCGCGCCGCTGAGCGAGACTCAGTGTGGACTCGCCGTTCTTGTGGACCATCGCGGTTGTGCCAACGCTGCTGAGGTCCACAAGAACGGCGACATGCCGGCAGTCGACGTCCGGACGCTGCCGCCTGCCTGCGTTAAGGCCGTTTCTCGCATCAGAACAAGGTGACTCAAACGCAAAGCGGCTGGGAAGCACAGCTTCCCAGCCGCTCGAGCAACCCCGGTGTCAGTGTGTGTGACCGCCAGGCCCGTGGCTGTGGCCGTGCCCATGCCCGTGACCGTGGCCGTTCGCCTGCGCGCCTTCGGGCTTGTCGACGACCAGGGTCTCGGTCGTCAGCAGCAGGCTCGCGATCGATGCAGCGTTGGCCAGTGCAGAGCGGGTGACCTTGACGGGGTCGATCACACCCTGTGCGAGCAGGTCGCCGTACTCGCCGGTCGCTGCATTCAGCCCGTTGTTCACCTCGAGACCGGCAACGCGGTTGACCACGACGTAGCCCTCATGCCCGGCGTTCTCGGCGATCCAGCGCAGTGGCTCGACGGCCGCCTTGCGGACGATGGCCGCGCCGGTTGCCTCGTCGCCCGACAACTGCAAACGATCGATGGCGGACGCCGCGTGCACGAGCGCGGAACCACCCCCCGCGACGATGCCCTCCTCGACCGCCGCACGGGTGGCCGAGATGGCGTCTTCGAGGCGATGCTTCTTCTCCTTCAGCTCGAGCTCGGTAGCTGCGCCGACTCGGATCACCGCGACGCCGCCGGCCAGCTTGGCGAGCCGCTCCTGCAGCTTCTCGCGGTCCCATTCGGAGTCGGTGCGCTCGAACTCGGCGCGCAGCTGCCGCACCCGCTCGTCGACTGCTTCGGTGGTGCCGCCGCCCTCGACGATCGTTGTGTCGTCCTTGGTGACCGTGACCCGGCGTGCGGTGCCCAGCACCTCGAGACCGATCTCTTCGAGCTTCAGGCCGACGTCGCTCGACACGACCTGGCCGCCGGTGAGGATCGCCATGTCCTGCAGCATCGCCTTGCGGCGGTCGCCGAAGCCCGGCGCCTTGACGGCGACCGAGGTGAACGTGCCGCGGATCTTGTTGACGACCAGGGTCGAGAGCGCCTCGCCGTCGACGTCCTCGGCGATGATCAGCAACGACTTGCCGGCCTGGATCACCTTCTCGAGCAGCGGCAGCAGCTCAGCGATGGCGCCGATCTTCCCTTCCTGGAACAGGATCAGCGGGTTCTCGAGCACCGATTCCATGCGCTCGGTGTCAGTGACGAAGTACGGCGAGATGTAGCCCTTGTCGAACTGCATGCCCTCGGTGAACTCGAGGTCAGTGCCCATCGTGGTCGACTCTTCGACGGTGATCACGCCGTCCTTGCCGACCTTGTCGAAGGCATCGGCGATCAGCGAGCCGACTTCTTTGTCCTGCGCCGAGACGGCAGCGACGTTGGCGACGTCGTCCTTGCTCACAACCTCGCGTGCGACCGCGAGCAGCTGGTCGGAGACAGCCTCGACCGCGGCATCGATGCCCTTCTTCAGCGACATCGGGTTCGCGCCCGCGGTCACGTTGCGCAGGCCCTCACGAACCATGGCCTGGGCGAGCACGGTCGCCGTGGTGGTGCCGTCACCCGCGACGTCGTTGGTCTTGGTCGCAACTTCCTTCGCGAGCTGCGCGCCCAGATTCTCGTTGCGGTCGTCGAGTTCGATCTCCCTGGCGATCGTCACGCCGTCGTTGGTGATCGTCGCGTTGCGGGTGCCCGACGCCAGAAGCACGTTGCGGCCCTTGGGACCGAGCGTGACCTTGACGGCGTTCGCGAGCGCGTCGACACCGCGCTGAAGCGAGGCACGGGCGTCCTCGTCGTACTGCAGGATCTTGGGCATTTCGCGGGAAGTCCTCTCAGCGGAGCAGGTCGATCGGGGGCAGGGCGATCAATGGCGCCGCCCCGGGCCTGTCAGGCTCCGGGGCGGCAGCACATCGTGTGGTGCGGTGACTTACTTCTCGATGACAGCGAGGACGTCGCGCGCCGAGAGAACGAGGTACTCCTCGTTGTTGTACTTGACCTCGGTGCCGCCGTACTTGCTGTACAGGACGCGGTCGCCCTCCTTGACGTCGAGCGGGATGCGCTGACCGTCTTCGAACCGGCCAGGGCCGATGGCGAGCACGATGCCCTCCTGCGGCTTCTCCTTGGCGGTGTCGGGGATCACGAGACCGGACGCCGTCGTGGTCTCGGCCTCGACGGCCTGCACGACGATGCGGTCTTCGAGCGGCCGGATGGCAACCTTGGAGCTGGTGGCGGTCGTCACTTTGTGACTCCCCCTCCTCATGTGTTTGGACTGTCGGACATAAAGCGGCCGCAGTCAGCGGCCTGCCGTCGCGGGGGTCAGGCCGAGTGCTTGCGAGCCGTGAGGCTTGTGAGTTGGCACACTCGAACCGAGAGTGCCAACACCACCCGAAGACTATGCCGGGCTTAGCACTCCGTCAACCCGAGTGCCAGGCTGGCGCGGTTGAGACGATCACAGCGTGGACGTCGAGAGCTTCCGTGCGCTGCTGGGCGGCACCGGCCTTGCGGCCGTGGGCCGGGCAAGGGCGGCGCTGGACGCCGGAGCGGAGCCGCTGGCGGTTGCGACCGACGTCCGGCAAGCGTTTCCCGATCTACCGCACGAGGTGGCGGCAGCGGCCGTCACGCAGGCGAAGCTTCGCCGCCGGGCCCGAGCCAAGTTCGGCGACCTCGCCGACCGGATGTGGTTCACGGCGGACGGCGTGGAACAGGCGACCCGGGCCGAGGTGGCGGCTCACCGAGCTGCGCGATTCGCCGCACTAACGGCAGCGCTCGACCGGCCACCGCGAGTCGCCGATCTGTGCTGCGGGATCGGTGCCGACCTGCACGCCATCGTGTCCGCCGGCTGTGAGGTGACCGGGTTCGACCGCGACCCGCTCACCGCTGCGGTGGCCAAGGCCAACATCGAAGCTCTCCACCTTCAGGCAACGGTCGAGTGCCTCGACGTCGAGGCACTCGACCGCACCGGGTTCGACGCCGCCTTTCTCGATCCGGCACGACGTCATGCTGGCCGCCGCACGTTCGACGTCCGCGACTACTCGCCGCCATGGCCGTATGTCGTGGATTTGCTGGCCTCGATGCCGTCCGGGGTCAAGGTCGGTCCAGGGGTTCCGCACCACCTCGTGCCGGCGGGCGTCGAGGCCGAGTGGGTGTCCTTCGGGGGCGGGCTCAAAGAAGCGGTGTTGTGGTCGGCGTCCCTCGCGACCCCGGGCGTGCGAAGGCGCGCGACTGTGCTGCCCGGCGGCGAATGCCTGGTGGCCCGCGGTGAGCACGTCGAGGTGAAGGTTGCTGCGCCGCGGCGGTACCTCTACGAACCCGACCCGTCCGTCGTTCGGGCACATCTGGTCGCCGATGTCGCCGAGCGGGTCGGCGGCGCGTTGCTCGACGCAACGACCGCCTACGTGACGAGCGATTCGCTGGTGTCGACACCGTTCGCCAGAGCGTTCGAGATCTCCGAGGTCATGCCGTTCTCGCTGAAGCGGCTTCGTCAGGAGCTACGCGCTCGCGGCATTGGTGCGGTCACGATCATGAAGCGCGGGTCGGCGGTGGACGTCGAACAGTTGCGGCGTGACCTGAAGCTGTCGGGCGATCAGCACATCGTCGTCGTCCTCGCATTGGTCGCCGGACGGCGTTGCGTTCTGCTCGCTCAGCCGGTTACGTGAGGTCTCGCCGGGCAA
>Ga0157369_10008257_pt1 | contig 11937 bp, 11 predicted proteins | sample C25metaG_FD_113461 | JGI IMG/M metagenome (GOLD analysis project Ga0157369, IMG submission 113461) | Corn rhizosphere microbial communities from Kellogg Biological Station, Michigan, USA - C2-5 metaG | ecosystem: Host-associated > Plants > Roots > Rhizosphere > Soil | place: USA: Michigan...
ACCTCTGCTGCATCCCCGCGGATGTTCACTTGCCCAGGATCGCCTTCAGCTCGTGCTCGAAGCCGCCGTGCTCGATCGAGCAGTGCATGCCGCACTCCTTCGGCGCGTTCGTCTCCCACCACCAGCGGCCGGCGCGGTCGTCCTCGCCCGGTGCGATCGCACGCGTGCAGGGTGCGCAGCCGATCGACGTGTAGCCCTGCGCGTAAAGCGCATGCACGGGCACGTCGTGCTCGCGCAGGTACGCCCACACTTCGCGTTTCGTCCACTCGGCGAGCGGGTTGAGCTTGACGATCGCGCCGTGATCGTGGTCGATCTCGACCTTGCGGATGTTCGTGCGCGTCGCCCACTGATCGCGGCGGAGGCCGGTCACCCACGCGTCGAGGCCGTCGAGGTGCCCGGTCAGCGGCTGCACCTTCCGGACGTTGCAGCAGAGCAGCCGGTTCTCGACCGACTCCGTCATCAAGTCGAGCCCCTTGGCCGCGACCATGCGCGCGAGCTGGCCCGGATCGGGCTCGAGCACGTCGAGGTTCAGGCCGGGATAGCGCTCGCGCAGCGCCGCGATCAGGTCGTGCGTCTCCTGCGGCAGCCGACCGGTGTCGACGGTGAACACGCGCACCGAGGGATCCAGGGAGTACGCCATGTCGATCAGCGCAACATCGTCCGCCTGGAACGCCGCGGAGATCGCGATGTTCTCGAACTCTTCGAGGGCCCACTCGAGCAGCGCCTGCGGCTCCTCTCCCTCGAACCGAATCGACAGCTCACCTGCATCGAGCTCATCGAGCCAAACCGTCATGCGGCCACCTTCCTCTTCACGACGGGCTCGAGGCCGGCGAGCACGCCGAGCTCCTCGTCCGTCAGTCGTCGTTGGAACTCGGTGAACGATTCGCGGTCCCCGCGCTGTTCGAGCCAGCCGCGCACGAGGCCTTCGACCGCTCCCTCGAGCGACACGCTCGGCACGCGCCGGAAGAGCGAGGTGCCGATCCGCGAGCCGCTGCCGCGAACGAAGATGTCGTATGCGGGGATGCGGTTGCCGTCGTCGTCCTTGCCGGTCGTCGCCTGGAAGCCGAGATCGCCGATCCAGTGCTGCGCACACGAGTGCGGGCAGCCGTCGAGGTTGAGACGCAGCTCGGCGATCCGATCGCCGAACTCCGACTCGAGATGCTCGACCAGCTCGCGCAGGCGCTCCTTCGTCTCGCCGACCGAGAAGTTGCAATGCGGCTCGCCGGTGCACGCGATCGAGTTCGCCCACACCTCGTTCGTCGTCAGCGGCAGACCCAGCTCGTCGAGGCGCGCGAGCGTGGTGTCGACGTCGCGCACGCCGGTGACGATCAGGTTCTGCTGCCGCGTCAGGCGCACGTCGCCGCCGAAGGACTCGACGAGGTCTGCGACGGCGATCAGCTGGTCTCCCGACGAGAGGCCGAGAGGAACGGGAACGCCGATGTAGCTCAGTCCGTCCTTCTGCGCGTGCACGCCGATGTGGTTCGACGGACGCGCCTCGACCGGCGGCAGCTCGAAACGCTCGAGCGTGCGGCCGAGCTTCGCCTCGACGCGCTCGAGCATCCCTGCGGTCCCGATGTCGTCGACCATGAACTTCAGCCGCGCCTTGACGCGGGACATGCGGTACTTCAAGTCCTCGCTCCACACGGAGGTGACCGCACCGAGGATCTCGTTCGCCTGCTCCTTCGGCACGAACACGCCGAGCTCGCGCGCGAGGCGCGGCACCGACGAGAGGCCGCCGCCGACGAGCACCGCGTAGCCCTCGCGCCCGTCGTCGACCACGCCGACGAGCGAGACGCAGTTGATCTCCGGCAGGTTGCAGCGATCGGGGCACGACGCAATCGAGTACTTGTGCTTGCGCGGGAGATTCGCCCACGCGGGATTGCCGTAGAACTCCGCCGTCGCCGCGTCGAGGGTCGGTGTCGAGTCGAAGAGCTCGTCGGCGGCGATCCCCGCAACCGGGCAGCCGGTGATGTTGCGCACGGTGTCGCCGCAGCCGCCGGCGCTCGTGATTCCCGCCGCCTCGAGCTCCACGAAGACGTCGGGGAGCGAGCCGAGCTCGAGCCAATGCAGCTGGATGCATTGCCGCGTCGTCAACTCGGCGTCGCCGCGCCCGTAGCGGTTCGAGACCTCGCCGATCGCGCGCAGCTTCGCGGGCGTCAGGATCCCGCTCGGGATCTTCACGCGGAGCATGAAGGTCCCGATCTTCGGCTTGTCGTGGTAGAGGCCCCACCACTGCAGGCGGACGATGTTCTCCTCCGCCATCCGCTCGTAGCCGTCGGCGATCAGCGCGGGCAGCTCGTCCCGGATCGCGAGCGGCGGGGTGTCGCGCTTGATCCGCTCGACCGAGTTCCGCTCGTAGACGGACTCCCACGTGGCCTCCATCCCGCGAGGCTAGTTGGCATTACTTTACTTTGGAAAGTGCGTTGTTCGGTTACAGCAGGACGAGCCTGTCCCTGTGCACGGCCTCGACGCCGGGGACGAGATCGGCCGCGTCGACGGCGGCGATCCCGCGGGCGAACGGCTCCCCATCGGGCCCGACGAGCTCGACCCCGTCGCCGGCCCGGAAGCCCCCGTCGACCGCCGTGATCCCGACGGCGAGCAGGCTTGCACCCCCTTCGACGACGGCGCGGCGCGCGCCGGCATCGACGACGATCCGGCCGCTGATCCGCTTCCCGTGGCGGAGCCAGAGCTTGAACGCGGGCGCGCCCCCGGCGGCGGCGAAGCGGGTGCCGCCCGCGGCGAGCAGCTCGTCCAACGGCGCCTCGCCGCCGATCACCGTCGGAATCCCGGCTGCAGCCGCGAGCTCGGCGGCCGCGACCTTGCTCTCCATGCCGCCGCGCCCGAACGCGCTGCGCGCGCCGAAGACGGCCGTGCGCGCTTCGGCGCCGTCCTTGATCACGACTCCTTCGCGCAGGACACCGGGCACCGACGTCAGCAACACGAGCACTCGCGCGCGGAGCAGCACCGCGACCTGCGCGGCGAGCGCATCGTTGTCCCCGAAGCTGATCTCGTCGGTTGCGGTCGCGTCGTTCTCGTTGACGACCGGGACCGCAGGCCGGGCGAAGAGTGCGTTGAAGGCGGCGCGGATGTTCACGTACGCGCGGCGGTCCGCGAGGTCACCGCTCGTCAACAGGATCTGCGCGGCGTCGAGCCCGTGCGGACGCAGCGCGTCCTGCCATGCACGCTGCAACGCCGCCTGGCCGAGCGCCGACGCGGCCTGCAGGCGCGGCAGCGACGACGATCGCTTCTCGCCCGCGAGGCCGAGCGCGATCGCGCCGGACGACACGACGCAGACCGGCGTGCCCTGGGCGACGATCCCCGCCAGCTCGCCGGCGCGCCGGCGTAACAACGCGCGCCGCGGGCGGCCGCGCTCGTCGACGACGAGCGCCGAGCCGAGCTTGACGACGAGCGGGCTCTTCACGGCGTGACGCGGTACTGACGCAGATACAGATCTCGGTAGGTCACCGGCCCGCGCGGCCCCGGCACGCGGTCGACGTTGATTCCCGTCTCCGGCGAGCCGGTCAGCTTGAAACCGTCGGTCAACCGGGTCGTCGCGTTCCAGTACGCCGCGGTGCCGCGGTACGAATCGAGGAAGGCGTGCGCGGCGCTCTCGTCCTCAGTGACGATCGAGGCCGCGAGGCCGCTCGTCTCGTCGTTCGCCACGCGCACCGCTTCGTCGACGCCGCCGACGACACGCACGGTGACGGATGCGATGCGGTCGCGCTCGTTCGCCCATTCACGCAACTCGTCGCGGAGCTCGAATCCCTGCAACGCGTCGTGCGGAACGAGCGCCTCGTCGTCCACGAGCAGGAGGTTGAGCCGATTGCAGACGCCGAGCCGGTCGAGGCTCCCGCGGACGACCTCGTCCACCTTTGCCGGATCGGCGGCACGATGGACGTAGAGGACACCGCCTCCTTCCGCGTGCGCGAGCACACGAACACCGTGCCTCGCCGCCTCACGCGCGAGCATCGCCGTCGTCTCGCCACTGCCGCGGAGGATGACGAGCGGCAGGACGTGAGGGAGCGAAACGAGAAGGCGCGCGCCCTCGTGCTCCGGCGTGCGCACGAGCCCGATCGCCTCCGGCGGGAGGCCGGCGTCTGCGAGCGCCGGGCGAAGCACGTCGTCGATCAGCACCGTCACCGTCCGCAGCGCTGCGCCGCCGGTGCGGAGGATGCCGCCGTTGAGCGACTTCAGGAGCTGGCCCGCGACGTCGACTGCGACGTTCGGCCTCGCCTCGAAGTTCGCGCCGACGACGCCGATCGGAATGCGTCGCACCTCGACGTGCAGGCCGTCCTCGAGCTCCCAGCCGTCCTCCACCCGCTCCAGCGGCGGCAGCTCGACGAGTTGCGCCAGCTGCTCGGCGAGCGCGTCGACGTCGAGCCGCAATCGGTCTCGCAGGCCTTCGTCGAGCGTCGCCGCGGCCGCGAGATCGGCGTCGTTCGCGGCGTCGATCGCCGACCGCCGTGTGTGGACGAGCTCGGCCGCCCGCGCGAGCGCGCGCGTGACTCCCTCGTCGTCGAGGGCCGCGACCGCCGCACGCGCAGCACGAGCTTCCTGCTCGATCTGCTCTCTCATCCCGTGTTCCTCAGGCCCGCGGCGATGCCCGCGATCGAGCGGAGGAGCGCCGGCTCGAGCGACTCCTCGCCGGCGCGATAGCGCGCGAGCAGCTCCACCTGGATCGCGTTCATCGGATCGACGTAGGGGTTTCGCACCCGGATGGAACGCTGCACGACGGGATGCCGGTCGAGCAACTCGTCGGCCTCGACGATCTCGAGCACGCACGCCACCGTGCGTTCGTGCTCGGCAGCGATCCGCGGCCACAGCGAGGCATCGTCGACGAGGGCGAGGTAGTCGGCGGCGATCTCCATGCTCGACTTGGCGAGGGTCATCTCGAGGTTCTGCACGAGCGTGCGGAAGAACGGCCACTGCCGATAGAGCTCGCGCAGCGCATCGAGGTCCGCCGTCTCGAACGCGGTGCCGCAGCCGTACCACGAGGGCAGCAGACAGCGGTTCTGCGTCCAGGCGAACACCCATGGGATGGCACGCAGCGAGGCGAGGTACTCGGAACCTTCGTGCCGCCTCGCCGGTCGCGAGCCGATGTTCAACAGCGCCAGCTCGTCGACCGGCGTGAACGCGCGGAAGAAGTCGACGAACCCGGGCGCGGCGACGAGGTCGCGGTACACCGCCGAGGAACGCTCGGCCAGCCCGGGGAGCGGCCCGGCGTCGATGCGAGGCTCGACGCCTGCCGCCGCGAGCAACGTCGCCGCGAGCGCCGCCTCGAGATTGTGGTACGCGAGCTGCGGCAACCCGTACTTGAACGCGATCGTCTCGCCCTGCTCGGTCAGCTTCAGCCGGCCCGGCGGCTCGCCCTGCGGCGTCGCGAGGATCGCGTCGAACGTCGGTCCGCCGCCGCGTCCGGCGCTGCCGCCGCGGCCGTGGAAGATCGTCAGCTCCGCTCCTCGGCGGTGCGCCGCCTCGCCGAGGGCGACGAGGGCTTCGCGAATCTCCCACTGGGCCGCGAGATAGCCGGCGTCCTTGGCAGAGTCGGAGTAGCCGACCATCACCTCTGCACAGCCGAGCTCCTCGTAGATGCGCGGTGCAGCGCGGAGCGTGTCCACCGACTCGAACAGCGGCACGACGTTCGGAGCCGGCGTCAGCGCAGCGACCCGCCGAACGTCGTCAGCGCTCGTCGTGCCGGAGACGATCACCGTCTCGCCGGCGGCGGCGAGCAGGCCGCGGATCCGTTCGTCGGGGTCGTGCACGTCGCGGGCGTGCACGCGCACCTCGACCGGCGCGAGCTCGAAGCCGAACAGCTCGACGCGACGGCGCAGCGCCGCGAGCTCCGCGTCTGCGAGCCGCGACCCGCGGTTCGCACGGAGGCTGCGGTCGAGCACATCGAGGTCGGCAAGCAGGTCGTTCGCGCCGGCATACGCATCGGTGTCGAGCCGGTGCCAGACGAAGCTGAGCTTCCGCCGGTACGGCTCGTCGGCGTTCTGGTCGCCGATCGCGCGCGCGTAATCCGGCAGCGCCGCCTCGTCGGCGGCGATCGACCGCAACAGCTCCTCGCTCACCGCCGTCAGCCGCGACGAGACACCGAGCGAGGCTGCGAGCTCCCGCACCTCGGCGCGGTAGCGAAGCCGGAGCAGCTCGCGCGCGCGGCGGCGCGCTTCCTCGAGCGTGTCGGCGCTCGTCAGCGGATTGCCGTCTGCATCGCCGCCGATCCACGTCCCGAAGCGGAAGGGCGCCGGCGCCCCGGGGACCCGCCGGCGGAAGTCGGCGAGCAGGCGCTCGGCCGCGTCGATCAGCGACTGCTCGAAGAACCAGTGGCCGTTGCGGATCTCGTCGACGACACGCGGCCTACGCGTGCGCACCTCGTCGGCCTGCCAGAGCGTCGTGATCTCGGCGAGCAGCGCATCGCGTGCGTCGTCCGCCTCGAGGAGCGCCGCGATGCGCCCGTGCGCCGCCAGCACGGTACGCCGCGCCGCCTCGGTCGGATGGGCGGTGAGCACGAGCCCGAGGGAGACCTGCGGGACGTCGTCGAGCTCCTCGAACGCCGCAGCGAGCGACTCGCGGGCGACGCGGTCCTCCGAGGCGTACTCGCGGCGCCTGCGGATCCGGTGCTGCTGCTCGGCGACGTTCGCGAGCTGGAAGTAGAGCGCGAACGCGCGCAGCACGCTCGTCTGCCGCTCGAGCGGCAGGCCGGCGACGGCAGCTCGCAGCTCGTCCCGCGGCCCGCCCGCTCGGGCAGAGCGGGACAGCGCGCGGACACGCTCGACGTCCTCGAGCAGCCCTTCGCCTTCCTGCTCGACGAGGACCCGGCCGAGCAGGTCGCCGAGGAGGCGGACGTCCTCGCGCACGGCCATGTGTCCAGCCTACGACGAAAGGCGCTGCAAACCGGACAATCCTGCGACGCCGGGCGAGGGCCGCGCTAGCGTGGACGCATGGGCCGGACACTGGTCGACAAGGTGTGGGAGAGCCATGTCGTCCGCCGCTCGGAAGGGGAGCCGGACCTCCTCTACATCGATCTCCATCTCGTCCACGAGGTGACGTCGCCGCAGGCGTTCGAGGGCCTGCGGCTCGCGGGACGGCGCGTGCGCCGGCCCGACCTCACGGTCGCGACGATGGACCACAACGTCGCCACCGGGGACGACGCGCCGCCCGATCCGTTGTCGCAGCAGCAGCTGGACACGCTGCGGAGAAACTGCGAGGAGTTCGGCGTGCCCCTGTACGCGACGGGGTCTGGGCGCGAAGGGATCGTGCACGTGATCGGCCCGGAGCTCGGCCTGACGCAGCCCGGGCGCACGATCGTCTGCGGGGACTCGCACACCTCGACGCACGGCGCCTTCGGCGCCCTCGCCTTCGGGATCGGCACGTCCGAGGTCGAGCACGTGCTCGCGACGCAGACGCTGCCGCAGCGGCAGCCGAAGTCGCTGCGGATCGATTTCGCCGGCGAGCCCGCGCCCGGCGTCGGTGCGAAGGACTACGTGCTCGCTGCGATCGGCCTCATCGGCGTCGACGGCGGCGTCGGGCACGTGATCGAGTACGCCGGCCCGGCGATCGAGGCGCTCTCGATGGAGGGCCGCATGACGATCTGCAACATGTCGATCGAAGCAGGAGCGCGCGCCGGTCTGATCGCTCCCGATGAGACGACGTACGCGTATCTCCGCGAGCGCGGGGTGCCGTTCGACGAGCGCTGGCGACACCTGCGCTCGGACCCGGACGCCGAGTACGACAAGCGCTTCGAGATCGACGTCTCCGCGATCAGGCCGCAGGTGACCTGGGGGACGAATCCCGGGATGGTGGTCTCGATCGACGACGTCGTCCCCGAGCCTGTCGACGAGGCGGCTGCGCGCGCGCTGACGTACATGGCATTGAAGCCCGGCACGCCGATCCGCGAGATCTCCGTCGACCGCGTCTTCATCGGCTCGTGCACCAACTCGCGAATCGAGGACCTGCGGGCCGCCGCCGCAGTCGTGCGCGGCAATCACGTTCATCCGAACGTGCGCGCGATGGTCGTTCCCGGCTCCGCGCAGATCAAGGCGCAGGCCGAAGCCGAGGGGCTCGACCGGATCTTCGTCCAGGCGGGCTTCGAGTGGCGCCGCGCCGGCTGCTCGATGTGCCTCGGGATGAACCCGGACGTGCTTGCGCCGGGCGAGCGCTGCGCGTCGACATCGAACCGCAACTTCGAGGGCCGCCAGGGAGCCGGCGGCCGCACGCATCTCGTCAGCCCGTCGATCGCCGCGGCGACCGCGCTCGCCGGCCACTTCGCGACCGCATGAAGTCGTTCACGCGCGTCACGTCGCCGCCTGTCGTGCTCGACCGAAACGACGTCGACACCGACCAGATCATCCCGAAGCAGTTCTTGAAGCGGATCGAGCGCACGGGCTTCGGCGAGTTCCTCTTCTTCGACTGGCGCAAGGATCCCGCGTTCGAGCTGAACCACCAGACGGGCCGGATCCTGATCGCAGGGCGCAACTTCGGCTGCGGCTCGTCGCGCGAGCACGCGCCGTGGGCGCTCGAGGACTACGGCTTCGACGTCGTGATCGCGCCGTCGTTCGGCGACATCTTCCGGCAGAACTCGCTGAAGATCGGGCTGCTGCCCGTTCAGCTGCCCGAGGAGCAGGTGCGCGAGCTGATGACGCGCGACGAGATCACGGTCGACCTCGAGACGCGCACCGTCGACGAGTTCCCGTTCGAGCTCGACGACTTCACGCGCGACTGCCTGCTCAACGGCTGGGACGACATCGCGCTGACGTTGCGGCACGAGGAGGCGATCACTGCGTTTGAGGCTGCTGCTCGCGCGTGACCTCGCGCTTCATCAGGTCGAGCAACTCGTGGTAGAGCTCGCTCAGGCCGTCTCCTGAGAGCGGGCCGCGGTTCAGGCGCTGCAGGTACTGCAGCATCCACTCCTCGCGCGCGAGGTCGACGAAGCCGATGCCGTGCTCGTCCTTGTAGCGCTTCAGGCCTGCGACGAGCTTCAGGCGCTTGTTGACGAGCTCGACGAGCGAACGGTCCAGATCGGAGATCTGCCGTCGAACCTGCGCCACGTATTCGTCGCTCATGCTGCCCCCTCGTAGACGCCCAGGACACGAAGCTCGCGGGTGACGCCGCGCGTCGCGCGCAGCGCGTCGCGCACGACGGGATCGAGCGGCGAGCCCGCGACGACCGCGTCGAAGCGATAGCGGAACGGCTCCTCGACGAGGGGCCGCGAGACGAGCCGCTGGAGGTCGAGGCCCGCGTCGGTGAGCGGCGTGATCGCCGCGTGCAGAGCGCCGGGACGGTGATCCGTGACGAAGGAGAAGGCGGTGCGCGCGTTCGTCCTCACGAGCACGCTGTGCGCGGCGATCGCCACGAAGCGCGTGAACGCCGGCCGGTCGCCGACGTCGTCCGCGAGCACGTTCAATCCGTACAGGCGCGCGGCCTCGAGCGACGCGAGCGCCGCCTCGGACGGGTCGTCGCGCTGTGCGACGATGCGGGCCGCGTCCGCGGTCGTCGCCGCGGGGATCAGGGACAGGTCGCCGAGCGCGCCCCGACACTGCTCGAATGCCGTCGGATGCGAGCGGACGACGCGCACGTCCGCGAGCGTGCCGACGCCGACGATCGCGTGCCGGATCGGTTGCACGATCTCGGCCACGATCGACAGCTCGTGCTCGTAGAGCAGGTCGTGCGTCTCCGCGACCGCGCCGGCGAGCGAGCTCTCGATCGGCAGCACGCCGTACCCGGCATCGCCCGCGGTGACCGCCTCCGCGACCGCGCGGAAGCTGACCCGAGGCTCCGCCGATCGAAAGAGCGCCGCCGCGGCCGCTGCGGTGTGTGATCCCGGCGGGCCGGGATACGCGACACCCCGGGTCGCCGACGGCGACCCGACCTTCGGCCGGGCGTCGGCGGCTTGGCCGCCGACGCTTCCAGCCTCTGCAGACGGGGAGGGAACCCGATTGCGGCGGCGCTCTTCCGATCGGCGAATGAGTTGGGTCAGCACGAAAACGCCCTCCTGGGGACGACATCGAGCCGAACGCGGACCGCGCTCGGCTACCGAGTAAATGCGTACGCGAAGAAGCCCGAGAAGGAGCTCGTGCCGGCTTCACGCGCGAGACGCATGTCAACCACCGTACGGCACCGTCGCCGCATGGTCAACAGACAGTTGTTCCCTTACCGCCGCGCCGAGCTCCGCGGTCGTCGCCGTGCCTCCGAGATCGGGCGTCGGCGCGGACGCGAGCGCTGAAGCGACGGCATCCGTCAACGCGCGGGCCTCTTCGTGGAGGCCGAGACCGTGCTCGAGCAGCAGCGCCGTCGAACGCAACATCGCCGCCGGATTCGCCGTCCCGCTACCGGCGAGGTCCGGCGCCGAGCCGTGCACCGGCTCGAAGATCCCGGCACCCCCGTCGGAGAGGGATGCCGACGGGGCGAGGCCGAGCCCGCCGGTCACCGCAGCCGCAAGGTCGGAGAGGATGTCACCGAACATGTTCTCGGTGACGAGGACGTCGAAGCGCTGCGGATCGGTCGCGAGCTGCATCGCGGCGTTGTCGACGAGCATGTGTTCGACCTCCACGTCCGGATAGCGCGGCGACTGCTCGTCGACGATCCTTCGCCAGAGGCGCGACGTCTCGAGCACGTTCGCCTTGTCCACCGACGTGAGCTTCCCGCGGCGCGCGCGTGCGAGCTCGAACCCGCGGCGCACGACGCGCTCGATCTGGCGCGGGTGGTACTCGCACGTGTCGTACACGGTGCCGTCGTCGCGGACGCCGCTCGCACCGAAGTACAGGCCGCCGACGAGCTCGCGCACGATCAGCACGTCGACGTCGTCGAGGACGGCCGGTCGCAGGTTTGCGTACGTGTCGAGCGCGGCGCGCAACGCCAGCAATCCCTGCTCCGGACGGACGTCTGCCGCGTCGAACTCGGGGTCGCCGATCGGCGCCTTCAGCACGGCGCTCGCGGCCCGGCAGGCGTCGAGCGTCGCGGCGGGCAGCGGCTCGCCCGTCGCGCGGATCGCGGCGGCGCCCAGCAGCTGCTCGTCGATCTCGACATCCGGGACCAGCAACTCGAGCACCGCGCGCGCCTCGCGCGCGATCTCCGGGCCGATCCCGTCCCCGGGAAGAACGACGACTCTAGCCTTCGGCAAGGAGCCTCTTCGGCTGCCGCCCGCGCGGGCGCGGATGGAAGCCCGCGGCGGCGATGGCGGCGTTCCAGCTCCCGAAGACACGCGCGACGGTCTGGCGCGACGGGTGGTTCTCGCCCGCCTGCTCCCAGTCGGCCGTCAACGGTGGCCGGCTGTGCTTCCGGTGCCACAACGTGATTGCGTAGACGATCGTGTCGTCCGTCCAGCGGAAGCCCGTTCTCGGGCCGGTTCTCATCTGACACCACCTCCCAACGTTTCCAATATGCGGTCTGCGTCCGGCTCGACGAAGACGGGGTCGAGCCGGTCGGCGACGAGCCCCGGCGTCTTCAGGCCGTCGCCTGTGACGAGGAGGACGACGCGGTCGTCCTCGCCGATCTCTCCTGCGCGAACTGCCGCACGCAACGCCCCGAGCGTCACCGCCGGAGCGGTCTCGCCGAACACGCCGGTCGTCTCGGCCAGCAGCGCGATGTTGTCCACGATCTCGTCCTCGGGCGCGATGTGGATGGAGCTTGCGGTCGCCGCGGCAAGCGCGCCGTCGGCGGGTGAGCCGATCGCGAGCGAGCGCGCGATCGTGTTCGGCCGTACCGGCTTCACCTTGCCGCCTTCGGCCCACGCCTTCGCGACGGGCGAGCAGCCTTCGGCCTGTGCACCGACGAGCCGCGGCAGGTCGCCTTCGACGAGGCCGAGCTCGACGAAGTCCGTGAAGCCCTGATGCAGTTTGGTGAACATCGAGCCGGACGCGATCGGCGCGACGACGACGTCCGGCAGCTCCCAACCGAGCTGCTCGACGATCTCGAACGCGAGCGTCTTCGAGCCTTCCG
>Ga0157369_10008258_pt1 | contig 11936 bp, 5 predicted proteins | sample C25metaG_FD_113461 | JGI IMG/M metagenome (GOLD analysis project Ga0157369, IMG submission 113461) | Corn rhizosphere microbial communities from Kellogg Biological Station, Michigan, USA - C2-5 metaG | ecosystem: Host-associated > Plants > Roots > Rhizosphere > Soil | place: USA: Michigan...
CTTGCCGTTGCGGTCGAACGCGGGATCGCTGGCGAAGGCCATGGGCTCGGTGATCTGGCTGGTCGTGCCGGTCGCCATCGAGCGGAGCATCAGCACGCCCATGTGGTTGGCGGCGAGGCGCGAATAGACCAGCCACTGCGAATCCGGCGACCAGGCCATGCCGCTCGCCGAGGCGACGAAGCCGCCATAGGCGTCCGGCTCGCCGGCGCTGTCGAGGCGGCCGGTGGCGAGGTCGAGGACCCAGGTCCTCAGGTGATTGTCGCGAAACGCGATCCTTTTCGAATCCGGCGACCACAGCGGGTTGAAATAATAGGTCGGCTCCTGGGCGAGCCGGTAGGTACGCACGTTCGCGCCCTCGCCTTCGCCGCCATTCTTCTGCGAGGCGACGTGGAGGGCGTAGAGGCCGTCGGCATCCGAGAAATAGGCGATCGACTGCCCGTCCGGGCTCCACGCCGGCTCGCGCTCCATCGTCCCCGGCGAATTGGTGATGTTGCGCACCACCCCTTCCTTGACGGGCAGCGTCAGGATCTCGCCATGCGCCTCGACGACGGCGCGGATGCCGGTCGGCGAGATGCGGATATTCTGGACCTGGTCGGCGACGCTGACGATCTTCGGCCGTACGTCGGGCATGTCGCCGGCGACCTCGAGCGCGAGGCGGCGCGGCTCGCCGCCGCCGCCGCCGGGCGTGAGCGTATAGAGCTCGCCGAGCCGGTCGAAGACCAGGGTCGCGCCGTCGCTGGACAGCGAGCGGATGTCGGGGCCGGTGTTGCGGTAGACTTCGCTCACCGCGCGCGTCGCAGGATCGTAGGAGAAGATGCCGACCGGCCCGTTGCGGCCGGAGAGGAAGTAGAGCTTGCCCCCGGCCCAGACGGGCGAGAAATCGGGGCCGGTCTGGTGCGGCACCTGGACGGAGTCGAGGCTGTCGAGGTTGGTGAGCTGGATCGTCCCGGCGCGGCCGCCGCGATAATTTCCCCACGCAGTGTAGGTGTTGAAGTCGAACGAGAAAGCGGGCGGCAGCGGGCTGTAGGCGATCGTCCGCCCGTCGGGACCGAGCGTCCCGGAAAACGCCATGGGCAGCGGCAGCGCCTTGGCGACTCCGCCGTCGGCGGGCACCTCGAACAATTGCGTGTAGCGGCTCGCGGCGTCGCGGCCCGAGCGGAAGAGGATGTTGCGGCCGTCGGCCGTCCAGGCGACGGCGCTGTCGGCGGCGGGATGCCAGGTCAGTCGCTTCGGAACGCCGCCGCTCGCGGGCACAGTGTAGACGTCGACGTTGCCGTCATATTCGCCGGTGAAGGCGATGGTGCGGCCGTCGGGGGAGAAGACCGGCGCGCTCTCGACTCCCACTCCGGTCGTCAGCCGAATCGCGCGCCCGCCCTCGCGCGGCGCCACCCAGATGTCGCCGCCGTTGACGAACGCGACCTGGTCCCGCGACAGCGCCGGCTGCTGGAGGATACGCGGGGCGGCCGCGGGTGCCGGGGAGGCGGCGAGCGTTGCGGCGAGGGCGGACGTGGCTAGGAGAATGGCGCGCAAGTTAGGCCTCCCGATGTAGCGGCATGCGGCCATTCGTGACGCAGGCGCCACGAAGCGTCAACGGGAGGCGCGGCGTTATTTCCCGATCAGCGGGAAGTGCGGTTTGGTCGCTGCGATCGCCGCCGTGTCGATCGTCTGGTCGCCGCCCAGGGTGCGGTAGAGGTCGGCGAGGTTGGTGGCGCGGGTGAGGCGCGTGGCGACCAGCGAACGCTGCGCCGTATAGAGCGTGCGCTGTGCATCGAGGACGTTCAGGAAGCTCTCGATGCCGGCGCGGTAGCGCGCCTCGTTCAGGTTGAAATTGTCCTGGGCGGCCGCGACCAGCCGGCTCTGGGCGCCGAACTGCGCCCCGATCGTGCCGCGGCGGGCAAGCGCGTCCGACACTTCGCGGAAGGCGGTCTGGATGGTCTGCTCGTAGCGGGCGAGGAACAGCCGGCGCTGCGCTTCGGCGTATTGGAGGTTCCCGCGGTTCACGCCGGCGTCGAAGATCGGCAGCGAGGCGTTCGCGCCGGCGGTATAGTTGAATGCGCCGCCGGTGAAGAGCGCGCCGAGCGCGCTCGAGGCGAGGCCGAGCAGCCCGGTCAAGCTGATGCGCGGAAAGAAGGCGGCGCGGGCGGCGCCGATGCGGGCATTGGCGGCGATCAGCTGGAACTCGGCCTCGACGACGTCGGGACGGCGCAGCAGGATGGCGGAATCGAGCCCGGCGGGGAGCTCCTTCACCAGTCCGTCGACGGCCTCGATCGACGGCGGCAGGTCGGCGTCCGAGACGGGCGCACCGACGAGCAGCTGGAGCGCGTTGCGGTCCTGCGCGACGCGGGTGGTCTGCGCAGCCATGTCGCTGCGCGCCTGCTCGAGCACCGTCTGCGCCTGGCGAAGGTCGATGCGGCTGGAGATGCCGCCCTGGAGGCGGGCATTGGTGAGGGTCGCCGCCCGCGCCGCCACCGCCTCGGTCGCCTGGCTGATCTTCAGCAGGCTCTGGTCGGCGGCATAGGTGAAATAGGCGGTCGCGATCTCGCCGACGAGGGTGAGGCGGGTCGCGCGCACCGCCGCCTCGGTCGCGAAATATTGATTGAGCTGGGCGTTGGTGAGGCTGCGGATGCGGCCGAACAGGTCGAGCTCGAAATTGCTCGCCCCCGCGCCGATCGAGAAGCGGGTGTTGGGGCCGTTGTTGCCGGTGCCGCTGACGGTCGCGCCGCCGGTCGCATCGACGGTCGGGAAGATGTCGGCGCGCTGGACGCGGTAGAGAGCGCGCGCGGACTCGATGTTGGCGGCGGCGATGCGGAGGTCGCGGTTGTTGACCAGCGCCTGCTCGACAAGCGCCTGGAGCCGCGGATCCTGGAAGATGTCACGGTAGCTCACGGCCGGGAGCGCCGCCTCGCTCTGCTTCAGATAGGCGGCGCCCTGCGGCCAGCTGGTCGGCACCGGGGCTTCCGGCTGCGCGTATTTGGGCTCCATCGTCTTGCAGCCGGCGAGCGCCGTCACGGCCAGCAGGGCGGGGAGGAGCGGGCGGATGCGAGCCTTCATTCTGCGGGCGCCTCCCGGCCGGTGAGGACGAGCGTCTCCTTCCGGCGGCGGTTGAACAGCCGCCGCACCAGGACGAAGAACAGGGGCACATAGAAGATGGCGAGGATGGTCGCGGCGATCATGCCGCCCATCACCGCGGTGCCGATGGCGACGCGGCTGCGCGCGCCGGCGCCGGTGGCGATGGCGAGCGGGAAGACGCCGGCGATGAAGGCGAGGCTGGTCATCAGAATCGGGCGAAGGCGCAGCCGCGCACCCTCGATCGCCGCCTCGAGCGCCGTCTTCCCCTGCCGCTCCGCCTGCTCGGCGAATTCCACGATGAGGATGGCGTTCTTGGCGGAAAGGCCCATCGTGGTGAGAAGGCCGACCTGGAAATAGACGTCGTTCTCCAGCCCGCGCAGCGCGACCGCGACGGCCGCGCCGAGCAGGCCGAGCGGGATCACCATCAGTACCGAGATCGGGATCGACCAGCTCTCGTAGAGGGCGGCGAGGCAGAGGAAGACGACGATCAGCGACAAGGCGTAGAGATAGGGCGCCTGTCCCCCGGAGAGCCGCTCCTGGTAGGAGAGGCCGGCCCAGTCGACGGCGACCCCGCTCTCCTTCGCGGCCAGCGCCGCCATCTTGTCCATCGCCTCGCCCGAGCTCCGGCCCTCCGCCGCCTGGCCCTGGAATTCATACGCCGGAACGCCGTTGAAGCGGGTGAGCGTCGAGGGCGCCTGGCCCCAGCTCGTCGTCGCGAAGGAAGAGAAGGGTGCCATGCCCCCCTGCGCGGAGCGGACGAACCAGCTCGACAGGTCCTCTGGGCGGCTTCGATAGGGCGCGTCGCCCTGGACGTAGACGCGCTTCACCCGGCCGCGGTCGATGAAGTCGTTGACGTAATTGCCGCCCCAGGCGGCCGACAGCGTGGAATCGACGTCGGCCTGGCTGAGGCCGAGGGCGCCGATCTTCGCCTGGTCCTCGTGCACCTCGAGCGTCGGATTGTCCTCGAGGGTCGAGAGGCGGACTCCGGCCAGGTCCTTGTCGCCCATGGCGGCGGCGAGGATCCGATCGCGCGCCGCCTTGAAGTCCTGCCGCGACATGCCGGACGTGTTCAGAAGCTCCATGGTGAAGCCGCTCGACTGGCCGAGGCCGCGGACCGGCGGCGGGTTCAGGGCGAAGAACTGCATGTCGCGATAGGCGCCGCCGAGCGCCCGCGTCGCGCGCGTCGTGATCCCTTGGGCGCTGTTCTCCTGCCCCTTGCGATCATCCCAGGGAACGAAGGAGAGGAAGCCGCGGCCGGCATTCTGGCCGGAGCCGGCCTGGTTGCCGCCGACGACCGTGAACATGGCGTTGATGTTCTTGCCCTCGCGGCCGAGGAAATAGCGCTCGATCGCCTTGGCCGCGGCGAGAGTGCGCGGCTGGGTGGCGCCGGGCGCGAGGTTGAACTGGAGCTGCGCGAAGCCCTGGTCCTCGGTCGGGAGGAAGCTGGTCGGAAGGCGGAAGAAGATGAAGCCGAGCAGCACGGTGAGGACGATGTAGCCGAGCATCATCGGGCGGCGGCGGCGGATCGTCCATTCGACGCCGCGCCGGTAGCGCTCGCGCGAGCGCTCGAACCAGCTGTTGAAGCGGGCGCCGAGCTTGCGGCCGTAGCCGGCGAAACTGCCCTCCTGCGGGTCCGGCTCCCCCTCGACGCGATGGCGAGGAGGCTTGAGCAGCGTTGCGGTGATCGCGGGGCTGAGCACCAGCGCGACGACCACCGAGAGAACCATCGAGCTGACGATGGTGATCGAGAACTGGCGGTAGATGACTCCAACCGAACCGCCGAAGAAGGCCATGGGCAGGAACACGGCGGAGAGGACGAGGGCGATGGCGATCAGCGCCGTCTGGATCTCGCTCATCGACTTGATCGTCGCTTCGCGTGGGCTAAGCCCCTCCTCCTCCATCACCCGCTCGACATTCTCGACGACGACGATGGCGTCGTCGACGAGCAGGCCGATCGAGAGGACGAGGCCGAACAGGGTCAGCGTATTGATCGAGAAGCCGAAGACCGCGAGGATCCCGAACGTCCCCAGCAGAACGACCGGCACCGCGATCGCCGGCACCAGCGTTGCGCGCCAGCTCTGCAGGAACACGAACATGACGATGACGACCAGCACGATCGCCTCGAACAGGGTGATCACCACCTCCTTGATGGAGAGCTTGATGAAGGCGGTGGCGTCGTTCGGATAGGCGAGCTTGAACCCCGGCGGGAAGGCGGAGGCGCGCCGCTCGACCTCCTCGCGGACGAGTGCGGCGGTCTTCAGAGCATCGGCGCCGGGCGCGAGCATGACGGCGATGCCGGCGCCGGGATGGCCGTTCAGCCGCGACATCGAGCCGTAATTCTCGCTTCCGAGTTCGACCCGCGCCACGTCCTGCAGCCGCACCGTGGAACCGTCGGGCTGGGTCTTGAGGATGATCTGGCGGAACTGGTCGGCATTCTGGAGGCGCGAGCGGGCCGTCACCGTCGCGTTCAGCATCTGCGTGTCGGGCGAGGGCTGGCCGCCGATCGAGCCGGCGGCGACCTGCGTGTTCTGCGCCTGGATCGCCTGGATGACGTCGCGCGGGATCAGCGAGAAGCTGGCGAGCTTGTAGGGATCGAGCCAGATCCGCATCGCATATTGCGAGCCGAAGACGTTGACGTCGCCGACGCCCTGGACCCGGCCGAGCGGGTCCTGCAGGTTCGAGACGAGATAGTCGGAGACGTCGGCGGTCGAGGCGCGGTCGCTCTCGTCGTAGACGGCGACGACCATCAGGAAGTCCTGGTTGGACTTGGTGACGACGATGCCCTGCTGCTGGACCTGCTGCGGCAGCCGCGGCAGCGCCTGCTGCACCTTGTTCTGCACCTGGACCTGGGCGATGTCCGGATTGACGCCCTTCTGGAAAGTGGCGGTGATGTTGATCCCGCCCGACGCGTTCGAGTTGCCGGTGAAGTAGAGCATTCCGCTGATCCCGGTCAGCTGCTGCTCGATCACCTGGGTGACGCTGTTCTCCACCGTCTCGGCCGACGCACCCGGATAGCTCGCGCGGATGTTGACCGAAGGCGGCGCGATGTCGGGATATTGCTCGATCGGCAGCGACAGGATGCCGCCGATGCCGCCCATCATGATGACGATGGCGATCACCCAGGCGAAGATCGGGCGATCGATGAAGATGCGGGAGATCATGCGCTAGCCCTGCGGCCTGCCGCCCGCGCCGCCCCTGCCCGCACCGCCGCCCGGAGCGCCGCCGCCGCCCTGGGCGCCGCGTCCGCCGCGTCCGCCGGGCCCACCGCGCTGCGGCGGCGAGCCGGCCGGGACCGGCTTCACCGTCATGTTCGGCTTCACCTTGACCAGCCCCTCGACGATCACCTTGTCGCCCGCCTGCAGCCCCGCCGTCACCACCCATTTGTCGCCGAGGGTGCGCTCGGCCGTCACCTTGCGCAGCATCGCCTTGTTGCCGGGGCCGACGACCAGCACCGTCGCATTGCCCTGCGGGTCCCGGCTCACCCCCTGCTGGGGCACGAGGAAGGCGTTCTGGATGGTCTGCTGGACGAGCGTGGCGCGCACGTACATGCCCGGCAGCAGCAGGCCCTGCGGATTGGGGAAGGTGGCGCGCAGAGTCACCGTTCCGGTCGCCGGGTCGACCATCGCCTCGGCGAATTCGAGCGTCCCGGTCTGGCCGTAGTCGCTGCCGTCCTCGAGGATCAGGCGAACCGGCGCGCGGATCGGCACGACGCCGCCGTTCGCCAGGCTGCGGCGAAGCGCGAGCAAAGCGGCGCTCGACTGCTGGATGTCGACGAACATCGGGTCGAGCCGCTGGATCGTCGTGAGCGGGTTGGTCTGGTTGGCGGTGACGAGGGCGCCCGTGGTGAAGAGCGAGCGGCCGATCCGCCCGGAGATCGGCGCCGGCACGCGCGTGTAGCGAAGGTTGATGTTGGCGCTTTCCAGCGCGGCGCGGTTCTGGGCCACCGCGGCCTGCGCCGTCGCCGCCTGGGCGCGGACGTCGGTATATTCCTGCTGGCTGACCGCCTGCATCTTGGCGAGCGGGGCGTAGCGGCTGGCCCGGATCCGGGCCGCGTTGAGCGTCGCGGTGGCGCTGGCGAGGTTGGCGCGGGCCTGCGCCGCCTGCGCCTGATAGACGGACGGGTCGATCTGGTAGAGCGTCTGCCCCGCCTTGACGATCGAGCCTTCCTGGAAGAGCCGCGCGCGGATGACGCCGTTCACCTGCGGGCGCACCTCCGACACCTGATAGGGACTGGTGCGCCCGGCGAGCTCGGCCGTGATCGGAACGCTGGCCGGCTGGACGACGACATAGCCCGCCTCGGGCGTCCCGCCGCCGCCGCGCCCGCCCGGCCCTCCGCGCCCGCCGCCGCCGCCGCGCCCGCCGGCAGAATCCGCATTCCCGCTCCCGCACGCGGCGAGGAGGAGCAAGAGCGGCAGGGCCGCCGCCGAAAGTGTACGCATTCTGGGCAGGGGCATGCGTCCGTGGATATGCAGGCGAAACAGGGCAGGAGCGCCCCTAGTGCGGGCGCCCGGCGCTGTCGAGCAATTCAGGGGGCGTGAAGAATTGTTCATGCCCTCTTCCTCGGATCGGCCGAAGGACGGCCGGAATCGGCCATGGTAAAGGTCGCAACGGGGCGCATGGCCGCCGAACTGAACGCCGATTTTGTCGATTTCGTGATGCGCCCGCAGTGCGCCCTGCCCGGGGCGCTGAATGTCCGGGGCGGGAGGAGGCCGGTGGTGCCGCTTAGGTGACTCGAACACCTGACCCTCGCATTACGAATGCGATGCTCTACCGGCTGAGCTAAAGCGGCGTACCGGCGGGAGTGCGGCCTCTAACAGCGGCCCGGGCGGCTGACAAGCGGCGGCGGCGGCGGGCGACCCTTAACGGTTTCTCAACCACGTATCGGGCATGCCCTTTTACGAAGTGGGGCAGATAAGGACCGCCTGATGGACAGCCTGCGGGCATTCGACGACGAAGGCGCCTACGCCGTCTCCTCCGACGTGGAGGATGCGATCGAGGCCCCGCCCGAAATCGGCGTCGACGAAAGGCGCATGCATGTGCGCGCCTACAACCATTGGGTGTCGCTGCTCGACGGCCGGCCCTATCCCTCGATCAAGGATCTCGACCCCTCCAGCATCGACGATTTCGGCCCGCACAGCGTCCTCCTCGACTTCTCCGAAGGCGGCGAGGATCCGAAGATCGCCTGGCTCGGCCGGGCGCTGAGGATCGAATGCGACCTGATCGGCGAGATCCGGCGGATCAGCGACGTGCCCAAGCGCTCGCTCCTTTCGCGCCTCACCGACCATTATCTCCAGATCATCGCCAACCGCGCGCCGATCGGCTTCGAGGCCGAATTCGTCGGCCAGCGCGGGATGAACACCATGTACCGCGGCATCCTCATGCCCTTCTCGTCGGGCGGGGAGCGGATCGACTTCATCTACGGCGTGATCAACTGGAAGGAGCTCGCCGACCAGGACATAGCGGCGGATATCGCCCGCCAGGCGCACGACGCGCTCGCGGCGGCGGCGCCGGCCGCGGCCAGCCCGGTCTGGGCCGACGGTCCGAACAGCGAGGCGCCGGCCATCGAAGCGCCGTCCGCGCCGTTCGAGGAGGAGAGCTGGGCCGAGCCCACCCTGCCGTTCGACGCCGGCCTCGCCGACCGCCTCTGCGCCGCCCGCGAATGCGCCGAAGCCGCCAAGGGCGCGGACGCCCGCAGCCGCACCGCGCTCTATCGCGCCCTCGGCCACGCCTTCGACTTCGCGCTCGCCGCCGAGGCGGAGCCGGAGGATTATGCCGAAATGCTCGCCGACGCCGGCATCAAGCCGCAGGCGCGCGCGCCGATGACGGCGGTCGCCAAGCTCGTCTTCGGCGCCGGTTACGACAAGGCGCGGCTCACCGAATTCGCCGCCGCCCTCGCCTTCGCGAAGCGCGAGGCGGTGCCCGCCGGCACTTTCGCCGACTATGTCGAACAGGCGGAGGGCGGCCTCAAGGGCCTCGTCGCCGCCGAGCGCAGGGCGCGCCGGCCGGCCCCGCAGCCCGACCGCTCCGAGCAGATCCGCGAGGAGCTGCGCGCGCTCCGCCCGCTCGGCCATGTCGACTGGAATCCGGGCGAGGCCGAGTTCGTGTTGTTCATCGGCCGCCGCGACGAAGTCGGCGGCGTGGCGCTCGTCGCTCCCGTCACCGACCCGGCCCTCCTCGAGAAGGCGCTGAAGAAGGTGGCCTGAGCGCCGCCTCACCCTGCCACAACCTGGCGGGTGCGGAGAGCGAAGTCCCTCCCGACCGTCGTCATGAGCGCCCCCCGACGGGGTTGCCCACCTCCGCTCCCGGGAGCATATGGCGCCGCGACGTCCGGCGGCCGCTCCAGCCGTCCCCTCGGGAGTAGATTATGGATTCGGACAGCAACGTCGCGGCCGCCCCCGCAGACGTTCAGATCGTCGACGCCCTCGCCCATGAGCTGGTTGCCGGAGCGCTCCCCGGCGAGATCGTCGAGTTCACCGACCGGGACAGGATCGCCGCCGCCGAATTCATCGCCGCCTGCGCGAAGCGCCGGACGCCGGGGGTGGCGCTGGTCCGGGTGGAGTCGCTGGGCGGAGCCGTGGGCCAGCGGCGGATGCGCATCGGCATCGTCAACGACGACATGCCCTTCCTCGTCGACTCCGTCGCCAACGCGCTCGCCGCGCGCGGCCTCACTGTCCACCGCCTGCTCCATCCCGTCGTCTGCGTGACCCGCGACGCCGACGGCTGCCTCACAGCCGTCGAGCCGCTCTGCGAGGAGCGCGAGCGGCGGGAGTCGATGATGTACCTCGAGGTCGACCGCGAGGACGCGCGCGGCCGGCGCGACATCACGCTCGAGATCCAGCGCGTGCTCGCCGACGTGCGCGCGGTCGTCCGCGACTGGAAGGCCATGCAGGCGCAGATGCGCCGCGACGCCGAAGCCGCCGAGGGCGAAGGGCGCGCCCTCCTCGAATGGTTCGCCGAAGGGGCGATGACCCTGCTCGGCTACGAGGTCGAGCGGCCCGACCAGCCGGCGACCGGCGGCCTCGGCCTGTTCAAGCTCCCGGGCGATCCCACCGACCAGGGCGGCAGCCTCGGCGCCATCCGCTATTTCGAAGGCGGCGGCGCGGTGCCGCTCCTCACCAAGGCGGACCGCCGCTCCTCGGTCCACCGCCGCGTGCCGCTCGACCTCGTGGTCATGCCGGTGCGCGAGAACGGCAAGGTCGTCGCGATCGGGGTTCATGCGGGGCTGTGGACCAGCCAGGCGCTGAGCGCTCCGGTGGAGGACGTGCCGGTGCTGCGCGAGCGGCTCCGCCAGCTCGAGCAGGAGTTCGGATTCGACCGCGCCGGCCACAGCGGCAAGGCGCTCCGCCACGCCGTCACCGCCCTCCCCCACGACCTCCTGACTGGGCTCGGCATGGACTGCGTGCGCGAGCTGGTGACGACGGCGATGTCGCTCGCCGACCGGCCGCGGCCGACGCTGGTCCTCGTCCGCTCGATCCTGAAGGGCAACATGTTCGCCTTCGTCTGGCTGCCGCGCGACGAGCTGACGACCCGGCGCCGGCTCGCGATCGGCGAGATGATCTCCGAAGCGTCGAAGGGGCGCATCTCCAACTGGTCGGTGGAGCTCGGCGACGGCGACCTCGCGCTGATCCGCTACACCCTCTACGTCGGCGCGGAGACTCCGACCCCGGACATCGCCGCGCTCGACCGGCGGCTCGACGCGATGGTGCGCGGCTGGGCGCCAGCGGTCGAGGAGGCGCTCGGCGAGGTGGTGGGGCCGCAGCGCGCGACCCGCCTCACCCTCTCCTACCTCGACGACTTCCCGGAGGCGTATCGGCTCCAGACCGACCCCCAGGACGCGGCGCAGGACATCTGCCGGATCTCCGAGATCGACGACGCGCAGGCCCGCGAGGCGCGGCTCTATCCTGCGGCCGAGGGCTCGCCGCGCCAGCTCCGGCTCAAGACCTACCGGCTCGGCGAGCTGATCCCGCTCTCCGATGCCGTGCCGGTGTTCGAGAATTTCGGCTTCCGGGTGCTCGAGGAGCGGCCGTGGGCGCTCGACGAGGGCAAGCTCGGCTACATCCACGAATTCCTGCTCGAGACCCGCTCCGGCGACGCCGCCGGCGTGCTCGAGCGGTCCGCGCTGGTGGAGCGCGCGATCGCCGACGTGCTCGAAGGCAAGGCGGAGAATGACGGGTTCAACCAGCTGCTCGTCGCCGCCGGCATCGCGCAGCGCGACGTCGTCCTGTTCCGCGCCTGGTTCCGCTATCTGCGCCAGGGCGGCCTCTCTTATTCGATGGTCACGGTGGTCGATGCGCTCCGGCGGGCTCCGGAGGTCACGCGCGGGCTGATCCGGCTGTTCGACGCGCTCCACGATCCCGCCGCCGGCGACGGGCGCGAGAAGGCCGCTGCGGCCGCCGAGGAGGAAATCCGCGCCGGGCTGGCCCGCGTCGCCGCGATCGACGAGGACCGCATCCTTCGGCTGATCCACGCCATCATCCGCGCGATGCTTCGGACCAACGCCTTCGCGCCCGCCGGCCGCGAGGCGCTCGCCTTCAAGCTCGACAGCGCCAAGGTCCCGAACCTGCCGGCGCCGCTGCCCTGGCGGGAGATCTGGGTCTACAGCCCGCGCGTCGAGGGCATCCACCTGCGCGGCGGCCCGATCGCCCGCGGCGGCATCCGCTGGTCGGACCGGCGCGACGATTTCCGCACCGAGATTCTCGGCCTGATGAAGGCGCAATTGGTCAAGAATGCCGTGATCGTTCCGACCGGCGCCAAGGGCGGCTTCTACCCCAAGCACCTGCCGCCGCCCTCCGATCGCGAGGCCTGGCTGGCAGAAGGGACGGAGAGCTACCGGATCTTCATTCGTTCCCTGCTGTCGGTCACCGACA
>Ga0157369_10008259_pt1 | contig 11936 bp, 11 predicted proteins | sample C25metaG_FD_113461 | JGI IMG/M metagenome (GOLD analysis project Ga0157369, IMG submission 113461) | Corn rhizosphere microbial communities from Kellogg Biological Station, Michigan, USA - C2-5 metaG | ecosystem: Host-associated > Plants > Roots > Rhizosphere > Soil | place: USA: Michigan...
CGGGTAACATTTGATTCCCATTTTAAAAAGGCATTAGATAAGGATGCAGAACCAAACGCCGTCACCAACTGATTTTGTAAACCATAATAATTTTGGTCCGTATTAAACTGTGTCAGGAAAAGGAAAGACTGGATCCGGTTATTTCCTGCTTCGCCGTAATTGAGACGAAGTTTTACATTGGAAAGAAACGGTTCGACTCCCTGCATAAATTTTTCTTCTGACATTTTCCAGGCAAAGGATGCAGCGGGAAAATAACCCCACTGGCGACCGGGAGCAAATACAGATGAACCGTCTGCACGCATACTCAGGGATGCCAGGTATTTATCTTTGTATCCATAATTTAACCGGCCAAAAAATGATGAAATGCGTTGCACATCCTCGTTACTTGTTGGCGCCGGCTCTGAAATTCCTGCCGGCGGACTGGCCAGGTTGAGATTTCCCAAAGCTTTTTCAGCGCTGGTTCCCAGTGGGAAAAAACGTTGAACAATTTGATTGCTTTCATCTCTTACTTCATAGGTTTCCTGTCCGGCAATAAAATCAAAAGTGTTATTTGCATTAAAATCTCCATCAAATTTCCTGTTCGTAAAAGTAAACACATTTGAATTGTCGAATGTCTGCCTGTTGCTTTGTTGTACCGTTGCTATCGGCATACCTGATCCATTGGAGATTGAATTGGAACTCAAACTATCGTCATAGCTATTGGTTCTGTAATCGTGATAGTCAAAGCCAACAGTTGTTCTGAAAGAAAGAAACCGGGTTAAGGTGTAATCAGCATAGCCGCTCAATCCTGCTAAAGTCTGATATTGTTTTTTGTATTGCGAGTTGATCAATAAAAGCGGGTTTACGATATATAATCCGTTTCCACTTGTTTCATTGATCAATTCCGGGTCGTAATTGGCTACTTCCTGCCCGGGAGACAAATAAGGAATATAACGAACAGCCTGTCTCAAAAAGTTTAAGCCGCTGCTACCGGGATTCGAAGTTCCGGCGCCATTAATAACCTGGTTGTCAAAACGGACATTAAATCCTACTTTAAAATTTTTACTTACTTCATGATTCAATTTAAAGTTTACCAGCTTACGGTCATAATCAGAATTCAGCATGACCGCTTCGTTCTTGTTGTAAGTAAGGCTCAGATTGAATTGTGTTTTTTCACCACCGCCGGAAATACTTACATTATGTGTTTGCATAAAAGCTTGCCGCCCAAAAACCTGGTTTTGCCAGTCAACAAAAGGCGCTTGCTTGTATAAAGAAAGGTCGTTCCATGTGCCATAAGTATTTAAAAAGTTCTGTTCGTTCTGGGTGCTTCCACGGCTTCTTTCATATTGATACAACACAAATTCATAAGGATTCATTACACTCAATTCATGCGGCACTTTTTGAACACCTACAAGCCCGTTATAGCTGATCGTACTCTTTCCTTTGTGACCGCCTTTGGTAGTAATGATCACTACCCCATTAGCGCCTCTTGCACCGTAGATCGCGGTAGCAGAAGCATCTTTCAACACATCGATCGTTTCAATATCCTGTGGGGATAAAGTAGAAAGCGCATTATCCACAATGATTCCATCCACCACATACAAAGGCGAGTTATCCTGGGTAATAGAACCACCGCCTCTTACACGAATCTGTACTTGTGCATCCGGAGAACCTTCCGAACCGGTAACCTGCACACCGGCCAAACGTCCTGCCAGCGCTTCTTCTGCAGAATTGATCGGAATATCTTTAAAATCTTTCGCACTTACGGATGAAACGGAGCCGGTAAGATCTTTTCGTCTTACAGTACCATAACCAACTACAACGACATCATTCAAAGTAGAAGCCGTGTTTTGAAGCGTAACGTCAATAACATTGCGGTTCCCGACGGTTATTTCCTGGCTTTTGCTCCCTACATAACTGAATACCAGCACGGTATTTCCATGGGCCGGTACTGATATGGAATAATCACCGGAAGCATTGGTTGCAGTTACCGTCTTTGTGCCTTTCAGCGATACGCTTACACCTGTTAATGCCTCTCCTGCCGCTGATGTTACATGACCAGTGACTGTTTTACTTTGCGACATCGCCGTCGTAAATGAAAACAGTAGCATCACGAAAAAATAAAGTTTACTTTTCATATTATTACAAGCTTTGGTTTTTGAAATGAAGGATGATTATTTTTTGATTTTGTATTTTAAATTTTGATTCGATCCGGTCCCGTTTCTGCAGCAATAAGAAATGCCGTTTGCAATCGCTTCACGATGCCGCCAACATAATACTTCCATATAGCGCCTTTCAGGAAAATAACCGGATTTTAAAGCGGGTTAATTTGCGAAAGAAATTGTTTTTTGACCTGAACGGTGCTTCCCTTCAACATGCTGTTCCAATGAGAACAGGCAAAATTGATTTGATCCTTTTTCTTTTCCCCCGCATTAATTTTGCAAACGCATTTCTTAATTGCCTTTGTCCATCTTCTTTATTTCCTCAAAAATGATCTTGAAATCTTTGTTCGTTATATTTATCTAAGAATTTTCTATAGCTTATCAACGTCCCATCCATCCGCCATCAACAGTCAATATTTCGCCATGTACATAATCAGAGGCGGCAGAACTTAAAAACACAACCGGCCCAACCAGGTCATCAGGCGTTCCCCATCTTCCCGCAGGAATTCTATCCTGGATGGATTGGTTTCTTGCCGCATCTTGTCTCAATGCTTCTGTATTTTTTGTAGCGATATATCCGGGAGCAATGCCATTGACATTTACTCCTTTTGATGCCCATTCGTTGGCAAGGGCTTTTACCAAACCGGCAACTGCGCTCTTGCTGGCGGTATAAGCGGGCACATTAATTCCGCCCTGGAATGAAAGCAATGAACAGGTAAAAATGATTTTCCCCTGCTGTCTTTGTACCATTTCTTTTCCAAATTCACGGGCAAGAACAAACGCAGAATTCAGATTGATGTTAAGAACCGTATCCCAGTCTGCATCGGTATAAGAAACGGCTGGACTTCTTTTTATCGTTCCCGCATTATTTATTAAAATATCAATAACAGGATGAGCAAATTTTATTTTGTCAATGGAATTCAATAATTCATTCCTGTCCTCAAGATTGATTTTGTAAGAAGAAAATTTTTGTCCCGATGCAATGATCTCTTTTTCAATGTCACTGCCCGGTTCAAGCGAAGAAGATACTCCGATGATATCCGCGCCTGCTTGTGCAAGGCCTGTTGCCATTGCTTTTCCGATGCCGCGTGAGCAGCCGGTAACGAGAGCAGTTTTACCTGAAAGATTAAAAAGTTCGTTTAATTTCATAATAACAAGCAAGCTATTTGAGACAACAATTTTGATCAGATTCTCACAAATATCATTAAGCAAGTGTACCGATATTTTATTAGGATAAATCGATCCGGCGCAAGTATTTTTATGCAATCGTTCCCGATAACGATTCCAATTTTCTGATAATTTAAACCCGGTAAAAAAAGGCTGCTACTGTAGGTGTAGAAGAAAAAGGAAAATATAAGTTTCACCCCGGCGCCTTGGTTCGTGGCACATGAAACACATTTTAATCCGGTCAGTGGGAAGTGTAATCTTGCTACAAATTATTTACGCTGTCATGCCGAACCTGTCGAAGCACTGTTCTTAATTTTGGATTCGAGAGGTGACACCTTTTCAAAAAGGTGTCACCTCTCGAATCCAACAGTATTAGGTAATCTAAAGCCAGGCGGACAATTTATTATCTTGCATATTAAAATGTCTAACCGGGCAAAAGGAATTGCACAGAAACCTTCCGAGCCAAGAGTTCATATAAAAGATGAAAAGGGCAACTCCTGGTCTTTTTCTGCACAAGGACAAAAGGAACTTGACAATTTAATAGGCAACCAAATCCCAATTGACCAAAAACTTGAATTGCATCAGTCGGTTGAAACACAAGTTGTTTTTGACATTCCACAAAACGCAAAAAAATTATATGCTTTAATTGAAGAAGGTCCATTTATAACCAACCTTTTATTGCAGGACGATAAGCAAGTTTTTTTGATACATTAGTAAGACAACACAAACGCCAACATGGCGGCAAAAACAGAAGCAATCATTTTCCTGAAAATATATTATTCCTTCAGGCTTTTTAAATACGCAATGCTCTTTGGTACTTGTTCATTTGGCTGGTTGCTTTCATCTTCAATAAAAAAATGTTTTATTCCTACTTTTTTCGCTTCTCTTAATATCGCCGGAATATCAATTTCGCCCGTTCCCAATACTACATCATTTTCCTGGGAAGTGCCGCCGCTCAGGTCTTTCTTAGTTCCTTTTCTCAAATCTTTTAAATGCATCAGTTTCCACCGGTTTCCGTATTTTTTCAGCAAGGCAACAGGATCGCCGCCGCCAAAGTGTATCCACAGGATATCCATTTCAAAAGAAACATCCTCCGGGTTGGTATTTTTAATAAGATAATCAAGCAAAGTTCCATCCTGATATGGCTGAAATTCATAACCATGGGCGTGATAACAAAAAGTGATTCCGCTGTCCTTTAAAATCTTACCGGCTTTATTGAAAACCTCCACTGCCTGTTTTGCATTCTCTAAAGTAAAGCCTGAATTCGCGTGAGGTATCCAGGCACACATCACATATTTTGCGCCCAGGCTTTTTGCCCTATGCGCTACTGCTTCAGGAGATTTCGCCAGTTCGTTATAATCGGCACCGGTAGAGATGATCTTAATGCCTCTTTCTTTGCAAAGTTGTTTAAATTCTTTTGCCGGCATTCCGTAGCTTCCACCTTCATATTCCGTAAAGCCAAGTTGCTGAATTGTGTCAAGTGTTTTAACAATATCAACAGGAAAACTTTTTCTGAAAGTATATGATTCAATGCCAAGAGGAGCTGTATATAATTTTTGTGCAAATGCATTTGTTGCAACAAACATTATCGGCAATAAAAGTGGAAGGTATTTTTTCATCTGAAGAAATTGCATGTTTTTAAAAAGAAAAGTATTTTAAATGTTATGAAGCGAAGGAAATTAAATTAAAATTACTTTATAAAGATAATTGTAAGAGGCAATATTTCTTACCAGTAAAAAAAGAAATTATCATGATTCTTATTTAAAAGATTGCAAGCGCAACCTTTTCTTTTCTATTGATGCTGAAAATGCAATAAAACTGCATTGATACAAAAGCAATTTACAACCGCTCCTTAATTTTAAGCGCTGTCATGCTGAGCTTGTCGAAGTGCTTCCACTAGTCACGCTCATTTTATTTTTTTTAAGAAAGGGCTGTTCTCAATGAACAGCTTAAAATTATCCGGATGCTGGATAATGTAGTTATGCTCGTGAGGTGTATGAATAAAAATAACTTTGTTGTGCCGGATGATGGCAGGGGTAACCTGCGCTTCCTCCAGTGAATCTTCCGCAATGTGTGCATTCTTTACCTGCCCCATCATCGCTTTGGTTTCATCAAAGGTGCCGCCGTGGTCGGTGTATAAATTGATAAAACGATGATGCCTGTTAGCAGTTAACCAATCCATAAACTTATCGGTATCTGCATACAGCGCATCAAATAAGATCACTTCATTCACTGGTTCATTACCATTCTGTAAAATGCGCGCCATCACCCTGTATGCGCCGCTGTGTCCTGCAAGGATAATATTTCCTGCGCGGGCGTTGTTAGATATCACGTTCATCGCTGCCAGTTTTTTAAGCACATCATTGACAAGGCTGCAGAATGTATTTTTTTGTTCCAGCTTGCCGCCATAACTATCCGGCGCGTTCCTCGCCGTTTCCGGCAATACCAGCACTGCGTTAACGGCCGCATCTGCAAACTGCCTTGATAAGCCATACTCGCTTAAGGCGGTGTCAATGTTGTTGCCCCATCCGTGAAACCAGAAGATCATATCTACCTTTTTCCCTGCCTTAAAATTCGTTGGGGTAATAATAATTACGGAACTATCGGAATAATGATCTGTTGAATTGTACAATACATTTTTGTAGAGGTGCCCCTGGGATCTGCCGGTATCGGGGAAGGAAGTATTGGAAGAAGTTATTTTGGTCTGACGGAGTGGAAGCTGGCAAATGCCCGTCAGGCAGGTAATTAATAAAACAGCGAGTATTGAAAGTTTTTGATTCATGTAAGTAGTTCAAATGTAAAAATAAGGAATGTGCCTGTTCTTTTCACATGGACCTCGCTCAATGACGATTGCTCAACAGAACTGGCTAACTTGTACAAATGGAAATGCAGATAGTGTTTAAAAACTTTATAAATTCAAAAGTTTGCTATAGTGAATGAAAAAATATGTCGTTACTTTATTTTCAACTATAAAAGTGCCAAAAAGATTGAAAGTACTATAAGCTTTTTAGCACGAGTCACTTATTGAACCAATCACATAAAAAAAATTATGGAAAAGAAATTAAAAAGAAGAATAGACTTGTTAACCGCTTATGCCATTTTCACTCTTTTGATTTTTGGGTATATGGCATTTAGTTCTTTCAGGAAAACCGTCAATACAGAAAAAATGGATGAACTCACAGTGAAGCGAATCAATGTGGTTGGAGAAGATGGCAGTCTGAGAATGGTTATCAGCAACGAAACGCGGCAGCACCCGGGAAGGATAGCCGGCAAGGACCTGGCAAAAAGAAAAAGACCCGCAGGCGTCATCTTTTTTAATAATGACGGCAATGAATGCGGAGGTTTGATATTTGAGGTAAATGATACGGGTAAAGTGATCAATTCAGGAATGTCATTTAAAATGGATAATTATAACAACGACCAGGTTGTGCAGATGGTTAATTCAGAAGAATATGCCGGTGGAAAAGGCAAGGTCAGAAGAGGGCTGGTGATTAATGAATTTCCGGAAGGTAGCAGTTTACCCGCCTTCATGGATAAGTACGAAGCGATAAAAAAAATTAAAGACAGTACATTACGTAAACGAGAAATGAACGATCTTATGTCTGTGGAAGGAAGCAGGAGAAGATTGTTTATCGGGCGCACGTTAGATAACCAATCCGGTCTTTTTCTTTATGATTCTGCCGGCAAGCCGAGAATGGAAATATATGTAGATAACACCGGATCACCGCAGATAAAAGTGCTTGATGTAAAGGGGAATTCAAGGAATGTTTTGCTCAAATAATCTGTGATTTTGATCCGCTCTCCCACAGGTTTCAAAAGCTGTGCATTAGGCTTAAATTTCAATTATAAAAATCTCCAAAAATTAAAACTTCCACTCTACTTAAAGTATAAAGTAACGGGCAGTTTCAAGACATAACGCCTACGCGTTGGCCGTGATGCAACGGAAAAACAAATTTAATTGTCATTACTAAAATATCTGGCATGAAAAATATATTCCGCTTTTGCATTTTGTGGTTGTTCATTTCATTAACAATTTCTTCGCGCAAAAAAGAATTGGGATTTATGGATACTGCAACAATTGTGCGTCCTGATCCAGGAGAAGGAGTTTGTACGGGTGGCACTTTTATTAAAATTGATGGTCATCCTAATCCGAATGATCCTGAAAATGGATATTTTGATATTGGCAACATCATTCCTTCTTTTAAGATAGATACCTTTCCGATAAAAGTTGAAATTGATTGGAAAATATCCTCAAAATGTTTCGGCAATTATGTAGATATTAGTCGGATAAAAAGGATCCTTTAGCATTTTCCGCTGATGCAAAATTCCTGACGCATGCATCAGCTTACTTAATTTTAATTTATTAAAGGCTGGGGAAAAAATAAGCTTCAAAAATAATTGTATAAGTAACGAACAATCCCTGCAACTCCGCTTTGGTCCACTCGGGCGCGGGTCTCCAGATCTGTGCATGAGCGTTACTGTGTCGCACACGACCCGGCGGATTGAAATATACTTTCGCTTTAAACTTAATCATCACTTTTTGTATTCGTATCTACCATTCCGATTCGTGAAGGACATGAGCCAGGGAGACCGGACACTGTTACATCCGGAAATACAAATTTTTGTGGCAATACCCAATGACGCCGTCATTGAGTAATTGACTCAATAAAAGTTTAAATGGAGAAAATGAATGCTTAGAAAAATTTCAACAGGGCATCTTTGCGGCTTCGGGAAACATTTACGGAGGTGTTATTACTCATAACAACATACCCTCCTTCGCCACGGACATACCTGGCAACTTCGTTCAGGTTAACCATATAAGAATTATGTACCCGCACGAAGAAGTTGTAATCCTGTATTTGATCTTCTATGTTTTTGAGTGTACGGCAGGCAATTATTTTATTTTTATTCTTCAAAAAAATATGCGTGTAATTACTCTGCGCTTCAAAGTATATAACATCAGTGGCAGCAATTAATTCAAAGCCTTCTGCCGTCGGTACTGCAATCTTCGTAAAGCCGCTGTTAACGCCACTAATCTTTTTCAATAACATCTCAAACTGTTCCGGCATTGGTAAATGGCGCTGCTCTTCCACCTTCTTAACAGCATCTGTTAATTCCTTTGGCTCAATGGGCTTTAATAGATAATCCAAAGCGCTAAAATGAAAGGCTCTAATTGCGTACTGGTCGTACCCGGTGGTAAAAATAACCGCGAAATTAATTTGAGGAAGTTGTTCGAGCATTTCAAATCCATTCATCTGCGGCATTTCGATATCGAGAAATACCAGGTCAGGCTTGTGCATTTCAATTGCCTTCAAACCTGCTGCTGCCTCACTGCATTTTTCCAATACTTCCACATTTAGACAATACTCTTTAAGCAACATCTGTAATGTTTTAAGGCAATGCATTTCGTCGTCTATGAGTATTGCTTTGATCATTATCAAAATGGTATTTTAATGATAACTTCTGTACCGCCGGCGCTGCCATCGGAAAGCACTAAATCATTTATCACAATGTGAGTGCCCAATTCGTCCTGTTGCTTCATCATGGCGATGCGGTCGGCGGTGATGCTCATCCCCATCGATTTATAGGAAAGTGCAGACTTGCTTTTTAATTCGGCCGCTTTCTTCCTCCCAATGCCATCATCTGCAATTTTACAAAACAGGATGTTGTCGTCTGTATACAGTTCTATTTGCAACTTGCCGCTTTCTTTTTTATGCATTAATCCATGCCAGATAGCATTTTCAACGTAAGGCTGTATAATAAGAGGGGGCACTGTAAGTACGCTTATATCAATGAGGGCATCTGAATTAATTTTATAGGAAAACTTATTTTCAAAACGAAGTGATTCCAATTCAAGGTAAAGTTGCAGGGCTTCTAATTCTCTTTCCAGCGGAATAAACTCTTCCTGTGAATTTTGCAGAATTAATCTAATCAGTCTTGAAAATTTCCCCAGGTATTCCGATGCCTGCAACCTGTTATTTTCAAGTATGAATAAATTGATAGCGCTGAGTGAATTCGAAATAAAATGTGGATTCATTTGGGCCCGTAATGCCTGCATTTCAAGCTGTGTTGCATTTTGCTTTAACGTGGCCTTTTCATGTTCACTTTTTAATTGATAATTTTTCCTTCTAAGAGAAAGACTCCTGTAAACTATGATACCTGATATTGCAATGATAATAAGACCGATTATAAAAAACCATTTCAGCATCGTCTCATTTTTTAGTTTTTCTGCTTTAATACTGTTATCCTTCTGCAGTGATGTTAGTTGCTCAATTTGTTTTTTATACTCATTCTGCTTTTTATAATTCGTTAGTCTCCAAAGAAACTGCTGATTGGCGACAGAGTCTTTTAGCGCAATATATTGATGTATTAAAAAATAAGCACTGTCATTTTCTTTAAGATCACGGTATATTTCTGAGAGTAACAAATAGCCCTGCATTATGTAAGGCTTCACATCTGCTCTTTGAGCTATCGAAAGCCCTTCTCTCGCGAGCGGCAGCGCTGCTCCTGCGTTCTGTTCTCCCTGAAATGCTTTGGCTGCATCAAGCGACACACGCATTAGATCCCATTGATCATTTTCTGTCCTAAAATGGTCAAGAGGTGGCAGGAACATATTTAGTGCCTCGTCATATTGTTTCTTTAGGAGTAAAGTTTCACCTAGACTGACTTTCGTCGCCCTGTTTTCGGGGTCAGCTTGTAATGCTTTGTTAAGATAGTATAGGGACGAATCAGCCTTGTTCATCAGCCTGTATACGATCCCAATAGATTCCTGGATATTGCTCCAGTTAGTATGAAGTTTAAAACCGTGTGTATTGGCATATTCGCCGCCCTGGTTATAAAATCCAAGAGCATCCTCGTAAGCTCCCGCATTTTTATATAAGTGTCCCATATTGACTAATGCACCGGCTATGCAAATATCGTCACCCATTTTTGTTCTGATCATTAAGCTTTTATTACAACAATAAAAGCTGCTGTCATAGTCTCCGGTTGCCTCGTATAAAAATGACATATACGCATAAGCTTTTCCCTCACCTTCGCCGTCACCAGATTTCTCCAAAATGAGAGCAGACTTCCGGTAGAAGGCAATGGCATCTTTAAGATGATTTTGGCCGTACAACACCTGGCCGAGCCAGAGGCAACACCAACCCATTTGCCTTTCTTTATGCATTTTATCAAACATTACCAGAGCCTGGCGTAAGTATTTCTCTGCGGTCAAAAAGTTCTTCCTGTAAATTTCGGCCACCCCCAAATGCATAACAGAAGCGGCTATCCCAGGTGGATAATCTATTTTAGAAGATTCATTAAACGCCACTATGGCCCAGCAAGAGATAGAATCCGGCAACACTTTCGGCGGCCACCAATATTCCTCGCTAAGAGCATTCAGGCAATCTATTCTGCTAGCCCCCTGTTTCGAGGGCAAAAGCTTTTTTAAGCTGTCAATCTTTTTTGTATTGGGATGATCCTGGGCAAAAACGGTAGTAACTAATAATGTGCTTACAAACGCAATTATTATTTTTTTTACCAGTAACATTTATATGGAAATTTTAATTGTGTGTTCAACCCTTGCTTTAAAATTGTCTAATTCAAGATTGAATTGTTTATTTTGTTTTCACGAAATCTAAATTGTACTTGTGCTTAAGATAATTTGATTAATCCCATATCTTTTAGCGCGCCGGCAATATTTTTTGCAGGCTGTCAATTTTGTGTCTTTGTGCAAAGCCGATGGATAAAAAAATAAAGTGGAAAAAAATATGGCTAAAAGAATTTTTATAAACGAAAGCCGTTTTATAAAAAGTAAAAATCCTGCAAGTACTTATGTTTACAGGCATACACATGGCTCTTTAAAGTTACACATTTAATTTCTGGATAGCTGTATGTAATCCAAATAGGTTCTTCGGTATAAATAGTGGAATTTACTTGCTTTTCAAACGTTAGTAGGATTTAGAAACGTAATTTAGGCACACCTTATTACCTTCTTTGGGCGGTTGAGTACTAAAACTTAAAATTCCAGTTTCCAAACCTGGTTGGATAAATCGCCATTCACAATTGTCCCTGCTACAAAAATAGTATTATTTACACCAATGCTTACAAAAAACGGATTTATATCTGCAGGCAAAACTCCAATTGACCAGATACCTGTGATTATATCATAGATGTCAAATGTATTTTCACCCGCGAAGAATACTAATTTGCCATCCTTTAAGACAGATTGATAAGCGCCCGGATTGGCAAAATAAGCTATAGAACTTCCTGCATTTACATCTTTTATTTCGACAACACAGGACACGTGACCAGTTTGACTATCTCCAGTCACCCCCGGCCTAATATATTTTATTCGTCGCGAAATACCGGCACATCCGGATTTGCCTTCATATAAACTGCATCTCGACCAGGCGTTGGAAGCATTGTCAAACGTCTGTCTGGCTGAATAAAACCAACTTTAAAAGAGGCGGAGAAATGCTCACCTCCTGCAAATACACCTTGCCATTCGCTGCAACTGCAGACATGCCCTGATATCTCGGTTCACTCAAATGCCCCACTGACCAGGTGCTGGTAGTTAGATCATAAATGTCAACAGTTTCAGCGCGGTTTTGACGAGAACTGGCAGCAAGCCCGCCTTCGCAGCCC
>Ga0157369_10008262_pt1 | contig 11933 bp, 8 predicted proteins | sample C25metaG_FD_113461 | JGI IMG/M metagenome (GOLD analysis project Ga0157369, IMG submission 113461) | Corn rhizosphere microbial communities from Kellogg Biological Station, Michigan, USA - C2-5 metaG | ecosystem: Host-associated > Plants > Roots > Rhizosphere > Soil | place: USA: Michigan...
ACGCCGCCGAAAGCGATTGGCGGGGAGGGCATCTGGCTGATCCGCGAGGACGGACGGAAAGTGCTCGACGCCTCCGGCGGCGCTGCGGTGTCATGTCTCGGCCACCAGCATCCGCGCATTCTCGAGGCGATGGCGAAGCAGGCCTCGAAGCTGGCTTACGCACACACCGCGTTCTTCACGTCGGAAGCGGCCGAGACGTTGGCCGATCAACTGGTCGGGCATGAGCCGGGCGGACTGGCCTATGTCTATTTCGTCAGCGGCGGCTCGGAGGCGATCGAAGCCGCGATCAAGATCGCGCGGCAATATTTCATCGAGGCGGGGCAGCCGAAACGCCACCATTTCATCGCGCGGCGACAGAGTTATCACGGCAATACGCTCGGTGCGCTCTCCGCCGGTGGCAATGCCTGGCGGCGCGAGCCCTATGCGCCACTGCTGTCGCAGTCGTTCAGCCATGTCACGCCGGCCTTTGCCTACCACGAAAAGCGTGACCATGAATCCGAGAGTGACTTCGTCGCGCGGCTTGCCGCCGAACTGGACGCTGAATTCCAACGGCTCGGTCCTGACACCGTTGCGGCCTTCATCGCCGAACCTGTGGTCGGCGCAACCGCGGGCGCGGTGACCGCGCCGGAAGGCTATTTCCGCGCGGTGCGCGAAATCTGCAACAAACATGGCGCGCTGCTCATCCTCGATGAGGTCATGTGCGGCATGGGCCGCACCGGCACGCTGCACGCGTGGGAGCAGGAGGGCATCGCGCCCGACATCCAGGCCATCGCAAAAGGCCTGGGCGGCGGCTATCAGCCGATCGGAGCGATGCTCACGACCAACCGTATCGTCGATACCATCCGGCAGGGCTCGGGCGCATTCCAGCACGGCCATACTTATCTGGCGCATCCGCTCGCCTGCGCGGCGGCTCTGGAAGTGCAGCGGGTGATTCAGGAGGAGAATCTGCTCGACCAGGTCAAGGAACTGGGCAAGCATCTCGAAAAGCGGCTGACCGAGCGCTTCGGCAATCACCGCCACGTCGGTGACATCAGAGGCCGCGGCCTGTTTCAGGCGATCGAGCTGGTCGAGGATCGAGCCACGAAGAAGGCGTTCGATCCAAGCCTCAAGCTGCACCAGAGGATCAAGGCGGCGGCGTTCGAGGGCGGGCTCGGCTGCTATCCGTCCGGTGGCACTTCGGACGGCAAGCATGGCGACCACGTGCTGCTGGCGCCGCCCTATATCTGTACGCCTGATGATATCGACATGATCGTGGAGCGGCTCGGCTCCGCGGTCGACAGCGCGTTGAAGAGCATCAATCACTAAAACAACGAGGGAGGGAAGCATGAAGAGGATTATCATCGCGGCAAGCCTGCTCGCCGCATCGATCGCCGGCGCGTCGGCGGCCACACTCGACACCGTCAAGCAGCGCGGCACGCTGGTGTGCGGCGTCTCAACCGGCTTTGCCGGTTTCTCGTCGCCGGACTCGCAAGGTAATTTCAAGGGGCTCGACGTCGACTATTGCAAGGCGCTCGCCGCCGCGGTGCTCGGCGATGCAAGCAAGGTGCGCTATGTCGCGCTGACCGCGCAGAACCGCTTCACGGCGTTGCAGTCGGGCGAGATCGATGTGCTCTATCGCAACTCGACGCAGACTTATCTGCGCGGCACCACGCTTGGCCTTCGGCAAGGGCCAATCAATTTCTATGATGGCCAGGGCTTTGTGGTGAAAAAGGACACCGGCGTGAAGGACCTCAAGGGCCTCAATGGCGCGACCGTCTGCGTCGCGCAGGGCACGACGCATGAGGTGACGCTCGGCGATTACGGCCGCGCCAATGGCATCGACTGGAAGCCGCTGGTGTTCGATCGCGTCGATACCATGTACCAGACCTTCTTCGGCGGCCGCTGCGATGCCATGACCCAGGATGCCTCCGCGCTCGCTGGCGCGGTTGCGACCGCGGCTCCCAATCCGTCCGACTATCTCGTGCTGCCGACCACAATCAGCAAGGAGCCGCTCGGCCCCTTTACGCGCAATGGAGACGAAGTCTGGAGCGATGTCGTCACCTGGCTGCATTACGGCCTGGTCGAGGCCGAAGAGCTCGGCGTCACGCAAGCCAATGTCGAGGAGATGGCGAAGTCTCAGGCGCCGGCCGTGCAGCGTCTGCTCGGCACCTCCGGCGACCTCGGCTCGCGGCTCGGGCTCGATAACAAATGGATGCAGCTGGTGATCAAGGCGACCGGCAATTACGGCGAGATCTTCGAGCGTAATGTAGGCAAGGCCAGCCCCCTGAAGCTCGAGCGCGGACTCAACGCGACATGGACCAAGGGTGGCTTGATGTACGCCATCCCGTTCAAGTAAAGACGTGCATTCGCCTCTCCCCGGTCTGAACAGAGGAGCGGGGAGAGGGAGGAAGCAGACCCGATGCGCATTGCCCTTGTTCACGCCCTGAAACATTCCATCGTGCCGATCGAAGCTTCCTTCGCCAGGCTCTGGCCGGAAGCTACGCTGATGAACCTGCTCGACGATAGCCTGTCGGCTGATCTCGCGCGCGACGGCAAGCTCACCGATGCAATGACTGAGCGGTTTCGGTCGATTGGCCGTTACGCGGCGAGCACCGGCACGGACGGCATCCTCTTCACCTGCTCGGCCTTTGGCCCCTGCATCGAAGCGGTCGCGCGCGAGCGAGCGCCGATGCCGGTCCTGAAACCGAACGAGGCGATGATCGAAGAGGCCGCGAAAAGCGGGCCGAAGGTCGGGCTGCTGTCGTCATTTCCTCCAACGCTGGCGTCGATGCCGCGCGAATTTCCGGCGTCCATTCAACTCATGCCGAAGCTCGCCGAAGGCGCGATGGCGGCGCTCGATCGAGGCGACCGTGCCGAACATGATCGGCTCGTCGTAGAAGCGTCGAAGGACCTGCGCGACTGCGACGTGATCGCGCTGGCGCAATACAGCATGGCGCCCGCTGCGGAGAAGGTTGCCCTGGCGACGGGCAGACCGGTGCTGACGACGCCCGACAGCGCGGTGATGAAGCTCAAGCGAATGCTCGGCGCCGCCAGTTAAGCGGCAGGCGACCTAATCTCCCCTCGACGGCCACCCATTCAGAATTGCGCATTGTGCACCGCAGCAAGGCCGGCTAAATCGGCCTCCGCGAGAGGTGCCAAGTGACTGAAATTCAAGTGACTAAAATTGATGCCGAGGCCTGGGTGTCCTCGGGCCACCGCCCGATGGGCTTTCCTGAATTTGTTGTCGTGATCGCTTCCATCATGGCGCTGAACCCGCTGGCAATGGACATGATGTTGCCGGCGCTTCCGAACATCCGCTCGGCCTTTCAGCTCGCCGACCCCAACCATCCGCAACTCGTGCTGTCAACCTTCCTGTTCGGATTCGGCATCGGCCAGTTTGCAATGGGGCCGCTGTCGGACCGGTTCGGCCGCCGTCCGATTCTGCTCGGCGGCATGGTGCTTTATGCGCTGGCGAGCCTGCTTGCGATCGGCGCGCCTTCGTTCGAAACCCTATTGTTGGCGCGCGCGATGCAGGGGCTTGGCACCTCGGCGACGCGCGTGATCGCGACCTCGATCGTCCGTGATTGCTACGCGGGCCGGCGCATGGCGAGCGTGATGTCGCTGGCGATGATGGTGTTCATCGCCGTGCCCGTGATCGCGCCGTCGTTCGGGCAAGTTGTGCTGCTGCTGGCGCAATGGCGCGGCATTTTTGTCGTGCTGATGATCTATGGCGTGATCGCGCTGATCTGGAGCGCGCTGCGCATGCCGGAAACGCTCCCCGCCGAAATGCGCAAGTCGCTCGCCCTTCGCGATGTGCTTTCCGCCTTCCGCCAGACCGTTACTAACCGTCAGACCATCGGCTATGCGCTGGCCTGCGGCGGCGTCTGGGGCGCGATGTTCGCGTTCGTGTTTACCTCGCAGCAGGTTTTCACCGACATCTTCAAGCTCGGCCATTATTTCCCGCTCGCGTTTGCGGCGATTGCGACCGGGGTCGCGATTGCGGGCTTCCTCAATGCACGCATCGTCGGCCGCGTCGGCATGCGTGTGATCTCGCATGGTGCACTGGTCGGCTTTGCGCTGGTTGCCGTGGTGATGCTGATCGTCGAGAAGATGGGCCTGCTGCCCCTGCCGCTGTTCATGCTGCTATCGGCGCTGATGATGTTCTTCTTCGGACTGATGATGGCGAACTTCACGGCGCTTGCGATGGAGCCGCACGGCCATATCGCGGGCACGGCATCCTCGCTCTACGGATCGATCACGACGTTGCTGGGTATCGGCGTCGGCATGCTGATCGGCCAGAGCTATGACGGCACGCTGCTGCCGTTCTCGACCGGCTTCTTCGTCTGTGCGCTGGTCGCGCTCGCGATTGCAGCGGTGACGGAAAAGGGACGGCTATTCGTGCCGCATCACAAACCGATCAGCTAGGCTCGATGATTTGAGGCTCGGTCGCGAATCAGGCCGTCATTACGAGCGAAGCGAAGCAATCCATGGTACCGCAAGTGGAGATATGGATTGCTTCGTCGCTTCGCTCCTCGCAATGACGATTTAATCTAGTCTCATCGCGTTTAGGAGCTGACGGCGTTCCGCGCGATGACGTTGCTATAGAAGGAGACGCTCAGCTTCGGCGTCCGCCGCAGCGTGTCGAAATCGACGTGGTAGAGGCCGAAGCGCTTCTCGAATCCGAAGATCCACTCGAAATTGTCCATCAGGCTCCAGAGGAAATAGCCGCGCACCGGCGCACCGTCGGCGATCGCGCGCTGCAGCTGCACGAGGTAGTTGCGCAGGAACATGATGCGGTCGAGGTCGTAGATCTTGCCGCCGTGCGCGATCTTGTCCTCCGACGAGGTGCCGTTCTCGCTGATATAGATATTGTCGACATTCCAAACCTTCGCTGCGAGCCGCGGCACCCAATAGGCCGTCTCGGGGCCGATCCGCAGCCACTCCGAATTCATGTGCGGGAAGGAGGCCGGGAAGGGCGCCACGTCAAAGCCGGGCTTGGTGTCCTTCGGGATAATGTAGAACTGCGGCGCGTAAATGTTGAGGCCGACGAAGTCGATCTTCGAGCCGATGATGTTCAGGTCTTCCGCGGTGAATTTCGGCGCATCCTTGCCGGCAAATTCGAGATACCCCTCGGTGTACTTGCCTTCGAGGATCACGCCGAGAATGCCGGAGTTCAATTCGCGCGTGGCGATCTCGGTGGCCCGAACATATTCCGGCGTATCGATCGCCGGCACGCAGGCCGCGATGTTTTCGGCGAGCCCGACTTTGGTGCCGGCGCGCGCCTTGGCGCGGATCGCTTGCACGGCATGGCCATGGCCGAGCACCACATTGTGCCGAGCCTGGTTCAATTCGCCGGTCGGTAGCTTCAGACCCGGCGCATCGATGCCCCAGCCATAGCCGAAATTGAGGAAACGGCCGGCTTCGTTGATGGTGAAGAAGTTTTTGACGCGGTCGCTCAGGCGCTCGGCGACATAGCCGGAGTAATCGCCGAAGGCCTTTGACGTGTCGCTGGAGCGCCAGCCGCCGACGCGGTCCTCCAGCGACTGCGGCAAATCCCAGTGATAGAGCGTGGCGTAAGGCTCGATGCCATTCGCGAGCAACTCGTCGACCAGGCGGTTGTAGAAGTCGAGGCCCTTCGGGTTCGGCGCGCCGTCGCCGTTCGGAAATACCCGCGGCCAGGCGATGGAGAAGCGATAGGCTTTGGCGCCGAGGTCCTTGATGAGACTGACGTCTTCCTTGTAGCGGTGATAGTGGTCGTTGGCGCGGTCGGCGTTGGTGTTGTCGCCGATCTTGCCCGGCGTATGGCTGAACGTGTCCCAAATCGAGAGGCCGCGGCCATCCTCATGCACGGCGCCTTCGATCTGGTAGGCCGAAGTCGCCGTGCCCCAGACAAAGCCGGCCGGGAATTTCGCGGGCTCGGGAGCGATGATCGTCTTGCTGTCTTGCGCCGCAGCCGGTGAAAGCAGGCCGAGACCAGTGAGGCCGGCCAGCTTGGCAAAATTCCGGCGCGAGAATCTATCGGCCATTGCCGTCCCCCGTCAGGCTCGCCTTGATCGGCGTCGAGCCCTGCTGCGTTTTGTCGGATTGATAGGGATCGAGTTGGTAAGCGGAGACCCGATCGATCTGGAACGCCACCATCTGCGGCGTTTCGCCATCGACGACGCCAACGCCGTCGAAAAATTTGGAGCCCATCGCCAGGTTGATGATCATGTACATGGGATCATCGAAACCGACTGGCACCTTGATATCGGAAACGGGCTTGCGGTCGATGAAATAAATGATCCGGTCCTGCGTCCAGAGCACGCCGTAATCGTGGAATGCGAGCGCGGCGTCCGGGATATGGAAATCGAAGCCGCAGGATTCGATTTTTTGCGTTTCCGGAATTCGCCAATGCGTGGTCATCACGAGTTCGCCGGGTCGCTGTCCGCGTCCCTCCATCACATCGAGCTCCGGCGGCCAGCCACCGTCATTGGCAAGCAGCCAGAACGCAGGCCATACGCCGGTGCCGACGGGGATCTTGGCGCGGATTTCGAAATAGCCGTACTTCTGCGAGAACGATTCCTGCGTGGTCAGGATGCCCGAGATGTAGGGATTGTCGAACAGCGCCGCCTGCAATTCGGGCGGCGTGCGGCTGGCGATGATCGAGAGCACGCCGCCCCGAACCCGGAACGGATCGAGGCCGAGCGCGCGGAGTGCGAGCCCGCGGTAATGCGGGTCGACGTAGATCTGCTGCTCGCCGTTATATTTGGTCTGGCGCTTGAGTTGGGAACGAGGGCCACCGAAATATTGCGCCTGCGGCCAGGCCGCGCCGCCGGAATAATACGGCAGCCACAGGCCATGCTTGAGCGGATGCTCGTCGAAATCGTCATGGAAGGTCCGGTGCAACGACACCGATCCGAGGTTGACGGGATCGATCTTCTCGACGCGGCGGCACTTGTCGCCGGCGGCATCGCGAGTGGCCAGAAGCGACAGCTCGACCGGCGCATCCTGCAGACGATCTTGCGCAAAGGCCGGCGTGCGCACAGCGAAACCGCCAAGCAGGGCCAGAGCCAGGACCATGGCTTTTGGTAACAATGCCGTTATCCCTCAATCATTTGCTCGGCGGACAATACATCGTCCGCTTAGGCCGATTTGAAGGCACGATAGATGCCGCGTTCGAACTCGCGATAGAGTTTTAGCGCATGTGCGTCGGCAAAGGGTAACATTTGCATCATGATGACGCCGGCCATGCGGGCAGCCGGGTCGATCCAGTAATAGGTATTGAGCAAGCCGGCCCAGGTCAGGCTGCCGGCCCTGCGGCCGTCCTTGACGGGATCAAGCGTGATCATATGCCCGAAGGCCCAGCGCTTGCGCAGCCCGGGAAAGAAATCGACGTTGCACGATAGCGCCGGATTGGTGGTCTTCATGATGCCGGCCTCAATGTCGCCGATCTGGTTCTGCGACATCAGCGTCACGGTCTCCGGCTTCAGGATGGTGGCGCCGTTGAGAGTTCCGCCATTGAGGAGCGCCTGAAGCAGGGTCAGATAATCAGGCGCGGTGGAATAGATGCCGCCACCACCCGAAAACACCGTGGTGACGACCGGCTTTTCGAGCGGCTCCGGCTTGAAGCTGCCGTCGGCGTTGCGCCGGTGGATGGCGGCTTCGCGCGAGCGCTGGCTTGAGCTGATGTTGAAGGCGGTGTCGTGCATCCCGAGCGGGCCGGTGATGTGCTCCTGGAAATAGCGATCGAGCGGCATGCCACTTGCGATCTCCACCAGACGGCCGACGCGGTCGATGCTGCTGCCATAGGCCCATTTGCTGTCGGGATCGAAGGTGAGCGGCCTGCGCGGCAGCTTCTTGTCGGTGAGGCAGCATTTGAGGTAGCGAACGACGCTCGCATCCCACAGGGAATAGCTGAAGCCGGATGTATGCGTGAGCAGGTTGCGCAAGGTGAGCGGCTTTCGCGCCGGCCGCATCTGTGGCGCGCCCTTGTCGTCAAACCCGTCGAGCACGAGAAATGTAGCGAGTTCCGGATCGATCTTCTCCGCCGGCTCGTCCAGCCTGAGCTTGTCCTGCTCGACGAGTTGCATCGCGGCGACCGAGGTCAGGAGCTTCACCATGGAGGCGATGCGGAAGACGGTGTCGGGCGACATCCTTGTGGCGGCGCCGACGCAACGCGGCCCGAATGCGCCTTCATAGATGACGGCGCGATCGGTCGCGGCCATGGCGACTACGCCCGGCACCTGCCTCAAGTCGACCGCGCGTTGCAGGATCGCATCCAGAGAATGGTTGCGTGCTGGCACAGGAACGGCGCGGCCGGAGGAAGGCACGCCAGCGATCGCGCCCGCGCCGACCATGGCCAGCAAGGCATCGCGCCGGCTGAGCTGCCCCTTCGTTCGCATGGGCTCAATGGGTTGGTGATGCTTTCGGTGCAAATATACGGCGATTTAGCCTTGCTTGTCTGCCCCTTGCATTGCCGTCACCGTCAATGCTTCCGCTTTTGTGACAAGATTGAACAAAAGTCCCGGACTACCGAAGCAGCCCGGGATGGAGCGGGCGCGCGGGTGCTCAGCGAATCAATGCGCTGAAGCCGCGAAAACATCGCGCTTCAGTGCGCGCCGCCTCCGCCGGCCGCCGGCTTGGCCTTGCGGGTCAGCAGGATCGCCGCAGCGGAGAGCAGAAGCACCACGCCGAGCACCATGAAGGTGTCGCTGAAGCCCATCACCAGGGCCTGGCGTTTCACGGCTTTGCCGAGCGCGATGATGGCCTGGGCATGGGCGGCAGCCGGATCGCTGACGCCATGCGCCAGGAAGTAATTGGTCATCTCGGCGATGCGCGTGCGGACTTCCTCGCGGCCGAGATCGACCGATTGGCCGATGATGTTGGAGTGGAACTGCTCGCGCTTGGTGACGAGGGTCGCCAGCACCGCGGTGCCGATGGCGCCGCCAAGGTTGCGCATCATGTTGGAGATGCCGGACGCGGCCGGCGCATCCTGCGGCGCCACGCTGCCGAGCGAGACGTTGCTAAGCGGAGCCAGCGTCAACGCCTGGCCGACGGCCCGAATAATATTGGGGATCCAGAACTGGTCGCCCGAATAATCCAGCGACATGGTCGTGTTCATGAAGGAGCTGATCGCGAACAGGACGAGCCCGAACGCCGCCAGATAGCGCGCATCGATCCGCTGCATCAGCTTCGGCACCAGCGGGATCAGGATCAACTGCGGCAGGCCGGTCCAGGCCAGCACATTGCCGATCTGCTCGGCATTGTAGCCTTGCACTTCGCCGAGATAGGCCGGCAGCAGATAGATCGAGCCGAACAGGCCGAAGCCAAGGAATACGGCCGTCGTGGTGCCCATGCCGAAATTGCGGTTAGTCAGGAGGCGCAGCCGCAGCAGCGGCTTCTCCACGATCAGCTCATTGGCGATGAAGAGCGAGAGGCTGATCGCGGCGATGATCGCGAGCTTGACGATGAAGGGCGAGCCGAACCAGTCGTCCTTGTTGCCTTCCTCCAACACGGCCTGCAGCGAAGAGAGACCGATCGCCATGGTGGCGATGCCGAACCAGTCGCCTTCCCTAAGCAGCCCAAGCTGCGTCGGCTGGCGCTCCAGCGTGAAATACAGGATCGTCACCATGACGGCGGTCGGGATCACGTTGACGAAGAAGATGGTCTGCCAGCCGTAATTCTCGGTGAGGTAGCCGCCGATGGTGGGACCGATCGCCGGGGCAAAGGTCACCGCGATCGAGAACATGGCCAGCCCAATCGGCTGCTGCACCTTCGGCAGCTTGGTAAAGACCAGCGTGAACGCCATCGGGATCAGCACGCCGCCAAAAAAGCCTTGCAGGCCACGCATTGCGATCATCGAGGGCAGGTCGTGGGTAAAAGCACAGGCGACCGAGAACGCGGCGAACAGCGTCGCATGGGCCAGCATGATGTTGCGAAAGGAGAACACGCGGCTGAGATAGTCGGTCAGCGGAATCACCACGATCTCGCCGATGAGGTAGGAGGTGGAAATCCACGAGCCGTTGTCGACGCCGGTGCCGATACCGCCTTCGATGTTGAGCAGAGAGGCGTTGGTGATCTGGATATTCAGGATCGCCATGAAGGCGCCGATCATCGCGGCGAAGATCGAGATCCAGACGATCGCACTTGCTTTGTCGGGGCTTTGTGGCGCGGCGGCCCGGGGGAGCGGCGTTCGGGTTGATATGGCGAGGGCACTCATGGCATCACCTCTGAGCGGCAAGGGCGATCTTTGAAGCTTCGGGCGCCTTGGCGACGGCGCGCGTCTTGGTCTCGATGCTCGGGATCACCGACATGCCCGGGCGCAGCTCGATCGATGCGCCGCCGTCGAGCGCGATCTTGACGGGGATGCGCTGCACCACCTTGGTGAAGTTGCCGGTGGCGTTGTCCGGCGGCAGCAGCGCGAACTCCTGGCCGCTGGCAGGCGCGAGGCTGTCGACATGACCATGCACCACCTTGCCCGGGAACATGTCGACGGCGACATCGACCGCCTGGCCTTCATGTACGTCGGTGAGCTGAGTCTCCTTGTAGTTCGCGATGATGTAGACGCCGGAGACGGGCACCAGCGACATCAATTGTGTGCCGGCCTGGACGAACTGGCCGGTACGGAGGGTGCGGTTGCCGACCACGCCGTCGATCGGCGCGGATATCGTGGTGTAGCCGAGATTGAGCTCGGCCTGATGTTGCAGGGCGACCGCGCGGGCGGAAGCGGCGACAGCCTGTGCGACTTCGGCCTTGAGCAGGTCGACCTGCTTCAGCGCCGACACCAGGTTGGCCTTGTCGCGCTGGATCGCAGCTTCGGCGCTGGCGTTGCGCGATTGCGCGGCCTGCGCGTTCTGCACGCTGCCATAGCCGGTGGCAGCGAGGTCGGTGTAGCGCTTGTTCTCCTGGCCCGCGAAAGTCTTGTTGGCGTTGTCGACCTCGACGGTCGCCTTCGCGGCCTCGATCACCGACTGCTGCACCTCGAGCTGCGCCTGCTTGCCGGCGAGGGTGGCCCGTGCAGCGGCGACATCGGCCTTGGCCTGGTCGAGCGCGACCTTGAAATCGCGGTCGTCGATCCGCGCGAGGACTTCGCCTGTCTTGACGCGCTCATTGTCGCCGACCAGCACGTCGGTCAAATAGCCAGAGACTTTGGGCGCGATGGTGGTGTTGTCAGCCTTTATATAGGCGTCGTCGGTGGAGACCAGGAAACGGCCGACGGTCCAGTAATCCCAGCCATACCAGACCGCGCCTGATAGCGCGGCGACGGCAGCGCCAGCCAGCAGCAGCTTGCGCAGCTGAGCCCTGATGTTGCGGGTCTTGTTGTTGGTCTTGGGGGCGGCGTCCACATTTCCGTGATCCGCCTTCGGCAGACCTTCGATCGCCCTGGCGGGAAGCTCTTGTTCAGCCTTGAACTCGGTGGAATGACGGCTCATGGGTGCCCTCCATTTTGGCTTATCCCTTTGCAAATCAACAGAAAACCCATTTCCGTCAGACCAAGAGGATAATTAGGAAACTTGACGTTTTCCAAAATAGAGCGCATATTTGGACTGTCAATAGGATGACAGTCATCATCCAAAAGCATAGCTCGATGGCATGAGAGTTTTGAAGGCAGACCATGACAATTGCGAAGGCTGAAAGGCCGGCTGAAGAGGCCAGCGTTGCGGAAGAGACACGGCGCGGCCGCGGCCGGCCGCAACAGCGCTCGGACGAAGAGACGCGCGCGATCGTCCTGGAGGCCGCTCGCTACGAGTTCTCCCATACCGGATATGCCGCGACAGGCATGGAGGGTGTGGCCCGCCGCGCCGGCGTTTCCACCAAGACGCTGTATCGGCTGTTTCCCAACAAGGCCGCAGTGTTCGAGGCGATGGTGACGGAGCGGATCGAAGCCTTCGTTTCGATCGTCAAATTGCGCGCCTGTAATGGTGGGGATATCGAGGCGGCGCTGACCGAAGCGCTGACTGTCTGTGCGGATCTGG
>Ga0157369_10008263_pt1 | contig 11933 bp, 12 predicted proteins | sample C25metaG_FD_113461 | JGI IMG/M metagenome (GOLD analysis project Ga0157369, IMG submission 113461) | Corn rhizosphere microbial communities from Kellogg Biological Station, Michigan, USA - C2-5 metaG | ecosystem: Host-associated > Plants > Roots > Rhizosphere > Soil | place: USA: Michigan...
CACCGATACGGCCGCGGAGATCGCGCGCCTGTGCGGGCCGCGTGAGGCCGATGGCTACCTGCGTTTCGCGGACTACGCGCGCACGCTGTATCACCTGGAATGGAACCGGTTCATCGACCGCGACTTCGACCGCCCGTGGGACCTGGTCAGCTCGGACCTGGCCCGGCTGGCCGCCTACGGCGGGTTCCGCCGGCTGTCGGCCAAGGTGTCCGGGTTCCTGCGCGACCCGCGTACCCAGCGGGTGTTCTCGTTCCAGTCGCTCTACGCCGGCGTGCCGCCGCACCGCGCGCTCGCCCTGTACGCGGTGATCGCCTACATGGACACGATCGCGGGCGTCTACTTCCCGTGCGGCGGCATGCACGCGGTCGCCGCCGCGCTCGCGGCGGCGGCTGTCAAGCACGGGGTGACCATCGACTACGACCGCGAGGTGACCGGCGTGGAGATCGCCGGGTCCCGGGCACGTGCCGTGCGCACCCGAGACGGCGGGCGGATCCGCGCCGACGTCGTGGTGCTCAACCCTGACCTGCCGGTGGCCTACCGTGACCTGCTGAACCGGCCGCTGCGGCGCCGGCTGCGCTATTCCCCCTCGTGTGTCGTCATGCACCTGGGAACCCGCAAGGCCTACGCCGGCGCTAGCCATCACAACATCCACTTCGGGGACGCCTGGCGGGGCACCTTCGACGACATCACCCGGCGGGGCAAGGTCATGTCCGACCCGTCGCTGCTGGTCACGAACCCCACGCGCACCGATCCCAGCCTCGCGCCGCCTGGCCGCGAGATCTACTACGTGCTTGCTCCGGCCCCCAACCTGCAGGCCGGGCCCGACTGGTCGCGCACCGGCCAGGCCTACGCCGACGACTTGCTGCGGGTCTTGGCCGACCGCGGCTACCCCGGCCTTGGCGAGGCGACGGACGTGCGGAAGGTGGTCACTCCGGCCGACTGGGCACAGGCGGGCCTGGCGGCCGGCACGCCGTTCGCCGCCGCGCACACGTTCAGCCAGTCAGGCCCGCTGCGGCCCGGTAACCTCGCTCCAGGGCTGGACAACGTCGTGTTTGTCGGTTCCGGGACCCGGCCGGGCGTCGGCGTCCCCATGGTCTTGGTATCCGCCCGGCTCGCCGCCGAACGGATCGCCGCCTCTCGTGGCCGGAAGGATGAGTGAACCGGTGCCGGATGCCGGCTTGAGCGCGGGGGAGGCAGCCCGGAGGATAGGCGTCGCCGTCACCACCGTTCGTACCTGGGACCGCAGGTACGGCCTCGGCCCGTCGTACCGCGAGCCCGGCCGGCACCGGCGCTACAGCGACGATGACCTGGCTCGGCTGGCGCTGATGCGGCGGCTTACCTTCGACGGGGTCGCCCCCGCCGAAGCCGCCCGCATTGCCAAGGCGACCCGCGATCCCGGCGCCCAGGTGGCCGCCGACGCCCAGCCGCTGCCAGATATGGCAGCCGGGCAGGCGCCCGCGCGCACGTCCGGCCCGGCCACGGGCCTTCGCCGGGCGGCGCTCGCCCTTGATCCCGCCGACGTGGACCGGCTGCTGAACCTGGCGCTGGACGGAGGCGTCGTGCGCGCCTGGACCGCGGTCATCACCCCCGCCTTGCGCGACCTGGGCCGCCAGCACTCCGCCGCCGGCCGGTACATCGCGGCTGAGCACCTGCTGTCCGGCGCGGTGTCCGCCGCCCTGGCCCGCGTGCCGCGGCCGCGTACGCAGCCGCGGGTCTTGCTCGCATGCTCGCCGGACGAGCAACATACCCTCCCACTGGAAGCCCTCGCCGCCGCGCTGGCCGAGCGCGGCGTCGCGAGCCGGCTGCTCGGCGCCAGGGTGCCCGCTAACGCGTTGCGGGAGGCGCTCGCCCGGACTGCCCCCGCCGCCGCGCTGATCTGGGCACACTCGCCGGCGATGGCCGACCGCGACCAGATGGCCGTAGCCGCCGACGCTCGGCCCCGCCCGGCGCTCGCGGCCGCCTGCGGGCCCGGCTGGGATCCGGGATACCTGCCGGGCGGCGTCGTGCTCCTGACCAGCTTCCGGCAGGCGCTCACGGCCCTGACTGATCTGCCCTGACTGATCTGCCCCTGACTGGTCTGCCCTGATCCGATGGGGATCGTTCCGACCTGAATTAGCTGGCCAGGGCCTCGCGTAGCCGGGTTGTTCGCCCGGCCGATCCCAGTGGCCGGCCTGCGGCCGCATGGACAGGTGCCACAGGTTTCGTTGGGCGTGCTGAGCCTTGGACTGCCGGGGTGTCGAATCCGGCGGGAGCCGTTCGTGAAGAGGGTAAGAGGCAGATCCACCAGTGGCTAGGAGATGACAATGAGGCTGACCCTGCACACGTTCATGACCCTCGACGGTGTCCTGCAGGCGCCCGGCGGCCCGGACGAGGACCCTTCCGGCGGGTTCGCCCACGGCGGCTGGTCTTTTCCCTACGGTGACGAGGACTTCGGCGCCGCCGTGGCCGGCTGGTTCGGCCACGCCAGTGCCTTCCTGCTGGGACGCAAGACCTATGAGATCTTCAGCGGGTACTGGCCGCGCGTCACCGATCCCGCCGACCCCGTCGCGGGCAAGCTCAACGCGCTGCCGAAGTACGTCGCGTCCACCACGCTGGCGTCGGCGGACTGGCGCAACTCCACGCTGCTGGGCGGGGATGTCGCGGCCGAGGTCGCCCGGCTGAAGGAGCTGCCGGGGGATGAGCTGCAGGTGCACGGCAGCGGCGAGCTGGCCCAGGCCCTCATCGAGCACGATCTCATCGACGAGTACCGCCTGCTCTACTTCCCGGTGCACCTGGGCCGGGGCAAGAAGCTCTTCCGGGATAGCGCCCCCGCGGCGGCGCTGCGGCTGGTCAGCACGTCGGTCACCGGGACCGGCGTCATCATCGCCTGCTACGTCCCGGACGGGCCCGCGCGGCACGGCTCCTACGAGCTGCCCGAAGAGTCGCAAGCACGGTCCCGCCCCGTCAGCTAGCCGGAGATCACCGAGCGGCTGCGCTGGTCGTCGCCATCGCGATCCCGCCGCTGGCCAGCACGGCCGAGGAGATCTAGAACACCGAGATGTGCACGTGGTCGTAATGGTTGGCGGTGATGCCGCCGCGGTCCGCCATCAGCTTCCAGCCGGCCGACGGGATGCGGATGTCCCAGATGTGCTGCCGGTAGATGATGTACATGATCCCGAGCCGGGAGGCGTTCGCCTGGGCCCACGCCGCGATGTCGTAGCCCTTCTGGATGTTCGAGGCGTTCGGCATGACCCCGCCGGAACTGAGCATGAAGTCGCACGCCCGGCCGAGCGGATGCTCACCACTGTTCTCCGGCCGGTAGCAGCCGATGGTGATGAACGGGCCGAACCGCCGGTCGATCTCGTCTCGCACGTCGTGCATGCGGGCCGTGATGTTGTCGCCAGTGGTCGGTGACTGCGGATGGAACTGGGCGAGGAGGCGCTGGACGCGCTGCTGCTGGCCCACCAGCGTGGAAACCAGCTGGCGCAGGCTGGCCACCTTGGCCTGCGCGGCCTGCTGGGCGCGCATGGCGGCCGCCGTGAGCCGCTGCAGCTCCTGCTGGCGGGCATTGCGCTGGTGGGCGAGGTATTCAACGATCGCGGTCCGGCCGAGCACCTGCTGCGGGTCGCCGCCGCCGAAAAGCGCGAGCACCTCGTCGGGGGCGCCCATGTAGCCCGCCGCGGCGAGGTTGGCGAGCTGGCGATGCACGGCGGCGAGCTGGCGGTCCAGCAGCAGCACCCGGGCCGTGGCCGCGTTGGCGGCGGTTTCCGCATCGGTGAGGGTTTCCAGCTGACCGCGGTACTGCGTGGACAGCTGGGCCGCCTGGGCCTCCAGCTGCGTCAGGGATGTCGGGCTGTCCGCGCGGGGCAGCTGGGCAGTCGGCGCCGCCGCCCGGGCGGATGAGGCGAGCAGCGAGCAGGCGATTGCCACGGCAACGACCCCGCCCCAGCTACGTGCTCCGCGGCGAAACCAGCGCCCAGGCATGGCGAACCGACTCTGGGCGGAGTACCAGCGGCGCACGGGCTTACCTCTCCTTCTGCCGGCACAGTGTCAATGCAGGTGACAGGCTGGATCTGCGCGGCCATGGAGTTACGCCGGACGATAGCAGCCCATTCCTGCCCATGCTGGCCGTTCCGCCGGCTTGAACGCAGCATCGGCATGGAGCACGGCTTTGCCTGTGCTCCATGCCGTTGCTGGGCGCCGTCCCGAAGCGGCCCCCGATCGCTTCAGAACGTCTGGTACACGGCCGGGCTGGTGCCAGGGGCCATGGACAGTCCGCTTGACGCGGGAATGCCGGTCGCCGGTACGGTCCACAGGCGGCCGTCAGTGCCTTGGAAGGCGATGGCCGGCCCGCCGGTGCCGTCATCGAAGCGCACCTCGATGGCCGCCGGGCTGGTGCCGGCGGCCATCCCCACCGTCCAGCTCCGCTGAATCTGCAGAGCCGGCGTGGCGAGCCACAGCGCGCTGGTGCTGGCCTGGAAGGCGGTCTGGATCACATCAGTACCGTCGGCGCCGATGAAGCCGTAGTCCGCGACGCTCGGGCTGGTCCCCCGGGACATGTTGAGGCCGGTCCGGAGCGTGCTGCCGGTGGTGACGTTGTAGACGCACAGGAAACCGTCGAACGACTGGTAAGCGACCTCTGCCCCGTCGCCGGGCCAATTGGTGGTCGCCGTGTACGTGATGCTCGGGCTGCTGGCCGGGTCCATGACCGAGCCCGGGCACGAGTTCACGCCATCGGAGGTCAGCAGGCACAGGTAACCCCCGCTTGGGGTCTGGTAAGCGATGACGGGTCCCCTGAACTGCCCCGGCAAGCTGATGCTCGGGCTGCTCCAGCCGGTGATAGACAGGCCGGAGTCGTGGCCGCCGACGCCGGCCACGTACGTCCACAGGTCGCGGTTCGCCCCGTGGTAGGCGACCTCCACCGCGCCGCCGGAGGTGAATGAGATGCTGGGGCTGGTGTGGTCGAGCATGGGTAGCCCGGTGTCGGTGGGCGTCCCGGTGCGCACGTCCAGCGTCCACAAGGTCCCGGTGCTGGCCTGGAAGGCGATCTCGATCGGGCAGCGCCCAGCCACGCACGCCTCCACCGCAGCCGGATTCGTGCCCGGCGCCATGCCAAGCCCGGTGTCGTGGGGGGCTCCGCTTCGGTCCACCGTCCACAGGTGCCCGTTACTGCCCTGGAATGCGACCGAGAACCCGAAGTCGGCCGCGGCAGCCGGCCTGGCGGACAGCGCGGCTATGGCAAGTCCCGCCGCCACGGCCGCCGCCAGCAATCGCCACCGACGCTTGTGCCCACTATGAGCAGACATGATGATTCCTTCCCGTAGGCCCGTTAATGCCCACTGTGGCCGGGAGGGCGGAAACAGGCCTGACACGGCGCGGAAACCGGTGAGCGGTGCGCCCGGAAGCGCAGCGCCACCCGGGTCCGGGACTGCGGGCCAGGACTGCCAGGTCCTGGGCGGCCCGTGCCGTTGGCTAGGCCTTCGAGGCGCACAACATAGGGCCCCTGGTTTGCGTTCTCACGCACATGGAACGGCGTCACATTGTGAACGGGTGAAAGGCGAGGCTGAGCATACCTAGCTAGCTAGCACTACAACGGAGTCCGTCCCGAGTCATGAGGCGTCCAAAATGCGCTGAATATCCGATTCACTCGCCGGGCGGCAGCCCCCATAGCTCCGGCCCGCCGCGAGTGCCGTCGGTTATGCCGCGTATCGCGGCATAACCGACGGCACTCGCGATGATCATGACGCGAGCGGCCGGCCCGCGACGTCACCGTGGCGCTGGATGCCCCCGCAGCATCGGCGCCTGGGCGGTTTCGAGTGCGAGCCGAGATCGGAACCCAGTCGCTGCTGGCTGCGCGGGCACGGCCTCTTCGCTCGCCGGCTGATCCGATCCCTTGACGACTCCGTTGCGCCCGGGTTAAATCAGATAATAAAACAAGGCATAAATTAAGTCATAAAGGTTCCTGGCCTGGTGACACCTTGGTGACCTGCCCTGGCCGGGCACTCTCCGGGGCCTTCTCCACACCCTGCCTTGGAGTGACGTCCCAGTCATCGAAGCAGGCCGACTGATGGGAGCTCACATGCATAAAGCGCTTCGCCGCGTGCCCGGGGCATTCGCAGCCTTGCTGGTCCTGGGTTCCCTCGGATTCGGAGCCCCGGCGGCACCGGCTCAGACGCGGGCAGCAGGTGCCGCGGCGTGCACTATTCCGGCCCCGCCGGGCGAGGAACTGACCGCGAACCCCGACTCATCCATCACCATCACCTTGACCGCTAGCGCCGGTGCCACCAGTTACCACATCTATCGGAGCACCACCTCAGGCGCCGAAGGAAACACGCCGTACGCGACCAGCACCGCCACCACCTATGTCGACAAGAACCTCAGCGGCACGCCAACCTATTTCTACGAGCTCACCGCGGTGAATTCCTGCGGCGAATCCGCCCGCACCCCCGAGGACGCGTCAAAGACCCCGCCGCCAGTCGGCACCGGCGGCAACGTCGCAGGCGTGGCCTCGGGCAACAGCCTGGTCTTCTACTGCAAGGACGCCCTGCTCGGCGGCTTCGACTGGTTCCAGACCCTGACCGGTTGGTTCCCGCAGGTGCTGGGCTCCTCGGCAGCCCTGTCGCCCGGCGGCCGGGTCGTGGACATGGCCTACGCCAGTGAAGGCAGCCTGACATTCAATGATGTCGTCGTGCCGACCAGCGGCCTATATACCGTCACCTGGCGGTATGCATTCCAGGGCGGGCTCTTCCCGGGAGTCAACAACCGCCAGATGGGCCTGGAGGTCAACGGCACGGTATTCACCTCCACTGAGCGCTTCCCGATCACCGGAAATTTCGAGACCTACCAGAACACGTCCCTCCAGGTTCACCTGAACGCCGGCGTGAACTCCATCAGCATGCTCGCCGTGAGCGACCACGGCGTCTCGCGGGTCGATGAGATGACCGTCACCCCGGCGACCGCCTCAGTCCCGAGCGGGCCTGCCAGCCTGACCGTGGCGCCCGGCAATGGCTCGGCTGCCCTCACCTGGAAAGGCAGCACCAGCGGGAATCCGACCTCCTACTCCATCTACCGCGGCACTATCTCCGACGGCGAAACGGTTACCCCGGTGGGAACCGTCAGCGGCACGACAACGTCGTTTACCGACACCGGGCTCACCAACGGGAAAACGTACTTCTACAACGTCGCCGCAAACAACAGCGTCGGCGTGTCACCTGATTCGAACGAGGTCTCCGTGACACCCGCCGCCTCCGCTACCGCCCCGTCGGCCCCAGCAGGCCTTGCCGCCACCGCGGGCAACGGCTCGGTCGGGCTGACCTGGAGCGCCAGCACCGGTGCCACCAGCTACAGCGTCTACCGGGGCACCGCCCCTGGCGCGGAAGGCGCCACGTCGATCGGCACGACCACCTCGACCAGCTTCACCGACACCGGCCTCACCAACGGCACCGCGTACTACTACGAGGTCACCGCGAGCAACTCGGCGGGCGCGTCGCCGAGCTCCCACGAGGCGACCGCGACGCCGGCCAGCGGATCGGGCGCGCTGCTGCTGTCCCAGGGACAGCCTGCCACCGCATCGTCGGTGCAGGCGGCCGGGTACCCGGCATCTAACGCCGTCGACGGGAACCTGGCGACTCGCTGGTCGAGCGCATTCAGTGACCCGCAGTGGCTGGAGGTCGACCTCGGAGCCACCCATGCCATCAGCAAGGTCGTCCTGTCCTGGGAGACCGCGTATGCCACGGCCTTCCAGGTCCAGGCATCCACTGACGGCACTAACTGGACGACCATCTACTCGACGACGACGGGCACTGGAGGCACGCAAAACCTGAGCGTGGCGGGATCAGGGCGATACGTCCGGATGTACGGCACGACGCGGGCGACCGGGTACGGCTATTCACTCTGGGAGTTCCAGGTCTACGGCACCTGAGCGGCTAGGGCAGCGGCTAGGGCCGCGAGCGACCTGCGCTCGCGGCTCTCAGGCTCATGTCCAGCTCGGCGAACGGCTCGCGGCTTCCCGATAGAGGGCGATGATGTCGTTCAGGATTGTTCTGGCCAGTTCCAGTGCGGGACTTCTCGCAGCGGATGGAGCTGGTCGTCGCTGGTGGCGTTGGAGTTCTGCATCGCCACGTGCGACCCGAACTCGACGTGCTCCCGTAGGGCCTGGCGGAACGCCGGGTCATCGGGCATGCCTGCCTTGTCGAGCGCGGCCAGGTAGAGCTCGACGAACCGGCTGCGCTGCGCCTCAGTGACCTTCAGGTTCCGGTGGACGTTAATGAGGTGGGCAAAGCCGCCCATTGTCCGCGAGAAGTCATCCGGGCCGCCGAAGGACTCCGCTTCGAAGGCGGTCAGCACGTCGACGTGGCCGGGGCTTCCCTGGCCAAACAACGGCTTGAGGACCGGGTCCGCCAGCACGTCGCTGTAGAAGGTTTCGATGAGCCTGCGCAGCCCCTCGTGGCCGCCGGCGAATTCGTAAAGCGTCTGCATCTCTCGCGGCCTTTCTAGGGATAGCGGGAGCAGGGGTCAGGCGCGAGCGCGGGCATAGCGCAAGCCGGCCACCGTGTCGTCGGGCGGTCGGCCAGAAGTAAGCCATCATCTCCACCGCTCGGCCCCTGCGTCTTGCCGTCCAGCGACATCTGCATCCAGACGACGATCTTGCTCATCGCTTTTGTCCTTCATGGGTTAGGAGTTCATCGCTACACGGTGGCCGCGCGAGGCAACCGTCCAAGGCCCGCAGTTTCCGCCGACGTGATCTAACGGCCTCCCCTGCGGCATGTATGGGAGACTACAAAGGTGAGTTTCGCCCTGGCCAACAGGACTTTCCGGTGAATCCACAGGCACGGCCTGTGCGATCGGGATCCCCGCTGCCGCCGTTTCGGTCGAGCTGCGCCACCTGCGCTACTTCCTGGCCGTCGCGGAGGAGCTCAACTTCACCCGCGCGGCCAATCGGCTGAACATCGTCCAGCAAACGCTCAGCGAGGGCATCGCCCAGCTGGAGGGCACCCTCGGGCTGCGCCTGTTCGAGCGCACCCGGCCCATGCGACTGACCGACGCTGCCGCGCGATGGCTGCCGTACGCCCTGGAGACACTTGCAGCAGCCGAGCGCGCCAACGACGCCGCAGGTCAACTGCGCGCCGGGTACACGGCTCGGCTACGGGTCGGCCTTGCTGCCACCGCCGCGCTTCCGCTCACGCCCATGCTCTTGGCGACATTCCGGGACCGTCATCCTCAGGTCGCGCTCAGCACCCGGCACTTCGACTTCGGCGACCCCGCCGGGGGCGTGCTCACCGACCAGGCCGACGTAGCGATCGTGCGTCCGCCGTTCAGCGGCGCTGGCCTGGAACTGCTCGTGATCGCCAGCGAGCCGCGCTATGTCGCGCTTTCGGACCAGCATCCGCTCGCCCGCCAGACGAACGTCAGCTTCGCAGAGATCGCGGACGAGCCGTGGATCGAGGTCAGCGAGTCCGACCCCGTCTGGTGCGCGTTCTGGCGCCTAACCGCGTTTCGCGACCGGCCACCGCGGGTCGGGGCCCGCGGTCAGTCCCTCGAAGACTTGCTTGAGGCCGCCCGCACCCAGCAGGCCGTGGGCATCGTACCCGAGTGCGTAGCACGCGCCCAGCAATGGCCGAAGCTGAAGTTCGTGAAGGTTACCGACATCCCGCCCTCTGATGTCGCCATCGCCTGGCGCGCTGGGGAAGCGTCGCCTCCACTGAAGGAGTTCATCACGATCGCGCGAGAGCTTGCGGCCCCAGCAAGGTAGCGTCCATGGGACGGCTGCACCCTGGGAAAGGTGAGCAACCGCCCGCTGGCTGCCAGCATGAATCAGCAACGTCCCTAACCGAAATGCTAAGAAGCCGCGTACGCAAGAGGCGAAAGGCTCTCTATATATCCGGCAGACCCTCGCCGATTATCGAGCTTAGGCGTTTACGCGGCGTGGGTCTCGAACCAGACGGAGCCGAGGTCGTGGCCCGGGGTCAGGCGGACGTCAGCGTTCAGTGCGGCGGCGAGGCGGCGGAGCAGGGGGATGGTGGGCTCGGTGCCGCCTTCCTCGATGCACTCGATCTCATCAGCGGTCATCCCGGCGCGCTGGGCGAGCTCGGCGACGGTGAGGCTCAGGGTAGTCCGGACGTCGTACAGGGCCTTGCCGAAGGCCAGTGCCTCGCGGATCGCGATCCGCTCAGGGTCGTCGGCAGCCTCTTCGGTTCGCACCCAGCGGGTGTGGTAGCCGGCCATCACACCTGCCTTTCATAGTTCTCGTCCGCCGGGCCGTGGTGATCGCGCTCGCAGGTCTGCTGCGCCCGGACCGCCCGGTCGATCTGCCGCTGCTCATGCTGACGGGTCTTGCGGAAACCGTCAGCAGGCCGATCCTCCCATCAGGAGTACACCAGCCAGTCACGGCCGCCATAGACAGGCATGCGGCGGTCGTTGTGGCGGGTGACGATCAGTCGCCCTTGCCGGCCAGATTCCCGTCACGGAGCTCGGCTCCGGACTGCTCGACCTGTCCGGCGGCCACGCGTCGGCGCGGGCCTGGGCGGATAGGTCGGTGACGACAGCGTTGGTGGCGGCGGCCATCAGCGTGACCTTCCCGGCGAGCATGTCGGCCTTCCATCCGGCGTAGGCGGCCTGGGTCATCGAGCGGTCTCCTCGCCTAGTCGACGTCCGGGCAGCCTCTCTGCGAGGATGAGCAGCAAATGCCCAACGGTCGTCTCCAGCGTGCCCGGCTGTCCCTTCTCGGACTGTGCATCGGTGACGCGCTTGGCTCCCAGTTCTTCATCCCCGGCAACCGTCACCACCTAGCCTCCCGGTCGCTTCCGCCAGCTCCCTGGCAGTGGACTGACGACACCGAGATGGCCTGCTCGGTCTACCTGACCCTGGCCACCCATCACACGATCGACCAGGACGCCCTCGCCGCGTCGTTCGCCAAGCGGCACGACTTCGACCGCGGCTACGGCCCGGCGACGAACCGGATGCTCGGCCTGGTCCGCGACGGCGGCGACTGGCGGTCCCTGGCCGCCGGCCTGTTCGACGGCTCCGGCTCCTGGGGCAACGGGGCGGCAATGCGCGTCGCCCCGGTCGGCGCCTACTTCGCTGGTGACCCCGCCGAGGCAGCCCGCCAGGGCGCGCTGTCAGCCACGGTCACCCACGCGACCCTGAGGCGGTGGCCGGGGCCATCGCGGTCGCCGTGGCGGCGGCATGGGCCGCTGGCGGGCCGATGCCGCCCGGCCCGTTCATCGACCGGATCCTGGAGCACGTCCCGCCCGGGAAGGTCTACGACGGCATCGCCGTGGCACGCCGCATGCTGACCGTGACTGATCCCGAGACTGCGGCCTACGTCCTCGGTAACGGTCGCGCGGTCGCCGCCCATGACACCGTCCCCTTCACCATCTGGGCCGCCGCCCGCCACCGCACCAGCTACGAGCAGGCCATCTGGGCCACCGCAGCGGCAGGCGGCGACATCGACACCACCTGCGCCATCGTCGGCGGCATCACCGCAGCCGGCCTCGACCCAGAAGACCTGCCCAGCACATGGCTGCATGCAGCTGAACTGCTGCCCGAGTGGGTTAGTAGCTCGTAAGAGCCGTGCCCGCGAAGTGTCCGCCAGGCTCAATGCCGCCAACGCGCGCAAACGTGAGCACCCTCGACAGCAGGACAAGGATGAGTGCTGGCGGCTAACGTGAGCCTAGATATTCTCCAGTTCCGCGAGCGTGAGGCGGGTGATTTATGAAGATCGGAGTTCCTTCTGGTTTTATCGTCATCCAGAGGGGGTGCCCGTGCGTCCTACCGGTATCCGTGGATGTTGACCGGTTGGAGGTAATGATGTCGTTTTACCTGCGCAAGACTGTAAAGCAGGGCCATTCCGGGTCAATCTTTCCAGATCTGGCATTGGCGTGTCCACGGGGGTGCCAGGGCCCATCATGCGCTACGGGGAGCTCACTTTTACTGCCCAGGCGGGATTCAACTTC
>Ga0157369_10008264_pt1 | contig 11932 bp, 13 predicted proteins | sample C25metaG_FD_113461 | JGI IMG/M metagenome (GOLD analysis project Ga0157369, IMG submission 113461) | Corn rhizosphere microbial communities from Kellogg Biological Station, Michigan, USA - C2-5 metaG | ecosystem: Host-associated > Plants > Roots > Rhizosphere > Soil | place: USA: Michigan...
CATCACCGCGCGGCCGCGCATCCTGAACCAGCGATGGGCGCCGTCGCTGCGGCGCAGGCGGAACTCGACATCGAACGGTGCGCCGTTCGCCAGATGCTGGCGCAACGCAACCGATGCCGCACGCCGCTCGTCATGGTGCACGCGCGCGAGGAACGACGCCGCCGTCTCGCGCAGCGTGCCCGCGGCATGCCCGAGCAGCGCCTCGAAACGCGGCGAAACATAGATTTCGCGCTGGGCGAGCCGCCAGTCGAAAATGCCGTCGTTCGTGCCGCTGATCGCGTAATCGAAGCGCTGCTGGCTTGCGCGGAGCGCGTCGTGGAACGCGTCCTCCTTGCGGATGAGGCGCTGCGTGCGCAGCGCGGCCGCCACGACCAGCGCGAGCGCGACCACCAGCGTCGCGATCATCAGCATCAATTCGACGCGGCGCGACGCTTCGCCGAGCGTCGTGGCGAACGTGCGCTCGACACCGGTGAGGTCGCGATCGAGCACGCGGATCTCGATCAGCAGCGGCTGCAGGTCGACGCCATGGCCGCGCTGCACGGCCGCGTGCATTGCCCTGGCGGCGTCGTCGATGCGCGCATGCAGCACATCGGCGCTAGCCCACGAGCGCACCGCTTCGGCGACGAAGCCGATCCAGCTGAAACGGCGGTAGAGATCGATCATGCCGTCGATATCGGCGACGTGGCTGCGCGCGTCGAGCAGGCCGCGGCGCGCGAGCGCGAAATCGGGAAACGGCTTGTCGAGCTCGACGCGCGCCGCGCGCGCTCCCGCGAGCACCTTCGCTTCGTCGAGATAGCGGTCGAAGTAATCCTCGTTGTGCGTCTGCGCGTACTGCTCGAGCGCCTCGACCGCCGCCTTCTGCGCGTTCGACCACACGCTTTCCGCACCGATGTAAGCGCGCAGCCCGCGCAGCATCTGCAGGCTCGCCGTACCGAGGACGAGCAGCAGCACGACGATCGCGACGAACGGCCATACGAGGCGTATGACGCGAAGACGTGAAGCGTGCGGAGTTGTGGGCGCCGGGTTGTGCATGACAGGCATGCGCCGGCAAACGATTTCATTCGCGGCGCGAGGACCGGCAAAAGCAAGCGACGGGCCAGTGTCGCTTCGCGGGCCCGTGAATTGCTTGGGGCCGCAACGTGCGATGCCACCTTGTTTTTCTGCTCCCATGATCCTTCGAAGTGCCCGCCGGGTGATCACCACGTCGCAACCGCGAGGGAGCGGCCGATGATGCAATGCCGGATGTGCAGCCAGCGCCTGACTCGCCCGGGCAGGCTATGCCGCGAATGCGAGTGCGAGCTCGAGCGCGCGCGCCAGGTCGGCGTGGCGGCGGGCGAGCCCGCGGCCGCCGGCGAATTGCTCGATGTGCCGGCCATCGTTGGCGGCGGATGGGCTGCCCCGATGCGCGCGCCCGTCGCGATCGTCGCCACCGCCTTCGCCGTCGGCATCGCCGGTGCCGTTGCCCTGCATGTCGCCGACACTTCGCATGTACGCGCCCCGTCACGTTCGGTGATGCTCGCGACCGGGATCGTGCCGCAGGACGGCGCGCTGCACGAAGCGGCCGCTGCTTCGTGGCGGGTCGCGACAGCGCGCGCACGCGTGGCGGCGGAGCCCATGACGCGGCAGGGGGCGCAGCCGATCGCGCAGCGGGTCGTGCAACCGGGCGCGCAAACAGGTTCGCAAACCGGTGCGCAAACCGGTGCGCAAACCGGTGCGCAAACCGACGCGCCACCGGGCACGCAAACGGGCGCGACGTCGCCGCAGCCGCGCAGGATGGCATGGCAAGCGCCGGCAGCGGGCGATGGCGTGCGCGCCGATCCGGCGCACGCGCTCGGCGTCGCGCTTTCGCGCTGCGGCGACGAATCGTTCTTCGCCCGTCCCGCGTGCGAGGAACGGGCGCGAGCGCGCTATTGCGCGGATGCGGCGGCATCGTTGCCGCAATGCGCGGTGCGCGTGCGCGAGTACGGCCAGTAGCGGCGAAGCCTGCCGCGCGACAACGCTACGCCGCGTTGATCCAGCCGTTGACGGTGAACCGCGCGTCGGCGAAGGCGCGCGAAGGCACGTCGACGCGCATCACCTCGTGCATCGTCCGCGCCCAGAAGAACACGATGCGGTTGTGCCGCGGCTCGATGACGTTGTACGTGTCGGCGCGAGCCAGCTTGCCGTTGCGCAGCACGTCGTCGTAAACGCGCAGCTCCCCGCCGGAAAAGCGCTTCGGCTGACGATTGAAGTAGTAGACGTACGTCAGGTGGCGCTTGCGCACCTTGTCGCCGGCGTCCGTGTGCACGCCGAAGAAGCTGCCGTCGACGCTCGCCGTCACCTGGGCTTCGATGACACCGACGATGACCGTCGGAAGGCGCAGTGCCGGCAGCACCTGCGGCATGGCGTCGCGTACGCGCGACACGACCGGATGGACAAGTGCCGGCGACGGATCGAGGACGAGCGACTGCCGGTAGTCGCTGCGCGCATCGTGCGTTCCCGACGGCACGAATCGCGGCTCCTGCGCGAGCACGCCGGCCAGCAGCGCCTGCCACGAAGCCTCGGGAAGGAAGTCGTCGAGCATCACCACCGCATGGCGGATGATGCGGGGTGCCGGCGTCGCGGCGCTGGGTTGCACGGCAGGGTGCTTCGCGGGCAGGGCAGGGCGGGAGGCGTGATTTTATGCCACTGCTTGCCCGGTCGCGTTGCCGCCCCAACCTTCCACATTTCGCGACCGCGTTTCGCGACCGCGTTTCGCAACTCGTTCTCCCCAAGGTTCCCATGCCGCCCGTCACCACCGCGCTGATCGTCGCCAATGTCGCCGTGTACCTGCTGCAGGGCCTCGTGCCGCAGCTCGTCGTACCGTTCGCGCTGTGGCCGCTCGCGACGGCGAGCACGAACCTCGGCGCGTCGTTCGCGCCGTGGCAGCTCGTCACGTACGCGTTTTTGCACGGCGGCCTGCTCCACCTCGCTTTCAACATGTTCGCGCTCTACATGTTCGGCGGCGCGATCGAGCAGGTGTTCGGCGCGCGACGCTACCTCGTGTTCTATTTCGTTTGCGTGCTGTCGGCGGCCATCACGCAGCTGATCGTCGCGATGCTCGCCGGCGCGGTCTATCCGACGATCGGCGCGTCGGGCGGCGTGTTCGGCTTGCTCCTCGCGTACGGCATGTATTTCCCGCGCAACCGGGTGATGCTGCTGTTCCCGCCCATTCCGATGCCCGCGCGCGTTTTCGTCCTCGTTTACGCGGCGATCGAGCTTTTGCTCGGGGTATCGGGGTCGCAGCCCGGCGTCGCCCATTTCGCGCACCTGGGTGGAATGATCGGCGGCTACCTGCTGTTGCGATTCTGGCGCGGCGGCATACGCCGTTCGTCGCGTTGACACGCGCGCGGCGACGCGCGCAAAGTGTCGATCCGCTTGACAGTGAACGCATCGGCGTCGCGGGCAGTCAGGTCGGCTTCATGGTGAACCGGCTCTGGCGCGCCCCGGGTGGCAGAGATCTTGCAATACCGTTCGTTGTCGTCGCAGCCGACAGCGGTCGTCCGCCGGATGCCGGGTCGCTGCAACCGGCCACGGCTTCGCGCATGGAGGTGCGCATGAAATCCATCCTCGATCCCACGTTTCGCTACACGTCCAGTGCCAACACCGACCTTCGCAAGACGTTCGCACGCATCCGTCGCGAATCGCGCCGGCAGGTGCAAGCGTCAAGCGCCCACGATGAAGCCGACGCCGTCAAGAAGGTGACGCCGATTTTCCGGGGGCAGCGTCCGGCCGCCTGATTCGTGCCGCCTGGCGATCGTCGCCCAAAACGGCGCCTCGATCCGGAAAAATTTGCCGACAGCCCGATTTCCACGCCGACCGATTGCGTGGTAAAACGGCGCGGCCGCCGGTTGGCGGCTCGCCGTCCGGAGCGTCGTCCATGAAGCACCGGTGTCATCCGTCTCGCCGGGGTTGCTGCATCCTGCCCCCCGAGCTTCTGCGGCGCATCGCGCGCAACGGCAATGCGCGGCAGCGCGATGCCGCGCTCGATACGCTTGCCGTCGATCACACTTTGCGGCTTGGCCGCGCGACTTGGCAGTTGCTCGATGCGGGCACTCGGCGCGGGCTGTTCGGCATGGGCGCGCCGAGCAAGCAGCGCAGCGTGTACGACGCGCACGCCGCCGAGGCGCTGCCCGGTCGGCTGGTGCGCGCGGAAGGGGCGCCCGCCGGCAGCGACGTCGAGGTGAACGAGGCGTACGACGGCCTCGGGGCGACGTTCGATTTCTTCGCCGACGTGTACGACCGCAATTCGATCGACGACGAGGGCCTGCACCTCGACGCGAGCGTCCATTACGGGCGCCGTTACGACAACGCGTTCTGGAATGGCCAGCAGATGGTGTTCGGCGACGGCGATGGCGAGCTCTTCAATCGCTTCACGATCTCGCTCGACGTTATCGCGCACGAACTCACGCATGGCGTGACCGGCGACGAGGCCCGCCTCGTCTACGTCGGCCAGGCTGGCGCACTGAACGAATCGGTCTCCGACGTGTTCGGCTCGCTCGTCAAGCAATACGCGCGGCGCCAAAGCGCGGACGCGGCCGATTGGCTGATCGGCGAGGGCCTGCTCACGGCCAGCGTGCACGGCGTGGCGCTGCGCTCGATGAAGGCGCCGGGCACCGCGTACGACGATCCCGTGCTCGGGCGCGATCCGCAGCCGTCCACGATGGACGGTTACGTGCGCACGTCCGAAGACGACGGCGGCGTGCACACGAATTCGGGCATTCCCAATCACGCGTTCTATCTCGCGGCGATCGCGCTTGGCGGTTACGCGTGGGAGAGGGCCGGACGCATCTGGTACGAAACGCTGCGCGACCGGCGCCTCAAGCCGACGGCGACGTTCCGCCAGTTCGCGCGGCTCACCGTGCAGAACGCGACGCATTTCTTCGGTGCTTCCGAGCGCAAGGCCGTGGCGGCCGCATGGGCCGAGGTCGGGATCAGGACCTAGACGAAAGGCGCGCATGCGCATCGACTTTCGCGCCGAAGGCGGCCTTGGCGCCTTTCCGGGGCTCGCGCAACCGGTGACCATTCACTGCGATGCGCTGCCGGCCGCCGAGAACGCGCACGTCCGCGATCTCGTGCGGCGTGCCGCATTTTTCACGCGGCCCGTCGACGAAAGCCGGGCGGGCGCACCCGACACGCGCGCGTACACGATCGCCATCGACGATGGCCCGCACTGCCGGACGGTGACCTTGCGCGAGCCGATCGCCGATCCGGCCTTGCGCGACCTCGTCGATGCGCTGCGCGACAAGGCCCGCGCCATGCGGCGCGCGCGATGAGGCCGGCGTTCGCAGCACTCGCAGCACTCGTCCTCTGTGCCTGCGCGAACGTCGGTCCCGCCGCACCCGGCCTCGACGGCAAGCCGCTCGGCGAATTCTTCGACGACCTCAAAGCGCAGCTGCGCGCGGTGCACTGGCGGATACGCAGCACGAGCGCGGCGTGCGGCACGCACGAGCCGCGCGAAATCGACCTGCGCAATGCGAAGGTCGTTCTCGAGCTCGAGCGCATCGGCACCGCGAGCATCGACGGCCAGGTGAAGCTTGTCGCGATTCCGCTCGGCGGCGTCGCCATTGCGCCGTTCGGCGCCGCGTCGAGCGAGCGCAAATTCACGCAGCAGATGGCGCTCGAGCTCGACGTCACCGGTCCGTCGCGCCTCTACGACGTCGGCGAGGCCGTGGGTGAGGGGGGCGCCGTCGCGCAGAGCGTGAATGCGGCCATCGACGGTTTCATGCGCTCGGGTGCCGACGAGCCGTGCGTGCGCCTCACCTCGCTCGAGCTATCGCTCGTGATCGACGTCAAGCGCGACGCCGAAGGCGGGTTCAGGCTGGTCGTGCCCGCCGCGGAACTCGCCGCCGGCGCGTCGCGCCGCGACGTGAACACGCTGACGCTCAAGTGGGACAAGGTGGTGTCGAATGCGCTGCGATGATTGCGATAATTGGGGTCAGAGACGAATTTCGCCTGCTTGATCGGATCGGATCCTTCGGGAACGGCGACGGCGAAATTCGTCTCTGACCCGCTTATTCGCTGACCCGGCTTATTCGATCCGACGCTATTCGCGCAGCAGCGCCTGCAACGCCTCGATCGTGTCCGCCTCCTCGATGCGCTTGTCGAGGCGCCGGCGCAGGATGCGCGGAAAGCGTACGGCAATGCCCGACTTGTGGCGCGCCGAGCGCGCGATGCCTTCGAACCCGAGCTCGAATACGAGCGTCGGCGTCACGCTTCGCACGGGACCGAATTTTTCGATCGTCGTGCCGCGCACGATCCGGTCGACGTCGCGAATCTCGTCGTCGGTGAGTCCCGAATACGCCTTCGCGAACGGCGTCAGCGCGCGCGTGCCGCTGCGTGCATCCCATACGGCAAACGTGTAGTCGGTGTAAAGGCTCGCGCGCCGGCCGTGGCCGCGCTGCGCATACACCAGCACCGCATCCACGGACATCGGATCGACCTTCCATTTCCACCACGCGTCCGCGGTGCGGCCAACGCCGTAGCGCGCGTCGCGGCGCTTCAGCATGAAGCCTTCGACGCCGCGCGATCGCGACTGCGCGCGCAATTCGGCATACCCGTCCCAGTCGTCGCGCTCGACCAGCGGCGAAAGCCGCAGGGTGCGCCCGCCGTGGCGCGCGACGAGTGCGGCAAGGCGCTCGCGGCGCAGCGCCTGCGGCACGCTGCGCAAATCGACGCCGCCCGCTTCGAGGACGTCGTACGCGACGAACGCCGCCGGGGCATCGGCCAGCGTCTTCGGCGACACGTGCTTGCGGCCGATCCGCGTTGCGAGCGCCGCAAACGACGCCACCTCTCCACCGGCCAGCGCGACGATCTCCCCGTCGAGCACGGTGCCATCGGGCAGCGCGTCGCCCGCGGCCTGCAGTTCGGGAAAGCGCTCGGTGATCAACTCCTCGCCGCGCGACCAGAGGTGCGTGGTTGCGTCGCGACGCACGAGTTGCGCGCGTATGCCGTCCCATTTCCATTCGACGAGCCAATCGCCCGGTGCGCCGAGCGTCTCGACCGGTGCGAGCAACGGCTGCGCGAGGAAGAACGGGTAGGGCCGTGCGCCGGTATGTTCGTTCTCGCCCGACGGCGCGACGAGCGCGGCGAAATCGTCCGCGCTGGGCGTGCGGTCCACGCCGGTGTAGCCGATCAGCCGCGCGGCGACCACCTTTGGATCGACCGCCGCGACGTCCGCGAGCGCGCGCGTGACGAGTTGCCGCGACACGCCGACGCGAAAGCCGCCGGCGCACAGCTTGCCGTGCAGGAAGCGGCCCCACCAGTCGAGTTCGCGCCAGTCGTCGCGCAGGCGTGCGGCGACCGCATCGCGTGCAAGGCCACGCAGCGGCAGCACGCGCTCGCGCATCCATTGCGCGAGTCCCGCCGTCGTCAGCGTGCCGGGCGGCGGGAGGACGTGGGCAAGCGTTTCGGCGAAGTCGCCGACCGCGAGGTAGCACTCGTCGAAGAGCCAGGCGGGCAGCCCCGCCGCGTCCATCGCGACCTCGCGCAGCACGCGCGTCGGAACGGGTTGCCGCGGACGCCCGCCGGCGAGGAAATACACGGCCCATGCGGCATCTTGCGGCGGTGCCGCGTGGAAGTAGCGGACGAGGGCCGCAAGCTTCGCGTGCGTCGACGTCGTGCTGTCGAGCTCCGCGTAGAGCCGCGCGAAGGCTTCCATCGCGTCACCCCGCCGCTTCGTGACCGCCGCCCGCCGCTGCGTCGCCCTCGCCGCCCGCCGCTGCGTCGTGCTCGCCCGCCGCTGGATCGTCCTCGGCGCCCGCCGCCGGCTCGTTGCCGCCGCCTGCTGTCGCGGCTTCGGGCTCGCCTTCGGCGGCGAACTGCGTGGCGAAGCCTTCCGCGGCGATGCCTCGCTCCTCGAGCCAGCGCACCATCGTCGCCACCTGGCCGTGCGTCACGATGACGCGGCGCGCCTGCGTGGCCGCGATTGCCGCATCGAGGCCGGGCCAATCGGCATGGTCGGAAAGCACGAATCCGCGGTCGACCCCGCGGCGCCGGCGAACGCCCCGCACCTGCATCCATCCCGACGCGAAGGCATCGGCGAAGTCGCCGAAGCGACGAAGCCACGGCGTACCCGCGGCCGAAGGCGGCGCGAGGACCAGCGCGCGCCGCAGGTCGTCGCGGTCGACGCTGCTCGCATGCGCGATCTCGGGCAACGCGACCCCCGACGCACGGTACGCGGCGTCGAGTGCCACCATCGCGCCGTGGCATGCGAGGGGCCCGATATCGAGACCGCCGGCGGCATCAAGCCCCATGGCGATGCGCTGCGCCTTCCCGAATGCATAGCAGTAGAGGATGCTCGTTCGGCCGGCCTCGGCGTTACCCCGCCACCACGCCGCGATGTCGCCGATGACCGCATCCGGGTCGCGCCAGCGGTAGATCGGCAGGCCGAACGTCGATTCGGTCACGAACGTGTCGCAGCGGATCGGCTCGAACGGCGTGCACGTCGGATCGCGCGCGAGCTTGTAGTCGCCCGACACGACCCAGGTTTCGCCGCGATGCTCGATCCTGACCTGCGCCGAGCCGAGCACGTGGCCGGCGGGATGCAGCGAGACGGCAACGCCGTCGTGCATCACTCGCGCGCCGTACGGGAGCGTATCGAGACGCATGCCCGGCAGCCGCACGCGCAGCACGTCGCGGGACGCGGCGGCGGCGAGGTAGTGGTCGCTCCCGATCCGCGCGTGGTCGGCATGCGCATGCGTGAGCACGGCACGCCGCACCGGCCGCCATGGATCGATGAAGAACCCGCCGGGCGGGCAGTACAGTCCCTCGGGTCGCAGTACGACGAGATCCATCGCCGCCGTCTCGTGCTCCTACAGCAAATCGAGCGCCGCGCCGATACGTCGCGCCGCCCGGGTTTCCGATACTGCGTGAACGCGGGCGCCGGGCACGGCGTGTCTGCTTTGTCGACGAACCCGGATCATGCGCGAAAAGCTGCTGAATCGAACCACGCTCGACGTGCTGCTGGTGGTGTTGCTGCTGGCGTGGGTGCTCTGACCGGCATCGGGCGCGCGTCCCGGGCGGTAGCAATGGCGCTCAATCGGTGACGCGCAGCGTGGCCGCAACCGGATTGTGATCCGAGGAGGTGACGCGCGTTACCGACGACGCCAGCGTCGCGAGCTCGCGCGTATAGACGTGATCGAGCTCGTGCCCGAAGAAATGGCTGCGCCGATCGGCGAGGAACGGCACCTCGGTCAGCTGCAGTTGCCGGGCGAGGTCGCGTACCGCGTCGACGCGCGCATCCGTCCACGTGTTGAGATCGCCGGCGACGATGATCGGCCCGCGATGGTGCGCCAGCGCATCGCCGATCGCACGCAGTTGTGTCCGGTACGCGCCAAGCGACAGCGAGAAGTTGATCGCGTGCACGTTGACGACCGCCAGCGTGTCGTGGCGGCCCGCCAGTGGAAACCACGAGATCACCGCGGATTTCGGGATGCGCAGCAGCGGCTCGACGGCCCGCTGCGTGCAGTTGGCAAGTGCCGGCGTGCGCGCGGCGGTCAGCACGCCGATGTCGATGCCCGACGCCAGGAACGAGCTCGCCATGACCCAGCGGAAGCCTTCGTCGCCGATTACCTCGCGCAGCGGCGCGTCGAGCACCGATTCCTGCAGCAGCACGAGGTCGGTGCCGTTGCCGAACGTGCGCAAGTCGCGCTGCCAGCCCGGGTCGGCTTGCTTGTGGATGTTCCAGCTCACGACGCGGATCGCGCTCGGGTCGAGGCCGTGCGCCGCAACGCCCGCCGGCGACGCCAGCAAGCGCTCGACCGCGTGCGGACACGACAGCGTCTGCACCTGCACCGAGCCATCGTCGCGCATGAGCAGTGCGCGCGGTTGCGTGGTTATGGATACGCAGCCGGCGACGAAGAGCGCGCTCGCGACGCCGAGCGCGCCCGCGCGCAATGCGCGGCGCACGTGAAAACGGCGGCCGTGAGGCACACGGCCGCCGCGTTGCGTCATCCGCGGTTCAATCGTTGCTGCGCATCAGGCGCCCGAGCACGTAGCCGATCGCGGCGGCGACGCCGATCGCCATCATCGGACGTGCGGTGACCGAGTCGGTGACAGCATTGACGAGCGCGCTGTTGCGGTCGCGCAGTTGCGACGCCTTGTCGGACGCCCAGTCGAGGCCCGCCTTGGCCGACTCGGCCGCGCTGTCGACGCTTCGGCGGGCGGTATCGGTAACCCTGTCCATGCCCGACGACGCCGTTTGCGAGGCGCGGTCCAGGTAATCCTGGGCGCGATCGCTCGCGTCCTGGACGCGCGATTTACCCGTTTCCAATTTCGCGGTGGTTTCTGCCATGATTTTCTCCGTAGGTGCCGTCGCGGCCCATTGAGGATGCGCGTCGGTTGGCGTGGCCGATATCGGACAGCGCCGTCATTTTACGTAGGCGATCGACCGACACTTATTTTCCTGCACCGGTGCCGGTCGCGCTCCCCGGTTGGCGCATCATGCTCGAGCCCGTGCCGTTCGTGCCGCTCATGCCGTTGCCCGACGCGCCACCATTCGCCTTCAGGCAGGCGCCGAGCTCGCTGCCGGTGAGGTGCGCGCATTGCTCGGGCAGGTTCGCATTGGCCGATGGCGCGTGGGTGTCGCTGCGCGATGGCGTGGCCGATGTCGTGCCCGATGTCGTCCCCGACGGCGTGCCGGATGTCGTCGCCGACGGCGTGCCCGATGTCGTCGCCGAGGGCGTGCCCGATCCAGTGCTCGACGGCGCGCCCGATGTCGTGCCGGACGACGTGCCGGACGACATGCCGGACGTCGTCGCCGACGTGGCGCCCGACGCGGTGCCTGATGTGCCTGTCGCAGCACCCGCCGAAACGGCGAACGCAAGTGCGATGGCGGCTGCCAGCGTGCATGATCCGATGTGCTTCATGGTCGACTCCTTTTGTCTCGAGTTGGCGACGCTCGATCTGGCGGATCGGCGTGAACGCCTCGAATACGTAGCAGTGGCCATGCCATCCAAGCGCTCCGGCGATGCATGCAGTGCCGGTACGCGTTTGCCTTCCTGCACAACGGCCAGCAACCGGCAAATCGGCCACGTTCCGCGCGCAATATTTCCCACGCGGTGTGCGACGGCAGGCACGGCGCGCGACGGCAGGCACGGCACGCGATGGCAGGCACGGCGCGCGACGGCAGGCATGGTGCGCGATGGCAGGCACGGCGCGCGCCTCGAACTTCATCCACGTTGTGCATTCCAACGCGCATGACCGAGGAAATCGTTGTTGGCATGTACGACTCGCGTGCCGAGGCCGAGGACGCGCGCGCCCGCCTGATCGAGCAGGGCGTGCGCGAGGATCGCATCAGCATCGAGGAGGCAGAGGCGCCGCCGCGCGGCGATCGCGTCGCACGCCAGGAAGCTGCCGAACCGCTGCCCGAGGATCGTGGCATTTCCGGATTCATCGCGCGCATGTTCAGCGGTGCGCTGATGGACGACGCGAACATCCGCAAGTACACCGAGGCGCTGCATGATGGTCGCTGCCTGCTCGCCGTACGCACCGAGTCGGTTGAGAAGCGACAGCTCGCTTCCACGATCCTGGCGCGCGGCGGTCCGCGCATTTATGCGTTGCCGAACGCGCCCACCGGGTGGAACGAAGCGAGCGGCAACGATCCCGCCAGCATCGGCGGCATCGACGCCGACCCGGCGCGGCCCGAGGGGCTGCTCACCGATGCCGAGGGATTGCCGGTGCGGGCCGACGCGGCGCGTCTTTCGAACGCGCCGCGAGGCAACCGCGATCGCTGATGTCGCCGCTTTTCAGGCGACCCCGCCCCCGAGTATGCTGATGGCGAGCACCGGCACGTCGCCGGCGTAACGCGATCACGAGGTCGACATGCCGCTTCGGTCCCTCCGTTCCATCGTTGCCGGGCGTCCGCCGGTGACCGCGGCTTCGATCACCACCGTCGTCGAGGCCGCGCGCACGA
>Ga0157369_10008265_pt1 | contig 11932 bp, 12 predicted proteins | sample C25metaG_FD_113461 | JGI IMG/M metagenome (GOLD analysis project Ga0157369, IMG submission 113461) | Corn rhizosphere microbial communities from Kellogg Biological Station, Michigan, USA - C2-5 metaG | ecosystem: Host-associated > Plants > Roots > Rhizosphere > Soil | place: USA: Michigan...
CGCTTCATGGGGTGATCTCGTCCGTCCGGCGGTAGCCGGCGATGTTCTGCCGGAGGGTCTCCAGGGGATTGATCCCGATCCTCGAGAGGCCGGTGAGCTCGAGCTGGATCTGGAACGACGTCGAGTACTGGTTGGATGCGATCACGAAGCGATGGGCTACCGCTCGCAACTGCCAGCAGCCTGCATTGTACTCGAAGCCTGCCAGTCCCTCGACGAGCTTATGGTCCTGGATGGACCAGTTCCAGCGGGCCAGGGCGGAGATCGTACGGGTGATCGGCCACTGCGCGGAGAGGTCGACCTGCTTGATGCCCTGCTGCAGCGACGGATCCGCGCGCGGGTCGTCCGTGCCCCGCGCGTAGCGGTATGCCGCGTTGATCACGCTTCCCGGCACCGGCAGGTAATGGGCCGCCACCGTGAGCTTCTCGGACCGCGAGAGGTTGGGCGTGTACTGCCACGCGGCCTCGAGCGTGGTGGAGCGCGACATCTGGCTCGTCGCGCCGAAGAGGATGTCGGAGTTCTTCGAGTCGCCCGCCGGCAGCCCCGACAGCGTCACCTTCGGCGGCGTGAAGTAGTAGACCTGCCCGATCGAGGTCGTGAGGCGCTCGAGCCCCGTCGCGCTCTCGATCATGCGCGAGGTGAGCCCGATGGAGAGCTGGTTCGCGTCGCCCACGCGGTCGCCGCCCACGAAGCGGTTCTCGGTGAAGATCTGCGCGAAGTTGAAGTCGCGCTCCGCCGTCGTGAAGTTGGGCAGCCGGCTCTGGTCGCGGAACGGCACGTAGAGGTAGTAGAGCCGCGGCTCGAGCGTCTGCTGGAAGTCGCGCCCGCGGAAGCTCACGGAGCGGTCGAAGAAGAGGCCCGCGTCGACGCTCGAGATGGGCACCGAGACGCCGTTTTCGTCGAGGCCGTCGGCGTTCGCGCCGAGGTGGTAGCGCGAGAGCCAGTAGCCGAAGCGCGGCTCGACATAGCCGTAGCTGCGCCGCGCGGGGAAGGCGATCTCCGGGTTCACCATGAAGCGCTGCCCGTTCACCAGCGTGGGATGGCGGAAATTCGAGACCTCGGCGGCGAAGGTCCAGTCGAGCGGCCCCACGTTCTGCTTCGATCCCGTGAGCAGCAGCTGCGGCAGCATCTTGTACGGGATCGGGATCGTCGGCTCGTTGGGGTCCTGCAGGGTCTGGTACGCGAGCGTCCGCGCGGAGAAGGCCCAGACGTCGCCGCCGTATGCGACGAGCATGTCGCGCGGCAGGTTGGTCTGCGAGGTGAGCGCGATCTTGGTGGACAGGTCGCGGAAGTACTGGTCGTCCGAGACGCCTTGCGCGTTGATCGCCCAGCGCCAGCGCGGGAAGATCTCCTGCTCGTGGCGCAGCCCCAGGAACCAGCGGTCGCGGTCCGCGATGCGGTCGCTCGGCAGGTATTCGCTGTCCAGCTGCCCGTGGAACTTCGGCTCGAGGTAGCGGAACTCGCCGCCGAGCTGGATGCCGCGCTTGGTGAAGATCTTCGGCGTAAGGGTCGCGTCGAGGTTCTCCGCGATGTTCCAGTAGTACGGCAGCGCGAACTCGAAGCCGCTCTTGCCCGAGGTGCCGAGGGTCGGCGCCAGGAATCCCGACTTGCGCTTGTTGTCGAGCGGGAACGACATCCACGGCGCATAGAGGATGGGCACGCCGAGGAAATGCACGGTCGAGTTGTACGCGACGCCCACGTTGCGGCTGGAGTCGATCTCGAGCTCGCTCACGCTCAGGTACCAGTCGTCGCGCGGCGCGGGACAGGAGGTATAGCGCGCCATGAAGAGGCGGCTCACGCTGTTCTCCTCGAGCACGGCGCGCTGGGCATCGCCGCGCGATGCCGCCTTGCGCTCGGCGGTCTTGGGGAACTGGAAGACCGGCGTGTCCATCTCGCCGGTGCCGTCGTCGAGGTGGTAGGTGAGGCTGGGGCCGGAGGCGGTATCGCCCGCGCGCTCGAGCTGCACGTGGCCGGTGGCGATCGCCGTCTGCTCGCCGGCGTCGTAGTCGACGCGGTCGGCGCGCATGGTGGCGCCGCGCTGGCGCAGCACGACGTTGCCCGTGGCGGTGAGGTGGTTCTCGCCCTGCGCGGTGACGTGGTCGGCGTCGATGAACTTCGCGCTGTCGCGCTCGGGCTTCGCCGGCGCCATGCGCAGCTGGTGCTCGGCCTTCAGCCGCACCGTTTCGGCGTCGTCGGCGGCCAGGGCTTTCGTCCACACCGCGCAAGCGAGCGCAAGGATCAGCGTTCGTCTGCTTCTCGGGCTCAAAGGCAGCGCGCGGGTCGATGCTAGAATGGACTGCGAAGGATACACGCTAAATCTTCGCCACGCCTTCCGGCTTCGCATCAAATGGATGAACGTTTTCGTGCGCTGGAGGCGTGGCTCGCGTCCGAGCTGGGCGCTCCCCCGCGGCGCATCGAGCGCGCGTCGACCGACGCGAGCTTCCGGCGCTATTTCCGCGTCTTCACCGACGGCGCTGCGCGCATCGCGATGGATGCGCCCCCGGAGCGGGAGAACACCCGCTCCTTCGTGCACGTCGCAAGGCTCATGAAGGATGCGGGCGTGCACGTGCCCGGGATCCTGGCGCAGGACCTCGCGCGCGGCTTCCTCCTCCTCACCGACCTCGGCACGCGCGGCTACCTCGCGGCGCTGCGCCCGGACTCGGCCGAAAAGCTGCCGCCGGAAAAGCTCCTCGACGATGCCACCAGCGCGCTCGTGCGCTGGCAGGCGGCGAGCCGCCCGGGCGAGCTGCCCGAATACGACGAGACGCTGCTCAGGCGCGAGCTCGACCTCTTCCCCGAGTGGTATCTCGGCCGCCACCTGGGCATGGAGCTCGCGCCCGGGCAGCGCGAAGCGCTCGAAGGCGTCTTCCGCGCCGTGCTCGACCGCAACCTCGCGGAGCGGCGCGTGTACGTGCATCGCGACTTCATGCCGCGCAACCTCATGGTGTGCGAGCCGAACCCCGGCGTGCTGGACTTCCAGGATGCGGTGCACGGTCCCGTGAGCTACGACATCGCGTGCCTCATGCGGGACGCCTTCATCAGCTGGGACGAGGAGCGCGTGCTCGATGTCACGATCCGCTATTGGGAAAAGGCGCGCGCGGCGCGCGTCCCGGTGCCGGACGATTTCGCGGAGTTCTGGCGCGACGTCGAATGGATGGGCCTGCAGCGCCACCTCAAGGTGCTCGGCATCTTCGCGCGGCTCTGCTACCGCGACGGCAAGTGCGGATACCTGGAGGACACGCCGCGCTTCATCGGCTACGTGCGCGACACGGTGAAGCGGTACCGCGAGCTCGCGCCCCTCTGGCGCCTGCTCGACGAGGCGGACGAGCGCGCCGCGCGGCCGCGGCCGGCGGCCTGAGTGGCGGCCGCGCTGATCCTCGCGGCGGGCCGCGGCGAGCGCCTGCGCCCCCTCACCGATCGCGTGCCGAAGCCGCTGCTCGCGGTGGCGGGCAAGGCGCTCATCGAATGGCAAGTCGAGAAGCTCGTCGCCGGCGGCTTCGACGACATCGTCGTGAACCACGCGCACCTGGGCGAGCAGATCGAGGAGGCGCTCGGGGACGGCGCACGCTTCGGCAGCCGCATCCGCTACTCGCCGGAGTCTCCCGCGCTCGAGACCGCCGGCGGGATCGCGCAGGCCCTGCCGATGCTCGGGCCCGAGCCCTTCGCCGTCGTGAGCGCCGACATCCACAGCGAGTTTCCCTATGCGTCGCTGCACGAGCGCATCGCGCGCCTCGCCGGCGCGGGCCCGGTCGCGCACTTCGTGCTGGTCGACAACCCGCCGTGGCACGCGCGGGGGGACATGGGACTGCGCGACGGGCGGGTCACGCGCGCCGAGCCGTGGCTCACCTATGGCAACATCGCGCTGTTCCACCCGGCCATCTTCCGCACGATCGCGCCCGGCACGTGGCTCAAGCTCTTCCCCTGGATGTACCGCTTCGTCGAGGCGGGCCAGGTGACGGGCGAGCATTTCCGCGGCGCGTGGGACAACGTCGGCACCGCGGAGCAGCTGCAGGCCCTCGACCGGAGATTGCGTCCATGACTCTGTACGTTCCGCCGAGCTTCCGCGTCGACGACGCGGATTCGCTCTTCCGCTTCGTCGAGGACAACGCGTTCGGGACTCTCGTGAGCGCCGGTCCCGCCGGGTTGCACGTGAGCCACGTGCCCTTCCTGCCCGAGCGCGATGAGGCCGGAGGGGTGCGCCTGCTCGCCCACGTCGCGCGCGCCAACGAGCACTGGAAGGCGCTGGAGGAAGCGCACCACGTGGTCGCGATCTTCCACGGCCCCCACGCGTATGTGTCGCCCACCTGGTACTCGAAGCATCCTGCGGTCCCGACCTGGAATTACGCCGTGGTGCATGCGCATGGCCGCGCGAAGCTCATGGAGGAGGCCGAGCTGCACGAGATGCTGGTGCGCCTCTCGTCCGTTTACGAAGCGCCGAACACGCCCCCGTGGAAGATGTCTCAGTTGCCGGCGGACTACACCTCCTCGATGCTCTCGGCCATCGTCGGATTTGCGATCGAGGTCGAGCGCCTCGAGGGCAAGTTCAAGCTTTCGCAGAACCGCCCGGCGGACGCGCCCCATGTCGCCGACGTGCTCGAGGCGCGGGGCGACGCGGATCTCGCCGCCCTCATGCGCGCCAACCCTCCCGCCTCCAAGGTTTAGAATCGATCCATGAAGCTCGAGAACCCGCTGAACATCAAGCCGTTCAAGAAGCGCCGCGCCCGGCTCGCGCGCAACGTGGGCGCCGGGATCGTGGTCCTTCCGACCGCGCCCGAGAGGACGCGCAACGCCGACAACCACTACGACTACCGGTGGGACAGCGGCTTCTACTACCTCACCGGCTTCCGCGAGCCGGAGGCGGTGCTCGTGATGCTCGCGGGCGACGAGACGCGCACGATCCTCTTCTGCCGCGAGAAGAACCTCGAGCGCGAGATCTGGGACGGCTTCCGCTTCGGCCCCGACGCCGCGCGCGAGGCGTTCGGCTTCGATGAGGCATATCCCTGCGGCGAGCTGGACGCGCGCATGCCGGAGCTGCTCGCGAACCAGGAGGTGCTGCATACGCCCGTCGGCGCCGACGCCGAGTGGGACCAGCGCGTGGCCGGATGGCTCAACGCGGTACGCGCGAAGGTGCGCACGGGTGTCACCGCCCCCACCCAGATCCGCGACGTGCGCGCGGAGATCTCGGACATGCGCCTCATCAAGGACGACACCGAGGTCGCGATCATGCGGCGCGCCGCGGAGATCTCGAGCGCCGCGCACAAGCGCGCGATGCGCTTCGCCAAGCCCGGCATGCGCGAGTACCAGGTCGAGGCGGAGCTCATGCACGAGTTCCTGCGCGGGGGCGCGCGCGCGCCGGCGTACGGCTCGATCGTCGCCACGGGTGGCAACGCGTGCGTGCTGCACTACCGGCAGAACGACGCCGAGCTCAGGAAGGGCGACCTCATGCTGATCGACGCCGGCTGCGAGCTCGACAGCTACGCCTCGGACATCACGCGCACCTTTCCCGTCGCGGGCCGCTTCTCGGCGCCGCAACGCGACATCTACGAGCTCGTGCTCGCATCGCAGGAGGCGGGGATCAAGGCCGTGAAGCCCGGCGCCGACTTCATCGACTACCACGAGGCCGCCACGCGCGTGCTCGTGCAGGGCCTGATCGAGCTCAAGCTCTGCCGCGGCAGCGTGGACCAGGTGCTCGAGGACAATTCGTACAAGCAGTTCTACATGCATCGCACCGGGCACTGGCTGGGCCTCGACGTGCACGACGCCGGCGACTACATGCAGAAGGGCAAGTGGAGGAAGCTCAAGCCCGGCATGGTGCTCACGGTCGAGCCGGGCCTCTACATCCGCCCCGCCGAGAACGTGCCGAAGGCCTTCTGGAACATCGGCGTGCGCATCGAGGACGATGTGCTCGTCACTCCCAAGGGCCGCGACATCCTCACCGCGTCGTGCCCGAAGAGCGTGAAGGACGTGGAGGCGGCGGTCCTCGGCCGCTGACGCCATGCTCGACGTCGCCATCCTCGGCGGCGGTCCGGTGGGCGCCGCGGTCGCCGCCATGGCGGCCGGGCACGGGCTCGCGCTCGAGGTGTTCGAGGCGCGCCCCGCGGCGGCCTCCGATGCGCGCACGCTCGCACTCTCGCACGCGAGCCGCGAGCGGCTCCTCGACGCCGGGGCGTGGCCTGGCGCCGATGCGACGCCCATCGAGGCGATCCACGTCTCGCAGAAAGGCGCGCCGGGGCGCACGCTGATCCACGCCTCCGATCTCGCCTTGCCCGCACTGGGTTACACCGTGCCCTTCACCGCCCTGCAGCGGGCGCTGCACGAGCGCCTCGCCGCCGCGGGCGTGCCGCTGCGCTACGCGCACGCGTGCGAGGACATCCGTCTCGAGCCCGACGCGGCAGTGCTGCGCTTCGCGAACGGCTCCGAGGCGCGTGCGCGCCTGCTGGTCCTGGCCGATGGCGGTGCCAATGCGAGCCGCATTCCGGGCATCGCCTTCACCGAGAAGGATTACGGGCAGCATGCGGTCGTGGCCGCCGTGCACACCGACCGCGCCCACGGCGCCACGGCGTACGAGCGCTTCACGCCCCACGGGCCGGTGGCGCTCCTCCCCGTGGACGACCGGTATGCGCTCGTGTGGACCGCGACTCCCGAGCGTGCGGCCGAGCTGCTCGCGCTGTCCGGTCCGGCCTTCCTCGAGGCGCTCCAGGCGTATTTCGGCGATCGCGCGGGCCGCTTCGTTTCCGTCGCGGGGCGCGCGTCGTTCCCGCTTCGGCTGCGCTCGGTCAATACGCCGGTCGCGCTGCGCACGGTGATCGTCGGCAACGCCGCGCAGGCGCTCCATCCCATCGCCGGGCAGGGGCTCAACCTCGGCCTGCGCGATGCGACGGCGATCGCGGAGCTCGTCGCCGCCACCCCGCGCGAGGCGCTCGGGGAGATGGCGATGCTCGACCGCTATCGCGCGATGCGCCGGCGCGATGCCGCGCGCGGCATCGGCTTCACCGACTTCCTCGTCTCGTCCTTCGCGGACACGCGTGCGATCCCCACGCTGGGGCGTGCCGCGGCGTTGCTCGCGCTGGACCTCTTCCGTCCCGCGCGGCGCCTCTTCGCCGAGCGCATGGTGCACGGAGCGCCGCGGTGAGCGCGCCTCGCGTTCTCGTGGCCGGTGGCGGGCCCGTCGGGCTCGCGTTCGCCGCCTGCGTGTCGGGCCTCGACGTGCAGGTGTTCGAGGCGTCGGCCGCGCGCGACGCGCCCTGGCCCGAGGAATACGACGTGCGCGTCTATGCGCTCAGTCCCGGCACGCGCGCGATGCTGCGCGATCTCGGCGCGTGGGATGAGCTCGACGCCTCTCGCATCGCGCCGGTGCGCCGCATGGAGATCACGGGCGACGGCGGTGCGAAGCTTTCGTTCTCGGCGCGAGCCGGCGCGGCGCTCGCGTGGATCGTCGAGGCCGGGCGGCTTTCGCAGGCCCTCGAGACGCTCGCCCGTTCGCAACCTTCGGTGCAGGTCGTGCATGGCGCACGGGCGCGCGCGTTCCACGCCGCCGCCGAGGGCGCGTCGCTCGAGCTCGACGACGGCCGTACCGTCGCCGGCGACCTCCTGGTCGGCGCCGACGGCCCCGATTCTCCCGTGCGCTCGGCGCTCGGCCTGCGCTTCACCGAGCGGCCCTATGGTGAGTTCGGCGTGGTCGCGAACTTCGAATGCGAGCGGCCCCACGGCGACGTGGCGCGCCAATGGTTCCGCGCCGACGGCGTGCTCGCGTGGTTGCCCCTGCCGGGCTCGCGCATCTCGATCGTGTGGTCCACAGCGACCGCGAACGCGGAGGAGCTCCTGCTCCTCGGACAGGCCGAGCTCGAGGCGCGCGTCGAGGAGGCCGGCGGCGGGGCGCTCGGGCGGCTGAGGCTCATCTCGCCCGTCGCGCGCTTCCCGTTGCGGCTGATCGAGGTCCCGGATCCCGTGGTGCCCGGCGGCGCCTTGATCGGCGATGCCGCCCACGGGGTGCACCCGCTCGCCGGCCAGGGCGTGAACCTCGGCTTCCAGGACGTGACCGCGCTCTCGGCGGCGCTTGCCGAGCGCAGCCCCCTCGAGCGGCCAGGCGACCTGGCGGTGCTGCGCCGCTACGCTCGCGCGCGGCGCGAGGACGTGACGGCCATGCAATTCGTCACCGACCGGCTGGACCGCCTCTTCTCGAGCGGCAAGCCGGGCGCCTTCAGCCTGCGCAACTGGGGCCTCTCCCTGGTGGACTCCCAGGAATGGGCCAAGGACGCCCTGACGGGCCGGGCAATGCGATAATTCATAGTTCGCAATGCAGGAACCGGCTAGGCTGGCCTGCTGCCCCTCTTCGTACCGGGAACCGACCATGAACGTGCGCGCCGCCCTGACCTCGACCCTTTTCGCCGCCCTGGCCCTGCCCGCCCTCGCCGGGCCCCTGGAGGACCAGATCTCGGCGGAGCTCAAGAAGCACGTGCCCGAGGCTCCGGTCACCTCGGTGCGCAAGGTGCCCCAGGCCAACCTCTACGAGGTGGTCGTGGGCGGCGACATCATCTACACGGACGAGAAGGCGTCGGTCATCCTGATGGGCCCGATGATCGACCTGAAGACCAAGGAGAACCTCACCGACGCGCGCCTGCGCCAGGTGAACGCGATCGCCTTCGACCAGCTCGACTTCAAGAACGCGATCAAGATCGTGCGCGGCGACGGCTCGCGCAAGCTCGCCATCTTCGAGGACCCGAACTGCGGCTATTGCAAGCGCTTCGAGCGCGACCTGCTCGGCGTGAGCAACATCACCGTCTACGTCTTCCTCTACCCGATCCTGTCGCAGAACTCGGTCGACCAGTCCAAGGTGATCTGGTGCTCGAAGGACCCGGGCAAGATGTGGCTCGACCACATGACGAAGGACCTCGCTCCCACGGGCGAGGCTTCGTGCCCGACCCATGCGCTCGACCAGAACCTCGCCTTCGGGCACGCGAAGCGCATCAACGGCACGCCGACGCTGATCTTCGAGAACGGCGAGCGCATCCCGGGCGTGATGCCGATCGCCGAGGTCGAGAAGCACCTCGCGCTCGGCAAGAAGCCGTCGCCCGAGAAGACCGCGTCCTCGAAGTAAGCCTCAGCGCGGCGCGGGTGCCGTCGCGCCCGCCGCGGGAGAGCTGAGCACCGGCGCCGCGGCCGCCGGCGGGGCGACGCCTTTCGGCATCAACACCCACATCGTTCCGGCCTGGCGCATGCGCCCTGCGAGCGCTCCCGCCTCGTCGCCGAAGCCCCAGAAGAAGTCCGCGCGCACGCCGCCCGCGATCGCGCCTCCCGTGTCCTGCGCCGCCATGAGGCGATCGAGCGGCTCGGACGTGTTGGGCCACGTCGTCGCGAGGTAGACCGGCGCGCCCAGCGGGATCACGCGCGGGTCGATGGCGATCGAACGCTCCGGTGTCAGCGGCACGCCGAGCGCCCCGAGCGGGCCGGGCAGGTCGCGCGGCAGCTCGCGGAAGAAGACATAGCTCGGGTTCGCGTTGAGGTATTCCTGCACCTTGCGCGGATGCTTGCGCGCCCACTCCTTGATGCCCTGCATCGACGCGCGCTCGGGCGGGATCTCTCCGCGGTCGATGAGCACGCGCCCGAGGGAGCGGAAGGGATGGCCGTTCTGGTCGGCATAGCCCACGCGCATGCGCGTGCCGTCCTCGAGCTGCACCTGGCCCGAGCCCTGGATGTGCAGGAAGAACGCGTCGACGGGATCGTCCACCCACACGAGCTCGCGCCCCTTGAGCGGCGCGGGATCGCGGTCGATCTCCTCGCGCGAGAGATAAGGCACCACGCGATGGCCCTCGAGGCGGCCGCGCAGGCGCTTGTGCTTGAGGTCGGGATAGACCGACGAGAGGTCGATCACGAGCAGGTCGTCGGGCACGGCATAGAGCGGATAGCGGTAGCGATCGGTGCGCACGAGGCTGCCGTGCAGGAGCGGCTCGTAGTACCCGGTGATCATGCCGGTGTCGCTGTCGTCGAGGTTGAGCACGCGCCACGGATCGAAATTGAGCTCGAAGAAAGAGCGCACCTCGGCTTCGGCGGCGTTGGCGAGCAGCGTCTGCGCGCCGGCGCAGACGGCCTTCCACGCATCCTGCTTCTCGAGGACGGGACAGCCGCGCGCGAATGCCTCGAGCGAAGGGCGCAGCGTCTCGCTGCCCCACGCGGTGAGCTCGCTCCACGCGCCGGGCACGAGCTTGCCGCGCACCTCGGGTTGCGGTGGCGGCGGCGGAGGCGTCGGCGTGGGGCACACCGGCTTCTCGACGGGCGGGCACACCAGCGCGGGTGCGGCCTCGGCGACCTTCGGCGTCGCGGGCGGCGGCTCCGGCGTGGCGCAGCTCGCGGCGATGGCTACCGCACCCAGCGCGAGGGCCCGGCGCGCGATCGACGATAATGCAGGCACGCGAAATCGCATCAGGAGAAGACCGTGGGTTGGCTGTTGTTCGAGGTGCTCATCGCGCTCGCGATCGTGGTCGTCATCGTGTGGTGGACGATCCCGAAGAAGCGCGACGATGAGCGCCCGCCGCAGGACGGGCCGGGCGATGCGCTCTGAGCGCCGTCAATGCAGGACGCGCGGGACGCTCAGCGTGAACTCGGGAATCGAGGCCTCGAAGCGCGTGCCGTCCTCTGCCACGAGCTGGTAGCTGCCGCGCATCGTTCCCACCGCCGTGGGAATCGACGACCCGCTCGAATACTCGAACGTGTCGCCGGGCTTGAGCACCGGCTGCTCGCCGACCACACCCATGCCGCGCACTTCCTGCACCTGGTTGTCCGCGTCGGTGATGATCCAGTGACGGCTCACGAGCTGCGCGGGAACCTCGCCGTTGTTCGTGATGCGGATCGTGTACGCGAAGACGTAGCGATCCTCGTCCTCGTCCGACTGGTCGGGCAGGTACGTGGAGTGGGCGGTGACGGCGATGCTGTATTTCTTGCCTTCGGGCATGCAAGGATGGTAGCAGAGAAAAAGCGGGCTCCCGGGAGGGCGGCGGGGGGTGTGGATCCCGTAGAATCGCCCTCGTTTTCCCCATTGTGGATCGCACTCCAGAAGCCATGCGAACGCGCGTGTTCCGCCTCGCCCCGAGCCTGCTCTCGGCCGACTTCGCCCGTCTCGGCGAGGAGGTCCGCGAAGTCGAAGCCGCGGGCGCCGACCTGATGCATTTCGACGTGATGGACAACCATTACGTTCCGAACCTCACCGTGGGGCCGCTCGTGTGCGAGGCGATCAGGCCGCATTGCAAGGTGCCCATCGACGTGCACCTCATGGTGAAGCCGGTCGATCGCATCGTTGCCGACTTCGCGAAGGCGGGCGCCTCCATCATCAGCTTCCATCCCGAGGCGAGCGAGCACGTCGACCGGACGCTCTCGCTCATTCGCGACCACGGCTGCAAGGCCGGCCTCGTCTTCAATCCCGCGACGCCCCTCGACTGGCTCGACTACGTGATGGACAAGGTCGACTTGATCCTCGTCATGTCCGTGAACCCGGGCTTCGGCGGGCAATCGTTCATCCCGGCGGTGCTGCCGAAGGTCGCGCAGGTGCGAAGCCGCATCGACGCGAGCGGGCGCGACATCTGGCTCGAGGTCGATGGCGGCATCAAGGCCGACAACATCGGCGAGGTGGCGCGCGCCGGCGCCGACACGTTCGTGGCCGGCTCGGCCGTCTTCGGCGCGAAGGACCGCGCGGCGGCGATCCGCGACATGCGCGCGGCGCTCAAGCGGGCTACAATGGACGCATGATGTCACCACGCGGAGTTCGAGTCGGTTGGCGATGGCAGAGCTGGCGTTAGCGCGCCCGGCGAGCCTGGCCCTTTCCGAATCGAACGAACGTGTGGTGACCCATGACTGAGCAAGAATTCCTGGCGCAGGGACGCGCCGGCTACAACCGAGTCCCGCTGCACCTCGAGACGCTCGCCGATCTCGACACTCCCCTCTC
>Ga0157369_10008266_pt1 | contig 11926 bp, 10 predicted proteins | sample C25metaG_FD_113461 | JGI IMG/M metagenome (GOLD analysis project Ga0157369, IMG submission 113461) | Corn rhizosphere microbial communities from Kellogg Biological Station, Michigan, USA - C2-5 metaG | ecosystem: Host-associated > Plants > Roots > Rhizosphere > Soil | place: USA: Michigan...
AAGGCCGGCGGCGCGTTCGGCATGCTAAGCTTCGCCGATGCCGAGGCACCGATCCTGCCCGGCTTCGCGGTCGAAAAGGGGTTCAGCTTCTGATGCATTTCCGGGGGAAGATCATCGCCGCCCTGCTCGGCGGCGCGGCGCTCGGCGCGCCCGCGGCGGCTACCACGCTGCAGGACGCGTTCGCGCAGACCTACAGCACCAGCCCCGCGCTCAATGCGGCGCGCGCGCAGTTGCGCGGCACCGACGAAGGCGTGTCGATCGCCAAGGCGGGATCGCGGCTGCAGGTGAACGGCACCGTCGGTCTTTCCCAAAGCACCAACGGCATCGATAACTTCTCGAACGGGGCGCGCGTGCTGACCGCGCAGGCCAACCTGTCTTACCCGTTGTTCCAGGGAGGGCGCGTCAAGAATGCGATCAACGCCGCCCAATCGCGCGTGGTTGCGGGCCGTGCCGATCTGCGCACGACCGAGGGCAACCTCTTCGTCCAGGTGGTCAGCGCTTACATGGACGTGATCCGCGACGCGTCGATCGTCGACCTCAACCGCAAGAATGTCGACGTGCTCAACACCAATTTGAAGGCGAGCCGCGACCGTTTCGCGGTGGGCGACCTGACGCGCACCGACGTCGCGCAGTCCGAAGCGCGCCTCAGCCTTGCGCGCAGCCAGCTCATCACCGCGCAGGGCAATCTGACCGCCAGCCGTGAAAATTATCGCCGCGTGGTGGGCAGCTGGCCCGAAAATCTGCAGGCGCCGCCGGCTTTGCCAAAGCTGCCGGGCGATCCCGATCAGGCGGTCTCGACCGCGCTCAACAACAGCCCCGCTATCCAGGCATCGGCGGCCGATGTCAGGGCCGCGGCTTATGACGTGGGCGCCGCGCGTAGCCAGCGTCTGCCGACCCTCTCGGCGATAGCCGGGCCGAACTATAATAATTATCTCGGCACCGCGAACCGCCTTGTCGGTCTGCCGGATGGCACGACCGGCCTTCGCCAGAGTGCGACCGCCAATACTTTCGGCCTGCAAATGAGCGTGCCGCTTTACCAGGGCGGCCTCGCCGGTGCGCGCGTGCGTCAGGCGCAGGCGGCGCAGAGCGTCGCGCAGGAATCGGGCATCGATACCGAACGCCAGGTGATTGCGACCACGCGCGCGGCTTTCGCCTCTTACGAGGCTGCTGCGGCGGCGATCACCGCCAACCAGGAAGCGGTCAAGGCCAACGAACTAGCGCTCGAAGGCGTGCGCGCGGAGAATCGCGTCGGCACGCGCACCGTGCTTGACGTGCTGAATGCGGAGCAGGAATTATTGAATTCGCAGGTCCAGCTCGTCTCTGCGCAGCACGACAATTATGTCGCCGGCTTCGCCTTGCTGAACGCGATGGGCATGGCGGAGGCGCGCGATCTCGGCCTCGACGGCGGCGCGCTTTACGATCCGACCACCAATTACAATCATGTGAAGAACTGGATCGGCGACTGGAGCGAGCAGCCCAAATATACGCCGAAGGGTACGCACACCACCGGGCCGACCCCGATCGACCCGGACGTAGCGCCCTATAATCCCGATGACGGCAACGGGACCGTGACACCGCCGCAGCAATAGGCAATATTGCTCGGCGACATGGCAGAAGACGCGCCCGAACAATCGATGGAAGACGTGCTGGCGTCGATCAAGCGCATCATCAGCGCGGATGTCGAAGCCGCGCGCCGTTTCCCCAAACCGTCCGGAATCGCGCCCGCCGCCGAAGAAGCCGAGGAGGATATTCTTGAGCTGGGCGAGGCGCCCGCTGCGGCGTCCACGCCGGCAAAGGGCCTCGTATCGGGCAAGGCCGCCAAAGCGAGCAAGGCCGCGCTCGCCGCGCTCGACAGCGTCAGGATCGATCCCGATGCAGGCGCGAACACGATGGACGGGCTGGTGCGCGAGATGCTCAAGCCGATGCTCAAGGAATGGCTCGACGCCAACCTGCCCGACCTGGTCGAGCGCGTCGTCGCGCGTGAGGTGGCGCGCATCATCGGGCGCTGAGGGTTCGGAGGCGAGGGTCCGGACCCTAATTGCATCCGGATCGGAACGATCGCTTGATCCGCCGATCGATCCCGGCAAGTCTGGCCGGGGAGAAAAGGCTTGAAGCAGAGATATTTGATCGGCGCCCTGGCTCTATTCGGCGTGGCCGCCCCGGCGCTGGCCGGGGGCAAATGCGAGGTCGGCCGGATCGCGCAATTGCCCGTCACCATGGTCGGGTTGCGCCCGATCGTGCATGTCCAGATCAATGGCAAGGACGCGGCTTTCACCGCGGACAGCGGCGCCTGGTACAGCATGATCTCTCCCGGCAGCGCCGCCGAATTGGGTCTCAAGCTGGTCGATCTGCCGCCGGGTTATTTCAACCGGGGTATCGGAGGCGACTTTGCGCCGAAGCTGACCACCGTGGACCGTTTCACGATCGCGGGCGTGCCTGTCCCCAGGGTCGAGTTTCTTGTCGGCGGGAGCGAAGTGGGGTCGGTAGGGTTGCTCGGCCAGAATGTGCTCGCCTTGGCGGACACGGAGTTCGATCTTGCCAATGGCATGATCAAGCTGATGCGCAGCCGCGGCTGCGACAAGGCGGACCTTGCGTATTGGGCGCCTGCCGGCTCCAGCTACTCGCTGTTGAAGACAGAGGCCATGCCCGCGGAGCGGCCGCACATCGTCGGGTCGATCACGATCAACGGCGTCAAGCTTCGCGCATTGTTCGATACCGGCGCATCGACATCCTTCCTTTCGCTCCGGGCAGCGGAGCGCGTGGGCCTCAAGCCCGATGGGCCCGGCGTCACGCCGGCGGGCATGTCCGGCGGCCTCGGTCGCCATTTCGTGAAGACCTGGATCGGCCCGGTCGCCAGCATCAAGATCGGGGATGAGGAGACGCGCAACACCAGGCTGCGGTTCGGCGGCGACGATTTCGCCGACATCGACATGCTGATCGGCGCGGACTTCTTCCTGTCGCACCACGTTTACTGGTCCAACAATCTCCACAAGATGTATTTCACCTTCAACGGCGGCCACGTCTTCGACCTCAGCTATCTGCGGAACCCGGGCAGGGAAGAGGGCTCTGCGGCGAAGGCCGGAGACGATGAAAAGGCGGATGCGGCACAGGGCGCCTCGGCGCCGACCGATGCGGAGGGCTTCAGCCGCCGCGGTGCGGTCCGTTCGATGCGCGGGGATATACCGGGGGCGTTCGCGGACTACGATCAGGCGATCAAGCTCGCGCCCGACAATATCGAATATCTGCGTCAGCGGGCGGCTTTGCATGAACGCGTGCACCAGCCGTTGCGCGCGGTCGAGGACATCGACCGGCTGCTCAAGATCAAGCCCGACGATGTCGATGCGCTGATGATGCGCGCGGGCATGCGGCTCCGGCTCGATCACAAGGCCGATGTGCGCTCGGACGTCGACGCCGCCGCAGCCGCCGCGCCCAAACCCTCCGACCGGCGCCTCACGCTGGCCGAGTTTTACGAGCAGATGGAGGATTATCCGAAGGCCATCGCGCAATATGATCTGTGGATCGCGGCGCATCCCGATGACAATCGCCGTTCGATCGCGCTCAACGGACGCTGCTGGGCGCGTGCGCTGGGGAATATCGAACTCGATCGCGCGCTCAAGGATTGCAACGGCGCGCTCTCCGGCATGCCGCACAACGCCTCTTTCCTCGACAGCCGCGGCCTGGTGCGGGTGCGCATGGGCGATTATGCCCGTGCGGTCGTGGACTATGACGAATCCGTAAAGGGCGGATCCAACTCCGCCTGGACCTATTTTGGCCGCGGCATCGCCAAATTGCGGCTGGGGCGTAAAGCCGATGGCGAGGCCGATATCGCCAAGGCCAAGTCGCTCCAGGCCGATATCGCCGACGAGGCAAAGAAGCGCGGCCTTCTGCCCTAGAAGTTCAAGCGGGCCGGAACCGCCCATACGTGACGCTTGCCAGCGCGCGTCGGCTTGCTAGTCCTGCATCCATGCAGAAGCTTCTCGCCACGGCGGTTGCCGCCACTCTCGCTACGACCGCGCTCGCGCGGCCTTTCACCCCTCAGGATATGGTCTCCCTCTCGCGCGTCGGCGCGCCGGTCGTGTCGCCCGACGGGCGCTGGCTGGTGTGGGACCAGCGCGAGACCGATCTCGCCGCCAACAAGGGCCGACACGATCTGTGGCGGCTCGATCTGAAGGCGAAGAATGCCGCGCCCGAAAAGTTCGCCTCGACCGACGCGGAAGAAAGCGATCCCGCCTTCGGCCCCGACGGCAGCCTCTATTTCCTGTCCAACCGCAAGGGCGATGTCAGCGCGGTCTGGCGCGTTTCGATGGCCGGTGGTGCCGCTACCCAGGTCACGGGCGATTATGATTTGTCGGGCTTCAAAGTCTCGCCCACCGGCAATGAAATCCTGGTCTGGACCGACAAGCCGGTCGGTGCGGCAAACCTCGACGTCAAGGCGCCCGAGAAACCGAAAGATGCGGGCAGCGGCCGCACCTTCGACCAATTGTTCATCCGCCACTGGGATACGTGGGAAGACGGCCAGCGCTCGCAATTGTTCGTGATCCCGCTCGCCAATGGCAAGGCCGACGGCCCCGGCCACGCGATCGAGGGCGCGCTGGTGGGCGACACGCCCTCCAAGCCGTTCGGCGACGGCAGCGAGCTCGCCTGGAGCGCGGACGGCAAGACCGTCTATTTCACGCTGCGCGAAGCGGGCCGGATCGAGCCCACCTCGACCAATCTGGACATCTTCGCGGCACCGGCTGACGGCTCGGCCGCGCCGACCAACCTGACGGTGGACAATAAGGGCATGGACACCGCGCCCGCGGTCTCGCCCGATGGGCGCTGGCTCGCCTGGACGGCAATGAAGCGCGCGACCTACGAAGCCGATCGTCAGGTCTTGTGGGTGCGGGACCTTCGGACCGGCCAGGCCCATGCGGTGACCGAGAATTGGGATCGTTCGGTGGGCTCGCTCAAATGGGCACCCAATTCGGCGAGCCTCTACGTTACCGCCGAGGATACGCTCGACGTGCCGCTATTCCGCGTCGATCTTGCCGATGGCAAGGCGCATCGGCTGACGGGCGAGGGGCATGTCGCGGCGTTCGATGTCCTGCCCAAGGGCGGGCTGGTCTATTCGCTCGATACGCTGACCGCGCCCGACGATCTGTGGATGTGGCTGCCCAACGGCAAGGTCACGCGCCTGACCAATGTCAACGCGGCGAAGCTGGCCGGCGTCGATCTGCCGGTCGTCACGCGCTACAATTTCAAGGGCGCGAACGGCGACACCGTCTGGGGCTTCGTCATGAAGCCCGCGCAATTGGCCGCAGGCGCCAAGGCCCCGGTCGCCTTCCTCGTTCATGGCGGCCCGCAGGGCACGTTCAACGACAGCTGGTCCTATCGCTGGAACCCGATGGCCTGGGCCGGCCATGGCTATGCGGTGGTCTCGGTCGATTTCCATGGCAGCACCGGCTACGGCCAGGCCTTCACCGACGCGATCCGTAATAATTGGGGCGGCTGGCCGCTGACGGACCTGAAAGATGGTCTGAAAGCCGCGACCGAAAAGTTTGATTTCCTTGATCCCGACAACGTCTGCGCCGCGGGCGGATCCTATGGCGGCTACATGATGAACTGGATCGAGGGCAATTGGCCCGATCGCTTCAAGTGCATCGTCCAGCATGACGGCGTGTTCGACGCGCGTGCCATGGCCTACGAGACCGAGGAACTCTGGTTCGACGAGTGGGAACATGGCGCGCATCCTTATTACGAGGATCCGGCCGCGTTCGAGAAATGGAACCCGGTCAATTATGTCGATAAGTGGAAGACGCCGCAGCTGGTGATCACCAGCGAGAAGGATTTCCGTATTCCCTACACCCAGGGGATCGCCGCCTTCACCGCGCTCCAGCGGCGCAACATCCCCTCCAGGCTGCTCGTCTTCCCTGACGAAAATCACTGGGTGTTGAAGCCGAAGAACAGCCTGCAATGGTATCAGAACGTCTTCGGCTGGATGGACAAGTGGACAGGCAACAAGCCCGAGTGACCCACAAGCTCGACCGCCCGATCTGGAGCGCGCTCACTACCCGCCAGGCGGATATCGCCCAGCGGGTGGGGGAGGCGGTGCGCCTCAAGCCCGATTATGGCGTGTTCGCCGCCGCGGCGGACGCGTCGCCCGGGGCGCGGGCCGCCTTGCTCGATTTGCCTTATGTTCCCGAAGGCCTGTGGTGCCTCGAGCGGGATCCGGTCGAGCCGCCGCCAGGCCTGATCGTGCATCACAGCGCGCGCTGCGTGCAGATGGTCGCGGACCATGTCGTTGCCCCGCAGCCCTCGTTCGAGGTCCTGCGGCTGGGCGATGCCGACGCAGCGGAGATGTTCGCGCTCGCGCGGATGACCGAACCCGGGCCTTTCTTCGAACATACCAACCGCATGGGCAATTTCATCGGCGTCCGCACCAAGGATCTGCTCATCGCGATGGCGGGCGAGCGGCTGCGGCCCGAGGGCTATACCGAAGTCAGCGGCGTCTGCACCCATCCCGATTTTCGGGGACGCGGCTATGCGGGCGGGCTGATGCGGATCGTCGCGGCGCGCATCCTGGCGCGGGGCGAAGTGCCGTTCCTGCACAGCTATGCCGACAATGACGGTGCGATCGCGCTTTACGAGACTTTGGGATTCAGGCTGCGGTCGCCGATGACGCTGACCGTACTGGCGCGGCCGGGCGAGGGCGGAGCCGTGGCCGGCCACGGTGTCACAGGTCATGGGGTGGTCGGGCACGGTTAGCCGCATTGGTGTCCTCAAGCCGTCATCACTCTGCGATACGGTCGGTCGCTTGGCAGACGGAGGCGGATATGGCGCAATCGCCCTTCGCGCTTTGGTGGGACGCGGCCAGCGCGGGCTATAATCTCGTGGTGCGCACGGTCGATACGATGGTGGCAAGCACGGACGTGGTCCGGCATCGAACCGACACGATCCATGCGGCCTGGCGGGATCCCATGAGGGCCGATTATCCCGAATTGATCGGCATGGTCGCGGAGAAGGTCGAGGCCTTTACGCGCGCCAATATCTCGCTGCTTCAGGACCTGGGGCAAGCCAATGTGGATATCCTTGCCGCCGCGACCCGGGTTGGCGGCATGACGCCTGCGGCACTTGCGGCCGAGGGCATGAGGGCGGGCACCCGCACCAGCCGGATGACGGAGCGCGCGCTGCGTCCGATCCATCAGCGCGCCACCGCCAATGCGCGGCGGCTCAACCGGAAAAAGCACCGCGCGGGCTGACGCCGATCGCCGTCGTCCGGACTTTTCGGAACCACCCGTCGCGCCTGTCATTCCCCTGTCGCCATCCCGGTCCAACGCTGCCGCGGCCGGGGGACTTCCAGGAGACGCCACATGGCTGACACCGACATCGAAATGGACGAGACGCTTGATCTGATCGCCTCCAACAAGGTGGAAGGCACCGCCGTTTACGACAGGGAAGAGGAACGGCTCGGCACGATCTACAATGTCATGATCGACAAGGTGAACGGCCAGGTCGAATATGCCGTTCTGTCGTTCGGCGGCCTGTTCGGCCTTGGATCGAACTATTATCCGATCCCGTGGGAAATGCTCGACTATGACACCGATCTCGGCGGCTATGTCGTCGATATCGACAAGGAAAAGCTCCAGAACGCCCCGAATTATTCGGATGGCGATCAGCCCGTCTTCGACCGGGAATATGGCACCCGCGTCCATGATTATTACGGCGTGGAATATCCCCACGCCTGACGCACTTCCAGGGCGGCGGGTTTGCCCGCCGCCTCCCTTCTAGGACGCGATCGCGGCAGGCGCGGTCAGCGCTCCGGAGATTTCCGCGACCAGGCTTTCCAGCGGCGAGGCGCTGCTGCGAGGAGGGGCCTGCGTCGTCATGCAAAGCGCCACCGGCGGCACCGGATCGGACATGTCCAATGCGACCAGTGATCCTGCCGCCAGTTCGTCGGCCACGGCATAATCCGGCAGGATTCCGATCGCCGCGCTCCGCATTATTCCGCGCTTCACCCCATCGACGCTGCCCGCGGATTCCAGCTTCGGCGCGTCGGCGTCCCCGATCCAGCTCTTCAGCAAGGCATTGAAAGCGCCGCCGGGGTCGGTGAGCAGGCAGATATGGTTCGCCAGATCGCGCCGCGCCACCGCCCTGCCGGCCATCGGATGACTCGGCGCGACCAGCAGCCGAAGCCGGGCCGGCCAGAAGGATTCGGCCAGGTCGCCATGCCGGGGCCGATCCGCGCGTTCGACCGTCATCGCGGCGTCGAGCTCGGATCGTTCGACGCGCCGCCTCAAATCCTCGCAAAGTCCGATCGTGACCTGAAGGTCGACCTGCGGCCATTTCTGCCGGAATTCGCTCAGGGGACCGGGCAGGAGGTAGGAGCTGATCGACTCGACCGTACCCAGCCGGACGGTCGCCGGGCCCGCGCGGACGCCCGCGGCAAGGGCGGCCTCCGACGCCGCGATCAGCTTCCTCGCGTGGGGCAGCAGCGCGGTGGCCGCCTCGGTCAGCACCGCTTCACGGCCGGCGCGCCGTAGCGTGACCGGCGCACCGAGCAGCCGTTCCAGCGAAAGCAGGGTTTCGGACACGGTCGATTGCGCCACGCCCAGCGCGCGCGCCGCAGCGCCCACACCGCCCCGTTCGTGCACCGCCATCAAAATCCGGCAGTGACGAACCTCGACATCCCTGCTCATCGCGATCCCATCGGCTTTTCCGATGCCTCCATCGGCGTTTTGGTCGCCCGCGGGCGCGCGGTCAATCTGCCGTCATGGACAGCAGACCATCGTCGCTTTTCACCCGGACGGCCGCCTTGCTCGTCATCGACGTGCAAATGGGGTTCGACGCGCCTGCCTGGGGCCCGCGCAACAATCCCGGCGCGGAAGCCAATATCGCCGCTCTGATCGCGGCGTGGCGCAAAGCGGGCGCGCTGGTGGTGCATGTCCATCATATCAGCGCGCACCCCTCGGGGCATTTCCGGTGGGGCACGCCGGGGCGCACGCCAAAGCCCGAAGCGCAGCCTCTCCCGTCCGACCGGGTCTATGCGAAGCGGGTCAATAGCGCCTTCATCGGGACCAGCCTCGAACGCGACCTGCGCGCGATCGGGATCGGGACGCTCGCGATCGTAGGACTCACCACCAATCATTGCGTTTCGACCACGGCCCGCATGGCGGGCAATCTCGGCTTCGAGACGTTGGTGGTGGCCGATGCGACCGCCGCCTTCGATCGCGTTGGCCTCGACGGTGCGATCCGGCCCGCCGAGGAGGTCCATCGGAGCGCGCTCAGCGACCTCCAGGACGAATTCGCCCGGATCGTCGACACGCAATGGCTGCTGCGCGCGCTCGGTGCGCAAGGGCAGGGGTGCAAGCCGATGGAGGCCGATCATGCCTAGGATTCGGCAGGCGCTGGCCTGCGGCTTGCTGATCGCCGGCGCGGCTTCGGCGGGCGTGCCCGCGAGCCTTCATACCGAGGTGGACGCGTCGATCCGGCCGGGCGACGATTTCTACGGTTACGCCAATCACGCGTGGCTGCAGGCAACCCGGCTTCGCGAGGGGGCATCCAGCATCGACAGCAGCTCGATGTTGCGCGCACTCAACGCGCAGCGGGTGCGCGATCTGGTCGCTTCCACGGTCAAGGCGCGCTCCCTGACACCGGATATGCGGAAGCTCGCCGATTATTATGCCGCCCGGCTCGACCTGGCCGCCATCGAGGCGAAGGGCCTCGCGCCTTTGTCTTCCGATCTGGCTGCGATCGCCGCCATCGCCGACCGGAAGGCGCTCGCCGCCGCGCTCGGCCGCTCGACGCGGCTCGATGATGGTTCGAACCTGCAGACCGAAAGCCTGTGGGGCATATGGGTCCATCAGGATTTCCACGATCCGGACCATTATGCCGCGCATCTTGTGCAGGGCGGCCTCGGGCTGCCCGGGCCGGACGACTATCTCTCCCCCGCGCCCGATCGGCTTGCCCGGCGCGCGCTGTACCGGGCCTATATTGCCACAATCCTCAAGGCCGGCGGCTTCGACCAGCCGGATGTTCGCGCGCTACGCGTGCTGGAGCTGGAAACCGCGATCGCGCGGACGCATGCTTCCCGCGCGGATACTGACGACGTCTTCAAGACCGACAATGGCTGGCACGGCGCCGATTTCGCGGCCAGGGCGCCGGGCATGGATTGGCCCGCCTTCTTCGCCGCGGCGGGGCTGGATTCCACGACGCCTTTCGTCGTGTGGCAGCCGGGGTCGGTGACCGGCGGCGCGCGGCTGGTGGCGGATGCCCCGCTCGACGCCTGGAAGGACTATCTCTCCTTCCACCTGGTCGATCATTATGCGGCGGTCCTGCCGCGGGACATTCGCGACGAACGCCGCGCCTTCGATGCGCGAGTCGCGGGCGCGTCGCCGCCTCCGCCGCCCGATCCCGCCGAGGAGGCGTTTTCGGCGACACAGACAATGTTCGGCGACGCGATCGGCAAGCTCTATGTTGCGCATTATTTCCCGCCGCGCGCCAAGGCCGCGGCGGAGGCGATGCTGGCCAATATCCGGATCGTCTTTCGCGATCGCCTGGCCAATCTGCGTTGGCTGACGCCGGAGACGCGCGCGAAGGCTCAGCTTAAGCTCGCGGCGCTTCGGGTCGGGCTGGGCTATCCCGAAAGTTGGATCGACTATGCGCCCTTCGCGGTGGTGCGCGGCGATGCATTCGGCAATCTGAAGCGGGGCGAGGTCTTCGAATATCGGCGCCAGCTCGCCAGGCTTCGCCATCCTGTCGAGCCCGGCGAATGGCCAGGCCAGCTTCATCCGCAGATGGTTGGCGCGATCCTCGACCTCAGCCCCAACAGCATGGAATTCGCCGCCGGGCTCTTGCAGCCGCCTTATTTCGACCCGGATGGCGATGCTGCCTCCAATTACGGTTCGGCGGGCGCCGGTCTCGCGCACGAGATCAGCCACAGCTTCGACGAGGTCGGCAATCTGTACGACGCTAAAGGGCGCCTGGGCTTATGGTGGACCGAAGAGGACCTTGCGCATTATCGGGCTGCCCTGGCGCCTTTCGCCGCCCAGCTCGACGCTTGCGGCCATGGCAAGCAGATCGTCGGTGAGAGCAGTGCGGATCTTGCCGGCTTGCTGGTCGCGCACGATGCCTATCGCCGCGCGCTGGGCGGCAAGCCCGATATCGTCAGGAACGGCCTGACCGGAGAGCAACGCTTCTTCGTGGCGTTTGCGCAAAGATGGCGCCGGCTCCAGACCGACGCATCGCTCGGCCACCAGATCGAGACGGACACGCATGCGCCCCCGGCCTGCCGTGGCAACCTGGTGCGCAATGTGACGGCGTGGGACGCGGCCTTCGGGGTCCGGGCCGGCGACAAGCTCTATCTGGAGCCCGCGGGGCGCTTCCGGATCTGGTGAGCTCGCCCGGATCCTGAGCCAGCCCGTGTTGCCGCCCCCTAGCGTCTCGTATCGCGGAAGCGGTGCGCCTGGCGCGCCATGATCCACAATCCCAGCCGGTCAGGGATCAGCTTGGCGAAAGCCTTGATCGTGCGGTTGACGCGGCTCGTTACGCGCACCGGATCGCCCGCCTCGACCGCCGCGATCCCCTCTGCCGCTACTGCCTCCGCCGTCTGCCACATATAGGATGGCATCCGGTCCATCGTCTCGCGCGTGCCGGTCACGTCGTGGAATTCGGACCGGGTGAAGCCGGGGCAGAGCGCGCAGACGTGCACGTCCCGATCGCCATTTTCGAGCGCGAGCGCCTGTGAGAATTTGATCAGATAGGCCTTGCTTGCCGCGTAGAGCGTATGGCCCGCGGGGGCGGGCATATGGCCCGCGAGCGAGGCAATGTTGATGATCCGCCCATAGCCACGCTCGCGCATCGCCGGCAGCAGCCGCCACGCCAGTTCGGTCGGCGCCTCGATCATGATCCGGATGAAGTCTTCGTGCGTTTTCCAGTCATTGCCGTCGAA
>Ga0157369_10008268_pt1 | contig 11926 bp, 17 predicted proteins | sample C25metaG_FD_113461 | JGI IMG/M metagenome (GOLD analysis project Ga0157369, IMG submission 113461) | Corn rhizosphere microbial communities from Kellogg Biological Station, Michigan, USA - C2-5 metaG | ecosystem: Host-associated > Plants > Roots > Rhizosphere > Soil | place: USA: Michigan...
CTACGGTTTCATCCACGGCAACTGGGCGCTGGACAATTCGCGGCCCGATGGCCGCTACTGCGGCGTCAACAACGAGCTCGATGTCCTGTGCGAGACTGGATGCTACGCCGATTTCACTTACCCCTCGGTGCCTAGCCCGACTCAGCCTCGCAAGATTAACAGCATCTATTATGCGGTCGACGATCCACACCGTCCACGCCTCGATCAGTCGACGCCCGGTCAGTGCGCGAAGCCGTGCGCCATGGCGCTCGAACTGCTCGTCGGCCGATCGGAAATCCGGTCGCCATCCCGAGACATGCGGATCGCGCGGCGTCACAGCGGCACGCCTTCGCGCGGGCAGAGGCAGGGCCGCGCCGCCGTAGCGACGCGACCCCGCGCGGTTTCCCCTGTCATCAGTTCCCCTTGACGTTGACGATCTGCCGCAGCGTGTGCCGGATCTCGACGAGGTCGGCCGCGTCCGCCATCACCTGATCGATCGGCTTGTACGCCTGCGGAATCTCGTCGAGGAACGCGTCCGTGTCCCGGAACTCGATCCCGGTCATGGCCTCCCGCAGCTGCTCGATCGTGAACTCCTTCCGGGCGGCCGTGCGCGAGAACTGCCGCCCGGCGCCGCGCGGCGACGAGTGCAGCGCCAGCGGGTTGCCCCGCCCTGCGACCACGTACGACGCCGTCCCCATCGACCCGGGGATGAGCCCGAGCTGACCCTCCCTGGCAGAGATGGCTCCCTTGCGCGAGACCCACACCTGCTTGCCGAAGTGGCGCTCGAGCTCGGTGAAGTTGTGGTGGCAGTTGATGCGTTCGTGCTCGACGACCGCTGAGCCGAAATACTCGGACGTCTGCCGGATGACGCGATCCATCATCTCCTCGCGGTTGAGCAGGGCGAAGTGCTGCGCCCACCTCAGCTCGGCGATGTACGCGTCGAACTCCGGGGTGCCCTCCACGAGGTAGGCGAGGTCGCGATCCGCGAGGTCGATCCACCACTTCGTCATCAGGGCCTGCGCGACCTTGATGTGGTGCCCGGCGATCCGGTTGCCGACGCCGCGGGATCCGGAGTGCAGGAACAGCCACACCGTGTCGGTCTCGTCGAGGCTCACCTCGATGAAGTGGTTGCCCGAACCGAGCGAGCCGAGCTGGCGCTGCCAGTCCTTCACGTAGTCGGCCGGGTCGAAGCCGATCGCGTTGGCCATCCGGGTCAGCTCGGCGATTCGCGGCTCGGCGGTGGCCACCACGCGGTTGTTCTTGCCGCCGGCCGACAGCGGGATCGCCCGCTCGATCGCCTCGCGCAGCACCGACAGCGGCGCAGCGACGGCCGCGACGTCGTCGCGCGTGAACTGGGTGCGCACGGCGATCATCCCGTACCCGATGTCGACGCCCACGGCAGCGGGCATGACGGCGCCGAGTGTGGGGATGACCGAGCCCACCGTCGCACCGAGGCCCAGGTGTGCGTCCGGCATCAGGGCGACATGCGGGTGGATGAACGGCATACGTGATGTGGTGACCGCCTGATCCCTGGTCTTGTCCTCCAGCAGTGAGGCCCAGTTCAGCAGGCGGTTCGAGATTTTCTCCATTGTCCTTTCGTCTCTTCTAGGGGTGGGCCGGGACGGTCCACGCACCCCGATGAGTCGGAGGACGAGAGGACAGCCCCGGAGAACGGCCGGGGCTGCGGGTACCGCGGATGCGGTGCTACAGACCCCGAGAGCGCTCGCTCGGGCGGAGGGGGCGCTGATAGCGCTTCAGGGGAGCGTGATTGCGCATCCTGGATCCTTCCGTCATGAACGTGTCCGGGGCCGACTGCGCCGGGCGGCGCAGGATTCCCGACCATACACGGTCGCGGAGTGCGGTGTCCAGAGTGCGGCCTGCGATGATGAGCTCATGGAGCGAGAAGTGCCGACGTGGGTGATCGAGGGCAGTGTGTTCGGCGACAACGATGTCGACCTCGCGGACGCGGTGTCGCGCACGGGCGGTCGCGTCGTCGCGTGGCGCGACGAATGGTCCACTGGTCAGGAGGTTCCAGCTCTGACCGGTCCGGTCGTTTTCCATGGTTCGCTCGGCAGCGCCGACGTGGTCGCGCGCGCGGGATGGTGGAGCCCGGGAGCGTTCTGCGCCACTTCCCAGTTCGCCTGCTCCGCGTGGTGGCCGGCAGCACGGGATGTCCTCCTCACGTCGCGATACACCCTGACCACCGTCGGTGACCTCGTCGCGTCAGGCGCTCCCGATGGCTTCGGCGCCCGCATCTTCGTCCGACCGGACAGTCCGCTCAAGCCATTCAGCGGCAGGGTCCTCGACGCCGACCGCATCACATTGCAAGCGCTCGATCACGGCTTCTACTACGACGAGACCAGTCTTCCCGTGATCGTCACCCCGGTCGTGGAAGTAAGCGAGGAGTGGCGACTTGTCGTCGTCGGAGACCGGATAGTCGCGGGCAGCAGCTACACCGCTGACGGGCGCAAGGCCGGCGAACCCCTCCGCGCGGACCACCGCGTGTGCGTCTACGGCCAATCTCTCCTGAAAAAGCTCCCGACACCGGACCTCGCATTCGTCATGGACATCGCCGAAGGACCCGACGGCCTGCGCCTGCTCGAACTCAACCTGTTCAGCGGAGCCGACCTCTACGCTTGCGACCGCGACAGCATCGTAAGTTCCATCCACCAGGCCTTGCTCAACCTCTAGCACCCTGCCCGAGCACGCCCCCCACCGCTTCAGCCCAGCGGCACTCCGGCGCCCGCTCCCAGGCGCTTCATCACCAGGGTGGAGGTCATGCGCTGGATGCCCGGGAGGCCGCCGAGCGGCCCGTCGTAAAGCTCCTGGTAGGCGGCAAGGCTCGGGGTGAGGATGCGCAGCATGTAGTCGGGATCTCCGAAGAGCCGCTCGGCCTCCGTGACGTTCGGGATGGCGACCACGGCCTCCTCGAAAGCGCCGACGGTGTCGGGGTCGGTGCGGCTGATCGTCACGAAGACGATGGCCTCGAACGTGAGGCCGACGGCGGTCGGGGAGACCACCGCCCGGTACTGCTCGATGATGCCGGACTGCTCCAGTTCGCGCACCCGCCGGTGGCATGCGGAGAGGCTGAGCCCCACCCGGGAGGCGAGCTCGGTGACGCTGATGCGGCCGTCCTGCTGCAGGGCTGAGAGGATCTCTCGATCGAGGCTGTCCACACAGAAGATTCTCCTACCGATCACAGCGAGTAGCCGCAGATTTCGAAGCACCTTTCGCGGGCTTTCGCGTAGCTTCTCCGCCATGGACCTCGCACTCGTCGCGCAGTTCTGGACCATCGCGGTCCTGCTCGCGCTGACGCCCGGAGCCGACTGGGCGTACGTCATCGGCGCGGGTCTGCGCGCGCGTTCGGTGATGCCGTCCATCCTCGGGATGCTGACGGCGTACGCCATCGTGATCACCGCGGTCGCCGTCGGTGTCGGTGCGCTCGTCACGCAGTACCCGGTGGTCCTGACGGTCCTCACCGTGGGCGGAGCGGCCTACCTGATCTGGCTCGGGGTGAACGCCCTTCTCCGCCGAGTCGAGCCGGTCGGACCGCACGGCGAGCCGATCGCGGGGAGTGCGACGGCGCAGTTCCTGCGCGGCGCCGGCGTCAGCGGGATAAACCCCAAGGGACTTCTCCTGCTCCTGGCGCTCCTGCCTCAGTTCACGAGCCCGCACGGGATGCCCGCGGCAGCGCAGATGCTCGTGCTCGGCGCCCTCCACCTTGCCGACATCGCCGTGATCTACACGGTCGTCGCCCTCCTGGCGAGGCGGCTGCTGCGGTCGCGACCGCGAGTGCTGGTCGTCGTCGCCAAGCTGTCGGGCGCGATGATGATCCTGATCGGCACCAGCCTGCTCGTGGAGCGGTTCCTGCACGGTTGACTCGTCAGCGACCGAACAGGTTCAACGCCGCCCACTGCAGCAGGATGACCGTCTTGCCGTCGACGATGCGCCCGTCGGCGATCATCGCGAGCGCCTCGTCGTAGCCGATCGTCACGGGCTCGATCTCCTCGCCCTCCTCGGCGAGGCCGCCGCCTCCGACGATCTCGGCCGGGAGGTACTGCGCGGCGTAGAAGTGCACGCACTCGGTGACGGAGCCGGGGCTCATGAAGAGGTCGAAGAGGTGCTCGAGATCGCCGACCTGCACCCCGAGCTCCTCGGCCGCCTCGCGCCGGATGGCCTCCTCGGGCGCATCCCCGTCGAGCAAGCCGGCGGCGGCCTCCACCAGCATGCCGTCGGGGTGCCCGTTGACGTACGCCGGGAAGCGGAACTGGCGCGAGAGCAACAGAGTGCGACCGACCGGGTCGTAGAGGAGCACGGTCGCGCCGTTGCCGCGGTCGTAGGTCTCCCGGGAGTGGGTGGTCCACGCGCCGTCGCGCCCGCGATAGTCGAAAGCGGTGCGACGGAGGACATGCCAGCCGTCGGAGACGACCTCCACGTCGCGGATGCGCACGTCGGGGTTCCCGGTGGCGTCCAGACCCGTCCGGTGAAGGCCGGTACGGCCTCGGCTGTCGGGGCGGTCGTGGCCGGGTCGCTCGTCAGCGCTCATACAGTGAGCGTATCGGGCGTCCCCTCCGAGCGGATGTACGCCCCGATCACCTCGCGGACCTCCACCCCGCCGCCCTGCCAGGTTGCCGGGTTGCGGCGTGCGATCGCGAGCGCGGCCTCCCGGTCGGGAGCCTCGATGATGCCCAGTCCGGCGATGATCTCCTTCGACTCGGTGTAGGGACCGTCGGTCGTGCCCTCGCCCCTGATCGAGGTCGATTCCGTGTATGGTGCCAGCGCGAACGCGGCGACCAGCTCGCCGTCGCGGATCATGTCCTCCGAGTGCCGGTCGTGCTCGGCGAGTTCCTCGGGGGTTCCGGCGATGCCGTCGCCGTAGATGAAGATGGCGAACTGAGCCATGGTCGTCCTCTCTGATCGGGTGCTGTCGATCGGTGTCGTTCATCTGAGCGTCGATCGGGGAAGCCCCGGATCGACACCGTCAGCGGAACCGGCGCCGAATGGCCCGCGCCGCCAGGATGTCGGCCGCGTCGGCGTCCTCCGCCTTCACGATCGCCTTGTCGGACTTGAGCGGCAGCGCTCTGCCCTCCTCGACGTGGGCTCCGCGGACCAGCTCGCGCGCCCGGGCGATCTCGGAGTCGAAGACGGCGCCGAGCAGGAGGACGACGTTCGCGATCCAGATCCACAGCAGGAAGACGATGATCCCGGCCAGGGTGCCGTAGGTCTTGTTGTAGCTGCCGAAATTGGCCACGTAGAACGCGAACAGGGCCGAGGCGATCCCGAGGGCGACGATGGCGACGACGGCGCCGGGGGTCAGCCAGCGGAACCGGGGCTGCCGGACGTTCGGCGTCGCCGAGTAGAGCAGGGCGACCAGCAGCACGAGCGCGACGACCACCACCGGCCAGCGGAGGATCGACCACGCCGTCTTCGCCGCCTCACCGGCGCCGATGGCGTTGCCGAGGGCTTCGGCGATCGGGCCGGAGACCACCAGGAGCACGGCCACCACCGCAATCAGGACGAGCGACGCGACGGTGACCCCGAGCTGGACGGGACGGAGGGCGAACGCGCTCCGCCCCTCCCGGACATCGTAGATCCGGTTGAGCGCCCGGCCGAAACCGCCCACATAACCGGAGGCCGACCAGACCGCGCCGACGATGCCGATCACGAGCGCCCACCCGGTCGCGGGCGACGAGGAGAGACTCTCGATCGGCTGCTTCACCACGGTCAGCATGCCGGGCGCCAGCTGGTCCACCATGCCGAACAGGGCGTCGATGCCGGCCTTGCTCTGTCCGACCAGCCCCAGGATGCTGACCAGCGCGATCAACGCGGGGAACAGCGAGAGCACGCCGAAGTAGGTGAGCCCGGCGGCGAGGTCGGTGCAGGCGCGCTGGCCGAAGCTGCGCAGGGTGCGCTTGAGCACGTACCCCCACGGGAGGCGCCGCCAGGAGACGTCAGCGGCCACGCGAGAGTCCTCGCGCCACAAGGGCGGCCGCGCCTCCCACGACGGCGAGGAACACGGCGGCGGACGCCACCGGGTGCGACCGGATCTGCACGAGCGGGTTGAACGTCGCGAAGAGGTCGTCGAGCGTGGTCGCGAGCTCGTCCCGCGTCTCCTCCAGCTCGAGCTTGAGCGTGTTCATGCCCTTGCCGCTCACGGCTTCTCCCCCCTCAGTGCTTGCGCGTCGGCCTTCAACTCCGGACCGAGGTCGTCGGGCACCGGCGGCACGCCGCGCTTGAGCATCGCCCGGCCGATGAGAGCGGCGATGATCGCCAGCACGATGAGGATGCCCGCGACGATGAGCGCGGCCAGCCAGCCCGGCACGATGAGTGCGAACGCGAACACGGCGGCCGTGATCAGCACGCCCACCGCGAAGAACACGAACACCAGGGCCCCGACCAGCAGTCCCGCGCCGATCCCCGCCGCCTTCGCCTTGGCGGCCATCTCGGCCTTGAACAACGCGAGCTCCGCCGCCAGGAGGCGCTTGAGCTGCGCCGTCGCGTCCTTCGTCAACTGCGGCAGCGGCCGCAACCCGCGCGTGGTCCGGCGGCGCTCGCGGGGGAGCGCGGTCTTGTGTTCGCTCATTCCGTTGGCCTCCCTGGCTGTCGGTGTCGACCGTACCCCACGGCAGGTGACGAGCCAAGGGAGGGTCCACCGTCCGGAGCGGGGAATGGTGCACACTAGGGGCATGAGCGGCAACGGCAGCACCGGGTCGGGCGGTGTCCTCGTGGCGGTCGTGCCCGGCCAGCCCACGGCGGTGCTCGACCAGGCGGCCCGGCTCGCGGACGACCTCGACCTGCCGCTGGTCTGCGCCAACGTCGACCCCAACCGGTACCTCGTCTCGAACTACGTCGACGGCACAGTGGTCGCGCTCCCTTACGACCCCGACCTCCCGGAGGTCGAGGAGGAGACGTTCGACTCCGAGCTCGCATCCGACATCCAGCACGTGATGGACGGTCGCGGCGTCCCGTACACGCTGAAGCAGCTCGCCGGCGACCCGGCGTGGGCGCTGGCGCGCCTCGCCGACGAGATGGACGCGCGTTACATCGTGGTCGGCTCGCGCGAGGCGGGGCTGCGCGGCAGCCTCCGCGAGTTCTTCAACGGGTCGGTGGCCGTGCACCTCGCGCACAGGCAGCACCGTCCGGTGATCGTCGTGCCGCTGGCGCCGGTCGGCGGGTCGCAGGCGCTGCCCTGGGAGGACCCGCCGGTATAGTGATCCAGCGGCGATGGATCTCGCCGGGGCGTGAACGCCCGAACCGCGACGGTCGCTGATAGTTCCTGCGCTTCAATCACTGAAGGGTGGATGCCGCGTGTCCGCGAGAACCCCGTTGCCCGTGCACCTGCACTGGCGGTCCGTGCTCCTCGTCTTCGTCGGCGGTGCGATCGGCACCACGGTGCGGTACCTGCTGTCCGCCGCCGTCCCGACGGTGGGCGGCGTACCGCTCATCACGCTGGTCGTCAACGTGACAGGCGCCTTCGTGTTGGGCTGGCTGCTGGAGGCGCTCGCCCTGCGCGGCCCGGACACCGGGCGACGACGTGACGTCCGGCTGTTCGCCGGCACCGGGATCCTGGGTGGCTACACCACGTACAGCTCGTTCGCGGTCGACACCGACGGACTGTTCGTCGCGCACGACCCGACGGCCGGCGTCGGGTACGCGGTAGCGACCATCGTCATCGGCGCACTCGCCTCGGCGGGCGGCATCGCCGCTGCCGCGGCGATCGCGCGGCGCAAGGGAGCACGCCGGTGACGCCGTTGCTCGCGCTCGCCGTAGCGGTCGCGGGCGGCCTCGGCGCGGTCTCGCGACTCGTGCTCGACGGCGTGCTGCGCGCCCGGTTCCGGATCGCCTTCCCGTTCGGCACGACGGTGATCAATGTGACGGGGTCGTTCCTGCTCGGGCTCGTGACCGGTCTCGCGGCCGCGCACGGCCTCCCGCCGGAATGGCGCGCGATCCTCGGCACCGGATTCCTCGGCGGCTACACGACGTTCAGCACCGCCAGCTTCGAGACCGTGCGGCTGGCGCAGCAGCGACGCTACCGGGCGGCGTTCGTCAACGGAGTCGGGATGCTCCTGCTCGCGCTCGCCGCGGCAGGCCTCGGCCTGTGGCTGGGCGGGCTGCTCTGAATTCTCTGTCTGCTTCTGAGCCCGGCCCGCGTCAGGCCTCCTGCTCCATCCACCACTCGGTGAACTCCTCCGCGCGGCCGTCGGCGGCCAGGCGGATGACCCAGAGGTTCGAGTAGGTCGGGCCGTCGTGGTAGTCGGTGACTCCCTCGACGAAGTACTGCGAGCCGTCCTGGCCGAGCAGCCTCCATTCGAAGTCGACCGAGCCGGGGTCGTCCTGCGCGTCCAGCCAGCCCTCGACGATCTCGAGGTGACCGTCCCAGGGCTCGGCGAACGGCTCCGTGCGATAGCTCGCGTCCTCGGTGAAGAGCGCACGGATGTCGTCAGGGTCGTTCGACTCCCAAGCGGTGCGGTAGCGCTCGATCCAGGTCGTGATCGCGTCGGCCATGCTCACCGTTATACGCCCTGCGTGCGCAGACCCACCAGACTTGACAGTTCCGCGCCGCTTTGCATGTGGGCCGCTACGCTGTGCGCATGACCGGGTTCCTCGCCGAGTGGTCCGACTTCAACGTGGCCGTGGCGGGCGCGGGCGCCGCACTCGGCGGGCTGCTGATCGTGGCGCTGTCCGTCAACATCCGTCAGATCGCGGAGTCGCGCGGGCTGGCCGCTCGCGCTGGCGCATCGATCGCGACCCTGATCCTCGGCGTCGCGCTGAGCTGCGCGGCGCTCATCCCGGGTCAGGTGGCGTGGGGGTTCGGCCTCCAGGTGCTCGGCGGCACCCTGGTCTGCGGCATTGTGGCGGCGCGCTCGGCGATCGCCATCCGGGCGGACGCGAAGGTAACCGGTTATGGGCGTTACGACGCCGAGCGCATCGCCGTCTTCACGCTTCCGCTGCTGTTCGACCTCGTGGGAGGCGTGCTCCTGATCGCCCTCGAGCCTCCGTCGATCGGAATGGTGCTGGTCTCGGTCGCGACCATCCTGGCGATCGTGACGACGGTGCTGTTCTCGTGGGTCGCTCTCGTGGAGGTTCTGCGCTAGACCGCGCCCGCTGCCGCGCCCGCCGAAGTGCCGGCGAGCGTCAGCTGCGGAAGGGCGTCGAGCAGCGGGGCGAGCTCCGGGATGCGGTGCGCCTCCTGGAGGGCGGCCTCCAGAGCGTCGTCGTGCACCGGCCGCGCCGTGTCGAGCAGCCGATGGCCGCCGGCGGTGAGCTCGGTGTAGATGCCGCGCCTGTCGTCGAGGCAGTCGACACGGGTCAGGAGGCCGCGCTCCTCGAGTCGGTTGACCAGCCGGGTGGTGGCGGACGGGCTGAGGGCGCTGGCCCGCGCGAGCTGCTGCATGCGCATGTGCCAGCCGTCCTGCCTGCTGAGCGCGTCGAGCACGGTGTACTCGACGACGGAGAGGCCGGCCTCGCGGGAGAGCGACCGCTCCAGTTCGTTCTCGATGAAGTTGTGGAGGGCGGCAAGCGTGCGCCACCCCTGCGCGCGCACTTCGACGGCGTCGTCGGCGATGCCCACGGGGTCTCCTCACTGTCGGTCGGACGCGGGTTGCACAAAGTAATTGCATGTGCAACTATTTATGACGCGTCTGCAAGTAACTATGGTACGCGGTCGCATCCTCCATCCCCGACATTCCCAGGAGTTCCCCATGCCTGCTGGCCTGATCGCACTCGCCCTCGGCGGATTCGGCATCGGCCTCACCGAGTTTGTGATCGCCGGCCTCCTGCCCGACGTCGCCGCCGACTTCCACGTCGACGCCGCCGCGGCCGGGTGGCTCATCTCGGGTTATGCGCTCGCCGTCGCGGTCGGCGCGATCGGCCTGACGGCGGCTGTCACGAGACTGCCGCGCAAGACGGTCCTCCTCGGCCTGATGGTGCTGTTCATCATCGGGAACGCGATCTCGGCGCTCGCGAGCGACTATCCGACGATGCTCGCCGGGCGCATCGTCGCCGCGCTCTGCCACGGAGCATTCTTCGGCATCGGCTCGGTCGTGGCGGCAGGGATGGTCGAACCCGACAAGAAGGCACGCGCGATCGCGATCATGTTCACCGGGCTGACGGCGGCGAACGCGCTCGGCGTCCCGTTCGGCACCCTGCTCGGGCAGCAGCTCGGCTGGCGATCCACCTTCTGGGCGATCACCGCGATCGGAGTGCTCGCGCTCGTGGGGCTGGCGGTGCTGGTGCCCCGGTCGGCCGGGCGGTCTTCCGCAGGAGAGCAGAACAGCGCAGGACTGCGGGGCGAGCTGCGGGCGTTCCGCTCCGCGCAGCTGTGGCTGTCCCTCGCCGCGACCGTGCTGGGTTTCGGCGGCATGTTCGGCGCTTTCACCTATATCGCCTACACGCTGACCGGTCTGTCGGGATTCCCTGCTGCTGCCGTGCCGTGGCTGCTCATCCTCTTCGGTGTCGGGCTCTTCGTGGGCAACGCCGTCGGCGGCCGGTTCGCCGACCGTTCGATCGACGGGACCTTGATCGTCGTCCTCTCGGCGCTGGCGGTCATCCTGGGGCTCTTCGCCGTGGTCGCTCCGCTGCCGGCCGGCGCGGTCATCGCCCTCGTGCTGATGGGAGCGACCGGGTTCGCGACTGTTCCGGCGCTGCAGCTGCGCGTCCTCCACTCCGCGGAGACGGCGCCCACCCTCGCGTCGGGAGCCAACATCGCCGCGTTCAACGTCGGCAACGCGCTGGGCGCGTGGCTCGGGGGCCTCACGATCGCGGCCGGCTTCGGTTACGCCTCGCCGCTCTGGGTGGGCAGCGCGATGACGGTCGGCGCGCTGGTCGTGATCGCGCTCGCCTCCTGGATGCGGGAGCGGCACTTCCGCAACGGTAGACAGGGGAGTACAGTCGCAGCTGTCTCGAACGGAAGGCCGACGATCAGGGGGTGATCGTGTGGTGGATGTGCCGGAGCGGCGCTCCTCGTTCACTCCTCTGCGGCTTCTGATCGGGGCTCTCGTCCTCGGCGGTGGAGTCACAGCCCTCGGTCTGCTCTTCGGCGGAGGCGGCGCGAACGCGGCCGAGCCTCCCGCGCCGGACCCGTTGGGATCGGTCGTCTCGAGCGTGACAGGCACGGTCGGCGACACCGCTCAAGCGGTCACCTCCGCCGTCGCGCCCGCGTTGCCGGACCCGGTCCGCTCGACGGTCGCTCAGATGGTCCAGCCGGTCACGGAGGCCGTCGACCACGTGGCCGAGGCCGCGCCGGTCGCAGCAGTCGTGACGCCCGTGGCCTCCACGGTGGACCAGGTCGTGGCCGCGACTCCCGTCTCGCAGTTGCCGGTCGTGGGTGCGGCCCTCGGTGCGGCGCCGGTGGAGGCGTTGACCTCGCCGGTCAGCGCGGCTGCCGACGATGCGCTCTCGGGGGTGTCCACCGCGCTGCAGACCGCGGTCGCGCCGATCGCTCCCGTCGTGTCGCAGCCTCCCGCCGTCGACGCTCCGACGGCGGGTGCGCCGATCGGCGATGCCGTCGTGACGTCCGCGACGGTGGTCGCGGAGGCGGTCGTGCCGGCATCTCTCGACTCCGGGCCGCCGCTCGGTTCCTCCTCGTCGCCTCTCGGCTCCGGCTCGTCTGCGGCGTCCGCTCCCGGCGGTGCGCCTCCGGGCGGCCCCGGCCTACCCTCCCCGGGTGTGCCGTCCGGCTCATCGGGGGCGGGTTCTTCCGGAGGTTCGTCCGGCGGCGCTGCGCCGTCGGCGGCCGTCACCGCGGATGCGTTCGCGGCCGGGGCCTCCACGCGTGCCGGGCGCGCCGCGCTGCCGGCTGGTGACGCCCTCCTCGCTTCACCGCTCTTCGACCACGACATCAGCCCCGACTGAGTGGGTCGTCGTCTGCCGCTCGGCAGAACGCGACCCGAGCTCCCGACCGGGAGTTCGCAGACACTCACTCGAAAGGCTGAACGATGAACAAGTA
>Ga0157369_10008270_pt1 | contig 11924 bp, 8 predicted proteins | sample C25metaG_FD_113461 | JGI IMG/M metagenome (GOLD analysis project Ga0157369, IMG submission 113461) | Corn rhizosphere microbial communities from Kellogg Biological Station, Michigan, USA - C2-5 metaG | ecosystem: Host-associated > Plants > Roots > Rhizosphere > Soil | place: USA: Michigan...
ATAGCCGGCGAACGCGTGCGTGGGGTTCCGGGGCTCACCCATGTACCAGCAGTGGCGTTCCCGGCGGCCCCGTTTCTGCGAGCGTTTCCGGTAGTGGAACACTTCCACCCGGTGGAGCGAACGGAATAGGACTCCGTGGCTTGGGGAAAGCCCCCGCGCGAGTCTCGCTCCAGCGCGGGGGCTCCTTGCTTCCTGCCGGGGAACTGGCGATGGAAACAGTTATAAATTACCGGCCGGTAGTTTGTGCCAATCACAAATTGCCGCGGCTTTGGCCAATCTTGATCGAACTTTGAGGGTGGCTTCCCTGCGCCCTAATCGACGGGGATCCCTGCCCGCTGCTGCCTCAGGATGTAGCGCTGCAGCTTTCCCGACGGCGTCTTGGGCAGGTCCGCGACGAAGTGGATGCGGCGCGGGTAGGCGTGGGCGGCGAACTGCGTCTTGACCATGGTCTGGAGTTCAACCACCAGGTCATCACTGGCGGCGGTGCCCTCGGCCAGGACCACGTAGGCCTCGAGGACTTCACCGCGCAGTTCGTCGGGAGCGCCCACCACGGCACTTTCCAGCACCGCCGGATGCGTGGCCAGGACGCTTTCCACGTCGAACGGGCCAATCCGGTAGCCGGCCATGATGATCACGTCGTCATCCCGGGAGGAGAAGAAGTAGTAACCGTCCTGGTCCACCATGCCCGCGTCACCGGTCAGGTACCACTTGCCGTCCGCGCTGAACCTTTCCGCGGTCTTCTCCGGCGCATCCTGGTACCCGGTGAACCACATCATGGGACTTTCCGCCACGTTGACGGCGACGCGGCCCAGTTCACCGGAGGCGGCCGGCCCGTCAGCGTTGTCCTTGAGGACCGCGCAGCTCCAGCCCGGCAGGGGGCGGCCCATGGAACCCGGCCTGAGCTCCGTCCTCACGTCGTCATGCCAGGCGTTGATGATCATCATCCCGTGTTCGGTCTGTCCGTAGTGGTCCCGCACCGGGACGCCCAGCACCTCCCGGGCCCAGCTGATCACCTCCGGGGTCAGCGGTTCGCCGGCGGAGGAGGCGCGCCGAAGTCGAAAGGGTCCAGTGCCGGCGTCGGCCTTGGCGCGCATGGTGCGGTAGACCGTGGGAGCTGCCGCGAAGTTGGTAACGGCAAATGCCTCCAACACCTTGAAGCTGAGTTCCGGGGAGAACCCGGGGCGCAGCAGCAGGTTCCGCCGTCCCGCCGCCATGGGGCCGAGGATCCCGTAGTACAGTCCGTAGGCCCAGCCGGGGTCCGCGGCGTTCCAGAAGACGTCCTCTTCACTGACGTCCAGGCCAAGTTCGATGTACTGGCGGAACGCGGCCAATGCCCGGAGGGGCACCGGTACGCCTTTGGGCGCGCCCGTGGTTCCGGACGTGAAGATCAGCACCAGGGCACCGTCACCGCCTACGACCTCTGAAGCGATCCCCGGCTGCTGCCTGGCCAGGAGGGGCGTGAGCGCCAGGTCCGGCTGGGAAGCTTCCGCGCCGGCGACGAGCACGGCGGCAGAGGTCTGCTGGATCTTCACCCGCTGGTCGGGATCCGTGATGACGGCCTTTGCCCCGGAGGCAGTCAGCCGTAATTCGATAGCCGGCCATGCGAAGGCCGTGAACAGTGGCACATGGACCGCTCCGCGCCGCCAGATGGCCAGGAGCATGACCACCAGGTCTGCCGACTTGCCCATCAGGGTGGCTACGGCATCTCCAGGACCAATGCCCAGCTCCGCGAGGGCGGCGGCTCCCCGCTCCGAGCGTTCCCGGAGCTCGCCATAGGTGATGTCCTCCGCGGAGAGGTCGGCTGCCACCACTGTGAAGGCAACAGCGTTGGGATCATGGCTGTCGCACAGGAGACCGGCCGCGCAGGCATCGGCCGCACCGTAGGTGGCAAGAAGGGCATCAACCGAGGGAACCGGACGGGACATTCGTTCTCCTTCGAACAACGTGGCCTGGAAACAACGGCACCTGTAAACACCGTGGAACAAACCTACTGCACCGGAATGACCGGGAGGTGGCAAGTTTCGCGGTCCTGCGCCGACAGGTCAGCCCTTGGCGCCGGGCGGCCGGATGATCCGCCGCTGTGTGGCGGCAGCGATCGCGGCCGTGCGGTTATCCACGCCGAGCTTGCCGTAGATGTGCACCAGGTGCGTCTTCACGGTCGCTTCCGAAATGAACACCTGCCTGGCGATGGCGCGGTTGGACAAGCCCGTGGCCAGCAGTTCCAGCAACTGCACTTCGCGCGGGGTCAGCGAGGTGCCCGGGTTGCTGATCCGGTCCATCAGCAGTGCCGCGGCCCGGGGCGCCAGGACCGTGCCGCCCGCGGCCGCCTGCAGCACCGCCTGCCGCAGCTGCTCCGGCGGAGCGTCCTTCAGCATGTAGCCGCTGGCCCCCGCCTCCACCGCGGCGAGGATATCCGCATCCGTGTCGTAGGTGGTGAGGATGAGTACCGGCGGCGGTGCGTCGAGTTTCCGGATCTCGGCGGTCGCCGTAACGCCGTCCATTCCCTCCCCCATCTGCAGATCCATCAGGACCACATCGGGTGCCTCGTCCAAGGCAGTGAGCCGCGCCAGTTCCCTCAGCGCCGCCTTGCCGTCAGAAGCCTCGGCGGCAATGGCGATGCCCTCGGACCCGGTGAGCATGGCACGCAGCCCGGCGCGGACCACCGGATGGTCGTCAACCAACAGGACGCGGACCCCACTCACGGTTCCTCCACCGGGAGCCGGATGGCCACAACCGTGCCCTCGCCCGGCGCCGATTCCACCGCCAGGGTCCCGTTCAGGGCGGCCACGCGTTCCCGCAGCGAGCGCAGCCCGAAGCCGCTGCCGTCCGCTGCGCCCGCGGCACCACCCGCAGCCCCGGGATCGAAGCCCCGGCCGTCGTCGTACACGTCCATGGTCACCTCGTTGCCCAGGAAGGCAACGCTGACGACGGCGGTACTTGCCCGGGCGTGTTCGCGGACGTTCGCAAGGCTCGCCTGCGCGGCGCGCAGCAGGGCCACGCGGGCAGGCTGGGGCAGGTCCTGCGGTTCCCCATCCACCTCCAGCCGACAGCGCAGGGATACCCCCGCAGCCGCAGCGTCGGTCTCGGTCCTGCCGCACAACCTGTCCAGGGCCTCCACCAGCGTGGTCCCCTCCAGCTGGGGTGAAGACAGTCCACGGACAAAGCTGCGGGCCTCGGACAGGTTGTCCGCCGCGGTCTGCTGCACCAATGCCAGCCGGGCGGCAGCAGTGGCGGAGTCACCCTCCGTCAGCGACTGCCCGGCGGCCCGCCCCAGCAGCACGATGCTGGACAGGCCCTGCGCCAGCGTGTCGTGGATTTCCCGGGCCAGCCGCTCCCGCTCGGCGAGGACCCCGGCCTCGTGCTGGGACCGGGCCAGCTCCTCACGCGTCCGCCGCAGTTCATCGGCTGCGCGCCGCTGGTTTTCGGCCTCGCGGTAAAGGGCCGCGTAGGCCAGGCCGGTAATCACGGAAAAAATTGCACCCAGGACAGGCCCCACCACCGCCGCCGCGTGTGGAACCGGGGAGCCGCTGGCGGCCCATTGGGAGCCGATCACCGCCGCCGTCATCAGCCCGATGGCCAGGAGCGCGCCACGCCGCGGGAGCAAATGAAGGTGCAGGAAAAAGATGGGGAAAGCAAGCCAGGCGAAGTCGGCGCTGCCGGCGAGCAGGAACGCCCACAAGGCCGTCACAAGGCCGAGCCACAGCACGCTGTACCGGCGGGGATCCACCACGGTCCGTCCCTCGGCATGGCGCTTTTCCAGGACCGTGCCGGCCAGGTAAAGGGCAGCGAGAACGACGGCGGCGGCGGCCCACACCCAGCGAAGGGCGCCTCCCGACATCAGCATCCGGACCAGGCCGACGGCCAGCAGCAGCGCGAACCCCGTGTGAAGTGTGACCCGCAGGACCCGCAGGATTGCCGCCGACGACGCGTTTTCCAGGGCGTTCAATGGCCCACGTGTGGGGATACCGCCGCGCACTTCCGGTGGTTGCGGCAGGGGCGTGGCAGGCATTTCACCAGCTTATGCCGGGAACCCGTGCCGGGAATCAACCAAAAGGTTGACTCCCGTATCAACCGTTCCATTCCCGCAGATCAACCATCCCCGCGATTCCCATGCAGGCTCCGGCCGGGAGAGTGGAACTACAGAACAATCCACCCCTGCAGAGAGAAGAACCAACGTGTTCCTGGCAATCCGCGATATCCGCTTCGCCAAAGGCCGGTTCGCCATGATGGGCGGCGTCGTAGCCCTGATCACCCTGTTGCTGGTCATGCTGTCCGGCCTGACGGCCGGGCTCGCCGAGCAATCCACCTCCGCCATCGCCAGGCTGGGGGCAACTGCCGCGAGGCCGGTGGACGCCATCGCCTTCGGCGCCCCCGGTTCAGGCTCACCCAAGGCGTCCTATACCGAGAGCTCCGTGACCGCCGCCCAGGTGGACAGCTGGCAAAGCCGGCCGGGTGTCCATTCCGCCGAGCCGCTGGGCATTACGCAGACGCGGGCGCAGACGGCTGATGGTTCGGGGACGGCGAATGTGGCCGTCTTCGGCGTCTCGCCGGGCAGCCCTTTGGCGCCTGTGGAGGTGTCCGCCGGCACGGCCGCGGTGGGCGCCTCAGTGGCGGAAGCCCTGGCGGTGGGCCAGGGGGACAAGGTGTCCCTGGGCGGCGTGGAGCTGTCCGTCGCCGCCGTGGTGCCGGACCAGTGGTACGCGCACACCAGCGTGGTGTGGACGGCCCTGCCGGCCTGGGGCAAGGCTGCGCACGTGTCCGACGCCGGACAGTTGGCCACGGTCGTCGCCGTCACCTACGCGGACGGGGCCACGGTGGATGAGGCCGCGGCGAACGGCGCGGCACACACGGTGAGCGAATCCCGCACGGGATCTTTCCAGGCCCTGGGCTCCTTCAAGAGCGAGAACGGGTCGCTGACGCTGATGCAGGCATTCCTGTACGGCATCTCGGCACTGGTGATCGTGGCCTTCCTGAGCGTCTGGACCATCCAGCGCACCAGGGACATCGCTGTGCTGAAAGCCATGGGCGCACCCAGTTCCTACATCCTTCGCGACGCCATGACCCAGGCCGCCATCGTGCTGCTGGCAGGCGCCGGAGTCGGCGGAGCCGTGGGTGTTGGCGCCGGCTTGTTCGCTGCCCAGGCAGCCCCCTTCCAGCTGAACCTGGCCACCTCGGTGGTTCCCGTCGTCGGGATCGTTGCCCTGGGCCTGGCAGGTGCGGCACTGGCCGTCCGGCGCGTCACCAAGGTCGATGCGCTCCTGGCGCTCGGCGGAAACTAATCCCTTCTTCCCTCCTTTGAAAGGAACCCATCATGACCACAACCGCTCCCCTGACCCTGGTCAACGTCACCCTCGAATATCCCGACGGCGGCGGCACCACCACCGCCCTGGACCGTGTCAGCCTCACCGCGGAAGCCGGCCAACTCGTGGCACTCGTGGGCCCCTCGGGGTCCGGTAAGTCCAGCCTGCTGGCCGCCGCCGCCACCCTGGTCCGCCCCACAAGCGGCCAAGTCATTATCGACGGCACCGACACCATGGGCCTGGGGGACAAGGAACTGACAGCCCTGCGGCGCGGGAAAGTGGGCATCATCTTCCAGCAGCCCAACCTGCTCCCGTCGCTCACCGCCGTCGAACAGCTCGTCATCAGCGACCACCTGCGCGGAAAGTCCGCCAAAGCCGCCACGGCGCGGGCCGCCGAACTGCTGGACGTCGTCGGGCTGTCCGCCAGTGCGGGGAAACTTCCGCACCAGCTCTCCGGCGGCCAGCGCCAGCGCGTGAACATCGCGCGGGCGCTGATGGGCAGCCCCAGGGTGCTGCTGGTGGACGAGCCGACGGCGGCACTGGACCACGAACGGAGCGCCTCCATCATCGCCCTCCTGCGGCAGGTGACCAACGAATTCTCGGTGGCCACGGTGATGGTCACCCATGACACCGAGTTCGTGCCGCTGACCGACGTGGTAGCCACCATACGGGAAGGCGAACTGACAACACCGGTACTGGAAGGCGCCTAGGAGGAACGACGCCGGCCGGGACCGGTTGTCTAGTCCTTCGGACCGTTGGCTGCCGCGGCGGCAAGGCGCGGGCCCAGCCTTTCGGCCATAAGCCGGTACCCTGCATTGTCCGGATGGAGGGTGTCCGGCATGTGGGCCAGCGCCTCGGCTTCCGTCAGCACCGCCCCGCCGTCCACCAGGTGGATCCGTGCTTCCCCGGACTGCCGCTGCAGGTGGGCGACCACTCCGGCTGTGGCCTCCCGGTAGTCGGCCAGGGTGGCACCGACCGCATTGGGTGTAGCTTCACGCGGAAGCGACAGGACGGGCGTGATCACCACCAGTGGAACGTCCGGATGGGCGGTCAGGATGTTCGAGATGAACCCCAGCACCTGGCTGGCATAGCTCCGCAACGAGAACGCCGCTGCGTTGTAGGAGTTGATGCCCAAGCACAGGGAGATGACATCCGCAGGGAGTCGCTGAATGGTCCTTGCTGCAGCCGGGTCCAGCTGGCATTCGCCGGCAAAACCCAGCGACTGCAGTTCCCACCCGAGCTTCCGGGCCACCAGCGCCGGCCAGGTCTCGGAAGGACCGGCCGCCTCCCGGCAGTGGGTGATGGAGCTTCCGTAGGCCAGCCACCGCTTGCCTGACTCTTGCACCGACTGGACATCCTCGCCTTGCAGGGATGCGTGGAGCACCCTGACCCGGCCGAACTGCGGGAGCCACAGTTGCACCTTGGCGCCGGCCGGCAGCGTTCCCAACTCCAGCGTGTGGCTCAGCCGACCGGCAGCGGCGATCCGGTGGGCCAGTTGGCCGTCAACCAGCACATCAATGGGAGAGCAGTCCGCGGTACCTTCCGCCTTGAGGGTCAGCCTGCCGGACGAAGCCGTCCACGTGGCCCGGACACCGGCCGTCATCTGTGCCATGTCCGCAAGCCCGTCAGTGAAGGGCGGCATCAGCAGTTCGGTGTCAAGCCGCCTGAACTCCTGCCAGCCCTCCACGTCCTGAACGACGTCGAAAGCCCCCGCCCAGTGCGCGTGCACTGATTCCACTTTCGTCATCCCTTCGGTGTCACCTGCAAACGGTCAAAGGCCACCTGTTTGCCGTCCCTGTCCAGTACCACCACGTCATCGCGGCCGTTCTGCACGTCCGCTGGGAGGATGAATTCCACCGTGTTACCAGTGGTGGGAAAAATCCAGCCAATCCGGTAGCTGCGCTTGTTGAGGTACACGTAATACCACTGTCCGTAGTCGAGGCCCCCGAGGACCACCTTCTGGCCGTTGCGGTACTTGTCCGCGGTGCCGAGGTCCCACGGAGGTGTCAGGCCCTCAAAGTCCTGGACTGTGAGCGCCGGAACGGATTCGGGCTGCGCGGGCTGCAGGTTGAGCCGGATGCCCCCGCCGGCCACCGACGCCGTGATGCGCTTGGCACCGTTGTCCGCGGTGGCCTCGAAGCTGACTGGTGCCAACTGGCCGGCCGCAATGTCCGCGGCACTCAGCACGTGGGCGCGGGTGGCGGTCACGTTACTGCCGGCAGCCAACAACTGTTCGCTGATGCCCGCGTCCGGGGCGGAAACCGCCGTCAGGTCCACGTTTCCTGCGTTGCCCAGGGTGTAGGTGTACGTGATGGTGTCGCCTGCGGAGGCGTAGCGGTCTCCGTCCAGGTCCGTCCATTCCGCGGCGACGGTGCCTTCCATCCTGGCATCGCGGACCTTCAGGTCCACCTCGCCGCCGTTCACGGCGTAGGTCCGGGTGGTCTGGCCGGTGGCGCTGACCTCCCAGGAGGTCTCGGGGACGAAGAAGCCTTGGCCCGCTTCCACGGCGGTGACAGTGTGGCGTGGCGTGGCACACGTGTAGGACTGGCCGGCGGGTAACACGCTGTACCGGCAGTTCCCGGGGCCGTCCGGCATAAACGGGCTGAAATTGCCGGCCGTGGGGACCACTTTCTCCACCAGCGGGCTGGTGTTGGTCACGTCGAACTTGTAGGGGAACGCCTCCCCTGCGCCGTACGGCTGCGCAGCCAGGTCCCGGCCGGCGTCGCTGCGGCTGCCCGTGATGGTGGCGGCCACCAGGCCATCGCGCAGTGCCACGGCCGCGCCGGTGAAGGAAACCGTCCTGGTGAGCGACGGCGTCGCGCTGGCCGTGATGCTGAAGGTTGCCTGAGGCATGAAGTAGCCGCGGGAGATGTCCTCGGCCGTCAGAGTGTGCTTAGCCGTGGTGCAGGTGTAGGCGGCGCCCGCTGCCAGGTTGTTGTACCGGCAGTTGGGGGCCGACGGCGGCAGGAACCCGGCGTCGAAGGTTCCGGCGAGCGGCACTGAGTTGGCGGTGACGTTGGCCGTGCTCTTGATGGTGAACGTGTAGCTGAGCACGTCGCCGGCCTGGTACGGGCTGGCCGCGACGTCGCGGTCCGGCGCGGAGCCGGTGACGCTGAGGCCCACCTGCGGAGCCACCGGGACCGTGGCGGTGAAGGTGGCCTGCGAGACCCGGCCGTCCGCCGTCGTGAACGCCGCGTTGAGGTTCTGCGGGCCGCTGGCATTGGACGGAGCGGTCAGGTCCACGGTGACGGTGGCGGAGGCACCGGGTGCGACGTCGGGCACAGGCACCGTGGTGGCGGACCAGCCGCTGGGGGTGTACACGGTGGCGGTGGCGCCGGAGAGCGTGGCGGTTTCCTGGTTGGTGACGGTCACGGCAACCTGTTTGGTGGCGCCGGGTGCGGTGGTGACGGCGGGCACGGCCAGCGGGGCGCAGGCGTAGTTCAGCCACGCGTCGTCGAAAGCGGCGAACGGCATATTGTCCGTGTAGTTGCCTTCGTACAGGACGCCGAACCTGCCATCGTCCAGCCGGGTCACGGTGGAGTAGGCGGAGAAGCCTGGGCGGATGGTGCGCACGCCCGGCCAGGTGGCGCCGTCGTCGCAGGACACCCGGGCGGAGACGTTTTCGCGGCCGGTCTTGGAGTTGGCGTTGGTGAAGATCAATTTCTTCGCGTCGGCTGAGGCCTGCGGGGCGTTGGGGAACATCCGGGCGATGGCACCGTTGTTGGCCGGATCCGGCAGTTCGGTGTCCTGCGTGACCGGGCCGTAGGTGGCACCACCGTCGGTGGAGACCGCCATCTTGCGGTAGCCCTGGTTCGCGTTGTCCCGGGAGTTAAGCAGGACGCGCCCGTCCGAGAGTTCCACGGTCTTGTTCTCGTCCATCCGGTCGCCCACGTTGGCACCCTTGTGCCACGTGGCCCCGTGGTCGTCCGAGTAGACGCTGTAGGCCTGAATGCGGTTGGTGCCGTCCGCCTGGCGGACATCGCCGGCGTACTGCTGGATCAGGCGGCCCTTGTAGGGTCCGTACTTGAGCTGGATGCCTTCGCCGGAGGACGCGAAGTTGGAGCGGACGTCGCCCGCCACGGGGCTGGTCTTGCTGGTGCCCGGCTTGGTGACGCCGGTGATGAGACGGGGCTGGCTCCAGGTGGCGCCGCCGTCGGACGATTCAATCACGGCGGAGGAAATGACGTTGCGGTCCGCGTCATCGTTACCGAACCCGCTGCCGCCGAAGCCCTGGTCCTTGGAGTAGACAAAGAACGCGAAGACCTTTCCGGCCTCGGCGTCGTAGATATAGGACGGGTCGCTGTAGCCGTACTTCGGTCCAGTGGCATCCGCCACATGGCCGGCTGCAATGACTTGTACCGGTCCCCAGGTCCTTCCGCCGTCAGTGCTGCGGCGCTGCACGATGGAATTGGGGTTGGGGGCGTCGGCAGCACTGCCGGGCCGGCCGTCCCAGGCGGCGAGGACCACGCCGCTGCCGAGGTAGGTCAGCGCGGGGATCCGGTAGAAGAAGTTGGCGGCCGTTCTGTCCGCTGCGAGATTCACTTCCTGGAAGCTGCCCGGCGGAGCGGTAGGGCTGGTGGAGGGGGTGGGGGCCGCCTGCGCCGGCAGCCCGCTCCCGGCCAGCAGGGCCAGGGCCAGTGCGCCCGTGCCCGCGGCCTTCCCCATTGATCGTTTCTTGGTTCTTTTGGTGGTAATTCGCAAACCCATGTCCTTTCTGGACGCCGCGCTGCGGCTCGAATGGAAGTGACGACGCCGTCGAGGCTGTAGACAAATGTGATTCTTGCTACATACGACGTCCTACCACCTTAAGGTGGAGCCACGTGGAAAGCTAGACTAAACATGTGACGTCCTACCTTTTTCCTGAATGGCCCATTGCCGTGCCGACCGTGGAGCGTATCCTCGCCACCCGCGGCCGCGGTGGATACCGCCAGTACCGCATCCCTGCGCTCGCCGTCACCACCAGGGGAACGCTCCTGGCCGCCTACGACGGCAGGCCGAACCTGGACGACCTGCCGAGCCCCATCGATCTGCTGCTCCGCCGCAGCAACGACAACGGTGAGACGTGGAGTGCGCAGGAAGTGGTGCGCCGCGGCACCGGCCTGGAAGGTTTCGGCGACCCCAGCCTGCTGGTCGACGCCGGGACCGGGCGGATCTTCCTTTTCCACGCCGCCGGAACACGCGCCGGGTTCTTCGAATCGACAGCAGGAATGGCCGCGGAGGACGAGTCCGTCCAGCACTGCGACCTGAGCTGGTCCGACGATGACGGCGTGACCTGGCAGCACCGGCGCCTCACCGCCGAGTTGAAGGGCAGCACCCCCGCAGGCCAGGACATCACAGGCATGTTCGCCGCGGCCGGCCAGGGAATCCAAGTCCATACGGGGCCGTTCCAGGGCCGGCTGGTGCAGCAGTTCGTGGTCCTGTGCGACGGCGCGATCATGGCAGCCTCGGCCTACAGCGACAACCACGGAGACAACTGGACGTTCGGGGAGCTCATCGGCGCCACTACCCATGGCGCCGCCCCGAACGAGAACAAAGTGGCAGCCCGGGGCGACGGAAGCCTGCTCCTGCACAGCCGCGCCACGCCGCGGCGGCTGGCTGCCACGTCCAGCAACGGCGGCCAGAGCTGGAGCACCCTGGTTCCAGTCGAGGACCTCCCGGACCCGAGCGATAACGGCTCCCTAACCCGCTTTGACGGCCTCCCTTCCGTGCCCCGCCTTGCCACGCCGGAGACGGACCCTTGGCTGCTGGCCACCAACAACCAGGACACCAGCCTGCGGCGGAACACGGTCTTGAGCCTCTCACCGGACAACGGCCGGACCTGGCCGGCACGGCTGGTCCTGTGCGCGGGCAGTTCCGCCTACTCCACAGCCACCCGGCTGCCGGACGGCAACATCGGTGTCCTGTACGAGCGCCAGGGGTACCGGGAGATTGTGTTCGCCTCCATCCCGGCAGGGCAACTGACGGACCAGTTGCCGGCGTCCCAGACCCCACCCGGCAGCAAGGAACTGAACCCTGGCCTCACTTTCAACATGGAACTGCGGTCCGTCACACCGGGCCTGCCGTCCGAGTGGCAGAACCTTGGCGAATTCCATGTCTTGGCGGCCGATTGCGGCGACTGGGGCCCGGCGTCCAAGGAGATCGGCCAGGGCTACTCCGCCGGGCAGGCCCAGGTCCTGGGCACCCGGGAGGCGCAGGACCTCAACTACGGCCCCATCATTCCCGGGTACAAGGCCGGGGACATCCTTGCTTTCACGGGCAGGGCAAGGAACGACGGCGACACAACGGTCACGCAGGTCCGTCTCGCCGGGCCCGGAGCCGGTGATTTTCCGGCCATCGACCTGCCGCCGGGCGGGGAGGCGCTCTACTTCACGCCCTCATACACCGTGACGGCAGAGGATGCCGGGCGGGACATCCTGGAACTCGAGTTTTCGGTTGAAGGGATGTGCGCTGCCTCGCCGGTACGGCGACGCAGGACGTTCCGGTTCGATATCACCACCGGCTGCGTCAGCCCGGAAGATCCCCTTCAACCAGCGCACACATCTGCCTGAGCCGCTCCACCCTTTCCTCGACGGAGAGCCCCTGGCGGGGCAGGCCGATCTTGAACCCATGCATGGGTACGTTCCC
>Ga0157369_10008271_pt1 | contig 11924 bp, 8 predicted proteins | sample C25metaG_FD_113461 | JGI IMG/M metagenome (GOLD analysis project Ga0157369, IMG submission 113461) | Corn rhizosphere microbial communities from Kellogg Biological Station, Michigan, USA - C2-5 metaG | ecosystem: Host-associated > Plants > Roots > Rhizosphere > Soil | place: USA: Michigan...
GACAACGGCGCCGCGCTGTGCGCCGAGCGCCATCCGGATGCCGATCTCGCCCGTCCGCCGCGCAACCGTGTACGACATTGTGCCGTATAACCCGACACATGCGATGAGTAATGCCAGGACGGCGAAGGCAGTGCACAGCCTGGCGAAGATGATCTCCTGGTTCATCATCTGATCGACCTGGGCCGCTTGTGTTTTGACATCTGTCACCGGAACGCGCGCATCGGCGTGGCTCACGATCGCGCGCACCGTGTTGATGTAGCGAAGCGGGTCGCCGCCGGTGCGAAGGGCGAACGTCATCTCTTCGACCGGATAGTACGAGCCCTGGTTGAAGGGGAGGTATGCGATATCCCGAAAGTCGCCCCTTAGAGCGCCATAGCGCGCGTTTTTGGAAACGCCGACAATCTCGACGTCCCGGTTTCCCAAGGGTGGACGACGGCTAATGACGATATGCTGGCCCAGCGGATTCCGATCGGGGAAGTTTCTCTTCACGTACGCTTCGCTCATCACGGCGACCGCCTGTGAGCCGGGTTGGTCGCGATCATCGAACGCACGTCCCAGCACCACCGGAATCTGCATCGTCTTAAAGAAATCAGGTGCCGTCATCAAAATATGAGTCGGCGCTTTTCGCTGCTGGCCGACCGGCACGACGTATCCCGACGACGTGCCTTCCCCGAGCAGAGACGATTGGGAGGCGCTTGCGCCGCGGATGCCTGGAATCGCGCTGAACCGCTTCTGTAAATCGCTGTAGAACGTGATGATTTCCGGATCGCGATGTCCCGCCTGCCGCGCGTTCATCCGGAACAGCAGCACGTTTTCGCGGTTGAATCCCAACTCGATCGTTTGCAGATTCGACAACGTTTGCACGAACAGTCCTGCCGCAACGAGCATCAGCAGGGAGATGCCGATCTGAGTCACCACGAGCATCTGGCTGAGGCTCGCGCGGCGGAACGAGCGCTGCGAACCCGGCTGTCCCGCTTGCGTTTCTTTCAGGGCCGGCATCACATCCACGCGGGTCGCCTGAAGCGCCGGAGCAAGGCCGAACAGCAGTCCTGTCAGCAGAGATAGCGCCACAGCCGCGCCCAGCACGTGACAGTTCAGATGCGGATGCAGAGTGAAATTTTCTCTTCCGTTCGCCAGCAGGAGCGTAAGGAATCGAATTCCCCATATCGCGAATGCCACTCCCAAGACGCCGCCGATCGACGCCAGGAGTACGCTCTCTGTCAAGAGTTGGCGGATCACGCGGAATCGTCCCGCGCCCATGCTGAGCCGCACCGCCATTTCGCGTCTGCGCGCAGTCGCTCTCGCCAGCAGGAGGTTCGCGATGTTGGCGCATGCAATCGCCAGGATCAGCCCCACCATCGCTAACAACACGTACAAGGGTTTCGAATACTGCCGCCGCAGCGTATTAAGCCCCCTCGCCCCCTCCCGGATCAGCAGTTCGGGAAGCGTCGCGCGCTCGCGATCATTTGCCGTGGACGCAACCCACCGGTGAAACACCGGGCTCAGCACCGCCTGCGCTTGCGTCAGGCTTACGCCCGGACGAAGGCGGGCCATCATTTCGAGCCAATAGTAGTTCTGCTCGAGATATACCTGGGGATCGGTCGCTTTTGCCCTTAGCGGAACCAGGAGATTGGCGTGCAGCGGAATATAAAAATCGGGCGCCGCCGCGGGATCGACGCCAAAAAATCCCGGTGGCGCGACTCCCGCAACGGTGAACGGAACGTTATTGATCAGGATAAATTGGCCGGGCGCACTCGCCGCATCGCCGAAGCGCCTTTGACTGAATGCAAAGCTCAGGACAACGATCGCCGGTGCTCCAACTCGATCGTCGTCCGGCATAATCAAACGCCCGGCAGCAGGAGACACTTCGAGTCCGCGAAAATAGTCCCCGGAAATAAACTCACCGCTGGCCTGCTCGGCCTGGGCTTTCACCATCACGTTCACCTTGCGCGTGGGATAGTAAGCGAACACGCTTGAGAAGACCGCACCGGAATTATTCCGAATCAGCTCGAAGGCCGGAAAAGGGAAGATTCCAGCGATATCTGCCCATTTTTTGTCATTCCAGGTGCTGCCGCTCATGCCACGCATCACGAAATCGCGCCCGATGGGGTTCGCACCCCAATTCAGTACGGCGAGCGACTCCGGATCGGAGACCGGCAGCGAGCGCAGGAGGAGCGAATCCATGAAGCTATAGATCGCCGTGTTGGCTCCGATGCCGCGCCAGAGACAAAATCGCCAGCAGGCTGAACGTCTTGTTCGCTGCGATGGTGCGAAAGCCGTAGCGGCAGTCCTGCGCCAATTGTTCCAGGTAGGTCCAAGTCCAGGCGGCGCGTGTCTCCTCCTGTACGAGCGTGATGTTTCCGAAATCGAGGCACGCCGCACAGCGCGCCTCTTCTCCGGGCAATCCCTCGGCCTGGCGCTCTTCCGCTTCCTCATCGAGATGAAACTGAAGTTCGTCGCGGAGATCCTTTTCCTTCCGATGGCGGTGTAGCAAAGATCGCAGCTTTTGAAAGAAATGCTTCATTGTCCCTCCTGTCCGGCTGGATTCACGATCAATCGCATGGCGCGGGAGAACGTCTCCCACTTCGATTGTTCGGCCGCGAGCTGTTTGTGCCCCTGTCGTGTGAGGCGATAGAATCTGGCCCGCTTCCCTTTCATGGACAGCTCCCAGGAGGCGGCGATCCAGCCTCTCGCCTCCAGCCGATGGAGCGCCGGATATAGGGACCCGGTCTCAACCTGGAGGAGGTCTTCCGAGGTCCGTTGAATGTGTTTCGCGATGGCGTGGCCGTGCGTGGGTCCGGTGAGGAGTGTGCGGAGGATAAGGAGATTGAGCGTGCCGCGCAGCAGCTCAACATGGCAGGTCGGCTCGCTTCGCATTGTGTAGGCATTCTACTACCTTTTATGTAGAGTTTCTACTACTGATAGATACTCTCGGAAAGACGGATGGGCACTATGTCACCGCAAGCATGCCGCGGAGGGTCGGCAGTCTCTCATGTCCCGAATCGGTCCTCCCTAATGGCGAAGGGGCGATCTGACAGACGGGCAATTACTCGGCTTGGCGACTGATCGTAATCGATCGACGCCAAGCCCAATGGGTGGGGTAAAAGGGCACCGGAAGACAATGTTGAAATGAGCTGCCACGGCGTGTTCTTGGACTTAAACGGTACGCTCGTTGAACCATTGAAGCCCGGGCGACTCGACGAAATCACGCTCATTCCAGGCATCGTTGAGGCGATTGCGCGACTTTCGACAGCTGGCTTCGTCTGCCCAGTGGTTACCGTCCAGAGCCGCATCGCGAAGGGATTGTTCTCGCTCTCAGAGTTCGAGATCTGGTTCACCAATTTCGCAGCCAGTCTCCAAATTCAGGGGGCATTCGTTGTCGGGCCGTATGTTTGCCCTCATCGCTTTGCCGACCCCTGTCCGTGCAAGAAACCGAATACCGTACTTTACGAGCGCGCGGCGGCGGAACATCAGCTTAAGCCAGCAGATTGTTTTGTAATCGGCGACTCCCCGGAGGATGTCCGCGCCGCCAGAGGCCTCGGAGCGCGCGGATGTTTGGTTCGCACCGGCTGGGCGATTGACCCCAGAGTCGTCGAAAAGGCCACCCCAGATGCTAGCGTTGTCGTCAATTCGCTCGCGCCGAAGCGGCGGATTGGATCCTACATTTCTAATGATCGACGGCGCTGTGGCGATCAATCTACGCTGCGCGACCACAGTGGATCTATCGACTGCGAAATGAGTCTTGTCCGAATTGCCGACGTGGAAGTGATCCGAGGAACGTGCTTGCCGCTGTAGCGTTGAAGCTTATGCAGGTCGTGACTGTTGCAATTCCAACGGATGAAATTCAGTATTGGCCGACATTCCACGACGTCTTCCAGCGCGTGATGGGCTTCCCAAGCTTTTACGGTCGGAATATGAATGCTTGGATTGACTGCATGACATCTCTGGATTGTCCAAAGGACGGTATGACGGACCGTTAGCGTTGGTACCGGTGGATTGCTGGTTGTGAAACTGGATAAGGCTTGTGATTTTGAGCGCAGATGCCTCGAGCTGTATCAAGCACTATTGCAATGCACGGCCTTCGTCAACTTCCGACGCCGGGAAGTCGGAGAGGCTCCTGTGCTTGCAGTCCTTCGCCGCCTTCTCTTCCGTCATAGCAGAGGTGCGATGCTCGCCAACCAGCCTACAGAATGATAATTGAGAAGCCTTCAAGGAGGATTCTCGATAGTCTGTGAGTCTAAGTTGCCATTGCTTGGATAGTGACACTTGCCTCCGATTGTGTCATCCTAACTCGTCGGCCTTTCCTTTTGCCGCTGCCTTGGCCGAGTTGAAGTGACGGCAACATATAGCCGGATTAGCGACTGAATTGTACAGTGTTCTAGCTAGTTCGCGAAAGCCAAAGGAAGCTTCCAAACGCCTTAGATGTCGATGGTGGATTGTCGCGCGAGCACTTGCGGTTCGAACGTGTACGATCCGCGTACCTTTGACTTCGGATTGCTCAGGGCATCGAGCAAGAACGAAGCAGCTCTACGACCGAGCTCCTGTCGCGGCCAATCGATGGTGGTGAGGAAGGGACTGGGATGGTACGGTCCTTCGATGTTTCCGACGCCCATAACGGACACATCGCGGGGAACGTTCAAGCCGGCTTGCCGGCATGCGTAGATGGCCCCGATGGCGAGTGGATCGTTTGCGGCGAAGATGGCGGTGGGTGAAAGGCCGCGTGCCAGGACTTGGTTCGCGGCGCGGCGGCCCGCTTCCATATCGAAAGGCGCCTGAACAATCCAATCAGCCGGGACGGGGAAGCCTGCCTTGCGCATGGCGCTGAGAAAGCCCTGACGCCGCAGTTTTCCGGGGCTAACGTCGGGGCCGGCGATGTGAGCGATGCGGCGGTGGCCGAGATCGAGCAGAAACTGCGCGGCGATTTTGCCGGCGGTGAGGTCGTCCAGGCCGACGGAGAGGAAATCATAGCCGGGGAACACGCGGTCGAACAGCACGAAGGGTACGCGCTGTTTGTGTAAATCGAGGAACAGGCCCGGAGACTTCGCCGGCTGAACCGAAGCGACGATGAGGCCGTCGATGTGGCTGCCGATGAGTGTTTGAATTTCCGTGCGCTCGCGGGCCGGATCGCCACGAGAATGGCAAAGCAGGATATCGTAATTGGCCTGATCGAGGACTTCTTCAATACCCGATATGACATCGACGAAGAATAAGTGAGCGATCTCGGGGATGACAACCCCGATCATGTACGAGCGCTGGGTGACCAGGCTGCGGGCCCAACGATTTGGCTGGTAACCGAGCTTTCTGGCGCACTCGGTTACCTTGGCGCGCATTTCAGGGCTGACTTCCGGTTTGCCGGTGAGAACGCGGGAGACGGTCATGGCAGAAACGCCGAGCTGCCGCGCGATGTCGGTGATAGTAGGCGGGCCTTTGCGAACGCGGATCATGAGCGGCGTGCCAGGCCTTGACACAGGATCATGCTGTTGGAGTATTATGCGATTAAGTCCCGTTGTTAACGTTAACACGTGTCTAGCGCAGACTACTGAGGAAGAGGTGGGAGGTCAAGATGCAGCATCTCTATCGGCGCGCCAGCCTATTTCTGGCCGCGAATGCGTTCCTAGTGATTTGGAGTTGCCGGTTATTCGCGCAGTCCGCAACCGGAGAAGTGACTGGCACGATTACAGACAATACAGGCGGCAGCGTAGCCGGCGCAACCGTCAAGCTGAGCAATACGGCGACGGGCGCCACGGACCAGGCGCAAACGAACTCGAGCGGCTCCTACACATTCATCAACGTACAGGCCGGGCCTTACGTGATGACGGTGGAGAACGCCGGTTTTAAGACAGCGCAAGCCAAGTTCGAGATGTCAGTGAACCAGACCGTGACGGAGAACCTGACGCTGGAGTTGGGTTCGGTGAGCGAGACAGTGAGCGTGAGCGCGGAAGCTCCGCTGGTGCAGCAATCGTCGACGAATCTGGGAACTGTGATCGCCGAGCAAGCGGTGAGGGATCTGCCTCTGAACGGGCGCAATTTCACACAACTGATGATCCTGACGCCCGGGGCCAATCCGGTGTCGACCGCGCAAGGGAGCGGCATCAGCTTCCAGGATGCGGGTGTGACGGGCATTCCGGGCACGCAGTTTTTCAAGCCTTCGCTGCACGGTCAACCGAACCGGTCTGTGCTGTATTACCTGGACGGCATTACAAACACCGATTTTCGCGGGTCGATTTACGGAGTGCTGCCGATCATCGATGCGGTGAACGAGTTCAAGGTGCAGTCGCATAACGAGAAGACCGAGTTCGGCGGCGTGATTGGCGGCGTGGTCAACCTGGTTTCGAAGTCGGGCACGAACGAGTTTCATGGATCGGGCTGGGAATTCATACGAAACAACGCATTCGACGCGCGGGATCCATTCCGGGACTTTTGTAATCCGGCGCGGTGCGGGCCGGGAAGTTCGCCGACGACGGGAGCTTCGCCCGCGCCTTACCGGCAGAATGAGTTCGGAGCGGCGCTGGGTGGTCCGATTTTCAAAAACAAAACATTCTTCTACGCGGCGTACGAAGGCTGGCGCTTCAGCAAGTCTCCCCTTACGTTGACGCTGGTACCGACACCGCTGGAACTAAACGGCGACTTCTCGCAGTCGTTTTACAACCAGCAGATCTACAACCCAAATTCGACGACGTGTACGGGTTCGGGAAGCACGGCGCGCTGCTCGGTTGCTCCATTTGCGGGCAATATCATTCCGGCGAACCTGATTTCGCCAGCCATGCAGAAATACTTTGCGGGGTATGTATCGCAGCCGAACCTGACAGGATTTTCGGGCAGCAACTATGTCGAGGGCCGGCTGCAGACAGATACGAATAACAGTTGGCAGATCAGGCTGGACCACAATTTCAGCGAGAAGAACAACATGTTTCTGCGCTTGTCGCAGATGTGGGTTGAGGATGTTCAACCCGTTGCGGGAACATCGGCGATTACGCCATCGAACTATCACGCGTATAACTTTGGAGGCGGCTTCGACCATATCTTCAGTCCGGGGCTGATTTTGGATGTTCGGGCAGGGGCTTTGATGAAGCCATACACGTTCAATCAATCGCAAGCGGCGAACGGCATTGCGCCCGCCACGTCGGCGGGTTTTCAGAACCTGGACCAATACGGAGGGATGGTGGTGAACCTGGCGACGCCGTACACCTCGCCGCTCGGAACGACTTCGGTGGCTGACATCGGGCAGAGAGGGCCTTCGAACCGCGGCAATCCGGGCGTGAGCTGGGACGCGAGTATCACCTGGATCAAAGGCAAGCACAACCTGAAGACGGGCGCACAGTTTATCTACGTGAACCGGCTGCAGAGCAACCTGTCCCAGTCGTTCAGCTTCTCGGATGCGCAGACCAGCAATGTGGGCGCGGCGCGAACCGGAAACTCCTTGGCATCGGCGTTGCTTGGCTTGCCGAGCAACTACTCGGCGCAATCGCCGCAACTGGGCGAAGTGTTTCTGCGGTTCAACGTGTGGTCGGGCTACGTGCAGGACGAATGGAAGATCAGGCCGAACCTGACAGTGAATCTTGGGCTGCGTTATGACTATCTGCCGAGCGTCGTGATTCTGAACGACCGAATTGCGAGCGCGCTAAATCCGTTCACGCAGCAGTACCTGGTGGGCGCTAGTTCGGTAGGGGCGTGCGGAAACCCGGTGAGCGCGCCGTGCATTCCAGGAGGACTTTCGAGCGTTCCTTTCAACTCGCATATTGTGTTCAGCGGCGTGAGGAACATGGTGCCGCCTGCAGTAAGCGACAACTGGGGACCGCGCATCGGCATTGCGTGGCAGGTGGCGAAGAACACGGTTTTGCGCGCGGGCTACGGCCTGTTCTATGACACAGTGTCGGCGCGCAGCCAGTATGCGCAGAATAATCTGGAGGCCGCAACCTGGCCGTGGTCGACGGGAGTGAATTCACAGCCGGCGAACGTATCGGCGGGTGGAGTCTGGCCAGGCGGACCCGGCAATCCTCTGACCTTAATCACGAGCCTGGCGGGAAGTTTCCCGAGCGCAGTGGTACCAGCTTCACCATGGACGGGTAACGGGTTTTATGTGTCGCCCGACTATGTGAATCCGCGATCGCAGCAGTGGAATTTCGATGTGCAGCGGCAGTTCGCAGGCATGGCGGTCACATTGGCGTATGTGGGCAGCAGGACCACGCGGCTGGACTACACGGGATTGGCCAACGCGGCAGCAGTAGCCAGCCCGGTGGGGACGCCGGCTTCAGTAATTGATACAAAGCGGCTGATGCCGTTTATGACTCCGACACTGCGCTTTGCGCAGAGTATTGGCATCTCAAACTATCATGGGCTGGAAGCGCAGTTTCAGCGGCGGCTTGCGAACGGGCTGCAGACGCTGGTCTCCTACACGTGGTCGAAATCGCTCGACAATACGAGCGGCTGGTTCGGCGTAGAGAACGGACCGGGCGGGAGTTCCGTGATTCAGAATTATTTTGCGCCGAAGAGCAACTACGGACAATCCGGGTTCAACATCCCGCAACTGTTCACGTGGAGCACAACGTACGAACTGCCCTTTGGACGCGGTAAGAAATTCTTGACTAATGGAGCGCTGTCATGGGTTCTCGGAAACTGGGAGGCGAACTACGTGTTCCTCGCGCGATCGGGCGCCCCGTACAACCTGGTGGTGAACGGCGACATCGCGAACATTTCGGGTAACGGCGGAACAGCAAGCGGTTACGGAAGACCGAACGTGATCGGCGATCCGATGAGCCCTTGCACGATCAATGGCAAGACAGTACCTACGGGTACAGTGTCGTGTTTCTTCAATCCCGCGGCATTTGCGGCGCCGGTCGGTTCGTTTGGGAACTATGGAAGAGATATGCTTCGCAGCGAGCCGTTTTTTAATCTCGATTTTTCGCTCCTGAAGAACATACCGTTCGGCGAGCGGCGCTCGATACAACTGCGCTTCGAATCGTTCAACACGTTGAACTTCCAGATTCTCGGGGCTCCCGGTACGACGCTGTTCAACCAGAACGCGGGGATCGTGCAGAGTATTACGAGCACACCTCGACAACTGCAACTGGGGGCGAAGATTAACTTTTGAGCCGACACAAGTGACGAAGAAGGCCGGCCTGGCGCTGATGCTGGCGCTTGGATATGCGGCGATAGCGGCTGCGGCGGAGCACCGGGCGGATTGGATGAAACAAGGGAAGTGGGGTGTGATGACCCACTACCTAGCGGACTGGAAGGCGCAGACCGACCACTTGAACATGAGCGTGGAGGAGTGGAACCGGCTGGTTGACGGCTTCAACGTGGAAGCTCTGGCGGACGAACTGAAGCAGGCCGGCGCCTCGTGGTACCAGATCACTCTCGGGCAGAATTCAGGATATTATCTTTCGCCCAATGCGACGTATGAGCGAATTGTGGGTGAACCGGGAAAGTGTTCGCGGCGGGACTGGTGGCGGATCTTTATGAGGCGCTCAACAAGCGAGGAATTCGGCTGATGGTTTACTTGCCGTCCGGCGCTCCGGGCAAGGACCAGAAAGCTGCGGCGGCGCTCGAGTGGCGGAACGGAGCGTTCCAGAATCGCGAGTTTCAGAGCAAGTGGGAAGCAGTGATCCGCGAGTGGTCGAAGCGGTGGCGCAAGAAAGTGAGCGGCTGGTGGTTCGATGGCTGCTACTTTCCGAACTCGATGTACCGGTCGGAGGCGCCGCCCAATTTCAAGAGCTTCGCGGCAGCGGCAAGGGCTGGAAATCCAGATGCCGTGGTTGCGTCCAATCCGGGAGTTGTGTATCGCATCCTGTCGATGACACCGCACGAGGACTACACGGCAGGCGAGATCGACAAGCCCGAGATGATCTCGATTCGGCGGAGCGCCGATGGAATGATGGATGGCACGCGAATCCACATGCTGAGTTTTCTGGGTGAAAAGTGGGGCATGGGGCAACAGCCACGATTCGCGATCGACGACGTGATTCGCTATAGCCGCAAGCTTTGGGACTCAGGCGGGGCGGTGACCTGGGACGTGCCAGTGGACTTGAGCGGGCGGATCTCGGAGGTGTTCCTGAAGCGGTTGATCGGTGTCGGAAAGGCGGCGAAATAGTTTTGACGTACGTCGATCCGGTGAGGAGAAGAGGTTTCGCGGTTGCGGTGTTTTGCGTCTTGATGCAGGCGGTCGGTGCAACAGTTTTGGCACAGGGCGCAGGCGATGCAGGAGCGACGGCGCCCGTCTCCGTCGATCACACGGGTGGTAACTGGACGATCGCCGGTAAGAAGAACACAATCTTTCTGAATGAGAGGACACTGGCGGTTACCGTAAGAGCTGGGGCGACTACATGGAACATGGCGCCGTCGTCTTCCGAGGACGTGTTGATTGGCATTCCCGGGGATGATTTTCAGCTTAGGCTTGCGGATGCGGGCATGATCGAGATTGCACCATATCGCACGGGATACAAGACCGGCGTGAAATTGGTGCTGGATCAGTTCCGGGCCACAGGCCAGAGAGAGGCCGGAGCACCGTTAGGCCTGCGCATCGTATTGACACTGGCGCTCGCAGGGGAAGACGAGGACCTGGTCGCGGATGCGATGGCAATCGAAAAGGGCCTGACGGTACGGGAATTGAACTGGCCGAAGGAGGTGGATGGGCGCGAGGTCGATTTCACCGTCATTCCGAGCGACGATGGGACGCTGTTGCCGCGCAATTGGCCGAAGCCATATCATCCGATTCACCGGGCGTCCGGAGACCATAGCATCATTCAGAGCCACCTCATTGAATCGTGGGCGATATCGTGGTGGGGATTCGAGAAGGGTGACGCAGCGATGATGGTGATCGTCGAGACTCCCGACGATGCGGCGTATACGTTCTCTCATCCAGCGGGCGGGCCCACGCGCATGGGACCGAGTTGGCGGGCGCAGCTCGACCGGTTCGGTTATCCTCGCAGCCTGCGCATGGTGTTTCTGCCGCATGGCAACTACGTCGACATGTGCAAACGGTATCGCCGGTATGCGATGGATTCCGGCTTGTATGTTTCGTTGAAGGATAAAATTGCGCAGCGGCCGCGTGTGAAGGATTTGATCGGGCAGCCGGTGGTGGGCATGCGAGTGCTGCGAAATGTGAAGCCCGGGAGCGCGGCATACGATCCGAAGGACCCGTCGAAGAACTATCAGCTCGTCACATTCGAGCAGGCGATCCAGCGATTGAGAGAGTTGAAGACGCACGGCTTTGAACATGTGAACGTGAGTCTCTCGGGATGGTTGAAGGAAGGATATGACCGCCAGACGCCGGACGCGCTACCGCCCGCTCCGAAAGCAGGCGGATGGGAGGGCTTGAAGGCGTTCTTCGATGCATGCAAGGAACTGGGTGATACGTGCTGGCTGCATGATCAGTATCGGGATTACTACCTCGATGCACCTTCGTGGACTCCGGAATTCGCGGTTCATGAGGAAGATGATCTGCGCCCGTCGACGGCGTTTCCGGGCACACGGTTCAAAGATGATTGGAAAGACGGGTACACCCCACTGATGGATCACTGGGACGGCGGTACGCAGGGTTACTTGAATAACCGGTTCATGCTGGGGCACATGGTGAAGAACTATGAAGCTCTGTTTGCGCATGGCATACATCCGCAAGGAAGCTATCAGGATGTGTTCGGATACATTCCTCCGGACCAGGATTTCAATCCGGAGCATCCGTGTACGCGGACGGATTCCATGCGGGCGCGGATCGAAGTGTTTCATTGGATGGCGAAGAACCTGGGAATCGTGGGGACGGAAGACGGCTCCGATTGGGTGGTGCCTTACGTGGATTATGACCGATCGGAGGATTCTCTTCTGCGTTTGTCCAATGCTCGCGGGCGTAGTTGAGATAGAGATTCATCTGGCCGGCATCGGCATGGGTGAATTTCCCGAGCTTCAACTCCACAATAATCAGCGATCGA
>Ga0157369_10008274_pt1 | contig 11922 bp, 12 predicted proteins | sample C25metaG_FD_113461 | JGI IMG/M metagenome (GOLD analysis project Ga0157369, IMG submission 113461) | Corn rhizosphere microbial communities from Kellogg Biological Station, Michigan, USA - C2-5 metaG | ecosystem: Host-associated > Plants > Roots > Rhizosphere > Soil | place: USA: Michigan...
ACGTCGGCAATCTGCGCGTCCGTGAGTCCGTGGCCGCGAAGCTCGTCGACGTCGGCCTGCGCGATCGACGTTGCGTCGACCACGACCTTCTCGGCGAATGCCATCACGGCGCGATCCGCGTCGCCGAGCCCGGCCGGCAGCCGCACCACCGTCTCGGCATCGTAGAACTGCTCGGCGAGCACCTTGCCATGCGCGAGGCAGCAGTAACTCGACCGCAACGTGCGCGCGGCGGCGAGCGTCGCCAGCTCGTAACGGCGGAGGTCCGCGGTCTCCTTGATGGCGCCGTTCAATTCCTGCCAGGCGCGCAGCACGTCCGGACGAAGTGCGAAGGCGCGCACCATGTTCGGCTCGTTGTTCTCGGGAACCTCGATGAACATCAGACCGGGATCGTAAGGCTCTCGAGGTCCCGCGGATAGTCCGTCAGAATCTCGATGCCACCGTCGGTGACGACGACCGTGTCCGAGTGGCGAAGCCCGCCGACCTGCGCGTCGTACACGCCGGGCTCGATCGTGAACACCATGCCGGGCTCGACCGGCGTGTGGTCGCCGACGTCGAGGAACGGGGACTCGTGGTTGCGGAGGCCGATGCCGTGCCCTGTGTGCTGGCGCCAGTACGGGAGCAAGTCGTGCTGCTCGAAATAGCGCATCACTGCTCGGTCGACGTCTGCGCAGGTGACGCCCGGCGTGAATGCGTCGAAGGCGACCTGTTGTGCGCCGACGACGTGCTCGAACATCCACTTGACGCGGTCGTTGGGCTCGCCGACAACCATGCCCCGCTCCAGCTCGGCGTTGTAGCCCCACACCGGCGCGCCGGTCTCGGTGACGAGCAGATCGCCGGAGGCGAACTCGATGTTGTGGCCGATCGCGTGCGCCCACGCGCTGCGCGCGCCGATCTGTCCGCGGTACCCGGCCTTGACGCCGTCGGCCGAGCCGAGCTGCCCGTATTCGCCGTCTGCGAGCATCGCGAGCGTCGACTCCGACGATGCGCGCAGGCTCGCCTCGGCTTCCGTGACGCCGACGCGCGTCGTCTCCTGCAGCAAACGGTGTGCGTGCGCACACCACTTCCCGCTCTCTCGGATCAGCTCGATCTCGGCAGGGCTCTTGATGCGAAGGAGCGACTCGACGGCGCCGCCGAGCAGCGACACCGTCGCGCCGCTGACCTCGCTCAGCGACGGACCGGCATAGCCGAGGATCCCCGGATAGCCGTCGTTGTCGGCGCAGATGCGGCTGCGCGCCCCGAGCAGCTTCGCGAGCACGAGCAGCGGGTGCTCGACGCCCGGATACTCCGGATACGACTCGATGCGGGCGAACGACGTCTCGGCGCGCGTGCGCTCGACCTCGAACTCGGGAACGAACACGAAGGGCTCGTCGCCGGCGAGCTCGACGTACGCGATCGGGCGCTCGTTCGAGAGGAACCAGAAGTCGGTGAAGTACCGGATCGCATCCGGCGTGAAGAGGACGAAGCCCTCGGGCGCGTGCTCGCGCAGGCGATCGCGGCGCTGCGCGAGCTCGCGTGCCGATATGCGCTGCACTACCGCGTCTGCGGAAAGCCGAGATCGACCTTCGACGTGGACGGATCCGGCCACCGCGACGTGACGACCTTGCCGCGCGTATAGAACTCGATCCCCTCCGGGCCGTAGACGTGTCGGTCGCCGAAGAGCGACGCCTTCCAGCCGCCGAACGAGTAATACGCGACGGGCACCGGGATCGGCACGTTGATGCCGACCATTCCGGCCTGGACGTCGAACTGGAACCGGCGGGCGACCCCGCCGTCGCGTGTGAAGATCGCGGTGCCGTTCCCGTACGGGTTCTCGTTGATCAGCCGCACCGCCTCGTCGTAGGTGTGGACGCGCGTGACGCCGAGCACCGGGCCGAAGATCTCGTCCTCGTACGCCTTCATTCCCGGCTTCACGTCGTCGAGCAGCGACGGCTTGAGGAAGAAACCCTCGCCGGGCGCGCCTTCGCGACCGTCGACGAGGACCTTCGCTCCTTCGCCCGGCGCGTTCTCGACGTAGGAGGCGACCCGGTCGCGATGCTCCTTCGTGACGAGCGGGCCCATTTCCGACGACGGATCGAGGCCGTCGCCGACCTTGACCTTCGGGATGCGCGCCTTGATCGCATCGATCAGCTCGTCGGCGACGTGACCGACCGCGACGACCTGCGAGATCGCCATGCAGCGCTCGCCCGCCGAGCCGTACGCGGCCGAGACTGCCGCGTCCGCAGCCATGTCGACATCCGCATCCGGCAGCACGATCATGTGGTTCTTCGCGCCGCCGAGCGCCTGGCAGCGCTTCCCCTTCGCGGTCGCCGTCTCGTAGACGTACTTCGCGATCGGAGTCGAGCCGACAAACGAGACGGCGGCGATGTCGGGATGGTCCAGCACCGCGTCGACGGCGACCTTGTCGCCGTGAACGACGTTGAACACGCCGTCTGGAAGCCCGGCTTCCTTCAGCAGCTCGGCCGTCCAGATCGACGCCGACGGATCCTTCTCCGACGGCTTGAGCACGAACGTGTTGCCGCAGGCGATCGCAGGCGCCCACATCCACATCGGCACCATCGCCGGGAAGTTGAACGGCGTGATGCCGGCGACGACTCCGAGCGGCTGCCGGATCGAATAGACGTCGATCCCGGTCGAGACCTGCTCCGAGTACTCGGACTTGAGCAGCGTCGGCAGGCCGCAGCAGTACTCGATCACCTCGAGCCCGCGCGTCACCTCGCCCAGCGCGTCGGAGAGCACCTTCCCGTGCTCGGCGACGAGCAGGCGGGCGACCTCTTCCTTGCGCTCGTTCACGAGCTCGCGGATCCGGAAGAAGAGGTCGGCGCGCTTGGCGAGCGACATGGTGCGCCACTCGACGAACGCCTGCTTCGCGGCCTGGACGGCGGCATCGACCTCCGCCTCCGCCGCGAAGGCGACCTCGGCCGCCTGGCGGCCGGTCGCAGGGTTGTAGACGGCGCCGCCGCGGCCGGACGTGCCGGCGACGGCGCGGCCGCCGATCCAGTGGTCGATCTGCTTGAGCTGGGCTGGCGCTTCGAGAGTCTCTGTCATTGGGTTAGCGTAACGACGTGGCGATCAGCATGGACGAGCTCGGCCTCGCCGCCCGCAACCATGGCTTTCCCCTGGAGATGCTGCGCGAGCCGCTCACGCCGACGGGGCTCCACTACCTCCTCATCCACTTCGACATCCCTGCGATCGACGCGGCGTCGTGGAGACTGCAGGTCGGCGGCGCGGCGTTCACGCTGAGCGAGCTGCAGGCACGCGAGCGTGTGACCCTGCCGGTCACGCTCGAATGCGCCGGAAACGGGCGTGCACTGCTCGAGGGCGATCGCGCGGCGAGCCAGCCGTGGCTGGTCGAGGCCGTCGGGACGGCCGAGTGGACGGGCACGCCGCTCGCACCGCTGCTGCACGAGACCGGCCTCGTCGATCGCGCAGCCGAGATCGTCTTCACCGGCGCCGACCGGGGTGTCCAGGGCGGCGTCGAGCACGTGTACCAGCGCGCGCTCTCGCTCGAGGACGCGCTGCGCGGCGAGGTGCTGCTGGCCTACGAGATGAACGGCGAGCCCCTGCCGCCGCAGCACGGCTTTCCGCTTCGGCTCGTCGTGCCGGGCTGGTACGGGATGACGCACGTCAAGTGGCTGCAGCGGATCGAGGGCGTCCCCGAGCCGTTCACGGGCTGGCAGCAGGCGGAGGCGTACCTGATCGACGACGTGCCGGTTCAGCGCATGCTGCCGCGTTCGCTGCTCGTGCCGCCCGGCATCCCGGACTTCCTGACGCGCGAGCGCTTCGCCGACTCCGGGCGCCAGGCGATCGTGGGGCGTGCGTGGTCGGGGCAGGGCGAGGTCACGCGCGTCGAGGTGAGCGACGACGGGGGTGCGAGGTGGGCGGACGCGGAGCTCGACGCCCCGCTCGGGGAGTTCGCGTGGCGCGGGTGGCGGTTCGGCTGGGACGCGACCCCGGGCGAGCACGAGCTCTGCTGCCGCGCCACCGATTCTACCGGCAACGTGCAGCCGCTGACGGCGCCCTGGAACCACGGCGGGTACTGCAACAACGCAGTCCAGCGGGTCCGCGTTAAGGTCTGAGCATGGCCACGATCGAGACGAATCCGCAGCTCGGCGCGCAGGTCGTCGCGGACGCGAAGCAGTACGTCCTCCACTCCTGGTCGGTGCAGGACGCCCTCAACCCGATTGCCGTTGCAGGTGCGGAGGGCCGGCACTTCTGGGACTACGACGGCAAGCGCTACCTCGACTTTGCGTCGCAGCTCGTCAACGTGTCGATCGGTCACCAGCATCCGAAGCTCGTCGCCGCGATCAAGGAGCAGGCCGACAAGCTGTGCACGATCGGCCCGCCGATGGCGACCGAGCCGCGCTCGACTCTCGCGCGACTGATCAGCGAGGTCACCCCCGGCGACATCTCCATGGCGTTCTTCACCAACGGCGGCGCCGAGGCGAACGAGAACGCGATCAAGCTTGCACGCTGGTACACCGGCCGGCACAAGATCGTTGCGCGCTACCGCAGCTACCACGGCGCGACCGCGGGCGCGATCTCGCTCACCGGCGATCCGCGCCGCTGGCCGGCCGAGCCCGGCATCAGCGGCGTCGTGCGGATGTTCGATCCGTACACCTACCGGTGCCCCGCCGGCCATCCGGACCCGTGCCCGGTGTGCACCGGCGCGCCGCACCTGGAGGAGATCCTGCAGTACGAAGGCCCGAACACCGTGGCTGCGGTGATCCTCGAGACGGTGACCGGGACGAACGGGATCATCGTCCCACCCGACGGCTACCTGCAGTCGATCCGCGAGGTCTGCGACCGCCACGGGATCCTCCTGATCGCCGACGAGGTGATGGCCGGATTCGGCCGCACCGGCAAGTGGTTCGCCGTCGACCACTGGGACGTCGTGCCCGACATCATCACGATGGCAAAGGGGATCAACTCCGGGTACATCCCACTCGGCGCGATGGCGATTCGCGAGCCGATCGCGGAGTGGATTCGCTCGCGCCCGTTCGCCGGCGGCCTCACGTACAGCGGTCACCCGCTCGCGTGCGCAGTCGGCGTCGCCTCGATCGAGGCGTTCCGCGAGGAGGGCATCGTCGAGCATGCGGCGGAGATGAACGACGTCTTCCGCGACGCGCTCGATGGTCTCGCCGACAAGCACCCGTCGATCGGCGAGGTCCGCGGCCTCGGCTGCTTCTGGGGCCTCGAGCTGGTGCGGAACCGCGAGACGCGCGAGGTGCTCGTCCCGTTCAACGCGAACGCGGAGGAGATGCAGCCCGTCGGGCGCATGGCGAAGGCCGCGCTCGAGGGCGGCCTCTACCTGATGACGCACTGGAACGTGATCATGGTCTGCCCGCCGCTGACGATCACCCGCGACGAGCTCGACGAAGGGATCGCGATCCTCGACGACGTCCTCTCGATCGCCGACGAGTACTACACGGGCTGACCTCGTCGACTTCGCGGAAGCGCCGAGCTGGTTCATGGAGCCGGCGCCGGGCCAGCTGCTGCGTGTCACCGACGGCTTTGCGTTCGCGGGAGACATCGGGCGCACATGGGCGGCCGTCGAGGGGATCCGTCTCGGAGACGTCGGGCGGGCGGTCGCCGAAGTCGACGGCCTCGTGCGCGAGGCGCAGGTCCGGAAATGCAGCTGGTGGCTGAGCGAGCGCTCGACGCCTGAAGACCTCGAAGAGCAGCTCCTCGCGCGTGGGCTGAAACGGTACGACGACGACTACCTGCACGCGGCGATGCTGCTGACGTCGGAGCCGCCCGGTGTCGACGACGTCGAGGTCCGCGAGGTGGCGACGCTCGAGGAGTACGTCGAGGCGCGCAGGATCACGCGCGCGGCCTTCGGCAACCCCGAGCCGGAGCAGCCACGCGACGAGCTGGCCCGCGAATGGAGCCGGCGGATCGATCCGTCGTTCGCCGCCTGGATCGACGGTCGCATGGCGTCGGTCGGGAGCGTCGTCCTGACGCGCGTCGGAGGATTCCTGATCGGCGGCGCGACCGCCGAGTGGGCGCGCGGCCGCGGCGCGTACCGCGCGGTCGTGCGGGCGCGCTGGGACGCGGTCGTCGCACGGGGCACACCGGCGCTCGCGGTCGGCGCCGGCCCGATGTCCCGACCGATCCTCGAGCGGCTGGGTTTCGAGCAGGTGCTCGAGCTCCGTCGGGTCGAGTCCGTACGCTCTGACACATGAGCCAAGAGCCGTGCCCGCGCTGCAACGCCGACATGGAGTGGCGGCACGGCACCTTCCAGTGCCCCAAATGCCGCCTGAAGCTCGGCTGCTGCGAAGGCGAGACCGCCGAGTGTCGCGAGACGCCCTCGAGCTCGTAGAGGGATCCGACCTCGCCGTCGACGTTGCCGTCGCCTGGCTCGTCAAGGACGACGTGGGACTCGACGAGGACGAGCTGAACGGCGCCCGGCGGCGCGCGATGCTCGTGCTCGCCGCCGGCGGCGACCCCCATCGCGACCTCACCCTGGAGAGCGTCGCCGCCGAACGGCTCGCGGACGAGCTCGATTCCCCGCAACGGCGCCTGGCGCTTGCGGCCGCGCTCGCGGCACTCGATACGAGCGGCCTCCCACGGGTGAACGACGCCGTGGATACCCTGCGCGGCGATCCGGACAGGGCCTGGCGGACGCTCGCTCTCGCTCTTCTGGCCGACGAAATTGCCGAGTAACCTGGAAGCGCCGTAGCGATCTCGACGCCCGATCCCCGCCGCCGTCGCCGTAGGCGATCGCTCTTCTCGCCGCGTCCCGGCGGCGCTTCCGGCCTGCGCGTGACCCTCCCGCGCTCGCTGCCGTCGCGCCGCCGGCCGGAGCCGTACTCGCGCGCCGACGCGCCGTACTTCCGGAGCCCCGGTTTCTTCATCCGCGTCGGGGGGCTCGGCGCGGCCGTCCTGCTCGCGCTCGGTCTCCTGGCCCTGCGTGCGTGGTCGGTGCAGATCCTGCACGGCCACCAGTACACCGCCGTCGCGACGAGTCAGGCCTACCGGACTGTCGATCTGATCGGCCCGCGCGGCGCGATCGTCGACTCCCACGGGCGCAAGCTCGCGACGACGTCGGGGAGTGTCGTCGTCACCGCAGACGTCGCGGCACTCGGCTCATTCGACCGCACGGGCTGGCATGCGTCCCCGACCGGGCTGAGGGCGCTCCACCGGTTCGCGAAGCTCGCACACGTCCCGGTGCGCACGCTCGTGACGCGCATCAAGCGCTCGACGGTTCGCTCTCCGTTCGCGCCTGCGGTCGTGCTCGCGCATCCCGCCGGACCGCTCTGGTCGTACCTCGCGGAACGGGCGCCCGAGTATCCGGGCTTCAGCGCGACGGCGATCCCCGCGCGCAGCTATCCACAGGGCGCGTTTGGCAGCGAGTTCCTCGGTCTGCTCGGCGAGGTCGACAGCACGATGCTCGGCGAGCCCCGGTATGCGCACGCGAAGGCAGGCGAGATCGTCGGCGTCTCCGGCGTCGAGGCGTACTACGACAGCCTGCTCAACGGCGGGTTCGACCGCGCTCGCGTGCGCGTCGACTCGATGGGCCGCGTCGTCGGCCCGCTCGAGCGGGGCCGCACGAAGAGCCTCCCCACGCTCCAGCTGACGATCGATGCGCGGCTCCAGAGAGCGGCGGAAAAGGCTGTGCGCGACGGGATCGCCGACGCGATCCGGGCCGGCCACCATCCAACCGGCGGCTCGGCGATCGCGATCGACCCGTGGACCGGCGCCGTCCTCGCGATGGCGAGCTATCCGACCTACAACCAGGTCGAAGCGACACAGAACTCGAAGTACAACGCACGCCTGTACACGGATCCGCGCCACCTGCTCCTGAACCGCGCGATCGCCGGCGTGTATCCGACGGGCTCGACCTTCAAGCCGATCATCGCGGAGGCCGCGCTCGCGAGCGGGCTCATCACGCCGTCGACGCCGCTGCTCTGCAGCGGCTCGTTCGCGCTCGGCGGAACGGTCTTCCACAACGTGGAGCCGAGCGTGTTCGAGAGCATGTCGCTCCCGACGGCGCTCTCGCAGTCCTGCGACACGTGGTTCTACCGGCTCGGCGACCTGATCTGGAACCACGCACCCGCGCAGCAGGGGAAGCTCATCCAGCAGTGGGCGAGGAAGTTCGGTCTCGGCTCGCCGACCGGCATCGACCTCACGGGCGACAACGCGGGCCTCCTCCCGACGCCTGGGAAGGCATTCCTGAAGTCGAACGGCTTCCCGTGGACGGAGGGCCAGACGATCAACCTGTCGATCGGCCAGGGCGAGTTGCTCGTCAGCCCGCTCCAGCTCGCGGTCGCGTATTCGGCGATCGTCAACGGCGGCACGATCGTCCGGCCGCACGTCGGCGGAGCGATCGTGGACGGCGCGATCGTCAGGCCCCTGCACTACAAGGCCGTACGCCACCTCCATCTCGTCGACACGTGGGCGATCAAGCAGGGCCTGTACGAGGCGGCGCACACCGGCACGTCGGCGGCCGTCTTCTCGACCTATCCGATTCCGGTCGCGGGCAAGACGGGCACGGCCGAGACCGGCACGGGCCGCGACGACCATTCCTGGTATGCGTCCTTCGCGCCGTTCGGGCATCCGAAGATCGTCGTCGTGGCGATGATCGAGCACGGCGGGTTCGGCGCGGAGGCGGCAGCCCCGGCGGTCCGCGAGATCTACGACGCGTACTTCCACGTCAAGGATCCCCCGACGGGGTGACGCCCCGCACGCGGGCGGCGCCGATCATCCCCTTACAACGGACTCCGATCACATCGGGGAATTGACAGCGAGCGGCCCGTCGGAGAGCGGGCCGTTCGTCTATCCGGAGCCGTGTCGGAACTGGATGTGGAAGCCGGTTTGCGCGACTTCCTTCGCGATCGAGAGCGCGTTTCGGACCGGGACCTGCGGCATGACGACGAGCCAGCGCCGGCCGGACGGGACGACGTCGATGTAGCGGAAGCCGGCGCGCGCGAGCTTCCACGCGAGCGCGTTCGCGGCCGTGACCGTCGCCTTCGAGCCGAGGACGCCGACGACCTCGTTCTTGCCCGGTTGAAGCGGCTCTCCGCGCTGCTCGAACGTGACCTGGTAGCCGGCTTTCGCCGCTTCGGCCGCGAAGCTCGTCCGCTGCTGCTGTGTGTCGGCGCCGTCGATCTCGAGCTCGAAGTCGCCGCAGCCCTCGTCCTCGACCTTCAGGCCCCGGAAGCCAAGCTGCCGCGGGTTGCGCGCGAACGAGATCGCGCCCGCGCGCGTCGCGAAATGACCGAACACCGCCTCGTCGTGCACGCGAACTTCGGCAGCGCGGCAGGCAACGTGGGCTGCAGCGACGGCGAGCACGTCGCCCACCGTACCGTGCGCGGTCTTACGCGACCACGCGGTGGCGCCGGAGTGCGTCGGAGACCTGTCTTCCAAGCTCCGGGTCGACGGCCACGCCGAGCGCCTCCAGTGCGGATGCGCGTGCGCGGAGATAGACGGCGAGAGCCTCGCCGAGGCCGGTCGGGGGCGCAGCGACACCCATTGGCTCCAACAAGAAGCCGTGCATCTTCAGCAGCTCGTCGGCGACGAGCTCGCGCTCGCCCCGCAACGTCTTGCCACCGAGCCACAGGCACCAGTCCCAGAAGTGGCCGTCGATCCGATCGAGCGTCTCGGCGCTCACCACCCACGGCGGTTGGATCCGGCGTCTGCCGCCCAGGGGGAAGACGTCCACTTTGGTCGGGCCGTCCAGCACGACCATGTACCCCGCTTCCTCGGCGAGCGGCTCCCAAAATGCGGCCAGCGGCCGGAAGGAAGCCATGACGACCGGTACCTCGGCCATCATCGCGTCAGGATCGCCGGCGAGGTAGAAGTCCCAGTCCGAGAGCTCGGTCGCGCGGCCCCGCTCGCGCGATCCGCCGAGGGTCACAGACGTCACCGCGCTGCAGGCCGCAAGGGCCGTCCTGACATCGGCGACGACCTCGGGTTCTCCCGCCCGCCTCACGACCAGAGTCTCGCAATCAGGATCCGCTAACGGTTCACGACCGTGAACGCGAAATAGGCCGAGCGGACCATTGCCAGACGAGGCGACGCTTACGACGATCCCCGGATCCGGCAGGCCCTCGCGGAGGAGGACTCACGTGCACAAGGTCGGAAGGTTCGCAGCAGCAACGGCCGCGGTCATGGCGACTGCGGTTGCATGGACGGGTGCAGCAGCGGCGGACTACGGCAACACCGCTGTTCGCCAAATCGAGATCTCAGCCAACGTGCCCGGTAACCAGGGCGGCGGAGCGTGGCTATGGATCGAGCTGAGCGGTCCGGGAACGAGCGGGACGGGCACCTATGCGGGCGCTGACTGCGGCCGCGGCGGCGCAGTCTCCGACAAGGGTGATGTCAGCTGGTGGACAGATGGGACGACGATTCACATCAACGGCGTCGTCTTCAACGGATTCGGCGGACTGCCGGTGCCCGTGACCGTCCCCTGGCAGACCGGTCACTACGCCGGAACGATCCAGTCGGACTTCCCGTCGCTCCTCTTCTTGCCGCCGGGGTTCTCACAGACCACCGTTGCTCCGTAGGTAGATCCCGTCATCCGGGCCTCCTCGAAGCTGGAGCTGCCTCAGGAGGCCCGGTTGTGGACGTCGCGGTGCCCCGGTGAAAACAAAAGACCCGCGTTAGCAGGTCCTTTTGGCGAAGCGGATGATGGGACTCGAACCCACGACCTTCTGCATGGCAAGCAGACGCTCTAGCCAACTGAGCTACATCCGCGAGCGGGGCCAGTATAGCCCGGCCTAGGCCGAATCGAGGGCCTCGTTCACGAGGCGATCGGCCAGCTCGTTGTGCTCGCGGCGCACGGCCGTGTAGCTGATGTCACGAAAGCCACGCGCGATTCGGGATGCCCGTGACCAGAGCTCTTGCAGGGCTTCGTTCTTCACGCGGTACTCGCCGGTCATCTGCTTGACCATCAGCTCCGAGTCCGAGACGACCTCCACCTCGTCCACTGCGAGCTCGCGCGCCTTCTCGAGCCCTGCGATCAGCGCGCTGTACTCGGCGACGTTGTTCGTTGCGACGCCGATCTTCTCGCCGTGCGCTGCGAGCACCGTCCCGTCCTCCGCCTCGAGCACGTATCCGAACGCCGCCGGCCCGGGGTTGCCGCGCGCGCCGCCGTCCGTGGACAACTTCGCCTTCACGCCTCGATCTCGACCAGCGGGTAGAGCTCGTACGCGACTTCCTCGTACGGATGCGCCGCCAGCAACGCGCGCACGACCTTGCCCGTGAGCTCGACCGGGACGACCGTCTCGACGCGCAGCTCCGCCACACGCTCCTCCCTCCCGACCTCGCCCACCGTCGGCTTCGTGGTCTGGCCCGCGAGAAAGGTCCCCGTGCCGGCGGTGTACCACGAGCAGCGCGTGTAGTCGCCGATCCGCCCGGCACCCGCCTCGAACACCGCCGCGCGCGTCTGCTCGAGGGCCTCGCGCGGGACGAACCAGACGAGTTTGTGAAGCTTCGACGCGGGCACCGCCCTGAGTATGGCGACCCCCGGCCGACACCGGCCGAGCGGGCGGACGAAACGATTCAGGTGGAAGTCGACGCTCGCGCGCCTGACGTCGAACGGCGTGGACGTGGAGCTCTTCCACATCCGCACGTTCACGTAGCCGCCTGCGGCTAGATCCGCGAGATCAGATCGTTCGCCCAGGAGAGGAGCAGCGTCGCGTAGCCCGCGTCGATGCTCTTGCCGGACTGCGCCTGCACCTGATTGATGAAGGCATTCAGCGCCTGCCGTGCGCTCGTGCGATCGCCGCGCTGCATCGCCGCCTGCGCCGCCTGGAGCTTGTTCATCTGCGCCGTCTGGTTGCCGGTGATCTTGCCCTGCGCGACGCCGTCGTTGAAGGCGTTGATCAGGCCCTGCGCCGTCGCGTGCACCTGGAACGTCACGGACACCGAGCTCGTGTTGCCGAGGTTGTCCTGCGCCGTCACGACGAGGACGTGTGTGCC
>Ga0157369_10008276_pt1 | contig 11921 bp, 9 predicted proteins | sample C25metaG_FD_113461 | JGI IMG/M metagenome (GOLD analysis project Ga0157369, IMG submission 113461) | Corn rhizosphere microbial communities from Kellogg Biological Station, Michigan, USA - C2-5 metaG | ecosystem: Host-associated > Plants > Roots > Rhizosphere > Soil | place: USA: Michigan...
CCGTAGCCGCTGATTTTGACGACAACGGGCGTATCCTTCGGGCGGGCAAGGTGATTCACGCTATCTGGCTCTGAGTAAACGCTTCCGACCGGAACTGCCGAATTTTCGGGAATTACAGTATTGAAAGCTTATGCAATCGCCGTGGCGGCACAGTCGAAGTGGAGCTGTGGTGAGCTGCCTGAAGCTCGCAAACGGAACGAAAGCGAAGATTCGCAACATCATGTCCGCCCTTTTCCAGCACGCTTTAAGCCATCAGTTCATCACGGTGAATCCGATCCGTGGCCTGATACGGCAGAATGCGCAACAGAAGGACCCGGACGGGCTCGACTGCTGAGGAAATTCGCTCGATTCTCAACGCACACGGCAGGACCTGGACCGCGAGCTACGATTTGAGCCCGGGTGAAGAGCGCCGGTTTATCGAAGCCAACATCGCTAGCCATTGAGAAGGCTACCGGCCACACCCCGAAAGGATGGAGCGCATATTGGGTGCGCAACAGTGTACACACGCTGGATATCCTGAAGAGGTTCACTTACTATCTCGACGAAGCGAACCGCGACGAACCATTCATTGTTCCAGTCAAGGGTCGACCTCGCGTATGTGGGGACACGAGGACAGCATCTATCGAGCTACTATCCGTACAACGCCTATCGACTAGGGACCGGCGTGCAGAACTATCCGCAGTTCGGCTCCATCAATCTAAAATGTCTACAACGGCATTTCGAACTACAACGGCCTACAACTCCATGCGGAACACCGCTCGGGCAACCTGCTGACCACCGCACCCAGAAGAACCTTCACCTGACCGAGCGCGTGCATCTGGAGCTTCACGGCGATGCGTTCAATGTCTTTAACACGCCGCAACTCAACAACCCGGAAGCAATCTGGATGACCCTACTACCTTCGGAAAGCTGACCAGCGTGAAGCTGTACACGAATCGGCAAATCCAGCTCGCCGCGCGTCTCACGTTCTAAACATTTCCGTTTAAAGAGCGATGCTCCGGTAGCACATGCTATCGGAGCATTCTTTTGGCGGTTTATTACGTTCGTGTTGTGCCGTCGAGCGCAACCAGGATGGCGTCCGTGTCATACACACAGCCTGCCCAAATGCCGCCGCTCGCATGCACCAAGGCAGCCCAGAGTCTTGTGTCATCGGGGAGCCGCGGGTCGGCGGTGAGATCGGCTCTCGATGAGCGCGCGAAGAGCCGCCGCGTCGCTTCAGCAGGATCCAACCGCACGTCACCCTCGCCGACAAAGTTCACGGTCGCCTGCCGGCTTTGTGGATCGATCAGGATTTCGATCTGGTCGCCATCGTGCAGTTTTCCGATGGCGCCGCCAGCGAGCGCCTCCGGGGAGACATGGCCAATGCATGCGCCAGTGGAGACGCCGCTGAATCGGGCGTCCGTGATCACTGCGACGTGCTTACCGAATGGTAGTTGCTTCAACGCGGAAGTGACCTGATAAATCTCCTGCATGCCGGAGCCCATAGGCCCGCCGCACATGACGACAACAACGTCTCCGGCAACAACCGTCCCGTCTTTGATCGCAGCGATTGCTGTCGCTTCCGAAGTGTAGACACGCGCCGCGCCAACTTTCCGGTAGCACCCCGATGCGTCCAGTACCGAGGGATCGATTGCCGTGCTCTTGATTACTGCTCCTTCCGGCGCAATGTTTCCAACAGGAAAACAGAGAGTGGACCGCAGCCCGCGCGCTTTGGCTCGATCAGGGTCCATGATGACGTCGTCTGTATTCACGCCATCGAGGGCTGTAAGCCGTTTCCTGAGAACAGAGCGACGCTCGCTCTGCTCCCACCAATCCAGGCAGTTATCGAGAGTTGCTCCTGCTGCCGTCGTGACCGTCAGGTCAAGCAGACCGGCGCGGCGAAGATGCAGCATCACTTCGGGAACGCCGCCCGCTAGGAAAACCTGCACCGTTGCATAGTTCTGCGGACCGTTGGGCAGAGCATCCACCAGGCGGGGCACACTCCGATTGACGTGCTCCCAGTCCGGCACGGAGGGACGCTTCAGTCCAGCGTAATAGGCCACGGCGGGGAGATGCAGCAGTAGATTGGTGGAGCCGCCAAATGCTGCGTGGACCACCATGGCATTTTGCACAGAAGCCTGCGTGAGAACGTCTGCGGTTCCAAGCCGGAGCGCAAGCAGACGCAGCATCGCGAAGGCGGAACGGCGCGCCGCGTCGAGCCAGAGCGGATGGCCGGAGGGAGCAAGGGCCGTGTGCGGCAGGGAGAGACCTAGCGCTTCCGCGACAACCTGCGCCGTTGCAGCTGTCCCAAGGAACTGGCATCCGCCACCGGGAGTCGCGCAGGCACGGCAGCTCACTTCCGCAGCGTATTCGGCAGTAATTCTGCCATGCGCGAAACGCGCCCCGATGGTCTGGACCAGTCCGGCATCTTCGCCGTTGCTGGGCAGCAGTGTGACGCCGCCCGGTACAAGTACGGTGGGAACCTCTCGAGCAGATGCGAGAGCCATCATCATGGCAGGAAGACCCTTGTCGCAGGTGGCAACGCCCACGACACCGCGACGGGTCGGCAGGGAGCGCATGAGACGGCGGAACACCGTCGCGGCATCGTTACGAAAGGGCAGCGAATCCAGCATGCCGGCAGTTCCCTGCGTGCGTCCGTCGCAGGGGTCGGTGCAATATGCGGCGAACGGGATGGCGCCTTCGGATTTCAGCGCGCGTGCCGCTTCTTTGACCAGCAGGCTGACTTCCCAGTGACCGGTGTGGAAACCCAGCGCAACCGGGCTCCCGTCGTCTGCACGAACACCGCCGTGCGTGCTGAGTAGCAGGACCTCCGGCCCAAGCATGGCGCCCGGTTCCCATCCCATCCCAGCGTTCTGGCTGAGTCCGAAGAGATTTCCGGAGGGCCATTCGAGCAACATCTCCGGTGTGATCGGCAGGCTGCCCGAGGGGCCGGGTGCATGCGTCGTTACGGACTCGAGCAGCGCGGCATCTCTGGTTTCCAAGACCGAAGCGAGAGAGGGTTTGTTCAACAGAGCACCTGCGCGATCAAGATACGCGGCTGTTTTTCAATACCGATCATGAGGCCAGCGCGGTTGAGTGAAGGCAGCGCCATCCACCCAAAGCGTCTGACCGGAGATGAATGCGGATTCATCGGCTGCGAGAAACACCACGGCATTCCCTACATCACGAGGGAGACCGATGCGGCCCAACGGTGTGATTTGCGCCCATGACTCGCTGAAGTTGACAGCTTCGCGTTTCGTGCGCTCCACTTCAATCGCGCCTGGCGCGACGCAATTGACGCGAATGCCATAAGAACCCAGCTCAACGGCGGCCGCTTTCGTGAACATCTCGATGGCGCCTTTGCTGGCAGTGTAAGCCGCGAGGTTGGGAAACGGCAGCTTGTTGCTACCCGATCCGATATTGACGATTACGCCGCTGGCGTTCTGGCGCATGTAGCGCGCCGCATACTGGGTGCAAAGAAAGCATCCCTTGAGATTGGTACGGATGACCCAGTCCCAATCCTGTTCCGTCAGGTCGAGCAGCGGCGTCCACACCTGAACACCGGCATTGTTTACCAGAATATCGATGCGGCCGGTGTGTTCGAGGACGACATCGAACATCTTCCGTACCTCCACGGAAAAGCCGACATCCGCTTGCACAGGAAATGCGACCACCCCGAGGGCGCGCAGTTCTTCAGCGGTTGATTCAGCTTCGGCGCGATCGTCGAGATAGTTGACCGCAATATTGGAGCCGGCCTCAGCGAGCGACAACGCGATGCCGCGACCGACGCCGCGGCTGGCCCCTGTCACGATCGCTGTCTTCCCTGCTAAGTTCACCCGCGTACCGACTCTTCTCTCTGGTTGTTGAAAACGTCGCCTTTGCAGCTTAGTAAACGCGCCGCGATGTTGTCTTGATACGAATTGATGCGGAGATGTACTCGATTTGCCAGCGATGGAAGGAGTTCATCGGTTACCAGCCGGGATGAGAACTCGCGAGAGGAACTCTGGCACTCCCGCACATGGGGCCTTCACGCGAAAGAGCCCTCCGGCGAGCGGCCCCTCGGTTTCCTTCGCGTTGCCTCCCGCGGTGGTGATGTAGATGTCTGTGTTGTCAGGGCCGCCGAAGGTCAGGCTTGAGGCCTTGCGAGCTGGAACCGCCATTGTCTGATCAATGCGGCCGTCCGTGCCAAGGCGCACAATGCACGATCCGTCCCACAGGGCTGACCACAGGCGACCCTCCGAGTCCAGCGTAGCTCCGTCTGGCAGCCCCGCGTCTTCGTTGAATCGGGCAAAGACGCGCTGGTTGCTGATGGAACCGTCTTCAACGTTGTAATCAAAGAAGTAGATCTCGTGCGCAAAGGAGTCGGTGTAGTAGAAGCCACGCCGGTCCAGAGCAAACGCCATGCCGTTGGAACAACCAATCTCCCTCAGAAGCAAGTGGAACACACCGTCCGGATCAAGGCGGTAGAGACTTCCCTTACCGCGACTACTGGACATGGTACCGCAGAAGACGCGCCCTTTCGGATCGGCAATGACATCGTTGAAGCGTGAGCCGCACTCTTCGCGAATCTCCAGCACATACTGAATTGGCTTGTGCTCACGCCAGAGTGCCACCTTCCCATCTTCCATGAAGAGAAGCACAGAAGCATCTGCCTGCACGGTAAAACCACCGATGGTCTTCAATTGACAACACTGCTCGTGCATGCCGGTGACGGGATCGTAGCGGAAGAGCCGGCCCTTAGGAATGTCGCACCAGTAGATCCGCTTGTGAGTTGGGTGCCAGAGCGGGTTTTCGCCAGTCTCGCAGGCGTAGTCCGCGATCAGCTCAGGCTGAGATGTTGCCTGTCGACCAGTCTGGATATTCACCACTTCAAGATACAGGCAGCAGACTTATCGACAAATATTCGATCTACACCGCTCCAGAATGGGCGTAAGGAAGACGGCAGGCACTGAACCTGTACGCCTACGTGGTCAGTGAACCCGCCTCTGACGTTCCGAATGTCTAGTCTTAAAAGGGATTTGCACCCGTACCTTAGCTTTAAGCCTCTTGCATGCAGATTCACTCGTCCGGTTGTCAGGTGCGCCGCGTCGAATGCAACGAAGCTAACTGTTTCTGGCTAAATACCATCATCGCCCCGCGGTTCGCATGGTGCGCAATCTTGGCGAATCGCGCGCGTAATCATCAATTGGGCGCCTTTGTTTCGGCAGCTACGGCCACTCCCGCAGAATCCGGGACCGAGTATCAGCCTCATCGATTGAAAGGAGCCTCCATCCGGATTCTAGGCGGCTGGGAGAGCAAACCCGGTTATCACCTCGGTGATTGTAGGTCCCAGTGCCAGTAATAACAGCAATGTAAGCTTGGCACAGGCAGCAGCGTTACAGGCGTGTAACCAAGCATTGTACGACAGTGCGCGGCGACACTCTGGCTCTATCGGCGCCACCGGCAGGACGCTCGGACACACTGATTCAGTCGAGCGAGATACGCTAGGATCTGCGATCGCAGCAATTTCCGCATACTGTCATTCGAGAACTCCGACCGTAATTCCTGAAGCCACCGGCGGATCCCTAGAGAGCTGCCCAAGAGCAGTAGCAATGCCTCTCTTCGCTGTTGCACCTCCAGCAAAACAACATAGAGGATGTCGCTCAAATCATCGAGGCGCGCGCGATGGCCCTCCTATCGTTCAAACTCTTCACCAGCGACGAGGAAAACAAATATCGGAAGCCAGGCGCCATCGAGACAACTCTTACCTTGACTCGTGTCTGTGCGGATTGCCGTGAAGTATGGCTTCCCTTTGCCGCTGCGCCCGAAGCCAGTAACAACCAGCTCGATAGCTAACTCTGCCCACGAGTCTACTCAGCAACTTTGCAGCTGTGATTGGCCGCGATGAGGAGCTTCGGCGCTTAAAGTGTCTTCGGCTCTAGCAGCCGCGCGTGCGGCGAATGTACCCACCACCAGATAGCCGCTCTGATTACAGCGGAGATCGGAAAGTTTGCATAAGGGGAAGCATGTCTGTCATAAGGCACGGGTTTGCCGGATGCATGGTGTTATCGGCGAAATCAAATAGCAAATGCGTTCGCCGGATTTTCTACCATGAGTTTTCGAATAGTTGCTTCGCTGATACCACTGTTATGTAAAGCGGGCAGGAACACATCACTCAAGTAATTGAAGTTACGAACCTCTCCTCCGTTCTGCTGGCCGACCCAATACCAACCGCTGTCCTGCGAGAGGAGCAGGCGGCTGGCATGTTTCTCCGTCATGGCATGGACCAGCTTGAGGTGCGATTCAAGTGGCTGTCTCCCGATCCCGTCGAACGAGACCCACGCACCGAGGGCCGCCACCGCTCGGTTGATTGGCAGCCCATGCCCGTCAGAATGAGCAACGATAAAACGGCCCGAGTCGGCTCTTTCTTCGATGAAGATCTTAGTCGCTGTTAAGCCCGCCGGCCCACCTCCGGTGTGACAGGTCACAGCTAAATTGGTCCGTCGAGATGCACGCGCAGAAGCCCGCACAAGTTTCTCATCGATGGGCGAAAGTCGATCCGAGCTACCTTTGATTTCATCGATGCCGACCTTCATAAAGCCAGGCTTCACCCCGGTGTCTTCAATGCCGTGTATCCACTCTCTCACCCAGAGGTCAGCGAGTTGATCTGGCGTTGCGCCGTAGGCATGCTTCGGCACAAATTTGTCATCTCCGCCACCGTAATAGCCGGTGTTCGTGACAATATGCAGCCCGGTTTCCTGGGCCAACTGCTTCAACACTCGCGGATCGCGCCCGATGTAGGCCGGTGTGCAGTCGATGAATGCCGTTACCCCGCGTTTCTTCAGCTGCTTGAGCAGGGGCAGCATCCGTTTCACCACGGCTTCAACCTCCCAGCGATGCCGGTTGGTTTGCTCCGCGCCAATAAAATCACACATGACGTGCTCATGAACAAGGGTGAATCCTAGTTCGGAGGCTGGGATTGGGCCAAGAACCGTCTGAACAAACTTGTTCGGAGCCTGGTAGGTCGGGAGCGCATTGATAGCAGTCAACAACGCGGCCTCACGCAGAAATGCCCGCCGTGTTAGATCCAGGGGCGGTGTCATGGCGATCTGCTGTCTGGGAGAAAGGACCCTCGAATCGACTTGTGGGCAGAAAATTGAAACCAATTAATCTGATCGTCCGGCAGTTTCGAAAACGCCGCAATGCGCCGCAATTCAACAGGACTGACCATCCATCAAGCCTCCACCCTATTACGCAAAGTCAGCATAAACCGCTTTCACCCATTATCCTCCCGACATGTAAAGAGCCTTCTATCGGCCTTTTCTGTTCTAAGGTCCTCGCCGACCAATCGCCAGCGAAGCGGATTAGTCCTGATTGTCGGTCAGTGTCCTCCGATCACCTGCGCAAGATTCTCGACCAGAATGACTACGGGAACGTTCAGCGATTATGACCGCCGACAGGGAGCATCGATCACCGTGTGCCGCCGAATGCGAGGGTTGGTAAAGATATCGTTCTCGTCGGTGCTGTGGCTGGAGAATTCCGAAACCACCGCGCCCTCAGATCCCGCCTGGAACCAATGCAGTGTATCGGGAAGAATCGTGAACTGCTCTCCGGGCCGAAGCACGATTTCGTGGAAGACGGTGTAATACTTTTTGGCCGCATCTGGAACCCTGGCGCGAATGTGAGGCGTTGGCTCGCCTTCCACGTAGAGCCACACCTCGCCGGAACGGCAGCGGAAGGTTTCCTGTTTGCCGGGATGTCCGCCGACCGGCGGATGCCGATGTTCCGGACATGTCTGGCCGGGAAAGATCACCAGCTCCTTTGCACAGTAGCGATCGTTATTGACGTAGGTGACTAGTTCCAGACCTTCGCTGGCCAGGCGATTCAATCCAAAGTCGGCCACTTCGATATGAGCGGCCTCGTCATCAGTCAGCTTGATCCCGGCGGCACAAATTACATTGCGTGCTCGTTCCTGAGCTACCTGAAATTCCTTGGCATCCATAGCTGCCTCCTCGCGCGCTCCGGTGCCAAGATCGGTCCGGATCGCTTTTGCGTGGTAATGGTAGAACAAAGAGTGCGAGGACAGCGCTACCTCGCGAACGAGTGTTCAGGATTTATTTTGATGTCTAGCTGTCAATCGACGGCTGATCCGGTCCGGGCTGCTTCGACGCTGGAGAATCTGTAGCGGCAGTGCTGCTTGTGGGAAGGCCAACTGAGCGGTGGAGAGCGCGATGTCGGTCGGGTTTAGTTCATCTTCCTTGAGGTAGTGTTGCTCAAATGCGTCCTTCGGATCGTCAATCGCCATATCTTAATAGCCCGGTTCTTCGGTCGAATCAGAGCATTGCGTTTTAGCTGGGCCAGGCCCATATCACTTGCGCAACCGCAGCAGGTTCTTGCGATCAGCAGGGTGATGGATACCGTCCCTTGCCCGCATGCCCGCAAGGCGTAATCGAACTCGGTCAGTTGGCCCGGGGTTCCTCCCAGATATGCCAGCAGACGGCGTAGCGTTCCAGCGTCCTGCACGCGCACGAAGGGGCCGAGCATCGTGCGATGGTCCGCGTCCATCGCTTGCACATAATAGCCCTTGCTGGTGATGAAGTTGACGCAGATGTCGCGCTGCTGAAGCCAAGCCCGCGGAACCATGCGCTGGCGGGCTTGTGGATTGTGGGCGTCACCACACGCTTCACAGACGAGCTGCTCCGCGAAGTAGCGGAAGCGGTCACCAGGAGTTAGAGCGCCGCAGGCTTCGCAATCGAGCTCTGGCTGCATTGCTGGCTCGGGGCGTGGGAAAACGAGCCCAAGGGGTGGCGCCCGTTGCACAACGGATCAGCATAGTGGCGGAACGGACGGTGATTGCCCCTTCAACTGCCTCAGTTAATGGTGACGGTCAAAGCCGCTGACGCAGGCGCTCCAGGATTCGTAGCCGCGGCCGAAGCAGTACCGGCACTCGGAACATCCGCACCGGTCATGGCAATGGTGACGTGTGTCGCATCCACGATGGTTGTGGTGCGGTAGCTTCCGTTCCACGTGATGGCGACCCCAGGCAGGAAGTTGCTACCCGTTAACGTCAGGAGCGTCTTGCCTGCTCCATGGGTCATGGTCAGAGCCGATGTCAACGAAGCAGCGGTGTTTTGTCCCAGGAGACCTGGCCACCACAAATCCGCCCCGCAGAACAACGATCTGCCCTGACGAAGTCAGCAGCGCAAGACCATCCTGTCCCCACCGCACCAGGTCCAGGTAGCTGAGGGCTGTAGAGGGGTCCTTACTGTTTAACTCTTCCGAACGATCTACTTAGATCGTTCGAAGTCGAGCTCATGATGGTTTGAAAGGTGGACAGGTTGTCAGCAACGTAACAACGATCGCCAGAGCTAATTGCCGGTAAACGATAGTGTTTAGCGCTAGCGCTCGGTGGCTAGTTCAATGAGGTGTGCTCGAAGCTGCTCGAGTTGTTCCTTCGAGAGGTATCGCCCGTCAAGGATCACCGCAGAGATGCTGCGCGTATTCCGGATGTCTTCAAGCGGATTGCGATCGAGCAGGACGAGGTCCGCCAGCCTGCGAGGTTCGACCGAGCCAAGATCGGCTTGGCGATGCAGGAAGATGGCGGGATTGAGGGTTGCCGTTTGCAGTGCCTGGAGCGGTGTGAAACCTGCTAAGACGAATCGCTCCAACTCCCTGTGCAGGCTGATGCCAGGGATGACGTCCACGCCGGCCGGTGTGTCTGTGCCCGCAAGGAAGGGAACGCCAGCAGACTGCAGGCGGTGAACGATGCCGAGTTCGTGCAGGACGAAGCGCTCCCGAGTTGCGAGAGGATCGGAATCAAGCGAAGCGCCGATGCTCTTCTGCATTGACGGCCACAGTGTTGTTTGCCAGGCGTGAGCGGCGTAAATGAGGTCGGGATCCTTGCGGAAGTCGATGTTGTCAACTAACCACTGGCCTCGCTCCCAGAACAAGGTCGGGCACTGCCAGACGTGATGCTGGGCGATGAGGGTGACGATGCGCTGCTCGCGAGCCGGGTCGTAGGCGGAGAGGAGCTTGGCGACTGTCTTGGTGCCCTGCTTGTCTCCGTAGCTGCCGGTCAGATAGATGTCCTGGTCGGGTGAACTCGCCTCGAAGATGCCGATGAGGTGCTCAAACGTACGCTGTCCGACGGCAATCGCTTCAGAGGCGCGAATGGCGTCCGGCACGTGACCTTCAAATTCGATGTGATCGCGGCGTGTCTCCTCGGCGATTGCGAAATAGGCGTCGCGCGGAACGCCGGACTGAACCTTGATGAAATCGACACCACGTTTGTGCAGCATATCTACTGCCTGACGACCACTTGCCGGTGTAGTGATGGCGATCGCTGCCTTGTAGGACGACGTAGGGCCGTCGAGCATAGGTCCGGAGACAACCATGCGCGGACCGAGCAGCTGGTGCGCGGCGATCGCGTCTCGTGCCTCGAGCACGGGGTCGAGCGCGCTGCCCATGTCGCGGACACCGGTGATGCCGAACTCAACGAAGAGCGGTAGGACCAGATCCTTGCCATCTGGCGCGGTGCGGTCGAGGAAGACATGGGTGTGCATGTCCCACATGCCCGGGATCAAGAAGCGTCCATGGGCATCGACGACCGTGCCGGAGGCAGGCGTTGGCCCATGGCTGACAACGGAGACGATGCGCTTTCCGTCGATAACAACCGTGCTTCCAGGATGAAGTTGTCCATTGCTGACATCGACCACGGTGGCATGCGTGATCGTGAGGGTTTGCGCAGACGCGCAGAGGCTGGCAGACAGGAGCAGCGAGCTTAGATAGGAGGTGAGTCGCACCAGTTCATGCTAACCGTACTGCATCGTCCCTTGCCGCTACTCGATACTCCGGCTGAAGGAGCTCATCGCTTCTACGAAGGACGTTCGTTCGGCGCCTTACAGCGCGCAAAGTAGCGATACCGCGCAAACAAAGAGGCCACGTTCGATGGAGTGTGGCCTCTTTTGCTGCAAGCCGTTTAGTTGGTGCTACCGACCAGGACCTGAATCGGCAGGGTGTGGACGAGGGTAGTGTTGGTGGCTGTCGATGCGGTGACGAGCACAGTGTAGGTGCCAGCGGTGACGGCGGGTCCCGTTCCATTGGTCGTTCCGCCACCGTCGTTGATGGTGTTGTAGTAGCTCTGGTAGGGACCTTTAGCGACAGTTGCGCCGCAGCCAGTCATCCCGAAGCTGATGATGACCATCACGCCTGCTCCCAGCAGCGACTGCCACTTGCGACGGCGTGCGGGCAATCCGAGCAGGAAGATGCAGGCCAGTGTCGTTCCACCGGTGGCGATCCACCAGCGGTTGGCCGGCTGCGCGGGCACAACATTACTGGCGATGGAGTGGCTGGCATCAGCACCGACGACCAGTGTTTGCGTGGTGTAGCCCGCAGTCCCAATCGTGGCATTCACGGTGGTGGTTGTCAGCGAGCCGAAGCCACAGGTCAAGCCGGCGGGAACGGCGGAGCGGACACCGGCCAGGCTGTAGCCGATGATGCTGCAGGTTAGCTTGATGGGCGTTGTGGAGTAAGCGCTGTTGAAGTTATAGAGCGAGGTGAGGCGCAGCGTGTAGTTGGCCTGAGTCGTCGGCGAGACGAGTGGAGCCGACTGATTGACTGTGGTGTCTGACTGCAGCGAGAAGTCGGCACTGGTGCGGTCATCCACGATGGTGATCTGTGGCGAAGAGGATGCTGGCTCCGACTGAACCTTACCGTTGCTGCCGGAGGAGCTATTCGTCCATCCTGCATAAACCACGCTTAATTGCACAAGACCCGAAGGGAGATTCAGGTAACCGTTCCGTTGCGGAAGCGTAAATGACGCGGTACCGCTGGACGAAGGAATGATTCCCTGCGGTGAACACAACAGAACTCCGTTTGCATAGATCAGCAAATAGGAGTTTGAGGGCGTGTCGGCGTTCACTGTGATGTTCAGCGTGAGGGAATCTTCTGCCGGAAAGCTTAGC
>Ga0157369_10008278_pt1 | contig 11918 bp, 8 predicted proteins | sample C25metaG_FD_113461 | JGI IMG/M metagenome (GOLD analysis project Ga0157369, IMG submission 113461) | Corn rhizosphere microbial communities from Kellogg Biological Station, Michigan, USA - C2-5 metaG | ecosystem: Host-associated > Plants > Roots > Rhizosphere > Soil | place: USA: Michigan...
CTGAACAACAAGGGAAAGCCGGTCCGGCAGTACGAACCGTTCTTCTCCACCACCCATCGGTTCGAGGAGAACGTGCGCGCCGGCGTGAGTCGAGTGCTCTGCTACGACCCGGTCGAACGTCTGATCGCGACCCTTCACCCCAACCACACATGGGAGAAGGTCGTGCACAGCCCGTGGCGGCACGACGCCTGGGATGCCTCGGACACGGTGCTGATCGAGCGGCCCGACATGGACCCGGACGTCGGTGACTTCTTCCGCCGGCTGGCGACGAACGAGTACCTCCCGACCTGGCACGGCGCCCGCCGGAACGGCTCGCTCGGACACCGCGAACAAGCCGCGGCGGCAAAGTCGGCCGTGCATGCGGCGACTCCGACGACTACACACATCGACGCTCTCGGGCGATCGTTCCTCACCGTCACACATAACCGCTACGGCCAAACCGGGGGCCCCACGGACGGCCAAGTTGTCGACGAGCAGATCTGCGAGCGAGTCGTTTACGACATCGACGGACGTCAGCTCGAAGTGCGCGATGGTGACGACCAGGCCGACGACCCGCTCGGACGTCTCGTCATGCGTTACCGCTACGACATCGCCGGTCGGCGCGTCGTCCAGTCGAGCATGGAGTCGGGCACCAGATGGTTCCTCGACGACATCGCGGGCTCGCCGCTGCTCGTGTGGGACGGCGAGGATCGGCGATTCCGGAGCACGTACGACGCGTTACGGCGACCGACCGGCAGCTGGATCTCGACGGCCGGCGGACCCGAATCGCTCCTTGGCGCGACGGTGTACGGCGAGTCGCTGCCGGACTCGACAACGCTCAACCTGCGCGGCAAGGCGGTGCGGATACAGGACCAAGGCGGGCTGCTCGTACGCGGCGCTTATGACTTCAAAGGCAATGTCCTGCGCACGAGCCGGCAACTCGCATCCGAGTACCGGTCGACGGTCGACTGGGCCGGCGACGTCCGCCTAGAGCCTGATCTGTTTGAAACGGTCACGACATACGACGCCGTGAACCGGGCGGTCACGGTGACAGCGCCCGACGGAAGCGTCGTGAGACCGTCGTGGAACGAAGCGAATCTGCTGCATCGCATCGACGTCAACATGCGAGGCGAGGGAGCGGACGACGGACCGGTCTGGACCACGTACGTGTCGGACATCGAATACGACGCCAAAGGTCAGCGCGTTCGGATCGACTACGGCAACGCCGTTCGGACTGAAGCCGTTCACGATCCGCTGACCTGGCGCCTGCTGCGACTGACCACTCGCCGCGAGACTGAAGAGCATCGGGATGTGGTGCAGGACCTCACCTACACCTACGACGCGGTGGGCAACGTCGTGGAGATGGATGACGCCGCACAGCCGGTCCTGTTCTTCCGCAACGCCCGCGTCGATGCAACGCGCCGTTACACCTACGACGCGATGTGCCGGTTGATCGAGGCAAGCGGCCGCGAACACTTGGGCCAGCGTGGCCCGCGACCGCCGTCGGAGTTCGGGGACGTCGCCGGCGGTGTTGTCGACTGGGCATCGACCGACGCGATCGCCCTCGCGCGCTACATCGAGCGGTACTCCTACGACGTCGCCGGCAACCTCGTCGAGGTGTCTCATCGCGGGACGGCGTCCGAACAAGCCGGTTGGCGACGTCGTTACGACTATTCCGAAGCGAGTCAACTGGAGCCGGCGAAAACCAGCAACCGGCTGACGTCGACGTCGGCGGGGGAAATGACCGAGACGTACAGCGTCGGCGGCGACGGCTATACGCCGCACGGCCAAATGCGCCGGCTGCCGCACCTTCAGGACCTGCGCTGGGATATCAACGACCGCCTGCGCATGACGCAACGTCAGGCGGTGAGCGCCGAAAGCGGCCTTGTCGGCGAACGCATCTGGTATGTCTACGACGGCTCTGGCGAACGTATTCGAAAGGTGACCGACTCGCCCGCTCAGGCGGGCACCTCGCCGGCGCGTCGTGCCGAACGGATCTACTTGGGCGGCTTCGAGATCTATCGCGAGTATGACGGCGATGGTTCGACGGTGCGGTTAGAACGGCAGACGTTCCACGTACGCGACGATCGCCGCGACCTTGCACTCGTCGAGACGCGCACCGTCGGCGACGCGTCGGATGATCCCGCTCCCGAGCGGCTCGTTCGTTACCAGTACCAGGACCACTTGGGTTCGCCGGTGCTCGAGCTCGACGAGCACGCACGCATCGTGTCCTACGAGGAGTTCACGCCCTTCGGCGCATCGTCGTATCAGGCCGTCCGGTCGACGCTGGAAACTGCCAAGCGTTATCGCTTCACCGGAAGTGAACGCGACGAGGAGAGCGGCCTCGACTACCACGGCGCTCGCTACTACGCCCCGTGGCTCGGGAGATGGATCAGCGCGGATCCGGCGGGCCTGGTCGACGGCACCAATCTGTTCGTTTACGTGCACAACCACCCGACCGAGTCCACCGACCCCACCGGCATGTGGGAATGGCCGAGCGCTCGCACGATCCTGATCGTCGCTGCCGTCGTCGTCGTCGCGGTCGTCGTGACGGTTGCGACCGCAGGGGTCGGCACGGCGGCGGTAGGTGCCGCCGTGGCCGCGGCCGGCGGCGCGGCTTCGACGACAGGCGCTGTCGTGGGCACTGTCGGGGCCGTCGCCGTCGCGGCAGGGTCCGGTGCAGTGGGCAGCGTCGCGGCCACTGCGACCTCGAACGCACTCACCGGCCGGAACGACTCACTCGGCGACGCCGCGATCTCCGGTGCGGCCGCCGGCGTCGTGACCCTCGGCGTCGGCGCCGCAGTCGGTGCCGCCGCCCGCGGCACGGTGAGCGCCTCCGAGGCGGCCATCGCGGCCGGCACGGCGACGCGCACTCAACAGATCATTTCCGCGACCGCTACGACGTTGCAGGACTCCCGGGCCGGAGTTGCCGCGCTCCGTTCCACACGTGGCGCGGTCACCGGCTTCGCGGGCGGCACCACATACGAAGCCACCCGCGAACTGTCGAGCGGCGAGGGCTTGGACGGGGGACGCATCCTGCGCGGCGGCGGTTACGGCGCAGCCGGCGGCGCGGTGCTCAGCCCGATCGTCGAACCGCTTGCGACACCGCTCATTGAGCGTTCGTACAACTTCGGATTGCGAGGCGGCACCGCGGCACGGGGAAGCTTCCTCGACTGGCGCGCCGCACAGACCGGAGAGCGTTACATCATCGGCGAACACGGCAACGTCGAGGGCCGCACGGTTGTCACTGTCGCCACGCCGAACGGCCGGCAAGCCTTCTACCAACGGTTCGGAACGGGTACGGCGAACAAAGGTGGAGCGCAACCGGGCGACTGGTCACCGTTCGAAGGATTCTCGCGCGGCGGGAAGCCCGAGCTGCTTATGGGCCCGGAGGGTAGAACGTACCCAGGCGAACTGCTCGATACGCTGCCCGAGGGATGGCTCGTCAAAGACCGGATCAACTACGGCTTGTCCCAGGACGACCCGTTGTTCAAATGGGGAACCGAGGCGAACCGGGACACCGCCGATTGGCTCCCGACGCAAGTCGGTCCCAGCAGGATGGTTCGTCCGTGGCAGACCATTCAGGGTGAGGTGGAGGCTGCCGGCGTTCCAGTTCGGGATCCTGTCGGCGGCACGTACTACCTTCCGGGCAGATGATGCGGCCGTTTCACTGCGCGCACCCTCGGGGACACTTCGTGCGTCCGACGCAACGGGGGCGTCGGCGGCGGCTACTTCGTCGTCGCCGGGCTGGCAGTGCTCGTCATCGGGTTGGTGAAGCTCCCGCCGGTGGCCGCGATGGCAGTCGCGCCGTTCGCGATGGCGTGGTGGTTCTTCGCGCGGGCGCGCTGGACCCGCAACCACCCCGAGGTGCAGCGGCGAGTGATGCGACAGTCCGACCGCCGTTTGACCTCGCACCCGGTGCGTTACCTCGCGGCTATGTGACCTGGCGGGTTCGGATTTCCCGGGCCCGCGCGCGCGAGTCGGGCGAGCGGCCATACCCGATCCGGACCCGCGACCGTTCCGTCGCTGGCGGAGGTGGCGTTCCGGTTGGGGATGCAACGCATCGGTGACATCACCGTGACGTTTCCGGTCCAGTTACCGCAGGGCATCCCTTCGTCGACGATCACAACGCGGCTTCGCACTTTGGAGGAGATTCGTGACCGAGCGCTCCATATCCCGCATGTCGGCAGACGAACTGGCAGCCGAGAGTGTGACCGCACTTCCCGACAAAGAGGTCCTCTCGCTGCTCGATCTCAACGCGAACCTCGACCTCGCGGTCGATGCGGCCGCGCCGATCGATCTCGCGATAGGTGCCAACGCGAACATCGCCGCGCCGATCGAGGCCGCGGCGAGCGCGAACGTGCTCTCGCCGCTGGCGGTCTCCGCCGCGGAGGGATCGCAAGCCGTTTCGATCGGTCAAGACATCACCGGCGACGCCAACGCGCATGGCCTGCAGGACAGCACGCTCGACCAGGGCGCGACCGCCGGCGGCGCGACGACCGGCGACACCACGCAGCCGGTTCCGACGACCACCGATACGACCGGCGGCCTCACCGACGGCAACCTGCTCGACGTCAACGTCAACCTCAACGGCAACCTCGACCTCGCTGCGCCGATCAACGGAGCGGTGGCGGCGAACGCCAACGCGGCCGCGCCGATCGACGCCGCGGTTTCGGCCAACGTCGGCTCGCCGGGCGCGGAATCGATCGCCGTGGCGGACCAGACCGCCATCATCGACCAGAACATCACCGGCGACGCGAACGCCGTCTCCGACCAGACCTCGACGATCGACCAGGGCACCGGCACGACGGGTACGTCGGGTCCGTAGCCCGCGATGACGACACTCGACAGCTCACCGGCTGCCGACACCACCTCAGAGATCCGCACCGAGACAGGGACGTCGCGCGACGTCCCTGCTCTGGTCGCGGGGACGCAGCTGTTCGGCGTCCAGCGCGGGTCCGGTTACCGGGTCGCGCCGTACCTGGCTCGCCGTGCCGATGGCCAGGTGCTGCAGCTCACGCCGCTGATCTACTCCGTGCTGGAGGCGGTCGACGGCGATCGTGACGTCGACGCCGTCGCTCGAGCCGCGAGCGAGTCGGCGGGGCGCGAGTTGCACCCCGGCGACGTCGAAACGCTGATCGAGGACAAGCTGCGCCCGCTCGGCCTCGTGCTGGGCCGGGACGGCACGCATCCGCCGATGCGCAAGAGCAATCCGCTGCTCGCGCTGCGAGCACGCTTCGTCGTCTCGAAACCGGAGCTGACCCGCCGCGTCACGGCTCCTTTCGCGATGCTGTTCAACCCGGTCGTCGTCACGGTCGCCACCATCGCCTTCGCCGTCATCTCGTACTGGGTGCTCTTCCGCAAGGGGCTGGCGTCTGCGGCGTACGCGGCGTTCAACCGTCCGGGCCTGCTGCTCGCCGTCTTCGCGATCACCGTCGTGTCCGCCGGGTTCCACGAGTTCGGCCATGCGGCCGCGTTGCGGCGTGGAGGCGGCCGGCCGGGTGCGATGGGCGCGGGCCTCTACCTCATCTATCCGGCGTTCTACACCGACGTCACCGACAGCTACCGGCTCGGCCGGGGCGCGCGGATCCGCACCGACCTCGGCGGCCTGTACTTCAACGCGCTCGTCGCCGTCGCAACCTTCGGTGTCTGGTCGGCCGTCCGGTGGGACGGGCTGCTTCTCGTCATCGCCGGGCAGCTGTTGCAGATGGTCCGGCAGTTGCCGCCGCTGATCCGTTGCGACGGCTACCACATCGTCGCCGATGTCATCGGCGTGCCCGATCTCTATCAAAGGATCGGGCCGACGTTGCGCAGCTTCCTGCCAGTGCGCCGGTGGCGGCGGGAAGCGCGGGAGTTGCGATTGTGGGCTCGCGCCGTCGTCACGGTGTGGACGCTGTTCGTGGTGCCGATCCTCGCCCTGACCATCGTGCTGTCCGTCGTCGCGTTGCCACGCATCCTCGGCACCACCGCGCACAGTCTTGCGGTCCAATGGCATCAGCTGACCGGTCGCGCGCACGGCGGCAACATCGCCGGTGTCGGCGCGAACATCCTCGCTATGGCCGCGCTCGTGATTCCGGTCGGCGGCATCCTGTATCTGCTCGTGCGCATGGTCCGGCGCCACTCCGTACAGCTCTGGCGCCGGACCGAAGACAAACCGCTCAAGCGCGCCGCCGCGTCTCTTGCGTTGGTCGCAATCCTCTGTGGCCTCGCGTTCGAATGGTGGCCGCGCACGGGCACGTACGCGCCGATCGGTCCGGGTGAACGCGGCACCGTGCAGGACGCCCTGCCGGTCGCGGCCCACCGGCCGCTGATCGCACAACCGTTCGGTGCCGTCGGGGAGGGGTTGCGCGCCGGCGAGCAGCGATCGACCGTGATGGCGTGGACTCGGGGGACCGCGCTGCCGACGCGGAGTGATCCGGCGCTTGCGCTCGTGCTCGTCCCGCGTGACGGCAACGGGTCGACGTGGGTGTTCCCGTTCGCGCGTCCGCTGCCGGCCGGCGCTGGCGACAACCAGGCACTCGCGGTCGCGATGCGAGACGGGGGAGCCGCCTACGACGTCGCGTTCGCACTCGTGTGGGCCGACGGCAACACCGTCTTGAACACCAACTCCGCGTACGCGTTCGCGAGCTGCACGCAATGTGTCGCCGTTGCGGTCAGCTTCCAGGTCGTCCTCGTGGCGAGTGACGCACATGTCGTCGCGCCGGTCAACGCCGCCGTCGCGGTGAGCTACCAGTGCTACAAGTGCGTGACCCTGGCGGTCGCGGTACAGCTCGTCGCGCAGCTGCGCGACGGCCTGACCGCCGAGGACATGGTCAGGTTGAAGCGGTTGTGGGCGAGCATCGCGTCGTGGAGCCAGCACCTGCAGGGGCTCACCCTCGCGCAGATCCAGGAGACGTTGCGGACGTTCGAGACCCAGATTCTCGCGATCGTCAGCCCGTCGGTCGTCGCGGCTGCCGTCGCGAGCAGCACGGCGACGGCTTCCGCGTCGCCGAGCAGCAGCGGAACGCCCGCACCGGACGCGACGGCGAGCTCGGGTACGCCGAGCGCATCGCCGACCGACAGCGCGTCCCCGACGCCGAGCGAGAGCCCGTCGGCGAGCCCAAGTTCGGACTCGCCGACGCCGACCCCGACCGCCTCGTCCTCGCCGTAATCTGCTCCGTCCCGCAGATGGGTCCGTACGGGACTGTCCGTTTCGTCGGTACTGCCAGATGTAGGCCGCTCGATCGAGCGGCCGCCGAGGCCGTTGCCGACGGAGGGCCGAACGATGGGATTTCTCGACAGGACTGTCGCGCTGGGGCTGGCATTGGTAGCAGCGTTTGCGCCGGGCGGCGCCACCGTGGCCAACGCGGGCACCGGACCGAGTGACGAAGTCTCACTGCTCGCCCAGGGTGACTACTACGCCCCGGGCATTCCGACGACCGGCTGTGCCATCAATCCCGGGGCCCAATTCGACGGGACGGCGACCTTCACGCCTGACAGTGATGAGGCTCAGGCAAGCGGCGGACCGGTGCACTTCGAGGGCACTGGCAGCGCGTGCGCCACGCTTGCCGCTGACAACGGCAGCGGCACGATGAGCGGCGTTATGTCCGGCAACGTGTCGTTCACGCGGACCAACGCGGAGGTTCAAGTCAGCGGCACGGTGACGGTCAGCGGCGAATTGCACACGCTCACCGCGAACTGCGAGCTCGTCCCGACGAGCGCCAACCCGATGGTCACGTTCGAAATCGCCTGCCAGGCCGTGCTCAAGAACTGAGTGCGGCTGTCGTCGTCCAATCACTCGAATTCGCCCGGAAGGGATGAATAGATGGGTCTGCTCAAAAAGGCACGAATCGCTGCGGGGATCCTGGTTCCGGTGCTGGGTCTCGCCGGCGTGTGTGTAGCGAACGCGGGCACTGGCCCGAGCGACATCTTCTCGGTGACCGGTAGCGGCGCGATCAACCCGGGTCTGCCCACGACGGGTTGCGCCGTCCACCCGGCTGTGACGTTCGCCGGCACGGTGACTTTCACGCCGAACAGCCGCAACGCGAATCTCAGCGGCGGCTCGCTCACGTTCAATGGGACCGGCAGCGCCTGCGCCACCGTGACGCAGGACAGTGGCAGCGGCACTCTGAGTGGGGTGTTCAGCGGCACCGTGTCGTTCGTCCGGTCGGGCAACGGGGTGCAGGTCACGGGCACGGTCACGCTCAACGGTTCGGCGGAGTTCGTCACGGCCGACTGCGAGTTCGTTCCGACCAACGCCAACCCGACGACTGCCTACCAGTTGGCCTGCCAGGCCGAGCTCACCGACACGGGCTCGAGCGATGTCGTCTCGGTGGTCGGCGGCGGCCAGATCAACCCGGGCCTGCCGACCACGGGTTGCGCCGTCGACCCGGCTGTGACGTTCGCCGGCACGGTGACGTTCACGCCGAACAGCCGCAACGCCAATCTCAGTGGGAGCTTGGTCACGTTCAACGGGACCGGCAGCACCTGCGGCACCCTGACGCAGGACAGTGGCAGCGGCACCCTGGGCGGGGTGTTCACCGGCACTGTGTCGTTCGTCCGCGAGGGCAATGAGGTACAGGTCGCCGGCACCGCCACGCTCAACGGGGTGGTGCACACCATCACGGCCGACTGCGAGTTCGTTCCGACCAACTTCAACCCGACGACTGCCTACCAGTTGGCCTGCCAGGCCGTCCTCGGCAGTTGACGGACCCAGTCGTGGCTTCTGCGAAAATTGCTTCCGTAAGGAATGAGTGGTAATTCCAGTACTCCTGCTGTGTGGGCTTGTCCCCGCATGCCGGAGGTCGCTTCCGGCTGAGCGCACGGAAGGGATGAAGATGGGTCTGTTCAAGAAGGCATCGATCGCCGCGGCGGTCATGGTTCCAGTGCTGGGTCTCGCCGGCATGTACGTGGCGAACGCGGACACGGGTCCGAGTGACATCGTGTCGGTGACGGGTAGTGGCACGATCAACCCGGGTGTATGGCCGACGTCTTGTCCTTCGAGCGCGCCGCATGTCACCTTCAGCGGCACGATGATCTTCACGCCGAACAGCGACGATGCCGCGCAGTACAACGGTCGTTCGTTCGGCTTCGACGGCGACAGCACGTCGGCTTGCGCCACGCTCATCTCGGACAGCGGCAGCCTCTTCCTGACCGGCGCGATCTCCGGCAACGTCAGGTATTCACGGACCGGCACAGAAGAGACGATCAGCGGCACGGTGGTCCTGAACGGCGAGACTCACGCGCTCACCGCGGTCTGCCAGTTCGTCCCGACCAACTTCAACCCGACGACCACGTACCAGATGGCCTGCCAGGCGGTGCTCAACAGCTGACGGCCTGCCCGCCGGTGGCCAGGGCGAGCGCCTAGGCCACCGGCGAGCAGCGAACGACAACCTGGGTTGTCGCCATGTCGGGGGACTGATACCTTCCGTAAGGCACACGTCAGGACCGGGTACGGGTCTGGTCCGGCGACCGAGCCGGCAGGGGCTCACCGCCCAGCACCTGCCGGCCGCGCTCGATCCGAGAGCGCCCGGCGCCCGGCGCGCCGCTGAAACGCGCCCAGGGCAGGTTGTTGCACGCTCAGTGACACAAAAAGTCGCCCTTCACGGCCGCCAGGAAACTGTGTGATACGTGCCGAAAGAGTGATAGGAAGGGACAAAGCACGCGGACGCGCAACTCGTCGTGTCCTTACCTGCCTTGTGTCGTTGGTCACCGCACAGCATGATTGCGCATACCCGGCAGTAACAAAGGGCGGCACATGACACTCCCCGCGCAACAATTCGACGACGACGGCCTCTGCTCAGACGGAGATTTCGACTCCTTCTTCGAGCGGTGGTACCCCTCGGTGCTGAACTACTCGCGCCGCTTCGGCGCGACCTATGCCGAGGAAATCGCCCAGGAGACGCTGTTTCGCGCCTTCAGCTGCTTCTCCGACCTGCGTCGGGACATGCCGCTGCCCTGGCTGCGCACCGTCGCCCGCAACGTCGCCTGCGACCTGCACCGCGCCGGCAAGCGCCTATGGCCGCTGCCCGAGGCTGGCGACGCCGACCCGGCGGACCTCGCCGAAGGCCCCGAGGAGTCGCTGCTGCGCCTCGAGCGGGTCCGGCACATGCGCGCGGCGCTGAGCGACATCTCGCCGGAAGACCGCCAACTGCTGCACATGCTCGTGATCGACGAGAGCAGCGTCGAGGACGTCGCCGACCGGCTCGCCGTCACGGCCAACACCGTCCGGGTACGCCTGCACCGCGCTCGTCGGCGCCTCGGCAGCCACTACCTGCGCCGGGCCGGAATCCACGCGTTCGGGCTGCCCCTGCTCGGCGTGTCGGCGCTGCGCCGCCTGCTGCGACCCACGACCAACACGGCGACCCGCAGCGCGCCGGCGCTCGCCGCCGTGGCCGCGCTCGGCGGGCTTACCGCTGCGACGGTCGTGCTGAGCCAGCCGAACGTCCCGCAGCACACCTGGTCCGCCGCGACGGAGCAGCAGGTCTACCGCGGCGGGCAGGCCGCGTCGGGAGCCGGGGCGATGCTCGCGACCGGGCGAGGCGCGCACCACGGCGCGGCGACAACGTCCGCCCGGCGCTCGGGTGCGAATCCCCCCGCGACGCCGCCGCGGATCAAGGCGCGGGTGAAGATCTCAGACCCGAAGAAGCCGGGCACCGTCGCCGACATCACCATCTCCGTCCCGTCGCCGTTCGGCGGGTCGTGGACGATCTCGACCCATCAGGTGCGTGGCAACGGCGAGGGGCCCGTCTGTCAGCTCACTGGCCAGGAGTGCTGACGCCCTCGGTCAGCGGCGCCGGAAGGCACGTGTAGGCGACCACGTCGCCGAAGGGCTGCAGATTGACATCGGTCGGCCCGCAAATCGGCACGCCGGGGTACGGCACGCACACGGGACCCACCGTGTGGGTGCCGGTGGGCGCAGTCGTCACCGTCACCGCGTAACAGAGCTGGTTGAACGCCGGCCCGGAGTCGGCGAACGCGCTGGACGTCCCGCCGGCGGCAGCAGTCATCGCAGCCGCAGCGAGACACAAGACCTGGGTACGCACTGGGGAGGTCCTCTCACTTCGTCAAACGGTGATACGGCGCGACGGACCCCGCATTACAGGGCAATTGCCAGGCAATTCCTGGCGAACGGCCCAACCGTCCACCAGCACGGGGCCGCCACGCGTACATAGTTCGAAAAAAGTTGGCCGAAACCTGTAATACACATCGCAGAAACCCGTACTGGTGGGTAGACGTCGCCCGCACGTCCTGGCCGTCAGGGTCGCGCGGGCGACGCCGAGTCTCGTTCTGACGCCAGAGCTTTGCGCTAGCCCTCGGGGAGGGGGCGAAGACCGCCACCGTCGGTGGTTGCGCGCCGCGAGCTCGTCCGCACGAGGCGCCCGGAGACCCACAGGGGGTCTCGGACACCAATGAAAGGGTGGAACATGGGTCTGCTCAAGAAGAGTGCGATCGCTGCGGCGGTCCTCGCGCCGGTGCTCGGTCTGTCCGGCATGTACGTCGCCAACGCGGACACGGGTCCGAGCGACGTCGTTTCCGTCACCGGCGGTGGCACGATCAACCCGGGTCTTCCGGCCACGGGTTGTGCCTCCAGCGCTCCGCACGTCACGTTCACCGGCACCGCGACCTTCACGCCCAACAGCGACGACGCCAACCTCAGCGGTGGCTCGTTCGGCTTCGACGGCGACAGCACCTCGGGTTGCGCCAGCAGCCAGTCGGACAGCGGCAGTGGCATCCTGACGGGTGCGGTTTCCGGCAACGTGTCGTTCACTCGTACCGGCACCGAGGTCGTCGTCACCGGCACCGCCACGCTCAACGGTGAGGTTCACACCATCACCGCGCACTGCACGTTCGTCCCGACGAACGCGAACCCGACGACGCAGTACCAGCTGGCCTGCCAGGCTGTGCTGAACAGCTAATTGTTCGACCGGTCGTCGCTTAGGCGATCTTGAGGTGGTTGC
>Ga0157369_10008281_pt1 | contig 11917 bp, 10 predicted proteins | sample C25metaG_FD_113461 | JGI IMG/M metagenome (GOLD analysis project Ga0157369, IMG submission 113461) | Corn rhizosphere microbial communities from Kellogg Biological Station, Michigan, USA - C2-5 metaG | ecosystem: Host-associated > Plants > Roots > Rhizosphere > Soil | place: USA: Michigan...
ACAACTCGACGCCGCACAGCTTGCCGGCGCCGAACCGTTTGCGCTCGCCGCCGCCGAGGCCGCGTGGTGCGACGGCGACGCGTGGCTGGATGCCCTGCTCGCCTACCTCGCCGGCACGCGCGACTTCATCGCCGATCGCCTGCGCACGCACATCCCATCGATCCGCCTGGCGACGCCCGAGGCCGGTTACCTTCTGTGGCTGGACTGCCGCGCGCTGGGCATGGACGATGCGGCGCTGCGCGACTTCTTCGTCCACCGCTGCAGGCTGGGCCTGAATCCCGGCAGCGACTTCGGCCCCGGCGGCAGCGGCTTCATGCGCATGAACATCGGCACGCCACGGCGCAGCGTCGAGGCGGCGTTGAAGGCCGTCGAGGTAGCGTTAGGGTAATGTTGCGTATCTCGGCCACCGGCTGCTAGCGACCCATAGTGGGCATCTGCTTCGCCTTAGACTTGTTAGTGACCGGCAGTGCTCGAGCGCGTGAACCGACGGCGTGGCCATATGCATCACAAAAAGGAGCCAGTTGGGGATGACCAAAGGGACTAAATCGGGTGTGCTGTTGTGCTTACTGGCGTACGCCGTAGCCGGTTACGCGTCGGATACCGCGACGTGTCCGGATAACGTGCTCCATGCCGTGGCGAAGCATTACCAGCTGGAGCATGTGGACACCGGCAACGACTCGCGCCTGCTGGCTGAGAGCTGCAAAGCCTGGCCGCACGATCCGCACCTGACTCTGTCCGTGGCCGCCTACGATCGCGGGCCGGGCAAGGCAGACAATGACCCCGACGAGTTTGCGGACATCTACGTCAGCGTCTACGACAACCAACTGCAGACCCTGCTCAACACTTACAAGTACACCATCGGTGAGGATGCGACCACCCAGGTGGGGAACTTCACCCTCGATACTGCCCACTATCACCTAGCCAAGCACGTGTATGCCTTTGGCGTGCGCTTTGAAAACGCGGCCAACCTGTCCCACGCGGCCGACCCGGACGCCGTGGAGAGCGATCACCTCACCCTCTTCATTAGCAAGGGCCATACCTTGCAGCCGGTGTTCAAGCACTTCATGAGGATAGAGAGCTTCACCTGGGACAAGGATCGTCGGCATGTGGAGCACACGGATCTGCTGACCGGTTCGGTGCACATCCTGCCGAGCGTCCACCATGGGCTGCACGACCTGGGCATCCTGTTCCAAGCGCAGGATGAGAGCATCGGCAAAGCGGAAACCAAGATGAACTTCCGCAGCGTCTTCAAGTTCGATGGCGCCCGCTACATCACCCGAAACAGCGACGGCATGGAAGGCGGCTGGGATCGGGAGGACGAAGAGTAGTAACCCAACGGCTCCTGTGCGGGTCAGACTGAAGCCCAGATCAAGATGTATTTGCAAGTGACCGCTCTTGGCTGCGGATTCAGCCGGTCGATGCAACACACTGAAAACTGCGCGAGCAGCAGGAGTGTTGCACGATGTCCCAGCGAACACGCATTACCGGATCCCAGCGCTGCCAAAATCAAAAACAAGGCCCGCATGTGGCTAGGCGTTCAGTTAATCTGTTGATTAAGCAGTAAAGCCGGACTCCCTATGGAGTCCGGCTTTTTTGGTTGAATCGGTTGCCGGCGGTTTCGATTTGGCGTGATGCTGCGGTGGTAGGCGGCGTAGCTCGTTGTGGTCCCCTACCCGAGGTGTACACTCGCCGCAAAGGGGACCAACTCCAGGAGGGTAGGGGATGGTGAAGGGATCATGGACCAGCCTGGTGCTGGTCGCTGCTGTCGTGTGTAGCCCGATGGCCCAAGCACACTTTCTGTCACCGGATCCAAAATTGCCGACCGCTGGCAACATCTTCGCGTTCAACCGGTATGCGTATGCCAACAACAACCCGGTGACGAACTTGGATCCGGATGGGCGAGACTGCACAACCTCGAACCGAGTGACCACCTGCAGCACAGCTATGTATCGCGTGCAGTTTCCAGCGCAGTCGGGGTTCAAGGACTTCACCACGTCCTCGCCTAATTACCACTTCTACTCGGTTCCCGTGAACACGCCGGGCCACACCGTGACTGAAGATCAGAATTACCTGGTCCAGAAACCAACCCCTGGCAGCTCGCACGGTGCCAGTCCACAAGGCACACCGAACGATGCCACGCCGGTGATTGGCAACGTCGTGCCGGGTTCGATCAGCCCCGTGATGTCATTCACCATGACCAATCAGAAGGATGGCCAACCGGTGATCGTGAACGTCACTGAGCCGGGTCATCCTTTGCAGTCGGGCATCGTCGTGCGTGAAGCCACGCAGGCCAGCGACGGCAGCACCTCGATTCAAACCTGGGGAGAGGGCACCGCGCCACTTCAATCTCCGAGCACTTGGGAAGGTCGAGAGTTCGGGCCAGACATCAACAACGTGTGGAAACAGGAAGCACCTCCGCCACCACCGCCCACTCCGGCACCAACCGGGTGCGGCACGGGAGCCGTCAGTGTCTGCAATTAACTGGCCCCGTTTCATCTTGGCGATCCTCTTGGCGCCCTTGGTTCCCGGCATCCTATTCCTGGCGTTTTCGATGTTCGGCTATCCAGGCGAGGGGGCGTGGTCGTTGAAATTCGCGGCGATGCTGGGTTACCCCGCCATGGTCGTGCTGGGTGCACCCGCCCACTTGATCCTCATGAAGTGCCGCTGGACCGCGTGGTGGTGCTACGCCCTGACTGGCCTGCTGATCGGTGCGATCATCTGCGGCCTGCTGTTTGGGGTGCGTGTGGCGGCGCTTGGTGCCATCTTGGGCGCGTTGACTGCCGCCGTGTTCTGGCTCATTGCTAAGCCACCGCGTGCGTTGGTCGCGTAGGGGGTGGCGAGGAGTGGGGCTGCTCGCCTTCCTGGCGGTCAGCCCATGGGCGCAGGCTCACTTGCCCGGCGGCGTGGCGGTCCGCGACGATCCGAACCTCCATGTCATCGAGCGACTGGCGAGCTCGCCGGATGGCCGTGTCGACTACGCGAAGGTCCAGACGGCCATCGAGCGCGCCGCCAATCCGAGGTTCGACGCCAAAGCCTTCAACGCCACGCTGGACCACTGGGCTGCCGTGGTGCGGGCGCGAGTGCCGAAGGATGCGCCGCCGACAGAAGTGATGACGGCGCTGGGGCAAGTGATCTACCAATCCGGCCCCTGGAACGACCACCACCCGTTCTCGTATGACTTGGACGACCCTTTCGGGAGGGTCTACGAGAACAAGCTCATCTCCACTTACCTCCGCACGCGGAAGGGCAACTGCGTGTCGATGCCCACGTTGCTGATGATCCTGGGCCAGAAGCTCGGGCTTACAATGACGCTGAGCCAGGCTCCCGAGCACGAATTCGCGCGCCTGCAGGACGTCAACGGGCGCTGTTTCAACATCGAGGGCACTAGTCCCGCTTCGTGGCCCGATTCCAAATACATCAACGAAATGCACATCACGCCGCAGCAGATCCAGAGTGGAATCTACATGCGGACGACCACGCCGCGCGAAACCGTGGCGGGCATGCTGGAACCCCTGGAAGCGGTCTACGCCCACCAACGTACGCCGGGCGATCTGCTCGGCCTGGCCATGCTGGTCGTGAAGCTGGATCCGAGGAATGCCGGCGGCTACGTCAACGAAGCCAACGCGTTCTTTCTTGAGCTCCAACGCCGCTATCTAGTGCGACACCTTACGCCTGCGAGGTTGCCGCCGGAGCAGCATGCAGACTTTCAGGCACTCTATGATTCCAACACGCGGATCTTGAAGCGGGTAGAAGCGATGGGATGGGCGCCGCCCACTCAAGCAGAGGATAAGGCGTATCTGGAGCGCGTGGAACGCTACAAGGCTGCCATGGCCGCTGACCATTAGCCGATTCCCAGGAAGAATTGCCGCTGCCGCAGGATCGAGGAGACATGCATGAGCCTGACAACCAACATTGGGCCTAACGCTGACGATGTCGCCGCTATCCTGCACTTCCGAGAGGCGCTAATTGCCCAAAATTGGCCGGTTTTCGAGGCTATCAGGTGTGATCTTGGAGGGGCATCAGCCTTTGGGGTCTGGGCGGGACGCGACCGTGGCGGTTATCGGTACCCTCCGTTTCAGTTCCTGGAGAGTGGATCGGTAAACCCGAAGCTGACGGAGTTGATGAACGCACTCGCCCGCCAGCCTCATCTCCATCCTAGCCATGACAAAAGTGGTTGGGAGCGTACCTTCTGGCTTTACCAACCACGTGGGCGTCTCAGCATACAAGCGCTGGCGCTGCGTGTGGCCGAGCCCAAGGAGATGAGGAAAAACTTGGAGCGTTTTGCTGCCCTGTCGAATGACGGGCGTACCCCTGCTGCGGTCTTCCCGGACGATGCTCAGGCGGTGATCGATTTGGCCAACGAAGATGCGAATCAGCTGCCACCCGACGTTACATTAGCGTAGGGGTGACCCTTCTGGATCGCGAACTCGCCGCCCATCCCATCGGCAGCTCAAGCTTCTTCTGACCAAGCACGTCGACTGGAGTAACGAACTGGGCCGAACTGGCCTCCGGCGCCATCTCATTCGGTGCGACCCGCGCACGGTAGTTTCCTCCGGTCACAAGACGCTGCTAAGAGGAGCCACATGCACGAAAAACTTCGCGTTGCCCTTGATGCCGCCAATACGTCGCGCGAGGCCTACGGTGCCGATTGCCTAGTGGTCTGGCGTGAACTTTGCGCAGTCGAGCCGGAACTTACCAATGCCATCCTGGAAATGTGGCTCGATGAGCAGGCCGCGGCGCAGTGGGTCTGCGAACTCGGTAAGGATGGGGACTCGCTTGCAGGGTGGGTCGCTGCCGGTCGTAGCGCCGATGCCCTGTCGGCGGTGCGGCGAGCCATGCACGGGTTTCTTGGCTAACTTTGAGGGCACTGTATGAGCGCCGAGATCGGGCTATTCTTGACTCTCGAGGGCATCGCGCAGCGCTTGTTTCCGGGTGTGCTGTGTGGTGCGCGGGGTAGATCAGGGAAACCCAGGAAGATGTGCGAGATGACGATGGTGCCGTGAGCCGGCGCCTTCTCGCGCGGACGCAAGTGCTCGGTATCGAAGAGTGACTCGGCCGGAAAGAAGCTGGAGGGCCGACGCATCTGCTGGCCGTCAATGGTTTCCATGTACAGCAAGGTCTTGGCGTCCGGGCCGTTGAGCCACTGGATCAGCGGCGGCAAGCTGTCATCGGCATGCATGACTAGGATGCCCACCATCACCGCCAGCGGCTGACGCAGGCTGTACTCACCGGTGACGAACCGAAGCATCCCGTTTTCGCCGACGTAATGCTCGCGGTGCGACTTCTGGTGTCCGAGTTTCTTGAATTCGAAGACCAGATCCAGCGGCGGATCCTCGCGATTGGAGAAGTACTGGATATCGGTGCGCTTGCGATCGACAACGTGCAGCCCACGAGCGGTCTTGCGTCGAACGTTGCCTTGCGGCCGTTCGTAGCTCCATTGGCCCGTCAGCTTGTGATCCGCCTTCGTGGCATGCAGGTGCGCGCCCAGCAGTACAGTCAGGCGTGGCTCGGGCTCCTCCGGTCGACACGTATCCGGACTTGTGGCTACCAGATAATCCCATGCTGCACGGAGCGCTCGAACCACCGTGGGGGCATCACCGGATCGGAAAGCTCGCTGCCACGACGTCCGGTCGCTCATCAGGCGGCCCGCTCGTTGGCACGGGGTACTCGTGTGGTCGCTTCGACGATGCGTTCGGCATCGCGGCGCGCCTGTCGGCGAAGCCAGAGACGTTCAGCCTGCGGCTTGATGAGGTAAACCGCGTCCCCGGCCACCAGCACGACGTCGGGCACGAAATACAGGCTCTCGCTCACCGACAGCGGAAGAAGATCGTGTTGTCGCAACTGGGCCAGGACCTGCTGCACGACGGCGTCGTCACGCGTGCTTTGTGCCTTGGGTTTGCCCGTGGGAGTCAGCGAGACGCGCACGATCCCGAAGGGGCCACTGCGATCCTGCCGTGTCAGGAAGGCATCGACGGCAAACACTCCCTCACCACCACGTGCATCCCGCCAAGCTTCCAGTTCGGTTCGCAGCGCGATCGTGTAGGCCGCGGCCTGGGATTCGGAGACGCGCAGGCGTGCCAGTTCGAAAACACGCGACAGCCCATAGGGGCGCATCGCCGGCAAGATGGATTCCACTGTCTCGTGAACCATCGCCTGGGCGTCGTCATCGAGGCCGAAGTAGCTTTCCAGCAAGCGTTCCACGTCGGGCCGCTGCTCCATCCAGCGTTGTTCACGCTGCAAGGGGTTCGTGCGTTCCAACTCGCGGGTCATGTCGGCCACCTGCCGGACGATCGCGCGAGCGGTCTCCGGCTGCGGGTGCCGCTCCGGCGGATAGAACGGGAAGCGGTCGATGTCGGTCAACGACACTCGGTCACGGTCGCTGAGCAACTGGTAGAGCTGCATCACCATGAAGTAACGCACCAGATCCGAGCGCAAGTAGATCGCCGCAAACCGCAGCAGGTCTTCGTCCTCGACCGGGCCAACGATGGCGGCCACGCTGCTCATGAACGACGCCGCATCTTTCACGAAGGCAGCGCGCACGGTGCGATCCGGCGCGGGTCCATCCGGAAACACGATGCGCGGCCCATCGAAGAGGTACATCAGGTCGTCCGGATCGCGAGGCAGCTGTCTGATCGCATGCCGCGGAAAGGGCTCAACTTCTGTGGACAACACCACAGGGCAGTCGTAGAGATGCGGTGGACGAATGAAAGGCCGATCCCATAGCCGTCGACTACTGACCCAATCGGTGCGCGGTACGGTGTTGTCGGTGCGGTGGAATCCCTTATGCCGACGCCAGCGCGGCTGGGGACTACGAAACAGGTCGCCGAACGTGCCGCGCAGCCTCAGCTTGGCCCACAACGCCAAGTCGAAATCATCCCCCCACATCCGGGTCACCAGTTCCCGGTTCGAATGGGCGATGGCCTGAGTCTGCACTTCGTGCCGATCCACGCCATGCAGGGTCAGGCGACCGAAGGCCAGGCCGATGTCGGCCTTGGGTGCCCAATACTCGAATGTCTCTGCCGTCGGGATGACGCGCTCACCGGTCTCGTTCGGGCGCCGGCGCTCGGCGAGTAAGACCACGCAGGAGAAGCGGCCGTCGTCGAACAACAGTTCCTTGAGGTCGCCGAAATTGATCACGCGATGCCAGATGACACGGGTCAGCCAGCCCGCCAGGAACTCCTGGCTGGTCGACTTCAGCAAGAGGCTCATCGGCAGGATCAGGCAGAGCCGCCCATCCTCCGCCAGGTAGTCCTCCGCGCGCCAGGCGTAATCAGCGGCCATTTGCCGCAAGGCGCGCGGCACGCCCTTCGGCCCCCACTCCGACACTTGTTCCGCCCATGTGTCAGCCGAGGAGCGTGTCCCAGGGGCAGGCTCCATCCAGGGCGGGTTGCTTAGGATCAGCGTGAGATTGCGTCGCTTCAGGTGCGGATTGGACGGGGAAAAGAAGTCGCCTTCCTCATCACCGCTGAAGAGGTTCCTATCCCGCAGTGTCGGCAGTTTGACCTGCTCGTCCTCCTGCAACGCCACGATGTCGTTCGGCTCCAGTCGCTCGAGCAACGACAGGTACAGACTGAACGCGGTCACCTTGCAGGCGGCCTCGCTCAGGTCACTGCCGAAGATGTGGTCCTCCAGGAGCGTGATGCGCTCGCGCAGCGACAGTTGCACGCCCTGGCGACGGGCCTCGGCCTCGCCCAGCATGCGGCGGAAGGCGGTGGTCAGAAGAATGCCCGAACCACAGGCGCCATCGAAAATCCGCTCGGCCAGCACGTCTCGCGAGTGCTCGAGTGCTTGGGTCACCACCAGGTTGGCCAGATGCCGTGGGGTGTAGTACGCCGCCAGTTGCTTCTTCGAGTCTTTTCCCAGGAACGACTCGTAGATGCCCGACAGCAGTTCCACGGGGATGTAGCGGAAGTTGTACGGGAAGAAGCTCGGCTGGGCCCGCTCCAGGTCCGTGGCATCGAGCAAGTCGCTGATGATCTCGTACCCGCGATCGGACAATTCCACCCAAAGGGACGGCTCGCCCCTTTTGCGTTCGAGGAAATCGCCGTTGAAGTCTTTCTTCAGCTGCGTGAGGAGATGCTCCAGCCCGCCCCGGTCACGCTGTGCGACCAGTGCACGCAACACGCCGACCTCGCGCTCGGTGCGATATCTCGGGCTGACGATGCCGCGGTGTTCCAAATACGAGATAAACAGCACCTGGCCCACCAGATACTGCGCATGATCGCGTGACAACGCCGCGCCCTTGGGGAGTCTGTCCGTCAGGCGTCGCACCGTCTCGCGCAGATTGGCCAGGAGCTTGCGGTCGACGCGCTCTTCCTGCCGGAACCAGTCGGGATGGCGTTCGCGGATGTCGCCGGACTGGATGTCCGCGCAGGAGAGCGGGCCATCCGGGCGCGCTTCGGAGAGCGACAGGGCAGCGCCTGAGGCGCGCTTGGGAACCACCGGCACCGGCACAACGGTCTTTGCCGTGCATACCAAGAGAACGGACAAAAGTCCTTGGTTCCACACGCGCTGACGCAGCGCCGTGAGAGGCGCTTCGTCCAGCAGCAGCGTCCCGTCGTCCACGAGGAAGCCGACCGTCGGCACGCCTTCAACATCGAGGACGGCCTGAACGCCGACCGAGTCCGTCGACTGGAGCAGGTCGTGGAGTTCAGGTGCGTAGGGATGGCGATCCGACGCTGTCCCGGCCATATGCAGAGACGGCGAGGCTGGGTCGTAACCCAGTGCATTCAGCCAAAGGTGGAGGCGTTTGTCCGTCATCGCACCGTACTGATCTGTCGCATCCCGATGGTGCCCCAGTGGCACCGCATTGCGATAGTAAGCAAAATATGTACACTACGCAATATCATTGCAATACACCTTTTGATTATCTATGGCCTTGGCGTCAGCGATGGACCTGACTTTTGCCCAGCGCGAACGGTTTCGTTTCGTTGAATCGACGTTGCTGTGGGAGGGTGGCATCCAGAGGGCGCGCGTGAGCGAGGTCTTTGGAGTCGCGCGCAATCACGTCACGAAGGATTTGCGCGATTACGAGACGTCCTACCCCGATAGCCTCGTTTTCGAGCCGCGCCAACGGATCTACGTGCAGGGGCCACGCTTCAAGCCTCGGTTCGCCTCGGACGATCCGTCGGAATATCTGGCGCTTCAGCTGACGTATGCCGAAAGCGGCTCGGCCGCCATGCTGCCGCTCCTGGCCGGCGGCCCCGTGCCGACCATGGCCGTGCCGATGCCCGACCATGGCATCAGCAAGCCGGTGTTACAGGCCCTTGTGCAGGCTATGCGTCAACACCGCGGCGTCGAGGTGCTCTATCACTCCATGCGTGCCAATCAGGCGACGCGCCGCACGCTGTGGCCGCACGCACTCGTGCACACTGGGGTGCGATGGCATGTGCGCGCCTTTGACGAACGCAGTCAGGAATTCCGCAATTTCGCCCTGCAGCGGATGGAGCGTCCCACGCTGATGACGTCGCCCAGTCCGAAATCCAGCCAGGATGATGCGGATTGGCAGGCCAGCGTCACGCTGGAGGTCATTCCCCATCCAGCGTTGAATGCCCACCAGCAGCAGGTGGTTGCGCGCGAGTTCGGCATGCGAGCAAGTCGACACGGATTAGTCTGGTTCGTGCCATTGCGTCGCTGCTTGATCGGGTATTTTGCCCAGCGCTACGGCTTGGACCAGCCGAAGGCCAAGCCGCCGAAGCAGGTGGTGACACTACGCAATCTAGCCTCGGCGAGCCCCTGGTTTCTGCCAGGCAACGCTCGCTAGCCGCCCTCGAACGCCAAAATGTCGTCCAGGGTCCAGATGCGATCCGTCAGCCCCAGGCGCTGTGCCGGTGTCGTCTTCTGCTTGCCGGCCAGGTGGAAGTTGTAGGTCACGCGGAAGATGTCGAGCAGGCGGATCACCACCAGCGCGCTATAGGCGCTGTAGCCGTAGAACGCCCGTCCATCCGTACTTGAGCTGTGGATGGGGCGCTCCAACAGGTGGATCTTGCGTCGAACCTGCATGAAGTAGCGGTCAATACTCCGCAAACTGGCCCGCGCGTAGCCCTGCAGCAGGCGATCCATCGTACGCCGTCCATCGTCGGTCAGGCAGACGCTGGCGCGCTCCGGCTCATTGATGGCGGGATACGGATGCACGATCCAGCGATCCCGCGGGCGCGGGATGTCCTGCACTGCAGCGCGGTAGCGTGCAGCTAGCATGGCAAACAACACGTCGACGTCGCTTTGGCCGGGGTAGCTTGCCCGCTCCCGCGCCAACGCCGCCTCGGCCTCCCAAACCAGCGCTCGCTTCGCGTTCACCGTCAACGCCTTGTTGATGCGGACCAGAAATGCGTCGAGCGAGCCGTGCCGCACGCGATCGGCAAAGGTCAGCAAGCACGTACGCTCGATGCCCGGTTCGCGATCAAGCGAGAACTGAATATGGTCAGCGCCCGCGAGTAATCGACGAAGCAGCTGGAAGTGGGCGGCCATGGCGATGTTCTCGTGCACCGGCGTGCCGCGACTGGCGGGACGGAAATCGTCATGCGTAGTCAGCTCGGCCTCGCGGTCGCCAAGCGGCGACGCGTCCAAGCGCTCATGGGGCAGCCAAAGCCGGGCGAAGCGGCGAAATCCCACGTACAGATCCGGGTCACCCGCCTCCCTCGCGGCGAGATCGTAGGCGAAGGGATCCGCGTCCGGATCAAAGTTCACGTGCTGCGCCAGGATGTAGCCGGATTTTCCCTCGGCGCTGGCCGTGGCCATCAACACACTTTGTCGCCGGTCGATGGCACTCGCCCAGTTGAGCATGTGCTCCTGCCGATCCGTCGCGACATGGACTTTACCCAGGGGCTTCCCTGCCAGTAGGGGGCGTTCGTGAAAGGCGGCGAACGCCCGGCACCGTTCGTGAATGAGCTCGATCCGCTGATAGAGCGTCGCCGGTCGAATGTCGGCGATCTCGCAGAGGCGCCGCATGGCCACGCGATTCATGAGGTAACGGTAGACCTCAAGTGTCTTCTCAGGCTGACGCAGCCGGTGGGTGACGGAACGGGACGACGAGAACGTTCGCTGGCATGCGCGGCATCGATAACGCGGTGAGCCGGCGTCGGTGTGGCCAAAGCGCTGGTAAGCCTCGGGCGCTTCGGCAACATCCCGCCCCTGGTTTTCGCACCCAGTGGTTCGGCAGGCACCCATGGGATTCGAGCGGAACCAGGTAAGTAGTCGATCCCGCTCCTCGACGATCGCCGCGTTGCTGATCAGGGCGACGGTCTCTTTGCACTGCCGACACTGTAGGCTCGACCGTCCCTTGGAGGCCGCCGACGTTCCGATAACGATGTAGGCGTCCGGCTCCCCGGGATTCGTCCAACGGTTCACTCCTTCGAGGGGATGCACACCAAAGCTCAGGCAGCGAGGGTTCCGACAGCAGTTCAGCTGCACGCCGTCAACGGCGGGAGGCAGCCGAGGTCCCGACTTCTTGCGATAGGTGCGCGGCAAAAGAAAACCCCCGGAGCGAACTCCGGGGGTTATAGCGTCTCTTGCGGGCCAGTATCAACAGATTAACTGAACGTCTAGCGCATGTGGGGCCTTGTCGTGTCACCTGTTGAAACGGAACGCTCAACCCCCGTTCTTCGCCAGCCACGCATCCACCGCCGGCAGGCGATCCTTGCGGATCATCATGCGGTACTGGATGTTGGTGATCACGGTGTCCGCCGGACGGCGCGCGGAAGGATCGATGGTGGCCTCGTAGGCCTTGATCTTGGCGATCATCGACGGATCGAACGAGTTGCCGCCCAGCGACGGGTAGTAGCGGCTGCTGGAGGTGGAGTCGACCAGCTTGTCGATCTGCGCGCGGTGCGCCATGGCGAAGTCGTAGGCCATTTCCGGATGCCGCCAGGACACGCCGCGGATCATGCCGGCGCTGTTGGTGGCGCCCGGCTCGGCGGTG
>Ga0157369_10008282_pt1 | contig 11917 bp, 7 predicted proteins | sample C25metaG_FD_113461 | JGI IMG/M metagenome (GOLD analysis project Ga0157369, IMG submission 113461) | Corn rhizosphere microbial communities from Kellogg Biological Station, Michigan, USA - C2-5 metaG | ecosystem: Host-associated > Plants > Roots > Rhizosphere > Soil | place: USA: Michigan...
AGCGACGTCTCGACGATGTCCTCTCCGTAGCGGGGGCGGCCGTTTTCCATGCGGACGACGCGGGCGTCGCCGGCGGCGGCGGGCTTGACGCCGGCGGTCTCGAGGCGAACGATGACGGCGTCCTTTTCAGCGGCGGCGCAATAGATCCGATAGCCGGGCTCTCCGGTCAGGGTAAACGGGGCGGTCTCGAGGCCTTCGGGCGCGGGCGGGACGGCGGGGCCTTCGACGCCGATGGCGGCGGTGGACTCGGTGACGTCCTCGAACTCGACCTGGTCGGCGACCTTGTACTTGAGGAAGTGGGCGCGGAGCGGTTCGCGTCGCTCAGGCTCGGTGTCGAGCAGGAAATCGTCGGCGCGGCAGAGGATGGAGAGGTCGCCAACGATCCGGCCCTGGGCGGTGAGCGCGAAGGCGTAACAGCTCTCCCCGGGCTTCATCTTCTTAATGTCGTTGGTGGTGAGGTTGTGGAGGAAGCGGGCGCGGTCGCGTCCGCGGGCGATGATGCGGCCGCGCGCGGAGAGATCGAGCCAAGCCGCGCCCTGGCGCAGCGCCTGGTAGCCTTCTGTCATATTCCCAGTTTACCTGGTAGCCTTCTGTCATATTCCCAGTTTAGAAGATGCGCCGCAGATAAGCCGAGATCGCGATGATGATGAGGCCGGAGATCAGAGTGCCGGTCATCATCCGAGTGCGCTTCGGATTCTTCGGTTGCGTGATGAGCAAGGCAACGGCGAAGACATGCAGCACCAGCATGAGCTTGATGCCGAGCAGCATGTGGTACTTGGGGGTGTGGCCGGGATTGGTGAGCAGGTTGTACGTCCCGGAAACGATGAGTCCTCCCATCGCGGCGAGGACGAGCGGGCGGTATGCGGAGGCGGCCCTCTCCCCGAACTTCTCGCGGGTATCCGCAGCGAGGGCGCCCGCGGAGGTGGTCATGACCAGGCGGCCGAAGAGGATTCCGCCGACCAGAGTCGCCATGGACACGAAGTGGAGCCAGCGCATGAGCACGAAGAGCGCGTCAGCCATATGGTGAGTATACAATTCACTCATGATCCACGAGATCCTGCCGGTCGGGATGTTGCAATGCAACTGCTCGATATTCGGCGATGAGCAATCGCGGGAGGCGATGGTGGTCGACCCGGGAGACGAGACGGAGCGGATCGAAGCGGTGCTCGCGAAGCACGGGCTGACCGTCAAGGCGATCGTGATCACGCACGCGCACATCGACCACATTGGCGGGGCGGAGAAGCTCAAACAGGCGACGGGGGCCCCCGTTTACATGAACCTGAACGATGCGGAGCTGCAGAAGATGTTGGACGTGCAGGCGTCGTGGCTCGGGATGCCGCAAGTCCCGCAGGTCGCGATCGACGTGCCGGTGAAGGATGGCGACCGGCTCGCGGTGGGGACGTCCGAGGTGCACGTGCTGCACACGCCGGGACATACGCGGGGGAGCATCAGCCTGTGGCTGCCTGGCGAGGCGAAGCTGGTGGCGGGCGACACGCTGTTCCGCGACAGCATCGGGCGGACGGACCTTCCGGGCGGAGACGGGCGGCAGATTTTGCGGTCGATCCATCAGAAGCTGATGCCGCTGCCGGCAGAGACGGTTGTGATTCCGGGGCATGGTCCGGAGACGACGATCGGGCGGGAGAAGCGGACGAATCCATTTCTGGTGGGGCTGGCGTAATGACGGCGAAGGCGGTCCGGCTGCAACAGGCGCGCGGGGCCATCGCGGTAGATAGCGTGGAAGTGCGGGATCCCGGACCGGGCGAGGTGCTGCTGCGGATGGAGGCGTGCGGCATCTGCCACACGGAGCTGTTTGTGGCGAGCCTGGAGAAGGTGGACGTGGCGCCGCTGACGCTGGGACACGAAGGGGTGGGGCGGATCGAGGCGCTTGGTCCCGGCGTCGAGGGATGGGCGGTGGGCGATCGCGCGGGCATGACGTTTTTGGCGACGACTTGCGGGGTATGCGAGCTATGCCGGAGCGGCGCGGAGCGGTACTGTGCGAAGCAGGTGAACTTCGGCTTCAGCGCGCACGGGGCGCTCACGGAATACGCCGTCGTGCCGGCGCGCGGGCTGGTGCGGATTCCGGATGGGATCGACGCGGCGGCAATTGCGCCGATGTGCTGCGCGGGCTGGACGGCATACGGCGGCTTGCGCGAGGCGTCGCTCGAGCCGGGTCAGACGGTCGCGATCTTCGGATACGGCGGGCTGGGACACCTGGCGGTGCAACTGGCGCGGCGGCAGGGGCTCCGTGTCGCAGTGTCGGATCCCTCGGGCGCGAAGCAGGAGGCGGCGCGAGCGGCGGGCGCGGAGATCGTCAGCCGGGCGCTGTTGAAGGAGTGGGGCGGCGCGGACGCGGCGATCGTATTCACGGGCGCGGCGGCGGCGATTCCGGACGCATTCAAGACCGTGAAGCGGCAGGGCACGATGGTGCTGGTGGGGATCTCGGCGACTAAGTACGAGCTGCCGCTGATCGACACGATTGTAAAGGGCGCGCGGATTCGCGGGAGCTATTTGGGAACGCGCGAGGATCTGGCGGCTGTTTTTCAGTTGGCCGCGAGCGGCGCGTTGCGGGCGCAGGTGGAGGAGGGGTCGATCGACGATGCTCCGGCCACGCTTGAACGGCTGCATCGCGGGGAAGTCGAGGGTCGCGCGGTGGTGCGGTTCTAGCGTTTCTACGGGGCCAGGGCGGTCCAATTGCGGGCGATTGTGACAGTCCCGGGGTCCGTGGTGCTGCGGTAGGCGATTGCAGTGGCGGCGGCGGAGAACTCACCGACCGTGACGACGGCGCCGATGGCGTTCTGGGCGGCGATGTTTCCGGCGATCGGGAACTCGGGTCCCACGGCCTCCCATCGCTTCGGGTCGAACCTCTGCGCGACCAAGACGTGATTGCGAAGGAAGAGAAGGTGTCCGGCCGCAAATTGCACGCCGGAATCGACCCGCGCCACCGGCTTGCTGCGCGGCGAGCCTAATTCCGCGGCACAGAGCATCCCGCCGGTTGGCCCGCCCGCGACGAACAGGAAGCTCACGGGGGCAAAGAAGGCGGGCAAGAGGTGTCGCGCCTCGCCGAGCGCCCGATCGGGCGCCGTGACGCGCTCCATCGGACCGCCGGCCGCGGACATGCGGAAGATGCCGTCTCCTATGCCGCCGATGAGGATGGTTCCATCGGTGTTCCAGGCGCCGGCGATGTTCGTGTGGGCCGCGCCGATGACGGAGGGCGGGCCCGTCAGATGGGAGATCTTCAGCGCGCCTCTTGCGGTGAATGCGACGGAGCGGCTGTCCGGCGACCAGAACGGCGTGCCCGCGCCTTCACCGCCTTCGACGGGCCGAGCCGAGGGCTCATCGAGCGACTGCACGTAGAGGGAGTTATTGGCGGTGAACGCGAGGCGGCGACCGTCCGGGGAGAGGCCGAGGCGGGCGATGGGGGCGCCGTCCGGTCCGGGCACGACGATGTGGGTCATCACCGGCACGGGACTCCGCATGCGGCCCTCGGCGGGAGTGCGTCCGGTGAACAGGAGCGCAGCCGCGAGAACGGCGGCCGCGGCCACGCCGATCCAGTATCGGGGGCGGAGATGGAACTTCGGCGCGGCCCGCGGGACATCGAGGGGAACGGTCTGGAGAGCGGCCTTCAACTCGCTTGCGCTCTGCCACCGATCGTTGGGCCGGTCCGCGAGGCAGCGCTGGAGGATGCGGTCCAGCGCGGCGGGGGCGAGCGATGGCCGCTGCGTGTTGCGCGCTCTGTGTCCGGTGACGAGCTCATAGAGGACCAGGCCGAAGGTGTAGAGATCGCTGCGGGGGTCGACGGTGTGGCCCCGGAGTTGTTCGGGCGACATGTAATCGGGGGTGCCGATGACCGAGCCTTCCCGGGTGACTTCCGCGCCGGGCATTTTGGCGAGGCCGAAATCGAGGATCTTAAGCCGGCAGCCGTCGACCAGCAGGTTGGCGGGCTTCAGATCGCGGTGGACGATGCCTTTGGCGTGGGCGGCTTCCAATGCGGCGGCGAGCTGGGTGGCGATGGAGAGGGCATTGGCGAGCGGGAGCGGGCCGCGCGCGAGGACGGACTCCAGGGTCTCTCCCTCGATGAGCTCCATGGCGATGGCGGACTGTCCGCCGATCTCCTCGATGCCGTAGATGGTGCAGATATTCGGGTGGTTGAGGGCGGAGGCGGCGCGCGCCTCGCGCTCGAAGCGTCCGATGGCGATGGGGTCTCCGGCGGCCTCGGGCGGGAGGAATTTGATCGCGACCAGGCGTCCGAGCTTGAGGTCCTCGGCGCGGTAGACCACGCCCATGCCGCCTCCACCGAGCTTTTCGAGGATGCGGAAGCGTCCGTTGTCGGCCGGCGTGGCGGCCGCGGAGCGGAAACGGTATCCGCGGCGGGTGACGGTTTCGATGAAGCGCGGGGATTCGGCGGTTTCGCCGAGGGCTTCGCGGAGGCGCTGCACGGCGGCGTTGATGCCGTGGCTGACCTCGACGGCGGTGTCGTTAGGCCAGAGGCGGCGGCGGATTTCGTCGCGCAGCACCACCTCGCCCGGGCGCTCGGCCAGCATCGCGAGGAGGCGGTACGGCTGCTCCTGGATGCGGATCCTCTGGCCGTTCTTGCGGAGCTCTCCGGCGCGGAGGTCGAGCTCAAACGAGTCGAAGCGGACGATTCGTGAGACGCGGCTGGAACGGGTGGTCACTCTATTTCCCTCCTGCCAACCAACTCGTTACCCGTTCGACGTTGAGATCGTGAATCGGTCACGCGCCACGTACCGTCTGGTGACCGTCCGGTGATCGAACGATGAGCGGCGCGGTATCGAGGTACGCGTGGAAGCGGCGAAGAATCAAGCGCATGGACATTGCGGCGCTGGTCATCGCGATCCAACTCGCCTCGGCCGATGCGGTTTCGGGGCAAACACTCGACGCTGCCGAAGGGATCGCGACGGGCATCCTCAGGAGCGCGGGCGTTACGCCTGTGTGGCGGAATTGCGAAGGAGGCAAATGCGCGGACGCCGGGGGCGCGCCTGCCTTTCCGCTACAACTGGTGGGGAGCGTGCCGCGGGGGTTTCGCGGCAACGCGACGGGGTACGCAGTGGTTTACCCGGCGCCCGATTTCGGCGGCTACTCGGTGGTGTCGTACACAGCGGCGGAGCGATTGGCCGAGAGTTGCGGGCGTCCTGCGTCGCTGGTGCTGGGCGCCGCGATGGCGCACGAGATCGGGCATCTGCTGCTGGGCGGGCAGTCGCACGCGGCGATCGGGATTATGGTCGCGCGTCTGGATTGCGAGAAGTTGACGCGAGCCTCGCGAGGCGAACTCGGATTCACGCCGGACCAGGCGCGGCGGATCGGAGCGCGATGGAGGAAGGCTGGGGAGCCGCGACTGTGAGTGAGGTGCTCACGTCGCGGCTCCCGGCTGTTTACCGTTTGACGGTCAGGTAGGGGGTCTGCGAAATCGGCGTGGTCCCTACTTTGACGACGACGGGGTAATCCCCATCGGGGAGGTCAGGAACCACGACGTTGAACTGATAGAGGCCGACGGCATTTGGCGCGAGACCGGCGTACCCTACCGTGGCAGCGGTCGTGCCGAAGGAGATTGTCAGGTTGGGGACGTTGTTGGCGCTCGAGACAATGGCGCCGGGCGCGATGGCCGGGGTCACATCGCCGAAGCCGATGCCATATAGCGTGATGTTGCTGCCGGGAGCGGCAGGGCGGAACGCGACGCCCGGAAGCAGCCCGGCATCGCCGACGAAATAGCCGTCCGCAAAGAGGGCCGCGGTGTATTGTTTTCCGCCGATGTTGAAGGCGGAGGGCGCGAGCAAGCCGCCAGCAGTGGCGGCCTTTTGCGCCTGGACGGTCGCAGCGGAACAGGCAGAAGTGGCGACGGTGACATCGACCGGACCGGTGGCGGAGTCGCCGGGGGCCTGGACGTTGATCTGGCCCGGGCTGATGTAGCCGACGAAGGCGCGTTTGCCGTTGATGGTGACGGTGACGTCATCGAGCGCGGAGGGGGCGGCGGCGCCGTTAAAGTCGTCGCCGGTCCAGGAGCGCGTGGTGGCGGAGAGATTGCTGCCTTTGATCTCGAGCCACGAGCCGGACGCGAATGTGGCCGAGCCGCCGAAGTCGCCGGCGGAGCGGACGGAGGTGACGGCGGGCTGAGGCAGCCTGCACGTGACGGGGGCTCCGGTTCCGGTTGCCGTGAAGGTCACGGGCGGCAGGTTCGTGCCGGCGGCGGTGGCGGTGACGGTAACGGGTCCAGCATCGGGACCGACGGTGAGGGTGACCCCGGCGACGCCGTCCGCGCCGGTGGTCGAGACCGCGGCGCTGACGCGCCCGCTGCCGGAGGTGACCGCGAAATTGACGGTCGCGCCCGCGACGCCTGCGCCTGCCCGTCCCATCAGTTGCACCTTGAGTGCTTTCGGCAGCGCCTGCCCGACCTGCGCGGTCTGATTGTTGCCGTCCGTCGCAAGGAACGCGGAAGGCGAATTCCAGACGAGTTTGCGGACCGTGCTGGTGTACATGTCGACGGAGTAGATGTCCCGGTTGGCGTCGACACGGAGGTTGGTGTCGAAGAAGAAGACGCCGAGCGCGGCAGAGCCATCGGTGGGAGCATCCGCGCCTCCTCCGGCAATGCGGCGGATGATGCCTCCGGAGACGCGATAGAGCTCCGGATAGAGTTGGGACGCCACGTAGAGGTTGCCTGCCAAATCGACGGCCAGGGCGCCGGGGACGGGGAAGCCGGCCGAGGTGGCGCGCACGCCATCGGCCCGGGCGCTGGTCCCGTTGCCGACGACGGTAGTGATGATGCCCTGCTTGTCGACCATGCGTACGACCAGGTTGCCGTCGTCGGCGACATAGACGTTGCCCGGGGAATCCGTTGCGAGCCGGACGTGCAACGCGAAGTTGAAATTGGCGCTGGTGGCCAGCTGGCCGTCGCCGCCGCGTCCGCGGGCTCCGGTTCCGGCAAAGGCGGTGATGATGCCGGTATCCGGCGCGACGACGCGGACCCGGTTGGCGCCGAGATCCGCGATGTAGAGCTTGCCGGTGGAATCTACCGCGATGCTATCGATGCGGCCGAAGGTGGCCTGGACGGCTTTGCCGCCGTCGCCAGCATTGCCGGTGTTGCCCGAGCCGGCGACGATCGTCAGGATGCCATCGGGCGTGACCTTATAGACCTGATAGTAGCCGGCGAGGTAGAGCGCGCCGCCGGCATCCAGTGCCTCGGCGAGGATGTACGGAAGCCTGGCGTTGAAGATCGAGGAATTGGTGACCGGAACGCCGGGGCTGATCTTGCCGGCATAGGTGGCGATCTTCCCATCGGTGGTCACTTTGCGGATGAGGTAGTTGGAGGCGTCGGCAACGAACGCATTGCCCTGCGCGTCAATGGCAACGTCGGAGGGCTCGTTGAGGAGGGCGGTGGCGGCGGGTCCGCCATCGCCGGCGAAGTGCATTTGGCCCGCGACCGTGATGAGATTGCCGGCGGCGGTGATTTGGCGGATGCGATGCGTGTCGTCGGTGATGTACACATTGCCTGCGCCGTCGGCTGCGACGCCTACCGGGTCGCGGAGGCTGACGGAAAGGGCGGGGCCGTCTTCCGGGTGGGAGTAGCCGTCGAAGTTGCCGGCGAGGACGGTGAGTGAGCCATTGGCCGCGACTTTGAAGACGATGTTGAAATACGTATCCGTGGCGTACAGCGTTCCGGAGGTATCCACGTAGAGGCCTTCGATATCGCCGAGCCGGTTCCCGAGCGCGGACCCGTTGACGGACTGCCCGAAGGTCCCGCTGCCGGCATAGGTGGTGATGTTGCCGCCGACCTTGAATTTGCGGATGCGCACGTTGCTGTAATCGGCGACGTAGATGTTGCCGGCGGCGTCGACTGCGATGCCGCTCGGGTAATAGAGAGCGGCGGAGGTGGCGAGCTGGTTGTCCCCGTTGAAGCCCGGCGCGCCGGCCCCGGCGATGGTCCGGATAATGCCGTCGCTCGTGACTTCGCGGATGCGATGGCTGCCGGTGCTGACGTCGCTGAAGTAGACGTTGCCGGCGTTATCGACGGCGATACCGTAGGCGTCTCCTACCTGGGCGCGGGTGGCGGGTCCGCCGTCTCCGGCGAAGCCGTAGTCCCCGTTTCCCGCGACGACTGTGACGACGCCGGCCGTGGTCACCTTGAGCACCTGAGCGACTCCGGAGACGTACAGATTGCCGTCGTTGCCGCGCTTCATGTCATAAGTCTCGATCGGCAGAACGGTGACAGTCGATATCTTCTGGTCGGGGGAGACTTTGCGGATCAGGTAGTTCGAAGAATCGAGAATATAGAGGCTGCCATTACCATCGGGCACGACGGCGTGCGGATAATACAGAATGGCGGATGTCGCGGGGCCCCCGTCCCCCAGGGGCCAAGTGCCAGCGAACGTTTTGACGATATATGGGTAGTCGGCTGTCTGGCCGAAGCTGAGGGCGCATAAGCACGCCGCGAGAGAGAAAGTCGATAATAGTTGCCGCATAGCTCCTCGTGAAAATCCGCGTAGGTCGCGCGGGTGTTCCGGGCGCCGTGCCGCGCACCAGAGTTCCTGCAGGTAATCGGATTCTTACATCTGGATACAGGTATGTCAAGGCACGAACAGAAAGCTCGTGCGAGGACCGCTTCCGAGGACCGCTATGGCGACGCGCGCCGAAGTCTCTGATAAGATTCGAGAATGTCCACATCGAACGTGTATCCTCCGAGCCCGGAGTTCGTCTCGCGCGCCAACGTGCAGGGGATGGACGCGTACCGCGAGCTCTGCCGCCGCGCCGCGGAGAATCCGGAGGAGTTTTGGGGGGAGCTGGCGGAAAAGGAGCTGTACTGGTTCGAGAAGTGGTCGCACGTCTTCGAATGGAATCCGCCGTTCGCGAAGTGGTTCGTGGGCGGGAAGACGAACGTCTCCTACAACTGCATCGACCGGCACCTCTCGACGCCGCGCAAGAATAAGGTCGCGATCCTGTGGGAAGGCGAGCCGGGGGACGAGCGGCAGATTTCTTACCAGGAGCTGCACCGGCTGGTGTGCCGGTTCGCGAACGTCCTCAAGGGCCGCGGGCTGCGGGCGGGAGACCGCGCCATCGTCTATATGGGGATGGTTCCGGAGCTGCCGATCGCGCTACTGGCTTGTGCGCGGCTGGGGATCACGCATTCGGTGGTGTTCGGCGGATTCTCGGCGGAAGCGCTCAAGGCGCGCATTCAGGACCTCGCGGCGCAGGTGGTGATCACGTGCGACGGGGCGTGGCGGCGCGGCAAAGAGGTGCGGCTGAAGGACGCGGTGGACGAAAGCCTGACGGATTGTCCGAGCGTGCGCAACGTGATCGTCTACAAGCGGACCGGCGGCGCGGTGGAGATGCAGGAAGGGCGCGACCACTGGTGGCACACGCTGGACGAGGGCGTGAGCGAGGACTGCCCGGCGGCGGAGCTCGACAGCGAGCATCCTCTATATGTGCTCTACACGTCGGGGACGACGGGGAAGCCGAAGGGCATCGTCCACACCTCGGCGGGGTATCTGCTGCAGACGCAGATGACGATGAAGTGGGTGTTCGACCTGCAAGAGCAGGACATCTACTGGTGCACGGCGGATATCGGGTGGGTGACGGGGCATAGCTACATCGTTTACGGGCCGCTCTCGGCGGGCGCGACGACGATGATGTACGAGGGCGCGCCGGACTTCCCCCAACCGGACCGGTTCTGGGCGCTGATCGAGAAGTACAAGGTCAGCATCTTCTACACGTCGCCGACGGCGATCCGGGCGTTTGTGCGGCAGGGTGACCAGTGGCCGAACGGGCACGACATGTCGAGCCTGCGGCTGCTGGGGTCGGTGGGCGAGCCGATCAATCCGGCGGCGTGGGAGTGGTATTACAAGGTGATCGGCAAGGAGCGGTGTCCGATCGTGGACACGTGGTGGCAGACCGAGACGGGCTCCATCATGATCGCGCCGATGCCGGGGGCGGTGCCGCTGAAGCCGGGGTCCGGCTCGCTGCCGATGCCGGGCGTGCTGGCGGAGGTGGTCGATCTACAGGGCAAGCCGGTGGAGGCGAATCGCGAAGGGTTCCTGATTATCAAGAGGCCGTGGCCGAGCATGGCGCGGACGTTGTGGGGCGATCCCGAGCGGTACAAGCAGAATTATTGGGAGCGCATCCCCGGCGTCTACATGACGGGCGACGCGGCTCGGCGCGACGAGGACGGTTACTTTTGGGTGCTGGGCCGCGTGGACGATGTGATGAATGTGAGCGGGCACCGGCTGAGCACGATGGAGCTGGAGTCCGCGCTGGTGCGGCATCCGGCGGTCGCGGAGGCGGCGGTGGTCGGCAAACCGCACGAGATTACCGGGCAATCGGTGGCGTGCTTCGTCACATTGAAGAAGGGCAATTGGAATCACGGAGAGCTGGCGGAGGATCTGCGGAAGTGGGTGGCACATGAGATCGGTAGCTTCGCGAAGCCGGAGCAGATCCGGTTTACGGATTCGCTGCCGAAGACGCGGAGCGGGAAGATCATGCGGCGGCTGCTGCGCGAGATCGTGACGTCGAACTCGGTGACGGGGGATGTGACGACGCTGGAGGATTTGTCGGTGGTGACGAAGCTGGCGGCGCAGCACGACGAGGACTAAGGAGAAGGCAAAGGGCCACGGAGGTTGTCCTCCGTGGCCCTTCGTGTATCTACCAGTCGAAACGAAGAGCGCCTTGCAGCAGGCGCGGATTGTTGACGACGCCGCTGATCTTACCGAACGTGGTCGGGGTCGCGATGGCCAGGCTCGGATTGGCGAAGTCCACGTTGTTGAACAGGTTGTAGGCCTCGGCGCGGAACACGATGCGTTTGCGTTCCGTGATCGCGAAGCTCTTGACGAGGGATGCGTCCACATTGAAGAAGCGCGGTCCGCGGAAGGTGTTGCGGCCGGCATTGCCGAAGTCGGCGGCGCCGGGGTAAGTGAACTGCGAGATGAGCGAGGGGTCGATGAAGTATACGCCATCGCCCTTACGTTGGATTGCCCCGATATTGCGGCTGCCGCCCGAGTAGTTATCCCAGGAAGTCACACCATAGGATAGTGCAGTGTACCGCCCGGAGGAGGCCGTCATCGGAGAGCCGCTTTCCCAGATGGCGAGTCCGCCGAGGTCCCAGCCGCCGATCAGCGTGTTGACCCAGCGCGGGGCGGTCCCTGCGAGGGAGTGGCCGTAGCCGATAGGCAGCGTGTAGGTGCCCTGGAAGTTGAACACGTGCGGACGGTCGAAATCGGCGCGCCCGCGGTTCAGGTTGAGATTGAAGTTGTCGATCGTGTCGGAGAAGCCGTTGCCCTCGGCCGAGACGTTATCGATGCTCTTGCTGAAGGTGTAATTGGCGCGCAGGGTAAGCGACTTCTTCCAACGCTGTTGCAGGCTCACCTGGAGGGAGTTGTACCAGGAGAGTCCGGCGTTGGTTCCGTAGGCGAGCTGGATGAACTGGGGGAAATTACGGAGCGCGAACTGCGACACACCTGCCGCAGCGTACTTACTGTACCCGGAGGAAGCCGTATCCATGTTGTAGATCGCGTTGTTGTACTGGAGCGTCTGGAAGTTGTTAGCGCCGAGCGCGCTCACAACTGCCTGCGGAGTGCCGTAGACCTTCACAAGCGCGTTCGAGGAAGGGACGGTGCTCAGGGCGTTGTTGTTGTAGGCAGTCGCCAACTCGGCGAAGGCGTTCTGATAGGTCGGATTCCAGTGGACCTGGTCGAGATCCTGGTTCATGAAGAGTTTTAGCCCGCGATTCCCGACGTATTGAACCTGGAGCACGGTGTCGCGCGCGAGCTCGCGCTGGATGCTGAGCGCCCACGCCTCTACGTAGCCGGTGCGAAGGTTGGGGTCAAAGACCGACAGCAGTGAGATGCTCCGGGTAGCCGGCGGGGTGAGAACCGGCGCGGCGGGTTGCGCCGGCCCGGCTGGGTTTTCGGACGCGCGG